>Ga0302325_10010863_pt1 | contig 19678 bp, 16 predicted proteins | sample Palsa_T0_2_FD_201948 | JGI IMG/M metagenome (GOLD analysis project Ga0302325, IMG submission 201948) | Peat permafrost microbial communities from Stordalen Mire near Abisko, Sweden - Palsa_T0_2 | ecosystem: Environmental > Terrestrial > Soil > Palsa > Peat permafrost | place: Sweden: Abisko...
ACTGTGGAAATCTCCGACACATCGTGCGACACGACGATGCTGGTGATGCCCAGCGTGTCGTTCAAGCGGCGGATCAGCCGCAAAATGACGCCCAGAGAAATAGGATCCAAGCCGACGAAGGGCTCGTCGTAGATCAACAGTTCCGGGTCCATGACGATGGCGCGCGCAAGCGCCACACGCCGGCTCATGCCGCCGGAGAGTTCGGCCGGCATCAATTCCGCCGCGCCGCGTAAGCCCACTGCCTGCAATTTTGTGAGAACCAATTGCCGGATGAGCCGCTCGGTCAGATCCGTATGCTCGCGCAACGGGAAGGCGACATTTTCGAACACGCTCAAGTCCGTCAACAGCGCGCCATTCTGGAACAGCATTCCCATGCGTCGGCGCAGCACATACAGATTGGTGCGCGAGATGGTGCGCAGATTTTCGCCCGCCACGTCGATGGTGCCGTTGTCGGCCAATACTTGGCCGGTGATCAGGCGCAGCAACGTGGTTTTCCCGGTGCCGCTCGGTCCCATGACCGCGGTGATTTTGCCGCGCGGGATCTGGATGTCGAGACCCGCAAACACCGGGCGCCCGGTCACGGAGTAATCTAAATTGCGGATATCAACAATGGGAGCGGATTGGTTCAAGGGTTTGTTGCGCAGCCGCGCATTAAGGAACGCGGCCCGTGGGCGCCGCCCTTAAGCCGCGGCTGACTCCAGAGCGGCATTGTATTGACCCACCGCCGCCAATCCATTGAGCTTGGCTCTCTTCGACAGGGCTTTCTGACCGCCGGCAAATCCGCTCTCTTTGCCCGCCCAAGCGTTGAGCGCGTCTTCTTGCAGAGCGCGTCCATAGCTAAATGTCAGGGCCCACGGCAAAGGTCCCGCCGCATGCATGAGGTTCAAGTGCAAAGTGGCATCAATCGGACTTTGGCCGCCGGACAAAAATGCGATGCCGGGCACCGCAGAGGGTACTTGGCGCTTGAGCGTTCGAACTGTCGCCTCGGCGATACGCTCAGGCGTGGCCTGATCCGCGCATTTCTTGCCGGGGATCACCATGTTCGGTTTCAAGATCATGCCTTCCAAAACGATTCGCGCGGCGAACAAGTGACTGAACACACTGTCCAGCACGATGTTGGTGACTTCCTCGCAACGTTCCAGAGGATGCGCACCGTCCATCAGCACTTCCGGCTCCACGATGGGTACGATCCCCGCCTCTTGGGCCAAAGCGGCATATCGCGCCAGGCACTCGGCATTCGCGTCGATGGCATACCGGGTGGGAATTCCAGAATCGATGTTGATAACCGCACGCCATTTGGCAAAGCGCGCACCCAGCTTGTGGTATTCGGCGAAGCGCTCGCGTAATCCATCGAGGCCTTCGGTGATGGTTTCGCCCGGAAAGCCCGGCAATGCCTTGGCTCCCAGATCGACCTTGATCCCGGGAATCATTCCCGCCTTGGCGAGATAGGTGGGAAAAGGGACCCCTTCCTTGGTCTTTTGGCGCAGCGTTTCCTCATACATAATCACGCCGCTGATGTAGTCCTTCGCGCCCGGCGCCGTGAACAACATCTCGCGGTAGGCGCGCCTATTCTCTTCCGTCGACTCCAACTTGATGGTGTCAAAGCGCTTTTTGATGGTGCTGGTGCTTTCGTCGGCAGCCAAAATCCCGCGATTTTTGGCGACCATGGCGCGTGCAATGGCGTTTAGCTCTCCAATGTTCATGTCGTACGCATCTCACTGATATTGACGGTTAACTTAAGGCAAGGATAACAAACCTGGCTTCAGTCCGCCCTCCGGGTGGAAGTTAAAGTCAAATAGGACTAAAATAGTCCCACATGAATCTCCGCTCTGGAGGAAGCTTTATATGCTGCGAATGGGAAAAATGACCGACTACGCAACCGTGGTCCTGGCCAGTTTAGCGCAAGAGCCCGCCACACATCGGGCCGCGACTGAATTGGCCGAGCGGACTCGCTTGAGCCGCCCTACGGTGAGCAAGGTCTTAAAAGGCCTACAGCGTGCCGGCATGGTGATTTCCTCTCGCGGTGCGCAGGGGGGCTATCGGCTGGCGCGACGTCCGGACCAGATTACCGCGGCGCAAATTCTCGATGTGTTCGAAGGGCCGATCGCCATCACCGAATGCAGCGGCGCCTCCAGCCAATGCGGGATCGAGCGGTTGTGCCGGGTCGGCGGCGCGTGGCAGCGCGTCAATGCGGCCATTCGTCGCGCCCTGGAAGACGTCACGCTGCACCAATTGGCGGGCCTTGATTCCCCCGGCGTGCGCATCGCGAACCTCGCCTCCGAACTACACGTGAATACCTGAAAGTCGACCCCACTACCTGGAATACCGTGTCTAGCAAATCTCAAGAAGTCGAAGCCCTCGTCGGCCAGAAATACCGTCACGGCTTCATCACGGATATCGAGTCCGACAGCCTGCCTCCCGGACTCGATGAGGACGTCGTGGCCGCGATCTCGAAAAAGAAACACGAACCCGAGTTTCTGCTCAAATGGCGATTGAAGGCATTTCGGCACTGGCAGACGATGACAGAGCCGACCTGGGCGCACGTTCACTACAAGCCGATCGACTACCAGGACATCTCCTATTACTCGGCGCCGCGCGCGCCGGCCAACGCGCCGAAGAGCTTGGATGAGGTGGATCCGAAACTGCTCGCCACCTACGAGAAATTGGGCATCCCACTGCATGAGCGTGCGCGCCTGGCGGGCGTCGCGGTCGACGCGGTGTTCGACAGCGTTTCGGTGGCAACCACGTTCAAAGAAAAGCTCGGCAAGGCGGGCGTCATTTTCTGCTCGTTCTCCGATGCCGTACGCAATCACCCGGAACTGGTCGAGCGCTATCTCGGCACCGTCGTGCCGACGGGCGATAATTTTTTCGCGGCCCTGAACTCCGCCGTGTTCTCGGACGGCTCGTTCGTCTATGTTCCGCCCGGCGTGCGCTGCCCGATGGAACTGTCGACTTATTTTCGCATCAACGCGGCAAAGACCGGGCAGTTTGAACGAACCCTGATCATCGCCGCCGAGGGCGCGTCGGTAAGCTACCTGGAAGGCTGCACCGCGCCCATGCGCGATGAGAACCAGTTGCATGCCGCCGTGGTTGAACTGGTCGCCCTCGATGATGCGCAGATCAAGTACTCGACCGTGCAAAATTGGTATCCGGGCGATGAGAACGGCTTGGGGGGCATTTACAACTTCGTCACCAAGCGTGGCGAGTGCCGCGGCCGCAATTCCAAGATCTCCTGGACCCAGGTCGAGACCGGATCCGCGATCACTTGGAAATATCCCAGCTGCGTGCTCAAGGGCGAGAACTCCGTCGGCGAATTTTATTCGGTGGCGGTGGCGAACCATTATCAGCAAGCCGACACCGGCACCAAGATGATTCACATTGGGAAAAATACCAAGAGCACCATTGTGTCCAAAGGCATCTCCGCCGGACACGCGGAAAATACTTATCGTGGCCTGGTGAAAATTCTGCCGAGCGCGAGCGGCGCCCGCAATTTCACACAATGCGACTCCTTGCTGATGGGCCCGAAATGCGCGGCGCACACCTTCCCTTACATGGAAGTGAAGAATCCGACTGCGACGGTGGAGCACGAGGCCAGCACTTCCAAAATTGGCGAGGACCAGTTGTTCTACTGCCTGCAGCGCGGAATTTCCGCCGAGGATGCCGTCAATATGATCGTCAGCGGCTTCTGCAAAGTGGTGTTCAAGGAACTGCCGATGGAATTCGCGGTTGAGGCACAAAATCTACTCAGTGTGAGTTTGGAAGGAGCCGTCGGTTAAACCGGGCTTGAAGAGAGAACTATCTTGCTTGAAATTTCTGACTTGACTGCCCGCGTTGCGGGCAAAGAAATACTGAATGGCATCAACCTCACGGTGAAGGCCGGCGAAGTGCACGCCATCATGGGACCGAACGGTTCCGGCAAGAGCACCCTCGCGCAGGTGCTCGCCGGGCGCGAGGATTACGAAGTGACCCGCGGCTCGGTGACCTTCGAGGGCCACGACCTCCTGGCGATGCGTCCCGAGGAGCGCGCACGCGCCGGCTTGTTTCTCGGATTCCAATATCCGGTCGAGATTCCAGGGGTCAACAATGTGTATTTGCTCAAGGCAGCGCTCAATGCCAAACGCAAAGCCGCAGGCGAGCCCGAGGTCGACGCCTACGAGTTCCTGGCGCTGATTCGCGAGAAGATGAAATTCATGCAGATGAGCGAGACATTCCTGACACGCGGCGTGAATGAAGGCTTTTCCGGCGGCGAGAAGAAGCGCAATGAGGTTCTGCAGATGCTGGTGCTGGAACCGAAACTTGCGATTCTCGATGAAACCGATTCAGGGCTGGATATCGATGCGCTCAAGGTTGTCTCCAAGGGCGTCAACAGCCTGCGGGACCCTGCGCGCGCCGTTGTCCTGGTGACGCACTATCAGCGGCTCCTAGACTATGTCATCCCAGATCAAGTGCACGTGTTGTCCGGCGGCCGCATCGTGAAGTCCGGCGACAAATCCCTGGCGCAGGAACTTGAGCGCCGCGGCTATGACTGGGTCATGGGAGCCCAAGTCGCATGAGTGCCGCCTTGCGCTCGTTCGAAACGCAGTGGCGTGCGCGCACGCCCGACGCGTTGCAGCCCATTCGCGAACAGGCCATGCAGCGGTTTCTGAAGCTGGGCCTGCCCTCACTGCGCGATGAAACCTGGCGCTATACGGACCTGCGCAGTCTTGCCGCCTTGAGCTACGGCGAGGCCGGTTGCGCGGCGGGAGGCGCGACCACAGGGGATGCGGCGCTGTCGCTGGTAGATTTTAAGCAGCACGCGGCGACCCTGACGATGATCAACGGCTGTCCGCTATTGGATGCCGATTTACCTGTTGTAAATTGTATTGAAATCAATAGTATAAAGGATATTTATAATCGAGATCCGAGCCAACTGCGGCAGTTTTTTGAAGCCGCATCTGACGCCGATCAGCGCCGTTGGGTGTTGCTCAACACGGCGTTATTCATCGACGGTTTATATTTAAAAATCACCGGCGCCGTCGCAACGCCGCTGGTGATTCTGCATGTTTCCACTGGAGTCGCGGCGCAGGCTGCGCACCCGCGGGTCATCATTGATGCAAGCCCCGGGGCAAGCGCGACCATCATCGAGCATCATGTTTCTCAAGGGGACATCGCGCCGCTGAATAATTCCAACACGCACATCGCGCTTGGCAGGGATGCTCAGCTGGAACATTACCGCGTCTATGCAACAGGCGCGGGCGCCACCCACTTGGATTCGCTCGACATTCATCAGGCGCAGGACAGCCAGTGCCGGCAATTCACCATTGCTCTGGGCGGCGGCTTGGTGCGCTCATCTTTGGAAGCCCGCTTGAATCAACGCGGCGCGAGTTTGGATAGCTACTCGTTGCTGGTCGGACATCAAGAGCGGCATGTGGACTGCGTGAATATCGTCACCCACGCGGCGCCGCATACGCGCAGCCGGCAAACCGCACGCGCCATTGCCAGCGATGTGAGCCGGGTGATCTTCAATAGCAAGGTGATCGTGAATGCCGGCGCGAATGGTTCCGATTCGAAGCAGTCATGCCGCGGCCTGCTGCTGTCGCCGAGCGCCGAGATCGACACGCGCCCGCAGCTCGAGATTCACGCCGACGAGGTCAAATGCGCGCACGGCGCCACCACGGGCAGGCTCGATCCTGACATGCTGTTCTACTTGCTGTCGCGCGGGCTCGATCGAGAAACCGCGCAAAGCCTGCTGGTATTCGCCTTCCTCGCCGATGTGCTCACGGGCATGTCGGTGAGCTCGGCGCGTGCTGCGATCGAGAACGCGCTCATCAACCAATTACCCGACGCACAAATACTGCGGAAGTTCCGATGAACAATATTGCCCTAGCTCACACTGACAGAATCTTCGATGTTGAGGCCGCGCGGCGCCAGTTCCCGATTCTGACCCGCATGATCCACGGCAAGCCGCTGGCCTATTTGGACAACGGCGCCTCCGCGCAGCGTGCCCAATGCGTGATCGATGCGGTGGATGACTACGAGCGTCACCACCATGCCAATATTCATCGCGGCGTGCACACCTTGAGCCAGGAAGCCACGGCGATGTACGAGGGCGCGCGCGATCGCGTGCAGCGTTTCATCAATGCGCGCTCGCGCAGCGAAATCATCTTCGTGCGCGGCACCACTGAAGCGATCAACCTGGTGACGCAGAGCTTCGCGAGGCCGACTTTGCGCGCCGGCGATGAAGTCCTGATAACGCATTTGGAGCACCACGCCAACATAGTGCCCTGGCAAATGGTGTGCGAGCAGACGGGCGCCAAACTCGTGGTGGCGCCGATGGACGCTCATGGCGAAGTGCACTTGGAGGCGATCGTTTCCTTGATGAGTGCCCGTACCAAGATTCTGGCCTGCGCGCACGTGTCGAATGCCCTGGGTACTATTTTGCCGGTGCGCCGCATTGTCGCCGCCGCCAAAGTTCGCGGCATCACCACGCTGATTGACGGCGCGCAAGCCATCTCGCATATGCCGGTGGATGTGCAGGAACTGGGCTGCGATTTCTACGCCTTTTCCAGCCACAAGATGTACGGTCCCACGGGTGTCGGCGTGCTCTATGGGCGCGAACAGCTGCTTGATCGCATGCCGCCGTGGCAGGGCGGCGGCGAAATGATTCTGCAAGTAACGTTCGCGAAAACCACCTACAACGCCCTGCCGAACAAGTTCGAAGCCGGCACCCCCAACATCTCGGGCGGGATCGGTTTGGGCGCCGCGGTCGATTTTTTGTCGGGTCTAGATCGGGATGCCGCCCATGCACACGAGGATGCCCTGCTCCACCATGCCACGGCGACCCTCAACAAAATTCACGGGCTGCGCATCGTGGGCACGGCGCCGGATAAGGCCAGCCTCGTCTCCTTCGTGGTCGAGGGCGTGCATCCGCATGATCTGGGCACGATTTTGGATGAAGACGGTATTGCGGTGCGCACCGGCCATCACTGCGCCATGCCGGTAATGGACTTCTTCAAGGTGCCGGCAACCGCGCGCGCGTCGTTCGCCTTCTACAACACCTTCGATGAGATCGACCGGCTTGCAGCGGGCATCGAACGCGCACGCAAGATGTTCGCTTAGGAGCGCGTGGTGGAACTGAACGACCTTTACCGTGACGTGATTTTGGACCACAACCGCCGGCCGCGGAATTTTGGCGACTTGGATGCAGCCGATGCCAGCGTCGAGGGATTCAATCCCATGTGCGGCGATCATCTGACGCTGCGCCTGAAGCTCTCCGATGACACCATCAGCGATATTCGCTTCGAGGGTCAGGGCTGCGCCATTTCAACCGCCTCCGCTTCGCTGATGACCGAGGCGGTCAAAGGCAAGAGCCGCGAGGCGGCGCTGGAACTGTTCGAGCGCGTGCATCAATTGCTGACCGACGATGCGGCGCCGCCCGCCGAAGAACTGGGCAAGCTGGCGGCGTTGTCCGGCGTGCGGGAATATCCTGCGCGTGTCAAGTGCGCCAGCCTTTGCTGGCACACGCTGGCATCCGCGCTCAAAGCAGCGGATCTTAAGTCCTTGCCCGCGGTGTCGACCGAGTGAGAGGCTACGAAAATGAACCCATCGTCGTGCAGCGCGACGTCAAGGCCGTGGCGATACCGGCGGGTGCCGAGGTGAACTTGAAACTTGGACAGGTGGGCTACATCACCCAGGCCCTGGGCGGAAGTTTCACGGTCTATATTGACGGCAATCTATTTCGTATTGCGGGCCAAGACGCCGATGCCATCGGCAAGACCTCGGCAAAACCTCCCGAGGTGCCGCCAGGCGCCTCAGAGGAAGATATCAAGAACATTATTTGGCAGCAGCTGAAGACTTGCTTCGACCCGGAGATACCGGTCAACATTGTCGATCTGGGCCTGGTGTACGAGTGCGATGTCAGCAAGAACGAAGACGCGACGCGCACGGTCGACATCAAGATGACCCTGACTGCGCCGGGCTGCGGCATGGGCGAGGTGTTGGTGCAAGACGTGCGCGACAAGGTGCAAATCATCCCGACCGTGGCGCAGGCGAATGTGGAACTGGTATTTGATCCGCCGTGGAATCAGACCATGATGTCCGACGAGGCGCGCCTGCAGACGGGGATGATGTGAGCGATGCGAGGCTTCTGTTGTGACATGGATTGACGCGGGGCTGCCCAATGATTTGCCCGACGGCCACGCCAAGTCGATGCCGGTCGGCCGGCGCATGATTGCCGTCGTGCGCAACGGCGAGAACTTTTACGCCATTGAGGACATCTGTACTCATGATGGGGCGCAGTTGACCGGGGGTGAGATCGAGGGCAATGAAATTATCTGTCCGCGGCATGGTGCGAGGTTTTGCTTGCGGACGGGCGAAGCGTTGACGCCGCCCGCCTACGAACCGGTGCGCGTGTTCGAAACCAAAATCGAGAACGGTCATCTGTGGGTACGCGCCGGCTGACGCTGCTCAGACACGGTAAAGCGGAAGCCGTCGATGCGTATCCGGAGGATTACGAGCGTCCGCTCACCCACCGCGGCTGTATCGAGGCGCAGGAGATGGCCTCGCGCCTCGTCAAGCGCAATCTCGTTCCCGACCTCATCTTGGTGAGTCCGGCCGAGCGGGCGTGGGCCACGGCGGAAATTATCGCCACGACCTGCGAGCTCGATGCCAAACAGGTCCAATGCGCCCGCGAACTATATTTGGCGACGCCCGAGAGAACCTGGCAGCTGCTGGCGCATCGCGCGGCCTCGCTGGTGCACATCATGATTTGCGGTCACAACCCGGGCTTGAGCGCCATCGCCAGCCGATTTGGGCCCAAGCCAGAGCGCCGCGAACTCGCCACCGCCGGCATCGCCACCGCCGTTTGGCACCACGCGGACTGGGCTACGCTGCAGCCGGAGTCAGCCGACAGCTGCGAAATCGACGACCCGGAAGATATGGACGAACTTTGGGCTTGAGGTAGAGCAATCTCCGTTAGTCGGACAGCGGCTTGCCTTTTCCTTCGCGGATGGCCTCTTCAATGAGCGGTTTCAACTCGCGCCTCGCCTCTTCGGCAATCTTGCGCTGCTGCTCGCCCAACTGTGACTGTTGCTCACCCAATTTGCCTTGTTCTTCGCCGAGCTTGCTCATCTGCTCTCCGAACTGGCCTTGCTGCAAACCAAATTGCAATTGCAACTCCCCGACGCGAGCCTGAATTTCGCCTAGGTGCGCTTGTACTTCGGCCAGCGCCTGCCGGTCGATCTGTGCGGTCAGGCGCGGCAGGTCAAGTTCTTTGATCGTCCTTTCCAATTCCTTTATTTGACGCTTGAACTCGGGCGACTCGGCCAGCTTGATGGTGCGCTCCTGCGAGCCCAGCATCCGCTGCTGTACACCCAACATGGATTGCTCATTACCGAGCGCTCTCTGCTGCTCCCGCAGCGCCTTCATGGGCGCGAGCAATGCTTGCGCTTTTGCGATGATCTGCGGGTCCTGTACCAGGTAGCGCTTGCCGTTGTGCTGGAAATAAATATAGTCGCCATCCCGAGACGGCAACTCATCGCCGGCGTCGAACATCGTATGCGACTGTCCCGAATGAATCACGAGCACGCCATCATCGTCCTTGACGACATCGTCATGATGCCTCGCGGCGGCCGCAGGTGTTCTCTTTGTTGACCGAGTAGTGCCCGTGTCCGGCGACGGCGGCGTGGGCGGACTGGGCACCTCGGGCGTGTTGGGCACCGCCGCCGGATTGGGCGCCGCGGGCGCGTTGGGCGGCGTCGGGTCGTCGGTGGATGAGGCGTGCACGCGAACCATCGCGGTCGAGGCGAACATTGACAACGCGACCACGCCGGCCGCGATGAATGGCAGGCGCCGCGCCTTGGCAAATGATCGTTCAAAACCCTGATCGTTCAGCAGTCTTTCAATGCGCGGCGTGAGATTGCTGGCGTGCGCCATGGCTACACCGGTCAGCGGCCAGCGGGCGCGCGTGGCAAATGCCAGCAAGATTTCAGCGTAGCCCGTGCGGCTCTCTGCCTGCTCCACGGCCGCGCAATCGCTCAGCGCCTCGCCCAGTTCCGCGAGGTGCCGTTGCAGCCACCAGCTGAACGGACTAAACCAGAACAGAGCGCAGTGCAGCCCTGCGAGGGCATGGATCAGGAAATCCTTCTGGCGTACGTGCGCCCGCTCATGCGACAGGACGATGCGCAGAGTGGCCCCGTCCCAAGAAGTGTAATTGCTCGGCAACAGCACGCTGGAGCCAATCGTGACCGGGCTCGCCACCCGGGTACTGGTGCGCACATCCAATTCCGGGTCGAACGGAAAAATCACGCGCTCGGCCTGATTGCGCAGACGCAAGGCGAAGCCCACGCCGGCGCACAGGCGCAACGACAGCACCGCGGCCACCACGCAGTAGCCGAACACGGCAAGCGACAGTGCCATGTTGCCCAGTGTTGCACTGTCGACATTGTCCTCGATCGAGGACGCGCCACTTCGCACCGGCGTGTCCAGCATCATTCCGGCGTGCGATTCCGCCAGGCGGCCGCGATAATCTCCATACTCGGCTCGAAGCGGCTGCGCCTGCGTGGCTGCCGGCGCAACAGGCTCGACGCGCGGCGTGAGGGTCGCGAACTCCGGCAGTAGCCGCGGTCCGATCTGTGCGCTCACCAAGATGGGCATGGCTAAGGCACCGGCCAGCGCCAGCAGCCACGCCGTGCGCCGGGCGCGGACTTGTTCGATGCGCATGAAGCGCAGCGCGACGAAGATGATTGCGCCCATCACCAATGAGCGCATGGCGGCCTCAAGCAACAGATGAGTGCTCACGATTTTTTCCCCTTCTTCGATGCGGCGATGCGATCGGCGAGGCGTTGAAGTTCCTTGCGGTCGAGTACCGCGGAATCCACCATGCCGGCGAGAAGTGTCTCCACGGATCCTTCGCAAAACCAATCGACGATGCGCTGCACCGCCCGTCCGGCAACCGCTTGGCGCGATGCCGCGGGACGATACAGAAAAGTGCGGCTCTCGATGGAGTGGCACAAGTACCCTTTGTCCTCGAGCCGGCGCAGCACGGTGCGAATCGTGGATTCCTTGAGCGGACGGCCTTGCGTGACGAGGTGCTCCCGCACCTGGTCGGCGCTCTGCACGCCGTGCTCCCAGATGAGTTCGAGAACGGCCCGTTCCAGCTCGCCGAGTTCGCCGGGATCGTGACTTTGAGTAGTGTTACTGGTCATAGTGTTACGGACTGTAGCACATGGCACCGTCAAGGCAAGCACTATTTGCAGAGCCATTCTTAGGCCGGCGCTGGCCCGGCGTCTGGTCGCGCAAGGTTGCGCCGGGACGAGAAAAATGCATTTAAAGTGAGCCGGCCCGCCGATGGATCAGCAGATAAGCGCTCCGGCGCGAGAATATCGCCGGAATGCAACACATATCCATCATAGAAAATGATGCGATTCCACTGGCCAGGCACGGTGCCCACGCAATTGAAATAGTGGTTCGAACCACACATGTAGCCGGATTGCGCCGGATATTTTCTGTCGAAAGCATCGACCGGCAAGGTACTCGCATCTCTAAAGAGGTCGGCCATTTCTGCCGCCGGCCGCGCGGGCTCGTAAAAACTCGTCCCGCCGAGGCCCGAATCTTTAAAGAGATAGAGAATAGAGGCTTGAATCGAGTGAAGAGCGTCGAGCGCAGCCATATCGCGGTGACACATGCGTTGGTATGGCCGCAGCTCCCGAGGTGCAAGCGTGACCATGGAGAGACGGCAGTGCATTTGCATTACTCTTCTGGAATCGAATACGCGCCGGATGTGGCGATTGAAAAACTGGACGAGCCCCGCACCGAACGTCGGGGTCAAAAGAAATATGCCCGGATAGGCATTAAAATCGACGTTGCGAAATTGCTGCCGATGTTCCTGTGCAAATTGAACGACCTGCTCTGGATTCAAAAGTGCGTTGTCGACGATAACGCAAGAACTGCCGTTGGAAAACCGCACCTGCTCGATGCGCGGCTCAGGGCTAAACTTTAGCGTAGTAAAACCTCCGCAGTGACAAGAGCATTGGGCGGCAGTGTGATTGAGACCTGATGATTCACGATAGACAATTCCTCCGGCGCCCCAAGCGCCGAACTCGACCGCAGCGCTTCCAACTGTTCGTGCGTTGGGTATTGCGGTGATCCCATTTGTGCGTACGCGCCGCGCACGTCTCCATGGCTCGCATCCAAGCGTCGTAACCGAATAGTTCGAGCCCCTTCGGGCAGGCGCAGCGCGATCGTGATTGAAGGCCCGTCCGCGCCGGGAGAGACATAATTCCACAATGCGATCATGAACGTTCCGTCCGGTCGGCGAGTGATCAGCGCATGTTCCGAGTCTGTCGCGAACCGCTCGTCGCCCAATTCATGCAGCATCTTAAAAGCATTAAACGCAGGTTTTGGAATGCCGCCCGCTGCCATCAGTCCGAATCCGCCATAGAAAGGCCGACGCACGACCCCTTGCTCTTCAAACACATCCGAAAACGTCCAGTAGGACATCATTTCGGTCAGACCATCGCAGCGGCGCAGCGTATCGGCGAGCCACGGACCCATGAATATCGAGTCGGTGATGTTCGGTTCGTTAAAATAGCTGGCGTTATATTCGCTCCAAATAACAGGCATGTTGGGCCGGGACGAAGCCACTACCTCATCATGCACCTTCTTCGCAGCGCGGCAGACCATTTCCGCGCGCGGAATGAGTTCATGCGTTCCGAAGACATCTTTGGACTTGTCGTTGCCGTAGACGTGAGTGGATACGAAATCGAGCGGCACCTGCTCATCAGAGGTGTGGCGGATAAATGCGCTCACCCAAGCTGCCTGCGCTGTCGAGGGGCCACCCACGCGCAGTCTGGAATTGACTTGTTTGAGAGCTCTCGCGGTGTGATCGTATAAAGTCCAGTAAGTTGCCTGCGCCGGGACACCGCCCCAAAAATCAAGATTGGGTTCGTTCCATACTTCGAAATACCATTGCGCCACTTCATCGATTCCATACCGCTCAACCAGATGCGCCGCGAAGTTTGCGATTAACGCGTCCCATCGTGCGTACTCGCGCGGTGGCGCGACGAATGGGTGATAGCTGAAACCCTGCACAGTTTTGCGCGACGCGAGTTTGCTCGGCATGAATGATAATTCGACGAAAGGCCGAACGCCGTTTTCCAGTAAACCGTCGTAAATTTGATCGACGTACGAAAAGTTATATCGCGGTGTGCCGTGCTTATCTTCATCGTATATGCCGATCTCGTCGTGCAAGATGGCGTGGAAGCGCACGTAGCGGAAATCCGTGGCGGCCTTTACGGTTCGAAGGTCTCTGCGATAGCTTTCGCGCAGCGTGAGTATTGCGCGTCCGGAACCGAACATCTGTTCCCAGAAGTGCGGAAAACTGTGATGGGCGGCATTGGGATCGACAACGATCTGTTCATCGCCTCTGACTACGCAGGGAGCGCAGAGCAGGACCGCAAAGATGATGGCAATTTTCAATTCAACTGTTTCCTCCACGGTGTGGACATTGCAGATCAAAAGGGGCTAGCATCCGAGAGAGTTAGCTGAACGATTACGAAAGATCGGCAACGAAGCGGCAGTGTACCGCTTGCGGAAAGGCGGGGGGATATGAGCAAAAACCTTAATGAATGCGGCGATCCGATCGCGCCCAAGGGCGTTTCGGCAAGCGCTGCTCGACGGTTCCTTGCATTTTTTACATTTGTCTTCTGTGCAAGAGCTGATTGACCCATAACGTAAGCTTTCAGACAGTGCGACGTCCGCGCTGATTCAAAACGAGCGCGACCGGGGAGGAAAGGAATCATGAAAATACGGCCTCAATATCAAAGAACGCTGCTCGCTGCGGCCATAGCCACGGCGCTTGCCACGAGCGCCGGCATCCCGCGCGTGAGCTGGGCGCAGACCACCGAAGCGACGCTGCGCGGCCATGCAACCGCGAACGCCGAAGTCGTTGCGAGGAATATCGCCACCGGCGTCACGCGCAGGACCAAAGCGGGGGACGACGGCATCTACACCCTTCCCGGCCTGCAGCCGGGCACTTATCAGGTCGATGCCGGACCCGGCACCCAAACCACGGTGACGCTGACCGTCGCCTCCACCGCCACGGTAGATCTCCTGGCCGCTCCGAGCGCGGAGCTGAACGAAGTGACGGTTCGGTCCTCGCGGATCGTCGAAACGCGCACTTCCGAAATAGGCACCACGGTATCTTTGCAGACAATCGATACAGTGCCGCAGCTTACGCGCAACTTCCTTGAATTCGCCGACCTCGTTCCCGGCATGATCTTTTCGGTGAACTCGAGCGGACAGACATCGCTGACGGGCGGCGCCCAAAGCAACAGTTCCGTCAATGTGTATATCGATGGCGTAGGTCAAAAGAATTACGTGCTCGCGGGCGGCGTCGCCGGACAGTACTTCACCCAGGGCAATCCATTCCCGCAGCTCGCCATTGGCGAATACAAAGTCATCACGTCGAACTACAAGGCCGAATTCGATCAAGTGTCGAGCGCCGCGGTGGTCGCCCAAACCAAGTCCGGCACCAATGATTTCCACGGCGAAGTCTACGATCAATACACCAGCGGCAGCATGCGCGCCGAGACGCCGGCTGAAAGAGCCTCGGGCATGAAAGTCCCTTCAAACGATAAGGAGTTTGGCGCTTCCTTCGGCGGCCCCATCATCCAGGATAAGCTGCATTTCTTCGTGACGTATGAGGGAAAACGCTATGACACGCCGATCACGGTAATACCCGGCGTTACCACCTTGGATGGCGCGCCCATTGCCCCGCTGCTGCCGGCCAGCGTGGCCGCGCAATTGGGACCGGGCTCATTGCCGTTCAACGAAGATGAGTATTTCGGCAAGCTCGATTTTGAGCCCACCGATAGCGACCGCTTCGAGACCACCATCAAGTACCGCAAAGAATATCAAATCGAGAATATCGGCGTCGCGCAGGCGCCTTCATCGGCCATCTCGGTCATCAACAACGACACGCGATTTTCGCTGCGCTGGCAGCACAGCGCCGATTGGTTCTTCAATGATTTGTTGTTCACGCACCAATCCACCTTCAATGCGCCCTCGTCTCTGGGTATCGGCAACGGGTCGATCTACGCCGTCCAAGCGCAAAACAATCAAACTATATTGGACACGGGTCCGGCGAGCCCGTTGGCCACGCAAGATAAGGGGCAGCAGGGACCGGGACTGCAGGACGATTTCACCTTCAGCGAGCTGCACTGGCTGGGCGATCACACCGTCAAGACGGGCGCGAAATTTCAGAGCCTCAAATTGGTGGCCGCCGACGCGGAAGACATCAACCCGCAATTTACTTACAACGTGACACCGGCCGGCACCGCGGCACTCCCCTACGAGGCACTATTTACCAATCCTGTCCCAGGACTGGATCCGACCGCCCGATCCAAGGACGATCAGTTCGGCTTGTATCTGCAAGATGACTGGGTGCAGAACGAGCATTTAACCTGGAACATCGGCGCGCGCTGGGATTACGAGAAGAACCTCGGTTACTTGGACTATGTGACCCCGGCCAACGTCGTTGCGGCGTACAACAGCTTAGACCCGAATGCGCAAGCCGCCTTCCCCGGACAAACGTACGCGCAAACGCTGGCCAAGGGCGGCATCAATATCAACGACTACATCAGCAACGGTCACAACCGCAGCGCTTATACGGGTGAGTTCCAACCTCGTCTCGGATTTTCCGTTGACATCGACGCGGATCAGCGACATGTCATTTTCGGAGGTTACGGCCGCTCCTATGACCGCACCCTGTACGATGAGTTACAGCTCGAAGTGACCAAATCGGCTCTGCCCGAGTACACGGTGTATTTTCCGAATGCGGGCGGGACGACGCCCGGCGGATGCTTCGGTTCGCCTTGCGTGCCATGGAATCCAGCCTTTTTGACTGGGCTGTCGAACTTGCAATCCCTGATCGGCTCCTCCAACTCCGGTGCCGAAGTGGATGCGATCAACAATAATTTGAAAGTGCCCTATTCGGATCAATTCAGCATCGGCATTCGCAACAAGCTGGGCGATTGGAATACGAGCGCCGCGATTTCGCGAGTCATCAGCAAAAACGGCTTCCTCTTTACGCTAGGTAACCGCTACCCCAACGGCGCTTTCTTCATGAACGGCGGTCAGCCCTGGGGCGATCCCGTGCCGGGCTTTGGTAATTTGATCATCGGCAACGAAGGCGTCGAGACCAAGGCAACGCAAGTGCTGCTGTCCGCGGAAAAGCCTTTTACGCCGGAATCCAATTGGGGCGCGACTTTTGCCTACACCTACACGAGCGCCTCTCAGAACCGCGATATCACCCAGCAATATGGGTTCGACGAGGCAACAATCGGGCAGTATCCCTTTATCAATTCGAACGCGGCACCGCGCCATCGCATCGTGGGCTCAGGATCGTATGGCCTGCCGTGGGGCTTTCTGGTAGGCGCCAAACTCACCTTGGCCACGCCGACGCCGGTCGATGATGTCGCCTGTTTTGGCCAAACCTACGCGACGGGCGCTAACTGCACGCCGATTTCGGCGACGCCGAAAAACTTTTTCGGCTATCGAACTCTCGATCTGCAAGTCACCAAGAACTTCCAGATCAGCCATTTTGGATTGGTCTACGTGCGGCTGGACGGCTTGAATATCTTCAATTGGTACAACTACGCCGACACGATCAACAACTGGGGTACAAATGGCGTGGCGAATCCCAATCCCGTGCCTTACGACTACACCGGCAATATCAATGGTGTTCCGCGCACGCTCAAACTGATGGCGGGGGCGAAGTTCTGATGGCGCTGTGATGGCCGACCGGCATATCCGGGATATCGTCATCATTGGGGGCGGCACGGCGGGCTGGATGGCCGCCTCTGCCCTGGCTAAGGTGCTGGGGCCACGCTGTTCCATTCGTCTGGTGGAATCGGAAGCCATCGGCATCATCGGCGTCGGCGAAGCGACCGTCCCGCACCTTAAGCTCTACAACAGAATCCTCGAAGTCGACGAGATCGAGTTCATCAAGCAAACCCAGGGTACTTTCAAACTCGGCATCGAGTTCGTCGACTGGGGGCGCGTGGGCGACCGCTATGTTCACGGCTTCGGCACCATCGGCCATGACTATGGTCTGCTGCCCTTTCACCAGTATTGGCTGAAGATGTTCGCTGCCGGCAAAGCGGCTGACATCGGCGCGTACTCGTTGAACACCTTGGCGGCACCGCTCGGAAAATTCATGACCTCCGCGTCCGATGTGCCGGCGCACTCTCCCCTGGCTAATATTGCCTACGCCTATCACTTCGATGCGGGGCGCTATGCGCAGTACCTGCGCCGCTACGCCGAAGCGCGCGGTGTGAAGCGCATCGAGGGTAAGGTGGTTGACGTGATGCTGCGCGGCGAGGATGGCTTCATCGAGGCGGTGAAGCTCGAGCGCGGAGAAAAGCTCTCAGGCGAACTCTTCATCGACTGCTCCGGCTTTCGCGGGCTCCTGATCGAGGAGGCGCTGCACACCGGCTATGAGGACTGGACGCATTGGCTGCCCTGCGATCGCGCGGTCGCGGTCGCCTGTGAGAATGTCGGGCCGCCGACCCCGTTCACGCGATCGACCGCACGCTCGGCCGGGTGGCAATGGCGAATTCCCCTACAGCACCGCTGCGGGAATGGCTATGTGTATTCAAGCGGCTACGTGAGCGACGATGAGGCGATTCAAACGCTCATGGCCAATCTCGATGGCCGCGCGCTCGGCGAACCGCGCAAGCTGCAGTTCACGACGGGGATGCGCAGGAAATTCTGGAATAAAAACTGCGTTGCTTTGGGATTGGCCTCTGGGTTCATGGAGCCGCTGGAATCGACCAGCATCTACCTGATTCAGTCCGGTATCGCGAGGCTCCTCAACTTGATGCCGGATCGAGACTTCAGCCCGGTGCTGATTGACAGGTATAATTCGCAGGCAGCATTTGAATTTGAGCGGATTCGCGACTTTTTGATCCTTCACTACTATGCGACCGAGCGGCGCGACACGGCTTTCTGGAGATATTGCAGCGGAATGAGCATTCCCGAACCACTGGCGGACACGATCCGCCTGTTCAAGGACAGCGGCCGGTTCTTTCGAAACGCCGAGGAAATGTTTGCCATCACCAGCTGGATTCAGGTGATGCTGGGTCAGCACATTGTTCCGCAGCATTATCATCCGGCGGTCGATTTAGTGCCGGAACAAGAGGTCGCGGGGTTGGTCGACAGCGTAAAGTCCGTGGTCGCCGCCTGCGTGGACGCCATGCCGATGCATGCGCAGTTCATCGCCCGGCACTGTGCAGCCGCCCCGGTGTAGCGAACTTTAGGATGATGTTTCACGCCTCGATCCGAGCCTTGAGTCTCGCCGCCGCTTTCAGCCTCGTGGCATGCAGCGCGTTCAAGCCCGCCGCACCCCCTAAGCTATTGGAGCAGACGGATACGCCCACGCAAGCGTCCGATTTTCTGGAGGATATCGAACACAAGACCTTTGATTACTTTTGGGCCAATGCCAATCCAAAAAATGGTCTGGTGCCCGACCGGTATCCGACGCGCATATTCGCCAGCCTAGCCGCGGTCGGGTTTGCGCTCACCGCTTATCCCATCGGCGTAGAACGCGGCTATGTATCGCGGACCGATGCGCGCGATCGGGTACTCGCGACATTGCGCTTCTTTCGAGACGCGCCTCAAGGCGCGGGCGCCAAGGGTTTCGCGGGGTACAAGGGCTTTTACTATCATTTTCTCGACATGGAGACCGGCGTTCGCTTTAACGACCGTTCCGAGCTGTCGATGATCGACACGTCGCTGTTCATCGCCGGCGTGCTGTTCTGTCAAAGCTATTTCGATGCTGCAAATCCAGAGGAAAAAGAGCTGCGCAAGATCGCCGATTGGCTGTACAGGCGCATCGACTGGGCATGGGCATCGCGCGATGACGGCGTGGTGGCACTCGGATGGTCGCCGGAAATGGGGTTTCACCAAAGGAGTTGGCGGGGTTACAACGAGTCATCAATCATGTACATCTTGGGATTGGGTTCGCCGAGTGCGCCCATGCCTGCCTCCTCGTGGCAATCCTATACCTCGACCTTCGATTTCCATTGGGTCAACGAGGGTCAATGGTATCTGTCATTCCCGCCGCTGTTCGGACATGAATATTCACACGTGTGGATCGATTTCCGCGACATTCGAGACGCCTATATGCGCGGCAAGGGGTTAGATTATTTCGACAATACCCGGCGTGCCATCTTTGCGCAGCGCAGTTATGTGATTGCGAATCCTATGAAGTGGGTGGGCTACTCATCGCGCCTGTGGGGCATCACCGCGAGCGACGGCCCGGTCGAGGCCAAACTCGACTACAACGGCGAAACTCGGGCGTTTCACGCTTATGCAGCGCGAGGCTCGGGCGGCGCCCAGAACTTCGACGATGGAACCCTCGCGCCCAACGCGGTGGCCGGCTCACTGCCGTTTACGCCTGAGATCGCCATCCCGACCTTGAGATTGATGAAAGAACAATACGGCAAATACATTTACGGGACCTTTGGCTTTGTGGATTCCTTCAATCTCAGCTTCAATTACACCGATGTAAAGCTCACGTATGGCCAAGTCGTACCGGACGTGGGTTGGGTCGACACCAACTACCTCGGCATCGATGAAGGCCTCACTATCACCATGATTGAGAATTTCCGCAGCGGTCTCGTCTGGCGCTATATCCGCC
>Ga0302325_10010864_pt1 | contig 19678 bp, 24 predicted proteins | sample Palsa_T0_2_FD_201948 | JGI IMG/M metagenome (GOLD analysis project Ga0302325, IMG submission 201948) | Peat permafrost microbial communities from Stordalen Mire near Abisko, Sweden - Palsa_T0_2 | ecosystem: Environmental > Terrestrial > Soil > Palsa > Peat permafrost | place: Sweden: Abisko...
CTGCAGGAGGAAGGTCTCGATCTGGCGCATGGTGTCGAGAATGACGCCGACCGTGATGAGCATCCCCGTGCCGCCGAAGAAATAGGCGATGCGGTAATCGATCTTGAGCTGCATGTAGAGGATGTCCGGGATGACCGCGATGACCGTCAGGAAGATGGCGCCGGCCAGGGTGAGGCGCGTCATCACAAAATCGATGAACTGCGCCGTCGGTTCGCCCGGCCGCACGCCCGGGACGTAGCCTCCGTATTTCTTCAGGTCGTCGGCGATCTGGATGGGCTTGAACATGACCGACACCCAGAAATAGCTGAAAAAGAGGATGAGCAGCGAATAGCTCGTGTAGTAAACCCCGTGGCCCCGGGTCAGGTTCTGCGCGAAATCGATCATGAACGGCATCTTGAAGGCCGCGCCCATGGTCGAAAAAATCTGCGACGGGAAAAGGAGGAGCGACGACGCGAAGATGACGGGCATCACGCCCGAATAATTCACCTTCAGCGGCAGGAAGGAGCTCTGGCCGCCCATCACCTTGTTGCCGACGACGCGCTTGGCGTATTGGACGGGGATTTTCCGCTGGCCCTGCACCACCATGATGATGCCCATGGTGACCGCGAGGAAGAGGGCGATCATGACGACCGCCACCGGGAGGCCCGCGGTTTGCTCGGTCCCCACGGGGTGGAAGAAAGCGTGATAAACCGCCGAAATCGTGCCGGGGATCTGGGCCAGGATGCCCACCGTGATCAGCAGCGAGACGCCGTTGCCGATGCCGCGCTGGGTGATCTGCTCGCCCAGCCACATCAGCAGCATCGTGCCGGCCGTCATGTAGATCACCGACGTGATGAGAAAGCTGACCTTGCTGCCCATGACGATGGGCCCATAGAGGGTGATGTCGTAGCCGGGGAAAAGCGTGCCGGGGTGGGTCTCAAGGGCGAGAATGAGCAGGCCGCCCTGGACCAGGCAGAGGGCCAGGGTGGCGTAACGGGTGTATTGCGTGAGCTTCTGGCGGCCGACGTCCCCTTCCTGCTGGAGCCGGCTGAGCCCGGGAACGACCGCCGTCATAAGCTGGAAGATGATCTGGGCGCTGATGTACGGCATGATGCCCAGCGCGCAGACAGAGCAGCGCGTGAGCGCCCCGCCGGTGAACATGTTGTAGAGGCTCATGAGCCCGCCGCCGGAGGCGCCCTGCTGCCGCGCAAATTGCAGCAGCGCATGCGGATTGCTGCCCGGCAGCGAGATTTCCGCGCCGACCCGGGCGACAAAGAGCAACGCCAGGGTGTAAAAGATCCGGGAGCGCAGCTCCGGAATCTTCAGGGAGTTGGAAAAAGCGGAAAACATTTGTCAGGCCACGATCGCCTGGCCGCCGGCTGCTTCGATCTTCGTTTTGGCCGTCGCGGAAAACTTCGCGGCGGTGATCTTCAACGGCCGGCTGAGTTCGCCGTCGCCGAGCACCTTGACCAATTTTTCACCGGACCGGATCAGGCCGGCCTTGGCCAGCACCTCCGCGTTGATTTCAGTGACGCTCTCCTCGATCGACGCCAGGTCGCCGAGATTGACGATGACCGGCTCGATCCGAAAGGCGGCCTGGTTGAACCCGCGGTGCGGGAGCTTGCGGTAAAGGGGCATCTGGCCGCCCTCGAAACCGGGACGAATGCTGCTGCCGGAACGCGCCGACTGCCCCTTGCCGCCGCGGCCGCTGGTCTTGCCGTGGCCGCCGCCCTCGCCGCAGCCCACGCGCTTTTTGCGATGGATGGCGCCGGAGACGTTTGTGAGTTCGTGAAGTTTCATGGGAAAAGGGCCCGTTACTGGGCTTTGCGGATGTTGGAGATGTCCTCCGCCAGGCGGAGCTGGCACAGGGCGTCGACCGTGGCGTTGACCACGGCGATATGGTTGTTCGAGCCCATCGACTTGGTGAGGATGTTCTTGATGCCCGCCGCCTCGAGGACGGCGCGGACGCCGCCGCCGGCGATCAGGCCGGTGCCGGGGGAAGCCGGCTTGAGCAGGACCCGGCCGCCGTCAAAGTGGCCGAGCACGTCGTGCGGAATCGTGTCGCCGCGGAGCTTCACCTTGAAAAGGTGCTTCTTGGCCTGCGCGGTGCTCTTCTTGATGGCATCCGGCACCTCGTTGGCCTTGCCATAGCCGATGCCGATGCTGCCCTTCTGGTCGCCGACGACCACGAGGGCGGCAAAGCTGAACCGGCGGCCGCCCTTCACGACCTTGGCGCAGCGGTTCACGAAAACGACCTTCTCGACCATCGTGGGACCATCGTCGGCCGACGGGGCGCCACGGGAGCGGTCGTCGCGGCGGAAGTCGCGGCGGGGGGAAGGAGAGGAAGCGAGATCAGTGCTCATAGGGGCGGATTAAAATACGATGCCGCCGGCGCGCACGGCGTCGGCGAAGGCCTTGACCTTGCCGTGATAGAGGGCCCCGTTGCGGTCGAAAACGATGGTTGTGATGCCGGCGGCCTTGGCCTTGTCCGCGAACGCCGCGGCGACCAGCTTGGCTCCGGCGAGATTGGCGGCGGGCTTGTGCTTGCGGAGCTCGGGATCGAGGCTCGAGAGAAAAACCAGGGTGGCGCCCGTGTCGTCGTTGACGGCCTGGGCGTAAATATGCTTCGTGCTGAACTTGACGCTCAGGCGCGGGCGCGCGGCGGTGCCGTTCACCTTCTTGCGGATTCTCCAGCGGCGCCGCTGGAGTAATTGTGCTTTGCGTACCGAATTCATAAATAAAATTTCGAACTTCGAATTCCGAATTTCGCTTTCGGTCGCCGTTAGGCGACCGTTTTTCCTTCCTTGCGGCGGACGCGCTCGCCCACGATGCGCACGCCCTTGCCCTTGTACGGCTCGGGCGGATAATAGCTGCGGATCTCGGCGGTGACGGCGCCGACCAGCTGCTTGTCGCAGCCCTCGACCTTGATCCGGGTGCCCTCGACCACGGTCAGCTTGATGCCGTCCGGGATCGCCATGAAGATCGGATGGGAAAAGCCGAGCGCGAGATCGAGCTGCTTGCCCTTGAGGTTGGCCTTGAAGCCGACGCCCTGGATTTCGAGGTCCTTGGCGTAGCCGTCGGTCACGCCCTTCACCATGCTGGCGATGATCGAGCGGGCGGTGCCGTGCATGGCGTTCGCGAAGCGGGTTTCGCCGACCGGGTTCACGAGGATCTTGTTGTCGGTGACGACGATCTTCACGACCGGCGCGAAGGTCTTGTGGACCTTGCCCTTGGGGCCCTCGACCTCGACGGTCGTGTCCTTGATGTCGACCTTGACCTTGGCGGGAATGGGAATGGGTTGTTTGCCGATGCGGCTCATGGTGGGGGTGCTCCTTACCAAATGTTGCAGATCAATTCGCCGCCCGCCTTTTCGCGGCGGCAGTCGGCGTCCTTCATCAGGCCCTTCGAAGTCGAGAGGATCGATATGCCCAGGCCGTTGAGCACGCGCGGAATCTCGGTGTAGCGCTTGTAGATGCGGCGGCCGGGGGTCGACGCGCGCACGACGCCCGTCAGCACGGGCGAGCCGCTCACGTACTTCATCTTGACGATGAGGGTCTTGTGCCCGCGCTCATCGGCGCCGGTCGAGTAATCGACGATGTAGCCCTCCGCCTTGAGGATGGCGGCGATGGCCTCCTTGAGGCGCGAATGGGGTGCGACGCAGTCGTCGAGGCGCGCTTTGCTCGCGTTGCGCAAGCGCGTGAGAAAATCACTGATGGGATCGGTCATGGAGAATTGCGGTTACCAGGAGGACTTGATGACGCCCGGGATCTTGCCGGCGAGGGCGAGTTCGCGGAACTGGATGCGCGAGACGCCGAACTTGCGATGGAAGCCGCGCGGGCGGCCGCTCATCGAGCAGCGGTTGCGGATGCGCACGGCCGACGAATTTTTCGGCAGGCGCTGCAGCTTCTTCTGGGCGGCGAAGAAATCGGCGTCGGTGGCGGCGGGATTGGCGAGGATCGCCTTCAATTCGGCGCGCTGCTTCGCGTATTTCGCGACGAGCCGGATGCGCTTCTTGTTGCGTTCGATGGCGGAGGTTTTGGGCATGGTGAAAGGTGGTTTTAGGCGGCGTGCGGCTTCGGAGCCACCGTCTCGGCCCGGCGGAAGGGCATGCCGAGGGTGCGCAGGAGCTCGCGGCCCTCGTCGTCGGTCCGGGCGGACGTGACGATCGTGATGTCGAGACCCATGCTTTTCTTGATGTTTTCCACGGTGATTTCCGGGAAAATGGTGAAATCGGTGATGCCGAGGCTATAGTTGCCGTGGCCGTCGAGCTTGGTCCCCACCCCGCGGAAGTCGCGGATGGAAGGCAGGGAGACGGCGAGGAGCCGGTAGAGGAATTCCCACATGGCGTTGCCGCGGAGGGTCACGGTGCAGCCGACGATCTGGTTTTCCTTCAGCTTGAAATTCGAAATGGCCTTCTTGGTGCGGGTGAGCACCGGCTTCTGCCCGGCGATCAGCGCCAGGTCGCGCTGCACGTCGGCGATCTGGTTCTTGTCCGCATCGGCATCGATGCCGGTGTTGAGGACGATCTTCACCAGCTTCGGAACCTGATGCTTGTTCTTGTAGCCGCGGCTCTTCACGAGATCGCCGGCGATCTGCTCGTGGTAAAGCTTTTTAAGGGTGGGAGTGGCGCTCATGGGTGAAATGAAGGTATATATAGGTCCTATAAGTCGTATAGGTCCTATGCTTGGGGAGCGGGCGCCGGAGCGCCCTTGCGGGAGCGGCGCTCCTCGTGGCGCGCCTTGAGCATGAGGTTGGAGATGTGAATGGACCCCTCGCGCTCGACGATGGCGCCCTGCGGGTGCTCCTGGGACTTCTTGAGATGGCGCTTCGTCATGGCGACGGCCTCCACGCGGGCGCGGCCGCCCTCGGCGAGGATTTCGAGCACCTTGCCCTCCTTGCCCCGGTGGGATCCGGAGATGACAACGACGACATCGTTGCGCTTGATATGAAATTTTTGCATGGTCAGAGAACCTCCGGGGCGAGCGAGATGATCTTCATGAAATTTTTCGCGCGCAGCTCGCGGGCGACGGGGCCGAAGATCCGGGTGCCCCGCGGGTTGCCATCGGGCCCGATGATGACGATGGCGTTGCTGTCGAAGCGCAGGTAGCTGCCGTCGGAGCGGCGCACCGCCGTCTTGGTGCGGATGACGACCGCCTTGGCGACCTCGCCCTTTTTCACGGAGGCGTCGGTGCTGCTTTCCTTGATATGGACGGTGATGATGTCACCGACGCGGGCAATGTCCGTGTTTTGCCCCTTTTTGCTGATCATGGCGGCGCGGCGGGCGCCGGTGTTGTCAGCGACTTCGAGGATGGAGCGGAGTTGGATCATTTTAAGATAGGTCGTATAGGTCCTATAGGACCTATGATGGTTAGGCGGATGGTGAGGGCGTGGGGGGCTCGACCTTGGTGGTTTTCGTGGGCACCTGCGCCGCGACGTCGGTCTCGGAGATGGCCTGGGCGGTGTCGCCGACGGAGCGCTCGACCACCGTGATGACGCGCCAGCGCTTCAGGCGGCTGAGCGGCCGGGTCTCCATGATCTCGACCTTGTCGCCCACCTTGGTCTCGTTCTTCTCGTCGTGCACGTGGACGACGGTCTTGCGATTGATGACCTTGTGATAAAGCGGATGCGGCGTCTTGTAAGGAATGGTGACCTTGACGGACTTGTCGCCCGAGCGGCTGGTGACGAAGCCGAGCAGCGACTTGCGCACGTTGCGCGTATGGGTGGTGGCGGAAGACATTGGAAAAAAAGTTGAAAGGTGAGAATTGAAAGGTGAAAGGGGGATCAGGCTTTGGTCACGGCGACTTCCACCTTGCCACTTCCAACTTCCGACTTTTGGCGTTTGATGGTTTCCATGCGCGCGACCGTCTTGCGCAGGACGCGCATCTCATGGGTTTTCTCCACCTGGCCGGTCTGCTTGCGCAGGTGAAGCTGGAGGAGCTGCTCGCGGGTTTCGCGGAGCTTGGTGACGATCTCGTCACCGGAGAGGTCGCGGATTTCTTTGGCGGTCATGGTCGGAATTTTAAATGAAGGTGCTCTCGCGGGCGATGAAACGGCAGCGGAAGGGCAGCTTGGCGTCGGCCAGGCGAAAGGCCTCCTTCGCGATCGTGGTCGGGACGCCGGCGAGCTCGAACAGGACGGCGCCGGGCTTGATCACGGCCACATAGTATTCGACCGGGCCCTTGCCCTGCCCCATGCGCACCTCGGCCGGCTTCTTGGTGATCGGCTTGTGCGGAAACACGCGGATCCACAGCTTGCCCTTGCGCTTGAGGTGGCGCGAAATCGTGACGCGGGCCGCCTCGATCTGCTGGCCGGTCATGGGGCCCCGGGTGAGGGACTGCAGGCCGTACTCGCCAAACGCAATCGTGTTGCCGCGCTTGGCATTGCCGGCGCGGGAGCCTTTCTGCGACTTGCGGTATTTGGTGCGGGCGGGAGAGATGGCAGCCATGGTAAAATTTCAGTTAGACGGTGTTGTCGGACTCTTTTTTGCAGATCCAGCACTTCACGCCGATCTTGCCGTAGACAGTGCGGGCCTCGGAGAAGCCGTAATCGATGTTTTCCCGCAGCGTGTGCAGGGGCACCCGGCCCTTGCGCTGCCACTCCCGGCGGGCGATGTCGGAGCCGCCCAGGCGGCCGGAACACTGGATGCGGATGCCCTCGGCGCCGAGCGCCATGGCCATCTCGACGGATTTCTTCATGGCCCGGCGGAAAGCGATGCGGCGCTCCAATTGGAGGGCGACGTTCTCCGCCACGAGCTGCGCCTCGATCTCGGGCTTCTTGACCTCCTGGATGTCGAGCAGGATCTCGCGCCCCGTGAGCTTGGAGAGCTGCATCTTGATGTTCTCGACTTCCTGGCCCTTGCGGCCGATGACGATGCCGGGGCGGGCGGTGTAGATCTTGACGCGGACGCGGTTGGACGCCCGCTCGATGAAGATGCGCGGCACGGAGGCGGCCTTGAGCTTCTCCATGAGCAGGGTGCGGATGACCTGGTCCTCGAGGAGCAGCTTGGGGAACTCCTTCTTGCTCGCGAACCAGCGGGACTGCCAGTTGCGGCGGACGGCGAGGCGGAAACCGATCGGATTTGTCTTTTGGCCCATGGTGAGAGGTCAGTTGTTGCTGCCGTCCGAGAGGACGATGCGGATGTGGGACATTTTCTTGCGGCGGGGCATCGCGGTGCCCTTGGCGCCGGCCTTGAAGCGCTTGAGCACCGGGCCGTTTTCCACGATCGCGCTCTTCACGAAGAGCGCGTCGGCCGAAAGATTGGCGTTGTTCTCGGCGTTGGCGATGGCGCTGAGCAGCGTCTTGACGATCAGGCGGGCCGACTTGCGCGGGATGAGCGTGAGATACTCGACGGCCTCGGGGGCCTTGCGGCCCTGGATGGTGCGCGCGACTTCGCGCACCTTTTTCGGGGACATGTGGGCGTAACGGGTGAGGGCCTGGACTTCCATGGTGGTGGGTTGCTTGACTAAATTTCCTTGCGGGTCATTCCGCCGTGCGCCTTGAAGACGCGGGTCGGGGAGAATTCACCGAGCTTGTGGCCGACCATGTTCTCGGTGACGTGCACCGAGATGAAGAGCTTGCCGTTGTGCACGTTGAAGGTGTGGCCGATGAAATCGGGCGTGATGGTCGAGCGGCGCGACCACGTCTGGATCGGCTTTTTGGTGCCGGACTTCGTCGCCTTCTCGATTTTCTCGAAAAGGTGATAGTCGACGAAGAAACCTTTCTTGATGGAACGGGCCATGGCGGAGCGTCGTTGGGATTACTTTTTGCGGCGCGGCTTGCGTCCGTTGTGGTGAAGGATGATCATGCTGGTCGAGAGTTTCCGCCGGCTGCGGGTCGGGAAACCCTTGGCGAGCTGGCCCCACGGGGAAACGAGCTGCTGGCGTCCGCCGCCGCCCTTGGACTTGCCCTGGCCGCCGCCGTTCGGGTGGTCGACCGGGTTCATGGCCACGCCGCGCACGTGCGGGCGGCGGCCGAGCCAGCGGGCCCGCCCGGCTTTGCCGAGGGACTGTTTGCTGTGGTCGGCGTTGCCCACGACCCCGATGGTCGCGCGGCAGCTCGAATGGACGAAGCGCAATTCGCCGGACGGCATCTTGAGCTGGGCCTTGCCGTCCTCGATCGCGATCAACTCGAGCCCGGCGCCGCCCGAGCGGGCGATCTGCGCGCCGCGGCCGGGGACAAACTCCACGGCGTGGACCTTCGTCGAGGGGGGAATGATCTCTAGCGGGAAATTGTTGCCGACGAGAAAGTCGTTCGTCGTGGCCTGGTTCGAGGCGACGATGGAGGCGCCGATCGCCAGGCCCTCGGGGGCCAGGATGTAGCGCTTCCGGCCGTTGGCGTAGCACACGAGCGCGAGATTCGCGGTCCGGTTGGGATCGTACTCGATGGCGATCACACGGGCGGGCTGGTCGAGGAGGTCGCGCTTGAAGTCGATGATCCGGTAGAGCTGCTTGTGGCCGCCGCCGCGATGGCGCGAGGTCACGCGGCCGTAGACGTTGCGGCCGCCGGTCTTGGGCTTGGGCTCGGTCAGGCCGCGCTCGGGCCGCTTGCGGGTCAGGCCCACGCGCTGGTTGAGCGAGGTGAAGCGCCCGGAGGGCGTGAGGGGGCGGAAATTTTTTATCGGCATAAGGCTAAGTAGTTATAGGGCCTATACGGCCTATAGGACCCATGTCCTATAAGTCCTAGACCAGCTCTATTTTGTCTCCGGTTTTGAGCGTCACGATCGCCTTCTTGTAGTCGGAGCCGACGCTGGGCTGGCCCTTGCGGCTTTTCTTGTTCTTGCCGCGGTAATTCTGGACGTTCACGCGGCGGACCGTGACCTTGAAGGCCGACTCCACGGCCGCGGCGACGGTGTGCTTGGTCGCGCCGCGGTCCACGATGAACGTGTACTGGCCCAGCTCGGCCGACTGCTTGTTGGCCTTCTCGGTGAGAAGGACGGTGCGGAGGACGCGGTCGGCGTTCATCAGTTTTTTCCTCCGTTGACGCGGGCGATGATCGTCTCGAGCGCCTTGGCGCTGACGATGATCTTCCGGTATTGCGCGAGATCGAAGGTGTTGATTTTCGAGGCCTCCTGCAGGGTGACCCGCGCCAGGTTGCGCGCGGCGCGGAGCGTCACGGCCGCAAACGGCGCGTCGACCAGGAGGACCTTGCCATCCGGGGCGATGCGGCCGACAAGCTGGCCGACGACCTTGGTCTTCGCCGGGGAGGAGCCGAAGGCCTCGATGACGGCGATCTCGCCGGCGGTGGCCCGGTCGAAGAGCGCCCGGCTGAACGCCAGCGCCTTCACCTTGGCGTTGATCTTCTTGGAATAGTCGCGCGGCTTCGGGCCGAAGACGACGCCGCCGCCGCCCCAGAGCGGGGAGCGGCTCGAGCCCGCGCGGGCGCGGCCGGAGCCCTTCTGGTTCCACGGCTTCTTGCCGCCGCCGCGGACTTCGCCGCGGGTCTTGGTGGAATGGGTGCCCTGGCGGTTGTTCGCGTTGATCGCGACAATGACCTCCTTGACCGCCTGCAGGCCCTTGCTGCCTTCGAACGTCGGCAGGCCCTCGAATTCCTGTTCGCGGCTTTGCGTGCCGTCGGGATTGAAAATAGTGAGTTTCATGGCTGCGGATTCCGGGGTTAGGCGGTTTTCTTCGGCTGTCCCTTGATCGCGGAGCGGACGATCACGTCGTCGCCGTTCGCGCCGGGGATCGCGCCCTTCACCAGGATGAGATTCCGGTCGGCGATGATCTTCACCACCCTCAGGTTCTGCATGGTGCGGCGCTCGCTGCCCATGTGGCCGGGCATGCTCTGGTTTTTCCAGGTGCGGCCGGGCGTCTGGCGCATGCCGATGGACCCGATGCGCCGGTGGAACATCGAGCCGTGGGCCGCCGGGCCGCCCGCGACGCGGAAGCGCTTGACCACGCCCTGAAAGCCCTTGCCCTTGCTGACCCCGATCACATCGACGAACTGGCCTTCCGCGAAGGAGGCCACGGTGACGACGTCGCCGACCTTCAGGGCGGGCGCTTCCAGCAGGCGGACCTCGCTGAGTACCCGCGGCGCCTGCTCGAGGCCGGCGGGCTTGGCGTGGTTCAGCTCGGCCTTGCTGGTGTTCTTGACCTTTTTGGCCGCGAAGCCGATCTGGACGGCGTTGTAGCCGTCGGTGGCGACGGTCTTGACCTGGAGCACCGCGCAGGGGCCGGCTTGGACCACGGTGACCGGGACCAGGACGTTTTGAGCGTCGTAGACCTGGGTCATGCCGATTTTTTTTCCGAGGAGGGAGGAGATCATGGCTAAGCGGTAGGTGGAATAAATTCCGTTGAGGAACCTACATTAGGATTGGGTGAAAATTCGGGGCGGGCGGGAAAAAATTAGACGTTGATCGTGATATCGACGCCGGACGGGAGGTTGAGTTTCTTGAGCTCGTCCACCGTCTGCGCGGTGGGCTCGATGATATCGATGAGGCGCTTGTGGGTCCGCGTCTCGAACTGCTCCATCGACTTCTTGTCGACGTGCGGCGAGCGGTTGACCGAGAGCTTCTCGATGCGGGTGGGCAGCGGGATCGGGCCGGAGACGCGGGCGCCGGAGCGCTTGGCGGTCTCGACGATGTCCTGGGCCGACTGGTCGATGACGCGGTAGTCGAAACCCTGGAGCTTGATGCGGATGCGTTGGCCTTTCATTGCGAAAAAAGAACGGGGGTTAGGTGCGGGCCGGACCCTTCGAGGAACTCTCGACGATCTTGGCCAGCAGGGAATTGGGGACCTGCTCGAAATGCGACGGCGTGATGGACGCGCTGGCGCGCCCCTTGGAAAGCGAACGGATGTCCGTGACGTAGCCGAACAGCAGCTCGAGCGGGACGGTGGCGGTGATGATGCAGGCGCCGGCCTTGTTCTCCATGGCGCTGATGCTGCCCCGGCGGCGGTTGATGTCGCCCACCAGGTCGCCCTGGTAATCCTCGGGGGTCGTGACCTCGACGGCCATGATGGGCTCGAGCAGGATCGGGTTGGCCTTCTTCATCGCGTCCTTGAACGCGAAGATGCCCGCCATCTTGAACGCGAGCTCCGAGGAGTCCACTTCGTGGAACGAGCCGTCGATGATGCGAATGATGACGTCCACCACCGGATGGCCGGCGATGACCCCGTTCAGGCAGCCCTCCTTGAGTCCCATGATGGTGGGCTTGATGAACTCCTTGGGAATGGCTCCGCCGACGACGTCGTCGATGATCTCGATCCCCTTCCCTTTCACATTGGGCTCAAGCGTGATGACGGCGTGGCCGTACTGCCCCTTGCCGCCGGACTGGCGGATGAACTTGCCCTCGCCCTCGGCGTTCTTGGTCACCGTCTCGCGATAGGCGATCTGCGGCTTGCCGGAATTGGCCTCGACCTTGAACTCGCGCTTCATGCGGTCGCGGATGATGTCCAGGTGCAGCTCGCCCATCCCCGAGAGGATGGTCTGGCCGCTGTCCGGATCGGTCGAAACGCGGAGCGTGGGATCCTCAGCGACCAGGCGCTGGAGGGCGGTGCCCATCTTTTCCTGGTCGGCCTTCGAATTGGGCTCGATCGACATCGAGATGACGGGCTCGGGGAACGACGGCGGCTCGAGCCGGATGTCGAAATCCTCGTCGCACAGCGTGTCGCCGGTGATGACGTCCTTGACCCCGACCAGCGCGCAGATGTCGCCCGCGTAGGCGACGTCAATCTCCTCGCGATCGATGGCGCGCATGAGGACCAGGCGGGAGAGCCGCTCGGTGCGGCGGGTGCGCGGGTTGTAAAGCGACATGCCCCGCTTCACCATGCCGGTGTAGACCCGGTAGAAGACCAGCTTGCCGACGAACGGATCGTTCCAGAGCTTGAAGGCCAGGCCCGCCAGCTTGCCCTTGTCGTTGACCGTCGCGACGACTTCCTTGCCGTCGCTGTCCTGGCCCTTCATCGGCGGCAGGTCGATCGGGCACGGCAGGTAGTTGACGACGCAGTCGAGGATGCGCTGCACGCCCTTCTTCTTGAAGGCGGAACCGGGGACCACGCCGCAGAAATTGAGGGAGAGGGTCGCCTTGCGGACGGCGAGCATCAGCTCGTTGACCCCGATCTCCTCGCCGCCGAGGAATTTCTCGGCGATGACGTCGTCAAAATCGGAAACCGCCTCGATGAGCTTCTCGCGGTAGACCCTGGCTTCGGAGAGCATGTCGGCCGGGATCTCGCTCGTCACGGGGTTGAGGCCGAGGTCGGTCTCGCTGTCGGCCGGGAAGATGTAGGCGACCATCTGGACCAGGTCGATCAGGCCCGTGAAATTCTCCTCGGCGCCGATCGGCAGGAACAGCGCGTGCGCGTTGCCCTTGAGCTTGGTGCGGATGTCGTCGATCGAGCGGTGAAAGTCGGCGCCGACGCGGTCCATCTTGTTGATGAAGGCGATGCGCGGCACCCGGTACTTGTTGGCCTGCCGCCAGACCGTCTCGGACTGGGGCTGGACGCCGGCCACGGCGTCGAACACGGCGATCGCGCCGTCGAGGACGCGCAGGGAGCGCTCCACCTCGGCCGTGAAATCCACGTGGCCGGGAGTGTCGATGATGTTGATGCGCTGCTTGATGCCCTTCCACGGCCCGCACGAGGCGTTCCAGGCGCAGGAGATGGCGGCCGCCGTGATGGTGATGCCGCGCTCGCGCTCCTGCTCCATCCAGTCGGTGACCGTGGTGCCGTCGTGCACCTCGCCCATCTTGTGGACGGCGCCCGAGTAAAAGAGGATCCGCTCGGTCGTGGTGGTCTTGCCGGCGTCGATGTGCGCGGCGATGCCGATGTTGCGCGTCCACTCGAGGGGGAACGGGCGGTCCGGCGCATTGACCGGGGAGATCTTGGCCTTGTCGGTGACGACGGAAACTTCAGGTGAGGCGACGGCGGACATGGGAGCGGCTCCTTACCAGCGGAAATGGGCGAAGGCGCGATTGGCCTGGGCCATCTTGTGGGTGTCTTCCTTCTTTTTGACAACCGTGCCCGTGTTGTTGTAGGCGTCGATGATCTCCGTCGCGAGCGCGTCGCGCAGCGGCACGCCCTTGCGGCTGCTGGCGGCGGTGACGATCCAGCGGAGGGCGAGGCTCTCCTGGCGCTCGAAGGAAATCTCAATCGGAACCTGGTAGGTGGCGCCGCCGACCCGGCGGCTCTTCACCTCGAGGCGGGGGCGGGCGTTCTCCAGCGCGCCGAGCAGGAGATCGACCGGGTCGCCCTTTTCGAGCTTCTCGGACACCTTGGCGAAGGCACCGTAAACGATGCGCTGGGCCAGGTTTTTCTTCCCCTGCTTCATGACGATGTTGACCAGATGGGCCACGAGGGGGCTCTGGTACCGGACATCGGGGGCAACTTCGCGTTTTTCGGCTCTATGGCGGCGTGACATGGATCGGGGTTCCTTGGCGGAAAATTATTTCTTCGCTTCCTTCGGGCGCTTGACGCCGTACTTGGAGCGGCTGCGCCGGCGCTTTTCGACCCCGGTGGCGTCGAGCGTGCCGCGCACGATGTGGTAGCGGACGCCGGGCAGATCCTTCACGCGGCCGCCGCGCACGAGGACGATCGAGTGCTCCTGCAGGTTATGGCCTTCGTCGGGAATATAGGAGATCACCTCGTTGCCGTTGGTCAGGCGGACCTTCGCGACCTTGCGGATGGCCGAATTCGGCTTCTTCGGGGTGCGGGTCATGACTTGCACGCAGACGCCGCGGCGAAACGGATTGCCCGAAAGCGCCGGCGACTTCGATTTGGCCCGCACCTTGCGGCGGCCTTTGCGCACGAGTTGACTGATGGTTGGCATTACGAGGGAATGTTTGGGAGAGAGATGGCGAGAAAAGAGGAAAACCCTACCATTCGCCAAAAACGCAGCAAGTACTTTTTGGCAAAAAGTGGGAGGCTTCGCAAAATCCGGGATTTAACCCCGGCTTGCGACCGGTGAAGCGTCCATCAGCCGGGGCTTCGGACGCGCTGAAAAGAGAGGAAAGGGTCCATTAAATCCCGCCGGACCCCCTGAATACAAGGAAATTTAGCTGGCGCTGACTTCCTCGGCGGGCTTGGGCTCCTCGGCGGGCAGGTCCGCGCCGAAGGGCAGGCTGATCTTGAGGTGCTTGTACCGCGGCAGGCCCGTGCCGGCCGGGATGAGGTGCCCCATGATCACGTTTTCCTTGAACCCCTTGAGCAGGTCCACCTTGCCCAGCGTGGCGGCGTCGGTCAGCACGCGCGTCGTTTCCTGGAACGACGCGGCGGAGATGAAGCTCTCGGTCTCCAGCGAAGCCTTCGTGATGCCCAGCAGGATCGGCTCGGCCTCGGCGGGTTTGCCGCCGGCCGCGTCGATGCGCTGGTTCTCGGCGAGGAAGGAGCTGCGGTCCACCTGCTCGCCCCAGAAGTACTCGCTGTCACCCGGATCGCTGATGCGCACCTTGCGCAGCATCTGGCGGATGATGATCTCGATGTGCTTGTCGTTGATCGTCACGCCCTGGAGGCGGTAGACCTCCTGGACCTGGCCGATGAGAAACTCATAGAGGGCGGTCGGCCCGAGGATCTCGAGGATTTCATGCGGGTCGGCCGAGCCCTCGGTGAGGTGCTGGCCCTTGTGCACGACGTCGCCGGGTTGGACGATGATATGCTTGCCGGCCGGGATGAGGTGCTCCTCCTCCTGCTGGGTCTCCTCGTTCTTCACGACCAGCTTGCGCTTGCCGCGAACGGTGCCCTCAAACGTGACCACGCCGTCGATGCGCGCCATCTCGGCGGCATCCTTCGGGCGGCGGGCCTCGAAGAGCTCGGCCACGCGCGGCAGGCCGCCCGTGATGTCCTTGGTCTTCGACGCCTGGCGGGGGGTCTTGGCGAGCAGCGCCCCGGGGGCGATGGTGTCGCCCTCGTTCACGGCGATCTGCGCCCCGACCGGGATGGAATAGGCGGCCAGCGGCTTGTTGCGGCCGTCGCGCACCTCGATCTGCGGATTGAGATCCTCCTTGTGCTCGATCACGACCGTGGCGATGCGGCCGGAGCTCTCGTCGAGCTCCCGCTTCACCGTCACGCCGGGGATCATGTCCTTGAAGGAGAGCACCCCGCCCTTCTCGGACAGGACGGGGATGTTATAGGGATCCCACTGCGCCAGCACCTGGCCCTTGGCGATCATCTCGCCGTCGCCGACGTGCAGGAAGGAGCCGACCACGATGTTGTAATTCTCGAGCTCCCGGCCCTCGTCGTCCAGGATCTGGACGGAACCGGTCTTGTTGAGGACGATGCTGCCGCTGTCGGCCGTCTGCACCAGGCGGAGGCCGCGGTACTGCACCTTGCCGGGGGACTTGACCTTGATCTCGGGGGTCTTGAAGCCGCCGGAGGCGACGCCGCCGATGTGGAAGGTGCGCATGGTGAGCTGCGTGCCGGGCTCGCCGATCGACTGCGCGGCGATGATGCCGACGGAGTCGCCGATCTTGGCCATCCGGCTGGTCGCCGGGTTGATGCCGTAGGACTTCGCGTCGATGCCGAGCCGGCTGCTGGACGTGAGGGGCGACATGACCTTCACCCGCTCGATGCCGACGTCGTCGATCTTGGTCGCGGTCTCCTCGGTGATGAGCTCGCCCGCCTTGACCAGGATCTCGGACGGGGTGAGCGGATTGAAGACATCCTCGCTCGAGCAGCGGCCGACGATGCGCTCGCGCAGGCCGACGATCTCGTCGTCGCCCTCGATGATGGCCTTCTTCCAGACGCCGTCGCGGATGCCGCAGTCGTCCTCGCCGATGATGACGTCCATCGCCACGTCGCACAGCTTGCGCGTGAGATAGCCGGCGTCCGCGGTCTTGAGGGCGGTGTCGGCCAGCCCTTTGCGGGCGCCGTGGGTCGAGATGAAGTATTCGAGGACGGTGAGGCCCTCGCGGAAGGAGGACAGGATCGGGCGCTCGATGATCTCGCCGGACGGCTTGGCCATGAGGCCGCGCGCGCCGCAGAGCTGGCGGACCTGCTGCTTGTTGCCGCGGGCGCCCGAGTCCATCATGATGTACACCGGGTTGATCTCATTCTTGCCCTCGTTGGCCTCGAGGCCGGCGAAGACCTCCTTGGCGATGCGGTCGGTGGCGTTGGTCCAGATGTCGATGACCTTGTTGTAGCGCTCGCCGTCGGTGATGATGCCCTTGTTGAACTGGCCCTCGACCTCGGTGATCTTCTTGCGCGACTCGGCGACGATCTCCTTCTTGGACTCCGGGATGATCATGTCGTCGATCCCGATCGAGATGCCCGCCTGGAACGCGGTGGTGAAGCCGAGCTCCTTCAGCTTGTCGAGCGTCTCGACGGTGATGGCGTTGCCCGCGACCTTGTAGGTGTTGAGAATGAGGTCGCCCAGCTTGGACTTCGCGGTGGGGGAGTTGATGAAGCCCAGGTCCGGCGGCCAGATCTGGTTGAAGATGACGCGCCCGACCGTGGTGCGGAGGATTTTCTTCTCCTTGTTGCCGAAAACGGTGTCGCGGCGGTAGTCGGGATTGGGAATCTCCACCCAGTCGTGCATCTTGAGCGCGCCCTCGGCGCGGGCGAAGAGCACCTCCTGCAGGCCGGCGAGCAGCGGGACGCGCTGGTCCTTGGCGACCTTCCGGCGCGGCTCGATGGTGAGATAGTAGGCGCCCAGGACGATGTCCTGCGAGGGCGTGAGGATCGGCTTGCCGGACGACGGCGAGAAGATGTTCGACGTCGCCATCATGAGGAGCTTGCACTCCATGATCGCCTCGAGGGACAGGGGCACGTGCACCGCCATCTGGTCGCCGTCGAAATCGGCGTTGTACGCCGTGCAGACGAGCGGGTGGATGCGGATGGCCTCGCCCTCGATGAGCTGGGGCTCGAACGCCTGGATGGAAAGGCGGTGCAGGGTCGGGGCGCGGTTGAGCAGCACCGGATGGCCCTTGGTGACCTCCTCCAGGATGTCCCAGACCTCGGGGGACTTCTTCTCGATCATCTTGCGGGCGCCGCGCACGGTGTGGACGAAGCCCAGCTCCTTGAGCCGGCGGATGATGAAGGGCTCGAAGAGGACGAGGGCCATCTTCTTCGGCAGGCCGCACTGGTTCAATTTCAGCTCGGGGCCGATGACGATGACCGACCGGCCCGAATAATCCACGCGCTTGCCGAGGAGATTCTGGCGGAAGCGCCCCTGCTTGCCCTTGAGCATGTCGGAGAGCGACTTCAGCGGGCGGTTGCCCGCGCCGGTCACCGGGCGGCCGTGGCGGCCGTTGTCGAAGAGGGCGTCCACCGCCTCCTGGAGCATGCGCTTTTCGTTGTGGATGATGACGTCGGGCGTCTTCAGCTGCATCAGGTTCCGCAGCCGGTTGTTGCGGTTGATGACGCGGCGGTACAGGTCGTTCAGGTCGGAGGTCGCGAACCGTCCGCCCTCGAGGGGCACGAGCGGGCGCAGGTCCGGCGGGATGACGGGCAGGACCTCGAGCACCATCCACTCCGGCTCGGACCTCGAGTGGATGAAGCCCTGGATGACCTTGAGGCGCTTCGAGAGCTTCTTCTTGATCTGCTTCGATTTCGTGGCGCGCATCTGCTCGTGGAGCTCGGCGACCGTCGTCGCCAGGTCCATCTGGCCGAGCGCGTCGCGGACGGCCTCGGCGCCCATCTTGGCGGTGAAGGAGCCGTCGCCGTATTCGTCGAGCGCCTGGCGGTATTCGGTGTCGGTCAGCAGCTGGCGGGGCTCGAGCGGGGTCTTGCCCGGATCGACCACCATGAAGTTCTCGTAGTAGATCACGCGCTCAAGGGAGCGGGCGGTCATGTCGAGCAGGAGGCCCAGGCGGCTCGGCATGCTCTTCAGGAACCAGATGTGCGCGACCGGCACGGCCAGCTCGATGTGGCCCATCCGCTCGCGGCGCACGCGGGCGATCGTCACCTCGACGCCGCAGCGGTCGCAGATCACGTCCTTGTACTTGATGCGCTTGTACTTTCCGCAGGCGCACTCGTAATCGCGCACCGGCCCGAAGATCTTCTGGCAGAAGAGGCCGCCCGGCTCGGGCTTGAAGGTGCGGTAATTGATCGTCTCCGGGTTCTTCACCTCGCCCTTGGACCATTTGCGGATGGTCTCGGGCGATGCGACGGTGATGGACACGCAGTCGAAGGCGCTTTCCTCGATGCCGAGGGCGTTGCGGGTGTCTTCGCGGCTGGTGGAAGCGGCGGTGTCAGCGGGTTGAATCATGTGAGGGTGTCTTCCTAAGTATGGTTAAAAGGCGGGCGGTGCGGTGGGGCGGGCTTAGCCGCCGAGGCTGATCGCGTCGCGCTTCTGCAGCTTGATGTCGAGGCCGAGGGACTGGATTTCCTTGATGAGGACGTTGAAGGACTCGGGCGTGCCGGCCTGCAGCGTGTTGTCGCCCTTGACGAGCGACTCGTAGATCTTGGTGCGGCCCTGCACGTCGTCGGATTTGACGGTGAGCAGCTCCTGGAGGGTGTGCGCCGCGCCATAGGCCTCGAGCGCCCACACTTCCATTTCGCCGAAGCGCTGGCCGCCGTACTGGGCCTTGCCGCCCAGCGGCTGCTGCGTGACGAGCGAGTAGGGCCCGACCGCGCGCGCGTGAATCTTGTGCGACACGAGGTGGTTGAGCTTCATCATGTAGATGTAGCCGACCACGACCTCCTGGTCGATCTTGTCGCCGGTGCGCCCGTCGTTGAGGACGCTCTTGCCCGAGGGCGGCAGCTTGGCCTCCTTCAGGTATTCGCGGACCCGCTTTTCGGGGATGCCGTCGAAGACGGGGGTCGCGACCTTCATGCCGAGCTTTTTGCAGGCCCAGCCGAGGTGGGTTTCGAGCACCTGGCCCACGTTCATGCGCGAGGGCACGCCGAGGGGATTGAGGCAGATTTCCACCGGGGTGCCGTCGGGCAGGAACGGCATGTCCTCCTCGGGCACGATCTTGGCGACGACGCCCTTGTTGCCGTGGCGGCCGGCCATCTTGTCGCCGACCTCGAGCTTCTGCTTGGTGGCGATGTAGACCTTGACCTGCTTGATCGCGCCGTCGGCGGAATTCTCGCCGGACTCGACCCCGCCGATCTTGCGTTCGCGGTCGGCCTCGAGCTCGTCGAATTTCGACTGGTACGAGCCGATGATCTCCATGATCTTGATGCGGACGGGCGAGGGATCGATCTGGACGTGCTTGGACACCGCCGCGAGCTTGCGCAGCAGGGTCTTGGTGATCTTGCGGTTGGCCGGGATGATGATCTCGGTCGTCTCGCCGTTGATCACGTCGAGGGGGATCTTCTCGCCGAGGAGGATGTTGGAGAGCGCCTCGGTGAGGCCCTCGCGCAGCTTGTCCATCTGCGTCTTGTAATCCTCCTGGATCTGCTTGACCTGGCGCCGGCGGTCGGAGGGCGACAGACGCTCCTGCTGGTTGTCGATGCGGGACGAGACCTTCACGTCCATGATGATCCCGGCGACGCCGGACGGCACCACGAGCGAGGTGTCCTTCACGTCGGCGGCCTTCTCGCCGAAGATGGCGCGGAGGAGCTTTTCCTCGGGCGCGAGCTCGGTCTCGGACTTCGGGGTGATCTTGCCGACGAGGATGTCGCCGGGCTTCACCTCGGCGCCGATGCGGATGACGCCGTTGTGGTCGAGATTCTTCAGGGCCTCCTCGCCCACGTTCGGGATGTCCCGGGTGATTTCCTCCGGCCCGAGCTTGGTGTCGCGGGCGGTGACCTCGAACTCCTGGATGTGGATCGAGGTGAAGATGTCCTCCTTGAGGACCTTCTCCGAAATGAGGATCGCGTCCTCG
>Ga0302325_10010866_pt1 | contig 19677 bp, 16 predicted proteins | sample Palsa_T0_2_FD_201948 | JGI IMG/M metagenome (GOLD analysis project Ga0302325, IMG submission 201948) | Peat permafrost microbial communities from Stordalen Mire near Abisko, Sweden - Palsa_T0_2 | ecosystem: Environmental > Terrestrial > Soil > Palsa > Peat permafrost | place: Sweden: Abisko...
AGGCCGACGTCATCCTTCTCGCCACCCACGGCGTGCTGGCCATCTCACCCTGCTTCCCGGAGCCGGCGCTGCTGACGTCGGTGGGCGACAAGGGCGACGGACTGATCGAGGCCTCGGCGCTTCTCGATCGGCAGCTGAAGGCGCGGCTGGTGATCCTGTCGGCCTGCGACACCGCCGCCGGCGGCAAGCTGGACGCGGCGCGCACCGGCCTCGACGACGGCGGCGACGCCCTGAGCGGCCTGGCGCGGGGCTTCATCTACGCGGGGGCCCGCAATGTCCTGGCCAGTGAATGGATGGTCGATTCAGACGCCTCCAAGACCGAGATCGGCGTCCTGCTGGCTGAAACCGCCAAGGACCGCAAATCGGTGCGCGAGGCCATGTCGGACGCGGAGGCCAAGGTTTATTCGCAAGCCGAGACCGGCCATCCCTTCTATTGGGCGCCGTTCATCCTCGTCGGCGACGGCGGCGGAGGCCTCGCGACCGGAAAATAATCCTATCCGTGGCGCGGAATGGTCGTCGCCGGGTGCGGCCCGGCGATGAAGTTGCTCGCCGCGGCGACAAGGCTGGAACCGGTCGGCGCCCCCGGCGCCTCGCTCGAGGCTCCGAACGTCGCCATTGCCTGGATCATCACGTGAGCCTGTGTGGTGATCTGCGGGCCGGCGGTGATCAGCGTGTCGCCATCGAGGACGGAGACCGCATACGACGCGGCAATCTGGCCGCCGAGCCTGAAGTCGTAGGTTTTGCCGCCGTCGGTCAGCACCAGCGTGGAACCGTGCGCGACGGCGGTCGCCGAGCCGCCCGCATCGGGCAAGCCAGCGAGGAACACCGAGTCGCCCGCCTGGTTGAAATTCAGCAGCTCGCTGGCGAACGTCGCGCCGGCGGCCGGCGTATCGACGGCCTTGATCAGCAGTCGCGCGCTGCCTGACGATCCAGCAGCGAAGTCGACGGAGCTGGAGCCGACGCCGCCGGCGCCGACGAGTTCCACCTGCCCCGCGCTGATCACCACCTCGCCGCGGAACGCCGCGCCCGAACTGACCACCAGGGAGCCGCCAGACTCGATCACGCCGCCCGAACCCACGAGCGCACCCACCAGCGCCGCGCCGAGCTCGAACACCGCACCGCCATTCACGATCGGCGCGACCACCGCGCCGCCCGACGAGACGATGAGCGCGCCGCCCGAAGCCACAGCCGCGCCTGACACCGAGGCGCCTGAGCGGACCTCCAACGTCCCGCCCGAAAGTACGGCCGGCGCGGCCAGCGCCAGAATTGCGCCGGGGTCCAATGTGACGCCGGCGAACGCAGCGGACGTGGCCTGCTTGCCTGCCGCATAGACGGCGCCCGAGACGATCACGGCGCCGACGATCTCCAACGTGTCGCCGCCCGGCAGCGTCTCCTTCTCGGGCGGGCTCGAATAGAACTCGTTGACGGTTTCGGCGGAAACCGTCGCACCTCGCTGAATCACCAGGGTCACCGGTCCGGCGAGTCGGATCACGCCTTCCAGCTTGCCACCCGAGGCGACGCTGACCGTCGCGCCCGGGACGAGGCTCGCGCCGGACACCACGCCGCCCGAGGCGATGTCGAGTTGCCCGCCGATCAGGGCGCCGCCGATCACGCCGTCATCGGTGGTCTGGCCCGTCAAGAGGCCGGGCCCCGACACGACGGCGCCGTTGCTGATCGTGAGGCTGCTCCCGACGGCGCCGCCTGAGAGCATGAGGTCGCCGCCCGACGCGATCCTGGCGCTGGAAAGCAGGGCGCCGGAGGACGCGACGCTCTGTCCCTCGATCAGCCCCACGCCGCCGATAACCGCGCCGCTCTGCAGTGTCACGCCGGAAACGATGGCCCCGGCCGCGAGGTCCAGCGTCTCGCCTGTCTCGACCAGCGTCGCGGCCAACTCGACGGTCGCCCCCGAAAGCACGGTGACGCCGCTGACCACCTCCGTGCGCGTGACGAGGCCGATCTGCAGGGTTTCGCCGGCGCTCAGGACCTGGCCAGCCAACGCCAGAACGCCGCCGGACGAGACCGTGAGGCTTTCGGAGGCGCCCGAATAATATTCATCGAAGCCGCCCGAAAGGACCGCCCCGAGATCGACGGTCGCGCCTGAGGAGGCCACGATCAAGCCGGTGGCCGAGCCTGTGCCGGAGAGCAGGCCGCCGGCGTTCACCACCGCCCCATTGGCGAGTCCGCCATCGTACACGACGCCGCCGGAGACGACGGTCGTGGCCAAGGCGACGCCGCCGTCGAGTTCGAGATAGCCGCCCGAGCCGACGGTCGTGCTCGTCGCCGAACCGTCCACGGCGATGAAGAGCCCCTCGTGGTAGTAGCTTCCCGGCGCCGAGAGGCCGCTGATCGTCAGCCCCTGGGCGACGCCGCCGGACATGACGTCCAGGCTGGATCCGACTTGAGCGCTGCTCACCGTTCCGAAGTCGTCGGCCGAATAGATGACCCCGCCGCCGATGATCTCGCCGCCATGGGCGATGGTGACGCTGGCGGCCGAGCCGCCGGCGAGCAGATCGTCGACCCCCGTAGGCCCGATCGTGTCGTTGTACTCGTAACCGCCGGCGACGTTGGAGAACGTCCCTTCGATGGTGAGATTCGAGACGACCCCGGCGTTCACCGTCTGACTTTTCAGGACGCCGCCATTCCCGGCGACGACGCCGCCGGCCGCCACCGTCGTGTCGATCGCGCTGCCGGTGCCGTCCAGCTCCAGATAGCCGGCGGACCCGACTACCGCGCTGCTGGCCTCGCCGCCGGCCGCCACGAAGAGGCCCTCGTGATAGTAGGCGCCGGGCGCGCCGAGGCCGCTGATCGTCACGTCGTCCGCAAGGCCGCCGGCTTCGACGTCCAGGCTAGACCCGACCGTGACGTTGCTCGCGAGGCCGTAGATGTCGCCGGAGGAGACGACGCCGCCGCCATAGAGCCGGCCCCCGGCGCTGACGGTTACGTTGTCGACGACGCCGCCGACCGCGACGATGTCGCTCCCGCCCGCCGCCACGATGTCATTGATATCGTCGCTGCCGGAGAAGTCGGTCAGCGCGCCGAGCACGGTGAGGTTTTCGACCGTACCGGAATTGGTCGTGGCGCCCTTCAAGAACCCGCCATTCCCGTTGAGGATGCCGCCGGAGCCCACCGTCGTGCCGGTCGCGCTGCCGGTCCCATCGAGCTCGAGATAGCCGTTGCCGCCGACGATCGTCCCGGTCACGGCGCCCCCGGCCGAAACGAAGACCCCCTGGTGGTAGTAGGCTCCCGGCGAGCCAAGCCCGCTGACCGTCACGTCTTCGGCGACGCCGCCGGAGGACACGTCGAGGTTATCGCCGATCTTGACGCCGATGACGGTTCCGAGGTCGCTGAGCGAATAGACCACGCCGCCGCCCGACAGCACCGCGCCCTTGTCGAGCGTATCGTTATAGGTCGAGGCGCCGGCTTCGAAAGCGACCGTGGCGCCGGCCGCGATGACATTGCCGGAATCGTATCCGCCGGAGAGCTCGGTCAGCGCGCCGCTGATGGTGACGCCGGAGATCACCCCGGCGTTGCTGGTGACGCCCTTGAGCACGCCGCCGCCATTGCCGGCGACAACGCCTGCGTAGGCGATCACGGTGTTGCTGGCGATGCCGGAGGCGTTGAGTTGCAGATAGCCGTTGCCGCCGACGATCGTCCCGGTCACGGCCGCTCCGGCGGAAACGAAGACCCCCTGGTGGTAATAGGCTCCAGGCGAGCCGAGCCCGCTGTCGATCACGCCAACAGCGACGCCGCCGGCCGAGATGTCGAGGCTGTCGCCGATTTTGACGCCACTGACCGTTCCAAGGTCGCTGAGCGAATAGACCACGCCGCCGCCCGACAGCACTGCGCCCTTGTCGAGCGTATCGTTATAGGTCGAGGCGCCGGCGCCGAAAGCGACCGTGGCGCCGGCCGCGATGACGTTGCCGGAATCGTATCCGCCGGAAAGCTCGGTCAGCACGCCGCTGATGGTGACGCCGGAGATCACCCCGGCGTTGCTGGTGACGCCCTTGAGCAGGCCGCCGCCGTTCCCGGCGACAACGCCGCCTTGGGCAATGTCGGTGTTGGTGGCGGCGCCGGAAGCGTTGAGCTGGAGATAGCCGTTGCCGCCGACCATCGTCCCGGTCACGGCGGCTCCAGCGGAAACGAAGACCCCCTGGTGGTAGTAGGCCCCTGGGGAGCCGAGCCCGCTGTCGATGACACCAAGCGCGACGCCGCCGGCCGAGACGTCGAGGCTGTCGCCGATCTTGACGCCGCTGACGGTTCCGAGGTCGCTGAGCGAATAGACCACGCCGCCGCCCGACAGCACCGCGCCCTTGTCGAGCGTATCGTTATAGGTCGAGGCGCCGGCGCCCAAAGCGACCGTGGCGCCGGCCGCGATGACATTGCCGGAATCGTATCCGCCGGAGAGCTCGGTCAGCGCGCCGCTGATGGTGACGCCGGAGATCACCCCGGCGTTGCTGGTGACGCCCTTCAGCACGCCGCCGCCATTGCCGGCGACATCCCCGCCCTGGCTGATTTCGGTATTGGTTGCGGCGCCGGAAGCGTTGAGTTCGAGATAGCCGTTGGCGCCGACGACCGTCCCGGTCGCGGCGCCCCCGGACGAAACGAAGACGCCCTCGTGATAGTAAGATCCGGGGCTTGAAAGTCCGCTGTCGATCACGCCGTCCGCCACGCCGCCGGCAAAGACGTCGAGGCTCGAGCCGACGGTGACGCCGCTGACTGTCCCATGGTCGTCGGCGCTGAACAGCGCGCCCGAGCCGCTGAGGAGCCCGCCGGCCAGGACATCGACGGCGTAGACCGCGCCGCCCGAGAGATGCTCGACGCCGCCGCTGCTGATGGTGACCTGGGAGGCGACACCGCCCGACAGCACCAGCGAGGAGCCGTGCAGAATGATCGTCTCGCCGCTGGTGGCGGCGCCCGCCGAGACCGTCTCCAGGCCACCGGAGCACACCAGCGCGCCATAGGCGCTGCCACCGTTCGAAAGCGTAAACAGGCCGCCCAGGATTGTATTGCTGAGCGCGAAACCACCGCCGACGACGATTTCGACGCCGCCATCGGTGATGTGAACCGACGAGCCGGTATCCTCGATGGTCGCTGTATCCGCGCGGCCAAGGTTGGTCGTGAACTGACCGGAGGAGACGACGTAATCGGTCACGATCTAGCCGTTTTCTTGTCGCGACGTTTGACGATCAACGCTCACTCGTCCTCAGTAGATGTTGAATAACTATCGATCCTGAACGGCTGATCCACGGTCATCGGCCCAAATACCTTGATCGCCTTTGCCGCGACTCACCTCGACGAAACGCGCGTTGCAATTCCAACCTTGCCTACCCCGGCGGCGCAATACAGTCCTCTGATCGGTCCGAGTCAAACTCAAACGCGGAGATGGCTTGCTCTGCGCGAAAGCTGGCGTACGAATTGCCCGTGGCGCAAACAGACTTGCGGGCGACCGCGGCGGAAATCGAAATCAAATCTTGTGACCGACGCGCAGACGATCCCTACCTCTCAAAAAAGATGGGCCGGAGCGCTGGCTTTATTGAGCCGCGAACGGCGGCGCGCGGCGATCTCATTCACCGTCGGCCTGATCGTCTTGCTGTTGATCCAGATCCCGGCAGTCGAACAATCGTTCCTGGGTGCGCCCGACCGGGAGATGATCCAGTCCGCCTTTGAACTGCGCAGCGACCTTGTCGGCGGCACGGCGGCGCCGGCGCTCTTCCTGGACATAGACGACAGGACTTTGAGCAAGCTCTCGGCGGCGCCCCTCGCGCCGCCGCTGGAAACCGCGCCGCGCGCCGCCATCGCCGACGTTCTCGATTTCATCCGCACCGCCCCGCCGGCCCAGGCGCCGCGCGTGGTGGTGCTCGACGTGGACGTCGCCCAGCCCTCGTCGGATGGCCCGACGGGCGTCGATCGCCTGCAGTCCGCGCTGACGAACTGGGCGAAGTCCAGTTCGACGCCGCCGCTGATCATCGCCAGGCAGGCGTTCCCGGCCTCGCTGTTCGGACAAACCTCGGACGTTCCGATCTTGCCGGACTCGCCCTACGACAGCGTCGTTCAGAGCGCGCCGAACATCTTCTGGTCGACGCCCAAGGTGGTGGTCGATCAGAACGCCGTCGTTCGCGAGTTCACGCCTTTCGAGTGCGTGCAGACGCGCGCGGGCATCCAGCCGCTCTACTCGGCGGCGTTGCTGGCCTACCAGTTCGCCGAGCGCGATCCGAACGTTCTGGCCCATGCGTCGGCAAGGCATTGGATCGATGACGCGGTCCAGCATTGTCGCGCGCAGCCCGGCGTCAGCCTCGGGCACGGCGAGCGCATCGACTTCCACATCTCGCTGGATCTCGGCTTCACCGGCAGGGTGTGGCCGAACCTGAGTCCCAGGTGGCCGGGCTTCAGGACTTGCGACGCCAGCGACAGGGCGATCTTCCGCCGCCTGTCCGTGATCGACATCGTCGACGCGCTCCGGGCCGGCGGCGATATCAGCCACGACTTGCTCTGCCAGCGGGTGGTGCTGATCGGCGGCACCAACGCCAGCGCGGGCGACTTTGTGCAGACCCCGCTCAACGAGATGAACGGCACGGCGGTCCTGGCCAACGCGATCCGCGGCCTCGAACTGACCCACGGCGGGCTGCGGCCGATCCCGCTCCCGTTCCAGGTCGTGTTGCTGATGCTGGTGGTCATGGCGTTCACCTTCTCGGCCATGGCCACAGAGCAGGCGAAACATCATCACAAGACACTTCGCAACAGTCCACACAAAAGAGAACTAGGGCACCGACTGGCGATTATCTCGTTGAACCCCCTCGTCCTAAATGGAACGATCGCTTTGTTTGCCCATCTGGTCGGTATCGGGCTGTTGTTGGTGTCACTGAACTTCGGACTGTGGGGCTTTCTTTCGGCGCCGGCGTTCGCCGTCGCCATTACAGAGACGATACAGGAATTCATCGATGGCTAGACATGAAGCATTCAAATCCCTGGGCGCGCTGGGCGTGGCGATCGGGCTCGGCTGGGCGGGCGCGGCCCACGCCTGCGACGGCGCCGGCGTGATCGTGAGAATCGATGGCCAGCCGCAGGACGTGCTGATCACGCGAACGGACGCGGGGGCGCCGACCCAGGTCACCCGGCCTCGGGTTCTCGAAGTCGTTTGCCAGAACGACGTGATCAAGGCGGTCGGCGCGACGTCAATCGTGCTGTCGATCGACGGCGCGGGAACGGTGCGGGTCGATCACAACCTCGTCTATCGGGTGCCGGCGCGCACCGGCGCCCCCTCGGCGATCGGCAACGCCTATCGCAGCATCAACGAGCAGGTGATGCCCGACATGAAGCGGATGCCGTGGAACGTGCGTCTCAAGGGGCCTGGCGAGGACTTCGGCTTCGCGCTTCCGTCGCTGGAGGCAGGCGGCCAGCAGGTGAAGGCCGGAGCGCGGCCGCTTCTGGTGCGGCTGGTCGGCGGCACCGCGCCATACAAGGTCGAGATCCGCAATTCACAGGGCCAGGTCATCGCCTCGCAGATCAGCTCCGATCACGAAGTGAAGCTGGCGAACGCGCCGCTGACGCCCGGCGTCTACAAGATCACCGCGAGCGACTCAGGCCCCCGTTCGCTCGACGCGACGGTCACCGCGGTCGACGCCGCGCCGCCGGCCGAGGCGGAGTTCGCCGGTCTGAGCGATGCGGAGATCCGGGCGGCCGCGGCGGCGTCGGAACTGGCCAGGACCGCGCCAGGCGCCTGGTCGTTCGAGGCCGAGCAGGAACTTGCCGCGGCGCCGGCCAACGGCCTCGACCGCGACAAGGTCTATGAGTTGATCGAAAGCTACAGCGCCGAGTAGGGCATCGGCGGCTGGCGTTTCGCGACCCTTCGGTGAGGTCTGCGGGGTGACGCTCTTGAGGTAGGGACGCCACGCGCCGGAGGTGATGACCCAGAGGTTCTCATTTCCCGCAAAAATGAGCAGGGACTCGGGTGTTGCCTCGGGGTCGCCGGTAGGCAAGCATCGAAGATTCAAAGCTCGTGTTGCAGCGGGTTGCTCGACCCACAGGAGCCCCAAGGGTGATTGAGCCCGCCTTCAGCGCCGCGACCGCGAGAATCGTCGAACGGGCTGACGTAGCGTTCTGGACGCACGGCTACGCAGCGCCGACCATGGCTACGCTCGGCGAGTTATGCGGCCTTGGCCGGCGGGCGCTCTACTACCACTTCCACAGCAAGGAAGAGCTGTTCCGCGCCGTCTTGCGCCTGCGCAACGTCAAGGACCAGGCGGCCGCTGACGCCGTCGCCGAGCAGGCGCTCGCGCGCGGCGATCCCGCCGCCGACGCGATCGGCGCCTGGCTGGACGCGCGTTTTGGCGACACGCGGCGACGCGTGCTCGCCAGCCCGCACGGCCGCGAGATCAACGATGTCGCCTTCCACGTGGGGCCGGACATCATGATCGAGGTCGCGTACGTGACCAACCGCCAACTGGCGGCCCTCGTCGCCGCTTTGTGCGCTCAGGGTCGCCTGCGCCTGAAACCCGGCGTCTCGGCCGAAACCGCCGCGATGATGGTCGCCGACGGCGCCCGGGGCGTGAACCAGGCGCGGCCTCCCATTCCGGACAATGAAGTCGCCGCCCGCTACCGGGCGATCGCCGAAGCGATCTTGTTCGGCTGCGCGGTTGGCCCATCGGCGTCCCGCCGCAGAGGCCGGTGACCGAGCGCGCACCTGCGAACTTGCTGGTCAATTTACAAACCCGATCCGCAGTGTCCCTATCGGCGACCGCCGGCGCGCGGCTCAGGCGGTGCGAGAAGGGAGACTCTCGATGTCGCGAGCGGCCCTGGACGTCTTGTGTGGATCGGACCAAGCCCGTCCGCTGAGAGCCAGAATCGTCCGCCTCTACGCCGGCCTGATCGGGTTCAATCTGCTGGTCTGGGGCTTCAGTCTCTGGGCGTTCCACGCCCAGCCGGTGCTGCTGGGCGCCGCCGTCCTCGCCTACACCTTCGGGCTGCGGCACGCGGTGGACGCCGACCACATCGCGGCGATCGACAATGTGACGCGCAAGCTGATGCAGTCGGGCCGGCGGCCGGTCGGCGTCGGCCTGTTCTTCTCGCTCGGCCATTCGACCGTCGTGATCCTTGCGTTCGTCGCCCTGGCGTTGGCCGCATCCGCGCTCGAGACCAGGTTCCTGCGCTTCAAGGAAGCCGCGAGCCTGCTCGGCGCCGGCGTCTCGGTCGTCTTCCTGTTCGCCATCGCCGTCGCCAACACGCTGATCCTGATTGGGGTCTGGCGCACCTTCCGGCGTGTCCGGGCGGGCGGCCGCTACGTCGAGGAAGACCTCGATGCGCTCCTCGCCGGCCGGGGCCTGCTGAGCCGGATCTTTCGCCCGGTGTTCGAGCTGATCGGCGAAAGCTGGCACATGTATCCGCTCGGCGTGCTCTTCGGGCTGGGGTTCGACACGGCCACCGAGATCGCCGTTCTGGGGATGTCGGCCGCCGGCGTCGCGCAGGGCGCCTCGCTGTGGTCGTTGCTGGCGCTGCCGGCGATGTTCACGGCGGGAATGACCCTGATCGACACCACCGACAGCGTCCTGATGCTGGGCGCCTATGGCTGGGCTTTCGTGAAGCCGATCCGAAAGCTTTACTACAACATCACCATCACGCTGGTTTCGGTGCTGATCGCCGTCGTCATCGGCAGCGTCGAGGCCCTGGGCGTGATCGGCCACGAACTAGGTCTGGCGCGCGGCGTCTGGGGTGCGATCGCCGCACTCAACAACGGTTTCGGTGCGCTCGGCTACGTCATCGTCGGCATCTTCGCCGCGAGCTGGATCGTATCGGCCGCGGTCTATCGCCTGCAGGGCTACGACCGGATCGAGGTCACCACCGCGTCGTCTTGATCTGATGGAACCGCGCCGGCTGCAAACCTGGTTTGCAGTGTAAAGCAACTATACTGAAAAACCGTCACCAAGACTTTGTATTGACTGGCGAATTCATGAGTTTATTAAATTCCCCGATCTGTCGACTAGGCCAGATGGCGCGGCGCGAACCTGTTCTTCTGTGCACGGAGCAGGCCCACGCCTTAACGACTGACAGACGCGGAGGAAACGATGCCCAATCTCCTGTGGCTCCAGGGTGGGGCCTGCTCCGGCAACACCATGTCTTTCCTCAATGCGGAGGAGCCCAGCGCCTGCGACCTGGTGACCGACTTCGGCATCAACGTGTTGTGGCATCCGTCGTTGGGCATGGAGCTGGGGGAGAACTTGCGGAAGATGCTGCGGGCCCTGGTCGCCGGCGAGCTGCCGCTGGACATCTTCGTCTTCGAGGGCACGGTCGTTCAGGCGCCCGACGGCACCGGCGAATGGAATCGTTTTGCGGGCCGTCCGATGAAGGACTGGGTCGCCGACCTGGCGAAGGTCGCCGGCTACACCGTCGCCATCGGCGATTGCGCGACGTGGGGCGGCATTCCGGCCACCGCGCCCAATCCCTCCGAGAGCGTCGGCCTGCAGTTTCTGAAGCGCGCGCACGGCGGTTTTCTCGGCAAGGACTATAAGTCGAAGGCCGGGCTGCCCGCGATCAACGTGCCGGGATGCCCCGCTCACCCAGATTGGATCACCCAGATCGTCGTGGCGGTGGCGACCGGACGCGGCGGCGATCTATCCCTCGACGAGTTCCAGCGGCCGAAGACCTTCTTCTCCAGCTTCACCCAGACCGGGTGCACGCGGAACATGCACTTCGCCTACAAGATCTCGGCCACCGAGTTCGGCCAGCGCAAGGGCTGCCTGTTCTACGACCTCGGCTGCCGCGGGCCGATGACCCACTCGCCCTGCAACCGGGTGCTGTGGAACCGCCAGTCGTCGAAGACCCGGGCCGGCATGCCGTGCCTCGGCTGCACCGAACCCGAATTCCCGTTCTTCGATCTCGCGCCGGGCACGGTGTTCAAGACCCAGACCGTCATGGGCATTCCCAAGGACATGCCCACCGGCGTCGACAAGACCGGCTACATCAAGCTCACCGCCGCCGCGAAGGCGGCCGCGCCGGCCTGGGCCGAAGAAGACATCTTCGTCGTTTGACGCCGCGCCGTCCGATGGACATCCCGCGCCCGTCCCAACGCTTACAGAGCTAGGACAACTCCAATGCCTGCCGCCGTACAAACCCTCGACATTTCCCCCGTCGGCCGCGTCGAAGGCGACCTCGATGTCCGCGTCGACATCCAGGACGGGGTCATCACCAACGCCTGGACCCAGGCCGAGCTATTCCGCGGCTTCGAGGTGATCCTGCGCGACAAGGACCCGCAGGCGGGCCTCGTGGTCACGCCCCGCGCCTGCGGGATCTGCGGCGCCTCGCACCTGACCTGCGCGGCGTGGGCGCTGGACACCGCCTGGGGCACGACGGTGCCGCGCAACGCCATCCTGGCCCGCAATCTCGGCCAGATCGTCGAGAGCCTGCAGAGCCTGCCGCGGCACCACTACGGCCTGTTCATGATCGACTACACGAACAAGAACTACGCCAAGTCGAAATACTACGAGGAAGCGGTGAAGCGCTGGTCGCCGTTCACCGGAACCAACTATGAGATCGGCGTCACCATCAGCGGCCGGCCGGTGGAGATCTACGCGCTGCTGGGGGGCCAGTGGCCCCACTCCAGCTACATGGTGCCGGGCGGGGTGATGTGCGCCCCGACCCTGACCGACGTCACCCGCGCCTGGTCGATCCTGGAGTATTTCCGCCGCGAGTGGGTGGAGAAGATCTGGCTCGGCTGCACCCTCGAACGCTACGAGGAGATCAAGAGCTATGACGACTTCATGGCCTGGCTGGACGAGCGGCCCGAGCATGCGAACTCGGACCTCGGCCTTTTCTGGCGCATGAGCCTGGACATCGGCGCGCAGAACTACGGCAAGGGCCACGGCCGCTTCATCAGCTGGGGCTACCTGCCGCACGAGGACAAGTATCAGACGCCGACCATCGAGGGCCGCAACACCGCCCTGTTCATGAAGAGCGGCGTCTACGACGGCGCCACCGACACCCACAAGCTGATGGACCAGAGCTTCACCCGCGAGGACGTGCTGCACGCCTGGTATGACGAGCCCGGCGGCAAGCATCCGTTCGACCGCACCACCGTGCCGACCCGCAAGAACACCACCGACATGGACGGCAAATATTCCTGGTCGACCGCCGTGCGCCACGAGGAGAATGGCCGCCTCGAAGCCGGGCCCTTGGCGCGGCAGGTGATCGCCGGCGGCAAGCACGGGGAGCCCTGGCAATACCACGACCCGCTGGTGCTCGACATGTACAAGAAGCTGGGCGGCGCCAGCGTGATGCTGCGCCACTTCGCCCGCATGCACGAGGTGAAGGCGCTCTACCGGGCGGCCGAGCACGCGCTGCGCGAGTTCAAGCTGAAAGACACCTGGTACATCAAGCCCACCGAGCGGGACGGCCGCGGCTGGGGCGCCACCGAGGCCATCCGCGGGGCGCTGTGCCACTGGATCGAGGTCCAGGGCGGCAAGATCAAGAACTACCAGATCGTCGCGCCCACCACCTGGAACGTCGGCCCGCGCTCGGCCGACGGCATCCGTGGGCCGATGGAGGAGGCTTTGATCGGCTCGCCGATCGCCGATCCGAGCGATCCGGTCGAGGTCGGCCACGTGTGCCGGTCCTACGACTCCTGCCTGGTCTGCACCGTACACGCGCACGATGCGAAGACCGGCGAGGAGCTGGCGCGCTTCCGCACGGCTTGATCGGCAAGCGGAAGTGGCGGCCAAGCTCTCGAACCGCGCGAAAGGCAGCCGCTGATGAGTTGTGACAGGGAAAAGCAGCTCAAGACGATCGCCGACATGCTTGCCGGCGGCCTGGAGACGCAGACCGAACCGTTTCCGGAAACCGAGAAGGAATTCGCCGACATCCTGACCGAGCTGCGGCGCCTCGACCCGAAGGATCTTGCGGCCAAGCTGGTGATCGGCGGTTTCGTCGGTCACCCTTACGGGCCTGACAATCAGCGCTGCATGGAGTGCATGTACTACCTCGTGCACCGGCGCTGGTGCGACCTGCCGGAACTGGCGGTGCCGGTCGAGCCGGAGTGGTGGTGCCGGCTATGGCGGATTTGAGCGGCGCGCGCCTGCCTGACCTGACCGGGGAGTCACATCGTGAGCGATGACAAGACGGAAGACCTGATCGGGCGCCTGCGAGCGACCGAGGATATGAAGCAGAAGTGCGACATCGCCGGCCTGGCGCACAGTCCCGTCAAGAACGACGACCTGGAGATGTCGTGCGAGACCTGCATCTACTTCCTGCCGCGCCGCGCCTGGTGCGACCTGCCCGAGCTCAATATCCCGGTCGATCCCGAATGGTACTGCGACCTGTGGCGCGTCTAGCCGCGCGCGCCGGTCTGTGAGGGTGCGGCGATGCTGGCGGTGATCGGCTGCGGAAATCCCAATCGCTGCGATGATGGCGTCGGCCCCGCGGTCATCCGCGCGCTCAGGGACCGAGCCGCGTGGGGCGAGACGACGGGCGTCAAGCTGCTGGATGTCGGCACCGACGGCATGGCGGCCATGTTCGCGGCCAGGAGCTGCCGTTCGCTGATCGTCGTCGACGCCTGCCGCTCCGGCTCGCCGCCCGGCGCGATCTTCGAGGCGCCGGGCTCCGAGTTCGCGGCGGACTACGCGCCGTCGCTGAACCTGCACGATTTCCGCTGGGAAAATGCGCTGTACGCCGGACGGATGATGTTCCACGAAGCTTTTCCGAGCGACGTCACGGTGTTGCTGATCGAGGCGGCGACGGTCGACTTCGGCATTGAGCTGTCCCCCTCGGTTTCGGCCGCCGCCACGAAGGTCGTGGCGCGTATCGAGCGCCTGATCGAGGCGCGCCTCGCCGCCGGGCGGTCCGCCGCTTGAGCGAGGGCGCGGTCCTCAGGCTCAGTCGCGGCAGCCTCTACCTGAGCCGCGACGTCTGCGACCGCTACTTCCACGGCCTCGAGAGCGTCATCCTGGTGCGGCGCGGCGACGACCTGCTGGTGATGCCGGTCATGCGCGCGGCCGCCGGCGGCTACCTGCTGAAGCGGCGCAACGCGGCCGGCGACCGCGTCGTCAGCGCGCCGGATTTCTTTCGAGAGCATGGCCTCGACGACCGGGTCGACCGCGAACTGAACGCGGCCTGGGTCGCCGAGAGCGCCGCGCTAACGGCGCGAGACGCCTTTCGCCTGTAAAGCTGCTTTTCGTTTTGCAAATTGTCGAGACGCGCCGGCTCCATGGGTCTAGGGTAGTGTGAGGTACCCGACGCAAGCCCCGATAGAGGGATGCAGGGAAGGAAACCCAGGTGGCAGACGATCGTGCCCGCGATCAGGTCCGCGCCTCCTTGGCCGCCGCCGAGGACGAGAGCGCGACGCCTGGCGAACGCGCCGAGATGCTGATGGAAATGGCCATGGGCCTGCAGCATCGTCCCAAGTCGCCCGAGCAACTTCGCGCCGCGGTCGAACTCTACGACCGGGCGCTGGGTCTCTGCCCCGAGGACGAACGGCTGCTGCGGGCCAGGATCACGGCGCGCAAGGGCACGGCGCTGCAGGCCATCCCGGAACAGGGAACCGCCTCACTGGAAGCCGCCCGCGCGGCGTTCGAGACCGCGATCCCGACCCTGATCGACTTCGGCCGTCCCGAAGAGCTGGCCGAAGCCGAGATGAACCTCGGGGTGGTGATCCAGAACCTCTGCGGCGCCGGCCGCGCCCGCATCACCGACGCCATCTCGGCCTATCAGCGCGCGCTGCGCACCTTCGACCGGACGCGATTCCCGCAGGAATTCGCCATCCTGCAGAACAACCTGGCGACCGCCTTCCTGTCGATGCCGTTCACCGACGAGCGCGGCAAGATGCGCGAGGCGCTGGCGGTGCAGGCCTTCGAGGAGGGCCTGAGGGTCGTCAACATGATCGATCACCCCACCGAGTACGCCATGCTGCAGAACAACCTCGGCAACGCGCTGCAGTACGCCGCCTCCAGCCACAGCGCCGAAAACAACCTGCGCGCCCTCGACGCCTATGACGAGGCGCTAAAGGTGCGGGCCCGCGAGTCCGCGCCGCTGGAATACGCCAACACCATCTCGAACCGGGCCAATTGTCTGTGGAACCTGCCCGACGACCTCGAACATCCGGAGAAGGGCAACCCGGGCAACCTGAGGCAGGCGCGCGCGGCCTACGCCGACGCGCGCGAGATCTTCATGGCGCACGGCGACCTGGAGCGGGCGCGCATCGTCGCCGAGGCGGTCGACCAGATCGGGCGCGAAATCCTCGCCGCGCCGGACAGCCAGAAGGACAGCCCATGGCGCTGACCTACCTGCTCGGGCTCGCCCTGCTCGTCGGCGCCGCCTGTTCGCTGCTGGGCGGCGCGCTCGGCGGCGTGCTGGTGGGCGGCAAGGACCTGGGCGCCGCCCTCGCGGCCACGATGGGCGGCTTCTACGGCCCCCTCGCCGGAGTCGCCGGAGTCGTCATCGGGCTCGTCGTCATCGTCGTGATCCACTGAGGAGACTTAAGACCATGTGGTCCATGGCGATGAGTTCGATCACCCTCTTCTTCCAGGGCAAGCTGTTCGCCCAGCCGGGGCTGGTCTTCCGTCAACTGGCGATCGGCGTCGCGATCACCGCCCTTGTGCTGATCATCGCGGCCAAGGTCGGGGTCCCGCTGCTGCTGGCGGCGGCGCTGGCGGGCCTGATCGGCGGCGTGCTGCAGCCGTACCTGTTCAAGGACCTCAAGTACAAATAGGCCGATGAGCGCGCTCGATCTCCAACCCACCCGGCGCGACGATCTCACCGGATTTCTCGGCGACATCCAGCGGCTCGAGCAGGTTTTCGAGACCTGGGAGGAGACGCCCCGCGCCACCGCCGAGGCCTACGGCCGCGCCATCGAGGCGCTGAACGGCGAAGCGCTGCGGCGGCTCGTCCGTGCATTGAAGTCTGATCCAGCGGCGCTGGCGGCGATGAAGGCCGCCGTCGCCGACGAGGTGGTCTATGCCGTGCTGCGCCGCCACGGGATCGTCAAGGCCAGCCTCAGCGAGCGAGTCGAGCAGGCGCTGGCGGGCGTGAGGCCCATGCTCGCCTCGCACGGCGGCGACGTCGAGCTGGTCAAGGTGGCGCCGCCGGCGATCGAGGTTCGGTTCCTCGGCGCCTGCGACGGCTGCCCGGCCTCGGCGCTCACTTTCCATGCCGGGGTCAAGAAGGCAGTCGAGGACGCCTGTCCGGAGATCACCGATATCCTGCAGGTGAAGGGGCTGGGCGGCGGCGGCGAAGGCAGCGTGCGCTTCATCAGCCCGTTCGCCATCGACGCCGACGGCGGCTGGCTCTTCGCCGGGGCGCTCTCGGACATCCCGCAGGGCGGCGTGAAGGCGGCGGAGATCGGCGGCGAGAAGGTGCTGCTCTCGCGCCAGGGCGCGGTCGTCACCTGCTTCCAGAACGCCTGCGCGCATCTCGGCATGACCCTCGACGCCGGCGAGGTGTCGGGCGGGATCATCACCTGCCCGCATCATGAGTTTCAGTACGACCTCTCCAGCGGCGAGTGCCTGACCGCGCCAGAGGTGGCGCTGCAGGCGCACGCGGTGCGGGTGGTCGGCCGACGGGTCGAAGTCAGGCTGGCGACTTAGGATGCAGATCACGCTCGCTCCGTTCCGTGTCAGGCCAAGCCCCGCCGAGGCAAACGCGGACGGGCTGCTGGCGACCGGCGGCGCGCGCGTGGTGCTGGGCGGCGACGCGGACGAGGACGGTCTGGCCAGGTCCATCGTACCCGGACCTTCGACCTTGTTCGGACCGCGCGGCGCCTGCCTGGCCGGCGCCAGCGGGCCGCTGTTCGTCTGCGACACCGGCCACCACCGGCTGCTGATCTGGTCGCGGACGCCGCGCTCGGACCACGCGCCGGCCGACCTCGTGATCGGCCAGCCCGATTTCTCCCGCGAGGGCCGCAACGCCAAGGGCGAGGTCGGCTCTACGACGCTGAACATGCCGACCGGCGTCTGCGCGGCGGACGGGGTGCTGGCGGTCGCCGACGCCTGGAACCACCGGGTGCTGATCTGGCGCGGCTATCCGGAGACCTCCAACCGCCCCGCGGACGTGGTCCTGGGCCAGGCCGACTTCGGCGGCGGCCTCGCCAATCGCGGCCTGAGCCAGGCGCGCGCCGACACGCTGAACTGGTGCTACGGCGTCGCCATCGTCGAGGGACGCCTGGTCGTCGCCGACACCGGCAACCGGCGCGTGCTGGTCTGGCATGGCGTGCCGCGATCCAACGGCGAGCCCGCCGATCTGGTGCTGGGCCAGGCCGATTTCACCACCCGCGACGACAACGGCGGCGCGGCCACGGGCGACGCCGGCATGCGCTGGCCGCACGCGATCGCCGTCGCCGATGGCCTGATCCTGATCTCCGACGCCGGCAACAACCGCATCATGGGCTGGCGCGGCTGGCCGAACGCCAACGGCGCGCCGTGCGACTTGGTCCTCGGTCAGGCCGACGTCGCCGCCAACGATCACAACCGCGCCGCCTATGCGCCGAGCGCCGTGGCGATGAACATGCCCTATGGTCTCGGCGTGCTGGGCGAGCGGCTGATCGTCGCCGATACCGCCAACTCGCGCCTGGTCGGTTACGATCTGGCAACGCTGGCGACCGGCGCCGCCGCGACGCGCCTCGCCGCCCAGCCGACCTTCGCCGACAAGGGCGACAACCGCTGGAAGCCCGCCACGCGCGACAGCCTCTGCTGGCCCTTCGCCATGATGGCCTGCGGTGAGACGCTGGTGATCAGCGACACCGGCAACAACCGCGTGCTGTTGTGGGACGCGGCGCCGTGACCCCGTCCGACAGCGCGGCCCTGGCGCCGGGCGTCCGCGCCCTGGAGATCCGGGTGCGTGGCCGGGTGCAGGGCGTCGGCTTCCGGCCGACGGTCTGGCGGATCGCCAATGAGTTGGGCCTCGCCGGCGAGGTGCTCAACGACGGCGAGGGCGTGCTGGTGCGCGTCGGCGGCGACGAAGCCGGCCTCGCGGTCTTCCTCGATCGCATCGAGCGGGAGCCACCGCCGCTGGGACGGATCGACCGCATCGAGAGCCGCGGCTTCGAAGGCGCATTGCCGGCGCGGTTCCGGATCGCCGAAAGCGCGGGCGGCGAAGCCCACACCCAGGTGACGCCCGACGCCGCCATCTGCGAGGCCTGCGCCGCGGAGGTGACCAGTCCGTTCGAGCGCCGTTTTCGCTACCCGTTCGCCAACTGCACCCACTGCGGCCCGCGGCTGAGCATCGTCACCGCGATCCCCTACGACCGCGACCGCACCACGATGGCGCCCTTCCCGATGTGCGCGGCATGCGAGGCCGAACACGGCGATCCCGCCGACCGCCGCTTCCACGCCGAGGCTATCGCCTGCCATGCGTGCGGGCCCAAGGCGCGGCTGATCCGGCTGGACGGCGGCGTCACCAGCTTCGACCAGCACTCGATGCTCGACGACGTCGACGCCGCCTGCAGCCTGATCCAGAAGGGCGAGATCGTCGCCATCAAGGGCCTCGGCGGCTACCACCTGGCCTGCGACGCGACGCGGCCGGACGTGGTGACGCGGCTCCGCCAGCTGAAGCGCCGCGACGCCAAGCCGTTCGCCCTGATGGGGCGCGACCTCGACGTGATCGCCGGCTACTGCGCCATGGACCAGGCGGAGGTGGCGCTGCTGATCAGTCCCGCCGCGCCGATCGTGCTGCTGCGGGCGACCGGGCCGAAGCGGCTGCCGGACGCCGTCGCGCCGGGGCTCTCCACCCTCGGCTTCATGCTGCCGACGACGCCGCTGCACCTCCTGATGCTGCGCCGGATGGGCCGGCCGGTGGTGATGACCAGCGGCAACCTCTCCGACGAACCGCAGGTGATCGACGATGCGGCCGCCCGCGAGCGGCTGGCCGGGATCGCGTCCTACGCCCTGGTCCACGATCGCCGCATCGCCAACCGGGTCGACGATTCGGTCGTCCGGGTGATGGGCGGCAAGGCGCGAGCGTTGCGCCGCGCCCGCGGCTATGCGCCCGGCCCGATCCCGCTGCCGCTCGGATTCGAGGCCGCGCCTGAGTTGCTGGCGATGGGCGGCGAGCTGAAGGCGACCTTCTGCCTGGTCAAGGACGGCGCGGCGATCCTCTCGCAGCACCAGGGCGATCTGGAGGACGCCGAGACCTTCGCGGACTACCGCAAGGCGCTCGGCCTCTACGCCGAGATGTTCGGCCACGCGCCGGCGGCCCTGGCAGCCGACAAGCACCCCGAATACCTGTCGTCCAAGCTGGCGCGCGAGCGGGCGAGCGCCGACGGCTTGCCGCTGATCGAGGTGCAGCACCATCACGCCCATGTGGCCGCGTGCCTGGCTGAGAACGGCCGATCGTTGGACGCGCCGCCGGTGTTGGGCGTGGTGCTCGACGGCCTTGGCTGGGGCGCAGACGAGACGCTCTGGGGCGGCGAGTTCCTGCTCGCCGACTATCGGGGATTCGCCCGGCTGGGGAGCTTCAAGCCGGTGGCGATGCCCGGCGGCGCGGCGGCGATCCGCGAGCCTTGGCGCAACCTCTACGCCCACCTGATGGCCGAGATGGGCTGGCCGGCGTTCGCGATGAACTACGCCGAACTCGAGGTCTATGCGGACCTGGCGGCGCGGCCGCGCGCCACGATCGACGCCATGCTGCGCGGCGAGCTCAATTCCCCCAAGGCCTCGTCCTGCGGGCGGCTGTTCGACGCCCTGGCCGCCGCCTTGGGGATCAGCC
>Ga0302325_10010867_pt1 | contig 19677 bp, 16 predicted proteins | sample Palsa_T0_2_FD_201948 | JGI IMG/M metagenome (GOLD analysis project Ga0302325, IMG submission 201948) | Peat permafrost microbial communities from Stordalen Mire near Abisko, Sweden - Palsa_T0_2 | ecosystem: Environmental > Terrestrial > Soil > Palsa > Peat permafrost | place: Sweden: Abisko...
ATCAAGGGCCGCGGCACGATGGGGGTTCGGACGATCCAGCTCACCGAGAACAAGGGGGCCCTGGCCGGAGCGCTGGTGGTCCGCGAGCACCAGGAGCTTGTGTTCATCTCCCAGAACGGGATGGTGGAGCGCACCTCCGTGCGCGGGATCAACCGCTACGGCCGCTCCTCGCAGGGCGTCCGCGTCATGAACCTCCGCGACGACGACCAGGTCAGCGCCGTCGCCCTCATAGTCGACTCCGAGGCTACGGCCGCCCCGGTCCTAGGGGATGGGCCCGTCGGTGACCCTGACGGTGACCCCGACGGACTCGCGGGCCCCGACGAGCCCGGCGACATCGCCGCCGGCGCCGCGCCGGTCGAGCCCGACACGGCGTATCTCGACGCCGCACCCGACGCCGAGTCACCGCTCGAAGACGACGACGACTCGGCGCTCGAGTAGCGCCGCGCGGTGGGCCGCGCGGGGGTGGCGTGGGCCTGCGCGGGCGGGAATTTGGCGCCGGCGGCACACGTCCGCCTCGCCATTCGCTAATCTGCCTTTCACCAGAGAAAGGAGGTGGTCCGCCATTGTCTGACAGTACTTGTGGGACCCTGGAGGTGTTCGGCCGCTAGCTCGGCAGGCTGACCCCGCTCAGCGGAGTCCAGACCGAGACACCGTCGTGGCAGGTGCCGGGAGTAGTCCCTCCGGACGCCAGTAAGCCTCGCCTCGACACAGTCAGCCAGACGTACGCGAAGGGCGCCGTTGTCGACGGCGCCCTTCGTCTTTAAAGCGCCAGTCCGAGCGGTAGGGTCCGGCACAGACGTCACGTCTCGCGCCAGACGCGTGCCGCCGGAGCGCCCCGCTGCCCGACACTTTTAACGGCACGCAACTGGCGCGATCCGGACGCCCGCGCCGGCCCTCCCAGCGCGAACCGGAAACGGGCCGCTGGCGCGACCGGCCGTCACGCGGGCCAGCGAGCAGCACCTCGGCGACGACACGCCACCCGCGAGCCGAGCCTACGCCGCCAGGTACTGCCGCCAGGCGGCAGGGATCGTCGGGCTCGCGACGTGGATGAACACGTGAGGGCTCGGAGTTCCCGGCTGGCGTTGAAGGCGCATGCCCGCTTGGCGGGGGAGCGCGTTGCCCTTGCGCAGGTTGCACGGGGCGCACGATGCGACGATGTTCTCCCAGCTCGACGAGCCCCCCTTGGAGCGCGGGATGACGTGATCGACGGTCAGGTTCGAGCGGGCGCCGCAGTATTGGCAGGTCCAGTCGTCGCGCGCGAACACGGCGCGGCGCGTGATCTTGCGCCGGTGCGTGTCGCGGGGCACGCGCACGTAGCTGACGAGACGGATGACCACGGGACGGGTGACCGACCTCGTGGCCGAGCGGAGCTCCCAGTCGCCGTGCTCGATCACCTCGGCCTTCTCCTTGAGCAGGAGCACGACGGCGCGGCGCACGGTGCACACGTTGATCGGCTCGTAGGTCGCGTTAAGCACGAGCACCCGACCACCTTCACGCCCGCGCCGCTGGTGCTCAGAAAGCGGCGCGGACCCCACTGGCGCTGGTGGTACTGGAGCCGACACGACGCCCGCAGTGTAGCGGGACCGCCAGCGGTCCCGGGGTGTGTCGGGCCGCCCGGTCCTACGCCTCGGGCCAGGCCGGGAACGACCCGAGCACCCGCAGGGTCTCCACGTGCGTGCGCACCCCCGCCAGTCCCTCGTTCACCGCCGCTTCGGTGACACGACCCTCGAGGTCGACGAAGAACATGTAGCGGCCGAGTCCCTGTCGCCGCGGACGGGACTCGATCCGCGTCATGTTGACCCCGCGCGAGGAGAGCTCGGACAGGCAGCTGACGAGCCATCCCGGCGCCTCCGAGCCCGCCCCCCAGAACACGACGGCCGTCTTCCACGCCCCACCGGACTCGGCCGACTCGGCTCGTCCCCCCTTGCGTGCGAGCCATACGAAACGCGTCTCGTTGTCGGCGCCGTCCTCGACTCCGGCCCGGAGGACGACGCAGCCGTAGAGTTCGGCGGCCAGCCGGTTGCCGAGTGCCGCCCACGGGCCGTCGTGGTCGACGAGGATCCTCACGGCATCGGCGGTCGAGGGCGCCGCCATCACCGGGACGCCCGGCAGCTCGGTCCGGATGAAGCGCGCGCACTGACCGCTGGCCTGGGGGTGCGAGACCACCGCCTCGATCTGCGAGAGCTCGAGCTCGTACCGCGCGATCAGGCACTGGCTGATCGGGTGCACGAGCTCACCGACGATCGCAACTTCCTCGGTCTCGATGGCCAGAGAGTCCAGCGTCGCGTTGACCGAGCCCTCGAGCGAGTTCTCGATCGGCACCAGCGCACGCTCCACCGTGCCATCGTGGACCGCCATCACCGTGTCGAAGATCGTGGGCAGGGAGACCGCCTCGAACCCGTGACCCATGCTCGCGGCGAGCAGCGCCTCGTGCGTGAAGGTGCCCTCGGGCCCCAGGTAGCCGACGCGCATCGACTTCGGCTGGCCGGCTCTACGCCGACGCCGCCGCCGCGGAGTCGCCCCCGAGCGCGAGCCGGATCGCCTCCTGCTCCTCGGGAGAGAGCTCGAGCTCGCCCTGCCCGTTGCGCACCTGCTTGGCGTAGAGCCGGGATTGGTCGCGATGATGGATCGAGGAGAGGACCACGCCGGAGGTGGTCGCGTCGAGCAGCGCGATCGAGGTCGACTGGCGCCCGGACATCTCACCGTAGGCGTCGTAGCGCACGAGCGCCCTGTAGGCCACGGCCCCGTCGAGCCGGTCCTCGGCGACGCCCATCCGCCCTTCCAACCGCTCGGCGGCGTCGTAGACGTAGGAATGGAGCGCGTGGAACTGGCGCTCGAGCGCGGCCGCGTGCGCCGGCAGGTCGCGCTGAGTGTCCCCGAGCAGCATCCGCTGATCGGCGCGCAGGCGCCGCAGCTGCGCGGCCAGTGCCAAGCTCAGCCCGAGTCCCACCACCGCGACCCCGCCCGCGGCCAGCGCCACGATGCCCGCCGTACTCGTCAGATCATGCACTCGCAAAAGCATAGGGGGAAGCTCGCGGAGGCCGTCGGCTCCGCCCCGCCGCCCACTCCCGCGCCCAGCCCGCCCCCACGGCCCGGCGCATTCGCCCCCGGCGAATGCGCCCAGGGAGTTTGCGCCAGCAAACTCCCCTCAGTCGAACGTCACCGGGAACTTGAGCACGTTGTTGTCCAGGTTCGTCTCCCCGCCGACCTTCTCGACCGTGACCGTGACCGTGGCCGAGCCGGTCGGAGGCGCCTTGGGGAGGCTGACCTGCACGTTGTAGGTCTGTCCCGCCTGGGTCGTGGCCTTGACCGCCTGAGTGGTCGTGGTGCCTGCGGAAGTGGTGACCGAGACCTGGACGGTCGTGTTGGTCTCGGGGTTCTCTCCCGTGTTGGTGAAGTTGGCGGTGAACACCGGTGGTGGTGAGGCGGGGATGGTGTTGCCGCCGCCGGTCGATAGCGGCACGCCCCCGACGCTGACCGAGTTGAGCGCGTCTCCGCAGATGCTGGGGCAGGTCCCGCCCGTCGCGGTCGAGGGCAGCGAGGCGCCGAGCTGTCTGGCGACGTAGGAGGGCGTGAGCCAGCCGATGTCGTCCAGGAAGTTCGTTGGCTCGATCGTCTCGCCGTTGACGCCTACGGCGATGCCGGCCGCGTGGAGGGCGGCCGCGATGTCCGGCGCCGTCTGAGTTGTGTAGACAACGTCGGAGGCGAGGAACTCCTGCATGTCGATGGCGATCGCGTCGATCGCGTTCTGGGCCGTCGTGCGGTTCTGCGTCTGCTGGATGCGACTGGCGATGTCGGCGATCCCGTTGCGGCGCAGCGACAGGGCGAGGACGAAGTTCTGCTGCGCGTCGGAGACCTGGCCGGGAGGGCTCAGATTCTGCGCCTGCTGAAGCTGGGACTGGGCGTCGCCCTTGGTCGTGAAGAGCTCATTCTGGATCGTCTGGACGTTGCTGGACGTCTTGGGCGTGGCGAGGATCGTGAACAGGTTCCTGCCCGTGGCGTCCGACTGCTGGACGAGCGAGCCGACGCTGGTGTTGTAATTCCGCAGCGCGCTGTTGCGTGAGCTCACCTGGCAGCTGTGGACACCCAGGGCGAGAACGATGACCACGACCAGGATCGCCAAGGCCGCCACCGCACGGCGGATCATGATCACCTGCTGGTCGCTGGGCGGACGCCGACCCGTCCCGGCCGGGCTCCGCACCCGCCGCGTGGGCGGGGGCTCGTCCGTCTCGTCGAAGAACGACAAGGTCTAATCGCTCCTTAAAGAATTCGGAAACGCCAGTATGACCTGCAATGCGGCCAGACTTGCAACCACGCAAGCGGTCGTGCACCAGCCGCAGGTCGACTACCGGGGCGCCAGCGCATCCAGTGGTCGCCTAGGCAGGAAGTAGGGGAGCCACGATCGGCGCGCTCATGCCAACCGCAGGGACCGGGCGGGTTATGTGGAAAAGCCCACCGTGGCCTACACCGAAGCTGGCAGCGGTCCCGCCGTTCCCGACGGCCAGACGGCCGAGACGTTCGCGCTCCCCGCCGGCCGCGACGCCGGCCGCGACGCCGGCCGCGACGCCGACCGCGAGACCGACCGCGACACCGGCCGCGGCCGGAGTCCCCGCGACGCGCCGATCGTGCTCGGGCGCTACCGCCTCCACCGCCAGCTTGGCGCCGGCGCCTTCGGCACGGTGTGGATGGCGCGCGACGAGCACCTGGAGCGCGATGTCGCCGTAAAGATCGTTCCCCGCGAGCGGATCGTGGGCGGCCGCTTCGAGCGTGAGGCACGCGCGGCCGCGCGGCTGGCCCACCCCGGCATCGTCACCCTCTATGAGGCGGGCGCCGACGACGACGGCGCCTATCTCGTCTCCGAGCTCGTCCGGGGCTGCACGCTGGGCGAGCTGCTCGAGTCCGGCCGGCTCTCCGACCGGGAGATCGTCGCCGTCGGCATCGCCCTGTGCGACGCCCTCGCCCACGCCCACGCCGAGAACGTCGTGCACCGCGACGTCAAGCCCTCCAACGTGCTCGTGCCCGAGCGCCCCTCGACCCCCGCCTCGGTGGCCAAGCTCACCGATTTCGGCGTCGCTCGCATCGTCGGCGGCGACAGCCTGACCAGGACCGGTGACGTCGTGGGCACGGCGGCGTACATGGCGCCCGAGCAGGCCGAGGGCCGCGAGGTCGGGGCGGCGGCGGATCTCTACGCGCTCGCGCTCGTCCTCTACGAGGCGCTGACCGGCGTCAACCCCGTCCGGACCGGAACCGCCGCTCAGCGCGCGCGGCGACTCGGAGCCCACCTGCCCCCGCTGCGCCGCCAGCGGCGCGACCTCCCGCGCGACCTCGCCCAGGCCATCGACCTGGCGCTCCGGCCGCGACCCCGGGAGCGGGGCACGGTCCCCGACCTCCGGCGCGCGCTCGCCGGGGTCATCGACGGCATGTCGCAGGAGACGGGGGTGGTCGCGCCGGCGTGGCGGCCGCGACACGACGGGACGGCCGGCGACGCTGACGAGCAGCGACCCGATCCCTTCGAGGATCGTGCCCCTCGCGAGGATCGCGCGCGCGAGGGCGACGGCGACCGCGACCCCGACGGCGCGCGCGACGGCCACGGCGACCCCGCCCACGACCCCAGCCCCAAGATCCCCGCGCGCGCCCTCGCCGCGATCGCCACCGGCGCCCTCGCCGCATGGCTGACCGCGACCCTGATCCCGACTTCGTCCCTGCCCCCCTTCGTGGTGGCGCTGCTCGCGGCCATGCTCGTCGCGGCGCTGCCGCGCGTGGGCTGGATCGCCTTCGTGCTCGCCTTCGCCGTCTGGCTCTCGTTCGAGGGCCGGACCGGCGCGGCCGTCGTCGTCGCACTCGGGGGGCTGTTGCCCGCCGTGCTCGCCCCGTGGCGACCGATCGCGTGGGGGCTCCCCGTCGCCGCCCCCGCGCTTGGCGTGCTCGGTCTCGCCGGCGCCTGGCCCGCCCTCGCCGGGCGAGCTCGCGGTGCGCCCACCCGCGCCGCGCTCGGCGCGCTCGGCTACACGTGGACGGTGCTCGGCACCTCGCTCTCGGGCACCGACCTCTACCTGCGCGCCCCGCCGGGCACGCCGCCGACCGGTCAGTGGCCGGCGTCGGTGGGCGCCACGCTGCACCACGTGCTCGGACCGCTGATCAGCTCGGGGGCGCTCGCGCCGGCGGTGGTGTGGGCCGGCGCTGCGGTCATTCTCCCCTGGATCGTCCGGGGGCGCTCGCTTCCCGTCGATTTCGTGTTCGGGAGCGCGTGGGCGGCCGGACTGGTCGCGGCCACGTACGCGTCGCTGCGCATGGCCCACGGCACCCTCGCCGCGGCCACGCTCCACGGCGGCGTGCTCGGTGCGGTGGCCGCGCTGGCGATCGCGCTCGCCCCGGGCATCCTGCGAACGGCTCGCGCGGGGCGGGTTACCGCGCGAGTTCCGTAGCATCCCGGTGCCCTTAGGGGCGTCCGATGAGCGTGCTTAGGAGTCTCGAGAGCAAGATCGCCGGCCTCGTGGAAGGCACGTTCAGTCGCGCCTTTCGCTCCGAGGTTCGTCCCGTCGAGATCGCGCGACGGCTCGCGCGGGAGATGGAGGAGCACAAATCGTTCTCGGTCTCGCGCACCTATGTCCCCAACGAATATGCCGTCTATCTCTCTCCGCGCGACCGTGAGCGCTTCGCGGATTACGAGGAGGCGCTCGCGGGTGAGCTCGCCGGGTATCTGCTCGAGTTCGCCCGGCGGGAGCGGCTGGCGATGGTCGCGCGCCCGGTGATCGAGTTCGAGACCGACCGCCGGCTCGGCTTGGGTGAATTTGGCATCCAGACCCGGGTCGTGCAGCACCCCGAGGAGATTGAGCCCGCCGCACCCGAGCCCGAGGGCGCGGGTGGCAGGACGATGATCCACGGCGCCGCCGAGCGAATCGCCGAACCGCTCGCCGAGCGCGCCCCGACTCATCGGAGCACGGCGCTCCTCCTCATCGACGGCAAGCGCATGGTCGTGGGACCGGCGGGGGCGACGATCGGACGCAGCCGTCAGTGCGATGTCGTCCTCACCGACCCCAACGTGTCGCGTCAGCACGCCGAACTGCGCCCGCGCGGTGGCTCGTGGGTGCTCAGCGACCTCGGTGCCACGAATGGCGTCGTGCTCAACGGCCGCAGGATCGCCGGCCCCGAGGTTGTCAGGCCCGGTGACCTGATCGAGCTCGGGACCTCGATGATGACCTTCGAGATCGAATGATCGCTGCCGTCCAGCTCGAGCCCGTCTCGGTGGCTCTCAAGTTCGGCTTCCTCGCCGTCCTCTACCTCTTCCTCATGTGGGTGGCGGTGAGCTCGCTGCTCGATCTGCGGCGAGGGCCCGGCGGCGTCGCGGACCGCGTCTCGCCCCACCAGCAGGACGCCACCGGCCTGTACCCGGCGTCGGCGGGGTTGGGCGACCTCGACGGGGGCTTCGAGCCCCGCCTCCTGGTCGAGCAGGCGCTGGGGCACGAGCCGGGAGTGGCCTACGACCTGCGCGGTGGCGCTACCCTCGGGCGAGGCGACGTGGAGATCAAGCTCGAGGATCCGTTCGCGTCCTCGCGCCATGCCCGAATCTCCTGCCAGGGACACGTCGTCGTGATCGAAGATCTCGGCTCCACCAACGGCACCTACCTGAACGAACAACCGCTCACGGGCCCGCAGCCGCTTCACGAAGGCGACCAGATCCGGATCGGCGACAGCGAGTTCTCCTACCTCCAGTGATCAGATGCTTCGAGCCGCCGATTGGATACCACTAACGCACACGGGCCTTCAGCGCCGCGAGAACGAGGATTCGGTGCTGGCCTCGCCGCCCGTGTTCGTGGTGGCTGACGGGATGGGCGGAGCTCAGGCTGGGGAGGTTGCGTCGCGGATCGCCGTCGACGCCTTCGCCGAGGGGCTTCCCGAGGATGGCAGCCCGGAGGAGCGCCTGGCGACGGTGGCGCTGACCGCGAACCGGAGGATCTACGAGCTTTCCCGGAGCGAGAGCGAACGCGCCGGAATGGGAACGACGCTGACCGCCGCCTACCTCGGCGATAACGACTTGGCCATCGCCCACGTCGGCGACAGCCGGGCCTATCTCTTCCGGGACGGCGAGCTCAGCCGCTTGACCCAGGACCACTCGCTGATGGCCGAGCTCATCCGCCGCGGGAAAATCACCGAGGAGGAGGCCGCCGATCATCCGCAGCGCTCGATCATCACGCGCGCGCTGGGGCCCGAGCCCGAGGTGACCGTCGACACGTGGACGTACCCGGTGAGGGCGGGCGACGTCATCCTGCTGTGCAGCGACGGGCTAACGTCGATGGTCTCCGAGGCCCAGATCGCGGACATCCTGCGCGCGCCCGGCGGCCTGGATCGGGCGGCGCAGGCCCTGATCGACGAGGCCAACCGCGCGGGCGGAAGGGACAACATCACCGTCATCCTCTTCCGTCTCGAGGAGGTGGGGAGCGCGCAGGCCTCCGATCAGCCCACGGTGGTCGGGGCGCCGGCCTTCCCCTCGGCGGGAGCGGCGGGATCGTTGGGCCCGGCTGCGAGCGCGGCCAACACGACGGGCGTCGCGGTCGCCCCGCCGCCCCGAACCGCCCGCCCGGCGCCGATCGCGCGCAGCCAGCGCCCGCCCACAGGCGCGCGCGACGCCGCCCCGCCCCACCGCCGCGGGTGGCGCTACAGCAAGGGGATGGCCGCCCTGCTCGCCGTCCTCATCGTCCTCTTCCTCTTCGGCGGCGGCGGCTGGCTCGCTTCCCGCCAGCTCTTCTTCATCGGGACGAACTCGCAGGGCTTCATCACGATCTATCGCGGCCTCCCCTACAGCCTGATCGCGGGCGTGCGCCTGTACGAGATCTACTACGAGTCCGGCGTGCCGGCGTCGACGGTGGCGCCCGCGGAGCGCAGCCGGCTGCTCAACCACGACCTTCGCTCGCAGATCAACGCGCAGAACCTGGTCAACGACCTCGAGCTCGGGAAGGTGCAGCCATAACCGCGAGGCCCCGTCTGTGAGCGTGCGCAACCGCGAGCTGGTCGGACTGATCCCGGCTTCTCTCCTTGTCACCGCCGGGTTCGCGGGCGTATTCATCCAGCGCTCGAACGCGCTCTCGAACATCTCGCTGACCTACGGGGCGATCTTCCTCGGCCTGTGCGTGGTCGGCCACCTGGTGATCCGCGCGACCCTGCCCTACGCGGACCCCTACATGTTCCCGCTCGTGGCGCTGCTGTCGTCGTTCGGGATCGTGATGATCTACCGGATCGACACGACCCTCGCGCGCCAGCAGGCGCAGTGGTTCGTCCTCGGGCTGATCCTCTTCGCCGCCACCATCGTCGCCTTCCGCGACTACCGCAAGCTCGAGCGCTACCGGTACACGATCGCGGTCATCTCGCTCGGCCTGCTCATCCTGCCGCGCATACCGGGGATCGGCTATCAGGTCAACGGCGCCTACCTCGGCATTCGCATCCCGGGCCTGTTCGTCTTCCAGCCCACCGAGTTCGCCAAGATCGGCTTCGTCATCTTCCTGGCCAGCTACCTGCGCGACACCCGCCAGGTGCTCGTCCTCGGAGCGCGCCGGATCCTCGGAGTGACGATCCCGCCCATCAAGCACTTCGGGCCCGTGCTCGTGATCTGGGGCCTGGCCATGGCGATCCTCTTCCTCCTCCACGACGTGGGGTCGTCGCTGATGTTCTACGGCGCCCTGCTCTCGATCCTCTATGTGGCGACGAGCCGCGTGTCCTTCGTCGTCGTGGGCTTGATCGCCTTCGGCCTCGGGGCGTGGTACATCGGCGCCCACGTCCCCCACATCAACGCTCGGGTCCAGGAATGGCTGCATCCGCTGAACGCAAACCTCTATCACGACGTCCACACCGGCGGCGCGAGCAGCTACCAGCTCGCCAATTCGCTTTTCGCCCAGGCCGCTGGCGGGATGTTCGGCCAGGGCTTCGGTCAGGCCACGCTCACCATTCCCGGCACGCACAGCTACCTGCTCCCGGCGCCGAGCACGGACATGATCTACGCGGTGATCACCGACGAGCTCGGCCTCTTCGGGGCCGCCGCCGTCCTCATCACCTATCTGATGCTCATCGCCCGCGGGTTCAAGACCGCGGTCCTCGCCCGTGACTCGTTCTCCACCCTGCTCGCCGTCGGCCTGAGCGCGGTCCTCGGCCTCCAGGTCTTCGTCATCGTCGGCGGGGTCACCCGGGTGATCCCCCTGACCGGGGTGACGCTGCCCTTCATCTCCTACGGCGGCTCGTCGATCATCGCCAACCTCGTCCTGGTGGCGCTCCTCCTCCTCGTCTCCGACCGCGCGAGGAGGCCGGCGTGAATGCCCCCATCGGCCGCGTCTTCGTCCTCATGATCGTCCTCTTCGCGCTGCTCCTGGTGTGGACGACGCGGTGGACGGTGTTCGACGCCAAGGCGTTGCGTGACAACCCGCTCAACGCGCGCACGGTGATCGACGAGGAGAAGATCGACCGCGGCGAGCTCCTCGCCGCCGACGGCACCGTGCTGGCGAAGTCGGTCTCCGGCCCCGACCGCACCTTCACCCGCACCTACCCGCAGGGCTCGCTCTTCGCGCAGACGGTGGGCTACTCGGACGTCACGACCGGGCGGGACGCCGGCCTCGAGCTCTCCGACGGCAACTACCTGCGCGGGGTGAACACGGGCATCAGCGCGATCATCGGCCAGCTCGGGGGCGGCACCCAGGTCGGAGACAACGTCTACACGACGCTCGACCCCAAGGCCCAGGCCCTCGCCCGCCAGCTCCTCGCCGGTCGCGCCGGCTCGGTCGTGGCCCTCGTCCCCAGCACGGGAGCGGTCAAGGTGATGTTCTCGCTGCCCACGTATAACGACAACCATCTCTGTAATACCTGCGCCGGCATCTCTCAGTTCAACTCCGCCACCCAGGCCGCGGACATCCCCGGCTCGACCTTCAAGATCGTCACGGTGACGGCCGCGCTCGACAGTGGCAAGTTCACCCAGAGCTCGGAGCTCGACGGCAACTCCCCCCGCATCGTCTCGGGCGTCCCGCTCGAGAACGACTCGAATCAGGACTGGGGGCAACAGACCGTCTCCACCGCCCTCACCTATTCGATCAACACGATCTTCGCCCAGCTCGCCCAGGACGTCGGTCGCCCGACCATGACGGAGTACATGCGGCGCTTCGGGTTCTACTCCAGGCCGCCGCTCGATTACCCGCCCGACGAGCTCAGCCCCAGCGAGCCCCACTCGCTGACCACCAACCGGCCCTACCCGCCCGCCAGCCCCAACGAGGACATCGGCCGGATCGGGATCGGGCAGGGCGGCCTCGAGGTCACCCCCCTCCAGATGGCGATGGTCGCGGCGGCGGTGGCCAACGGCGGCAGGCTCATGGTCCCCCACCTCACCGACCGCGTCGTCAACCCCGACGGGCAGACGATCCAGACGATCAAGCCACGGCTCTACAGTCAGGTCATGAAGCCCTCCACCGCCCAGGCGGTCAGCAAGATGATGCTCAACGTCGTCGAGGAGGGCACGGCCAAGCCCGCCGACACCCTCGGCGTCAGCCTCGCGGGCAAGACGGGGACGGCCACGCTCGTCACCGGGACGAATATCACCGAGCCCTGGTTCATCGGCTTCGCCCCGGCGACCAATCCGACGATCGCCATCGCGGTGACCATCGACAGGACCGACGACGGCTACGGGGGCACCACGGCCGCCCCCATCGCCGCCCAGATCTTGAAGCTCCTCCTCGCCGAGCAGAATGGCTGAGCTCGAGCCCGGCGACATCGTCGACGGCCGCTACCGGGTGCTCTCGCGCCTGGGCTCAGGCGGCATGGCCGACGTGTTCTGCGCCGAGGACCAGCAGCTCGGACGCAAGGTCGCGCTCAAGCTCCTACACCGGCGCTTCGCCGAGGACCCAGGCTTCGTTGAGCGCTTCCGCCGCGAGGCCCAGGCCGCCGCCGGCCTCCAGCACCCGAACGTGGTCAGCGTCTACGACCGCGGATCCCACAACGGCACCTATTACATCGTCATGGAGTACCTCCCCGGGCGCACGCTCAAGCAGCTCATCCGCGACGAGGCGCCGCTCGACGCCATCCGGGCCATCGACATCACCATCCAGATCCTCAAGGCGGCGCGCTTCGCCCACCGCCGGGGGATCATCCATCGCGACCTCAAGCCCCACAATGTCATGGTCGAGGACGACTCCGACCACATCAAGGTCACCGACTTCGGTATCGCCCGCGCCGGGGCCTCGGACATGACCGAGACCGGATCGATCATGGGCACCGCGCAGTATCTGTCCCCCGAGCAGGCCCAGGGTCACGCCGTCAGTGCGAGCTCGGATCTCTACTCGGTGGGGATCGTGCTCTACGAGTTGCTCACCGGGAAGGTGCCCTTCGACGCCGAATCGGCAGTGACCATCGCGCTCAAGCACGTCTCCGAGGCGCCCGTCCCGCCGAGCAAGCTCAACCCCAAGGTCCCCCCGGAGCTCGAGCAGGTCGTCCTCTGGGCGCTGAACAAGGATCCGGTCCATCGCCCCGCCGACGATGATCAGCTCATCACGGCGCTCGAGCAGGCCAAGGAAGCGATCATCTCCGGTTCGCGCGGACAGCGGACGGCGTCGTTCGCCGCGGTGGGAGGCGCGCCCGGCGCTCTGCCTCCCCCCCCGCCCTCCCCCGCCGCCCCGGCCGCCATCCCGCCCGCCGCCCTCGTGGTGCCTCCGGGCGCCGAGGAGCCGCCGGCCCAGGTCACCGAGCCGGGCCGGCCGCCCGGCTCGGGCGGCGGCGGCCGCGCGTGGCTGTGGGTCCTCCTCGTCGCCCTCCTCATCGGCGGGGGCGTGGCCGCCTACCTGCTGACCCGACCCAAGCAGGTCGAGGTCCCGCTTGTGGTCAACTACCAGCAGAGCATCGCCACCGCGAAGATCAACAACGCCGGCCTCACGCCGAGCGTCGTGTACGAACCGAGCAAGACGGTGTCGGGGACGGTGGTCTCCCAGTATCCGCTGGCCGGCAAATCCGTGGATCAGAATTCGACCGTGCGCCTCGTGGTCTCGAGCGGGCCTGGGAGCGCACCCGTGCCCTCGGTGATCGGGATGTCCAAGGCGGGGGCCGAGCGCACGATCGCCAAGGACGGGCTCAAGGTCGGGAGCCTCGAGACCGAGTACTCGGGTTCGGTGCCCCTGAACGCCGCGGTCAGGACCGATCCTCCCGCCGGCACCTCGCTCCCCGCCGGCACCTCCGTGACCCTGTTCACCTCACTCGGGCCGCCGCCGGTGAAGGTCCCCGACGTGACCGGCGAGACCGAGGCTACGGCCAGGGCCACCCTGACCGGACTGGGCCTGAACGTCACCACGACCAACCAGCCGTCGAGCTCCCAGACCGCGGGCACGGTGATCAGCCAGAGCCGGACCGGGTCGACGCCCGCTAACGCCACCGTCAACCTGGTGATCGCGCAGGCGCCGCCCATGGTCAAGGTCCCGACGGTGACCGGCGACAGCCCGGCGACCGCATCCAAGGCGCTCAAGGCCGCGGGCTTCACGGTCACGCAGACGACGACGAACGTGACCGATCAAACGCAGGACAAGATTGTCATCTCCCAGGACCCCAAGGGCGGCGGCAAGGCGAAGAAGGGCGCGGCGGTCGCCATCGTCGTCGGCAAGTACACGGCGCCCATCCAGACCACGACCACCGGCACTACCAGCACCCCCACCAACACGACCACCACTCCATGACGCCGCTGCGTGTGGCGGTCCTCGCCGGGGGGCGCTCATCCGAGCACGAGGTCTCGCTCGCCTCGGCGGCCTCGGTGCGCGCCGGCCTCGAGCGAGCGGGCCACGACGCCGTCCTGATCGAGATCGGGCGCGACGGGGGTTGGCGCGAGGCCGGGCGCGAGGTGGCGCTCGAGCCGGGCGCCGGGTTCGCGGGGGCCGACGTTGTCTTCCCCGTGCTCCACGGCCCGTTCGGAGAGGACGGAACCGTCCAGGGCCTGCTCGAGTGCCTCGACGTGCCCTACGTGGGGGCGGGCGTGCTGGCCTCGGCGCTGTGCATGGACAAGGTGATGTTCAAGGACCTGATGGCCCAGGCGGGAGTGGCCCAGGTCGACTACCGGGGCGTGACCGAGGCGCGGTACCGGTCAGATCCCGACGCCGTCCTCGCTGACCTCGGCGTGCTCGGCCTGCCCGTGTTCGTCAAGCCGGCGCGGCTCGGCTCTTCGGTGGGGATCGTCCGCGTCGCCCACGAAGATGAGCTCCGGCCCGCGCTGGCCACCGCCTTCGACCACGATCCCCTCGCTATCGTCGAGGCGGCCTCGAATGGCCTCGAAGTCGAGTGCTCGATCCTCGGCGACTCCGACCCGATCGCCTCCCAGCCCGGCGAGGTCCTGCTCGCGACGGGAGAGACGGGCTGGTTCGACTACGAGGCCAAGTACTCCCAGGGCGGGATGGAGCTGATCGTGCCCGCCCGCCTTCCGGGGCACGTGCGCGAGCGGGTGCGCAAGCTCGCGGTCGACACCTTTGTCCGCGTCGGCTGCTCGGGTCTCGCCCGCGTCGACTTCTTCGTCGAAGGCGAGGATGTGCTCGTCAACGAGCTCAACACCATGCCCGGGTTCACCGAGACGAGCGTCTACGCCCGGCTCTTCGAGGCGGACGGGATCCCCTATCCCGAGCTCCTGGACCGGCTCCTCGCGCTCGCGCTCGAGCGCCACGCGGAGATGGGACGCTACCAGCACTGAGCTATTTGTAGAGGGCCAGCTTGAGCCCTACGTCCTCGCCGCCCCGCGGGAGCTTGGTGATCCACACGAGCCAGTAGCGATGGGGGACACCGCCGGTGTTGAGTTGGATGGTGTCGTCCTTGGTGATGTCGTTCTGGCTCCCCACCTGCACCCAGTCTCCCGGCCACGCGGTGGCGGAGGGCGTGGTGTCGCTGGCATAGAACTGGGCGTCCCAGCCCGGGGTGCTGGTGAGGATGCGGATGTCGCTCACCATCGTCTGCGGCGCGGCGTCGACGTAGAGGCCGATGCCCGCCTCGAGCAGAACGTGGTCGTAGTAGTTCACCGTCGTCCACTCGTCGACCGGGTTGTTATCGATCGCGTAGCCGGCTTCGTTCGGGTTCTGGGGCGTGGTGCCGAGCGGGTTGAAGGCGTGGGCACAGGTGTCGCAGAGCACGACCTGCGTGGGTGCCGCCGGCGGTGGGCTTTGCGCCAGCTTCCCCGTCCCGTGATGGGCGCGGGTGGCGAGCCACACGGCGCCCGCTCCCACGAGCGCCAGCGCCGCGATCACGAGCATGACCGTGAGCGTGGGCCTGCGCACGCGCAGCGGCACCCGGCGCCGGGCCTTGCTCGGCAGCGTCCTGAGCACGGCGGTCACCTCGCCCGTCGCGCTCCCGGCGCGCGCGGTCTCGATCGCGAGCACGTCCTCGAGGTCGGCGATGAGCTCAGCGTCGTCGGCGTAGCGATCCTCGGGGTGCTTGGCCGTCGCGCGGTCGAGCACGGAGGCGAGTGCGGCCGAGACCTCGGGGCGGTTCGTCTGGACGTCGGGCAGCGCCTCGCGGACGTGCTTCATGGCCACCGCGACCTGGTTCTCGCCCTTGAAGGGAACCTCCCCGGTGAGCATCTCGTAGAGGACCACGCCGAGCGAGTAGAGGTCCGACTGGCCCGTGACGTGGCGTCCCAGGGCCTGCTCGGGGGCCACGTAATCGGTGGTCCCGAGCACGCGTCCGTCGGCGGTCAGCCCGTCCTCCTCCAGGGTCCGCGCGATCCCGAAGTCGGTGACCTTGGCCGAGCCCTCCTCGTCGATGAGGACGTTCTGGGGCTTGACGTCGCGATGGACGATGTGCCGCGCGTGGGCGGCGCCCAGTGCCCGTCCGATCTCGATCGCGTAGGCGATCGCCTCGGAGATCTCCAGCCGGCCGTGGCGGCGGATCCGCTCCTTGAGCGTCTCTCCCTCGACGTACTCGAAGACGATGTAGGGGCGGCTCTCGTCTTCGCCGGCGTCGATGACCCCGACGACGTGCGGGTGGTTGAGCTGGGCCACGGCGCGGGCCTCGCGCCGGAAGCGCTCGAGCTGGTCGGAGTCCGCGCTCACCTCGCGATTCATGAGCTTGATCGCCACCTGGCGCTCGAGCGTCTCGTCCGTGGCCCGGTAGACCGTCGACATCCCTCCCGAGGCGATCCGCGCATCGAGCCGATAACGCCCGTTCAGGCGGGTGCCGAGAAGCGTTGTCGTCATCGCTGTCTGCAAATAATTGTCGCGGATCCGCCGGACCGGCGCCCCCGCCAGGGCGACGGCGCTAGCGCCGCCGGGCCAGGCGCGCGAGGACGACGGTCGCGAGCGCGGCTCGATAGGCGGCGTAGGGCACGAGCGAGCGGTCGCGCTCGACCTGGCGGATCAGCCACGTCGAGCCCAGGGTGGAGACGAACGAGGCGGCGGCGCCGGCCGCGAAGGCGCCGCGGGCGCTCGGCGGGAGGTTCCTGAGCCGAAACCCCTTGAGCAAGGTGGCCCCGGCGATGACGGGAAGGGCCACGTGGCGCGAGAGCCGGTTGGCGTCCTCGCGGGTGAATCCCCGCAGGCGCGCGGCGGCGAGGGTGGCGCCGTTGCGCGACACGCCGGGAAAGAGCGCGCAGGCCTGCGCGACCCCGAGCCACAGGGCGTCGGCGGCGCCGGCCTCCTCGTGCCGGCGCGTCTGCGGCGACCGGTCCGCCCACGCCATCACCGCCGACCCGCCGAGCAGGCCCGCGGCGACGGTCGCGGGGGTTCCGAGCCGGCGCTCGATCGGGCGCTCGAGCGTCAAGCCGATGACCGCCGGGGGCGCAAAGGAGAGAGCGATGAGGACGAGCCGGCGCATGTCCAGCCCGCTCACGGCTTCCTCCACCTCGCCTCGGAGCGTGATGAGCAGGGCCGCCGCCGTGCCCGCGTGGAGGGCGATCTCGAACGACTTGCGCAGCTCGGGGTCGAGCTCTCCGTAGCGCCAGCCGAGCAGCCACGGGATCAGGCTGATATGCCCGGAGGAGGAGATCGGCAGCAGCTCGGCCGGACCGTGCAGCGCGCCGAGCGCGAGCGCCTCACGCAGATCCAGCGACCGGCTAGGAGACGGCATCCGGCGTCGGCTCGTCGCTCCCCGGGCGGGTTCGCTTGAGGATGAGGTAGGCGACGCCGAGGACAAGGAGTGCGAGGCCCGCGTAGTCGACGTACTCCAGGTGGTGTCGCCAGCTCACCCAGCTGCTGCCCACTTCTCGGCCGAGGATGGCCAGGCCGGCGATCCACGGGATCGAGCCGAGCGTCGCGAGCAGGGCAAAGCGCAGATAGGGCATCCGCGCGACGCCCGCCGCGTAGGGGAAAGCGGCGCGGGCAACGGGAATCCACCGCGAAAAGGGAATGGTCACGTTGCCGTGGCGCTCGAACCAGCGCTCGGCGACGGCGAGGCGCGCAGGGGTCATGTGGAGCTTGCTTCCGTGTCGCTCGAGCAGCTCGCGGCGCCCGTAATAGCCGATGGCATAGGCCATCGACGCGCCGAGGGTGTCGCCGAGCACTCCGAAGACGATGATCCCGGGCAGGGTCAGGTGATGCTGGTAGACGTTGAAGCCCCCGAAGAGCATCGGGAGCTCGGTCCCCGGAACGCCGATGACGCCGGAGATGGCGATCAGGATGAAGATGCCCGCCAGCCCGAGATCGCGGATCACGTGGGTCGCGACCGTGACGAGCGCGTCGGTGACGCTGGCGAGCGCGATCAGCATGCCGCGCCTAGGGTAGCGGGAGCCCGCCGGGCTGGGATCGCGCCCTCAGGTGAGCCCGCGCGCTGAGTATTGTTCGCGCCGATGGCCGTCCACCTGTTCGACACCGAGGGGCCGCTGGCGCCGCTCCGCGACGAGATCGTCGCGCGGGTGACGGAGGTCATCGGGCGCGGGGTGTTCATCCTCGGGCCCGAGGTCGACGCCTTCGAGCGTGAGCTGGCCGAGTACCTGGGGGTGCGGCACGTGGTCGGTGTCGCCAACGGGACCGACGCGATCACGATCGCTCTGCGCGCGCTCGGCGTCGAGCCGGGAGACGAAGTCGTCGTCCCCTCGCTCACCTTCTACGCCAGCGTCGAGGCGATCGTCAACGCCGGCGCTCGGCCCATCTTCTGCGACGTCGATCCCGAGACCCACAACGTCACCCCCGACACGGTGAAAGCGGCGCTGACCCCGCACACGCGAGCCATCGTCGCCGTGGATCTCTTCGGGCTGCCCGCGCCCATCCCCGAATTGCGCTCCCTCGGTGTGCCCATCCTCGAGGACGCGGCGCAGGCGGCCGGCGCCACCCTCGGCGACCGCCGCGCCGGCGCGCTCGGTGACGCGGCGACCTTCTCGTTCTACCCGTCCAAGAACCTCGGCTGCTTCGGTGACGGCGGGGCGATCGCCACCGACGACGACGGCGTGGCCGACCTCGCCCGCACCCTGCGCTTCCACGGGTCGCGCGACAAGCAGACCTTCGAGTACGTCGGCTACAACTCTCGCCTCGACGAGGTCCAGGCGGCCATCCTCCGCGTCCTCCTCCGCGAGCTCGACCGCTGGACGGCGGGCCGCCGCGCCGCGGCGAGCGCCTACGCGGCCGCGGGGCTGGGTGAGTACGTGACCCTGCCCGCCACGGTGGAGGGGACCGAGCCCGCCTGGCATCTCTACGTCGTCGACCACGATGATCCCGACGCGCTCTCCGCCTCGCTGCGTGAGCAGGCCATCGACTCCAGGAGCTACTACCAGGTCCCGGTCCATCGCCAGCCCGCGATGGAGAGCTTCGCCGTCGACACGCCGCCGCTCCCCGTCACCGACGCGTTCGCGGCGAGGAACCTCGCGCTCCCGATGAGCCCGGTGCTCGACGAGGCGCAGGTGCACGCCGTGGTCGCGGCCATTGCGGCCGCGACCGCGTAGTGGTGAAGGTCTGGGTCGACCTCACGAACTCGCCGCACGTGCTCGTCATGCGGCCGGTGATCGAGGACCTGCGCCGCCGCGGGCACGCGGTCGAGGTGACCGCGCGCGACTTCGCCCAGACACTCGAGCTCTGCCGGCGCTTCGGCATCGCCCATACCGCGATCGGCCGCCACCAGGGCGGCAGCCTCGCCGCCAAGGCCCGCGGCCTTGCCGCGCGCTCGTTCGCGCTCGCGCGCTGGGCGCGCCCGCGCCGCTTCGACCTCGCGCTCGGACACGGCTCGAACGACATCACCGTGGCCGCCGCGCTGCTCAGGATCCCGTCCGCGACCACCTTCGATTACGAGTGGGCGACGGTGCAGCACAACGTCAACTGCCGCCTCGCCCGCACCGTCGTCGTCCCCGACGCCATCCCCGTTGAGCGCCTCGACCGCTACGGAGCCAACGGCAAGGTGCGTACCTACCCAGGCCTCAAGGAGGAGTACTACCTCGCCGACTTCGAGCCCAACGAAGCGGTCCTCCGCGAGCTCGGCCTCGACCAGACCAGGCCCATCGCCGTCGTCCGAACCCCGCCCGAGGTCTCGCTCTACCACCGCTTCGAGAACGACCTCTTCGCCCAGGTCCTCCACCGCCTGACCGCCACCCCGGCTCAGATCGTCGCCCTTCCCAGGACCCCCGAACAGCGGGCGGAGCTGACCCGCCACGGCGGCTTCATCATCCCCGAAACCGCCATCGACGCCCAGTCCCTGATCGCCTACGCCGACCTAGTCGTCTCCGCCGGCGGCACCATGAACCGCGAAGCCGTAGCCCTAGGAACCCCCGTC
>Ga0302325_10010868_pt1 | contig 19677 bp, 17 predicted proteins | sample Palsa_T0_2_FD_201948 | JGI IMG/M metagenome (GOLD analysis project Ga0302325, IMG submission 201948) | Peat permafrost microbial communities from Stordalen Mire near Abisko, Sweden - Palsa_T0_2 | ecosystem: Environmental > Terrestrial > Soil > Palsa > Peat permafrost | place: Sweden: Abisko...
CAATTTCGCACCATGCACCAGCACAATTGACAAAACGCAGCCGGTTCAGTGGGTGGAGCATACTTTGGCTGGGTGGGCAGCGAGTGTAGCCCACAAGGGAAGCTATTCATACCAAATGTATTGGACCCCGCCCGCAACCAACGTGGGTAATGTTCTGTTCTATGTCTCAGCAAACGCTTCGAACAGCGCCAACTCCTCGAATCCCACTGACACCACAGGCCATATTTACACCTCAAACATTACCCTGACTCCAGCAGCCGTCACTACCAACGGTCCCTCGATTAGCGCGGGCGGCGTAGTGAGCGCAGGCAACTTCGGAGCCTTCACCGCAGCGGGACCAGGCAGTTGGATCGAGATCTACGGCACTAACCTCGCCCCGGACTCCCGTTCCTGGGCGACCGCGGATTTCAACGGCTCAGCCGCGCCCACCACTCTCGATAACGTAAAAGTCAGCGTCGGGGGGCAATCGGCTTACGTCAGTTACATCAGCCCCGGACAGATCGATGCGCAGATTCCTTCCAACGTCGGGACGGGCCCTCAACCTGTGATCGTCACAACAGCGGCCGGAGCCAGTCCGGCTTACACCCTGACCATCAACGCGACCGAGCCTGGATTGCTGGCGCCGCCTTCATTCACCGTCAGCGGTAAGCAGTACGCTGCCGCATTCCATTCCGACCTGACGACCTTTGTGATGCCACCTGGCGCGATCGCGGGCGTGACCTCCGCGTACGCCAAGCCCGGTGAAACGATCATCATTTACGGCGTCGGCTTTGGCGCGGTTTCTCCGGCGACGGTTCTGTTTGCGGGACAAGTTGTAAGCGCCACCAGTTCGCTCAATAACTTCAGTATGAGTTTCGGCGGCTCGCCGGGCGTTCCGCTCTACGACGGATTGGCCCCGGGATTCGTCGGGTTATACCAGTTCAATATCACGGTTCCGCAAATCGCCAACAACGATTTCGTGCCGCTGACGTTTAGCCTAGGCGGCTCAGCAGGAACTCAGACACTGTACACGGCGGTCCACAACTAGACCAACTATCCCCATCGGGGTATGGGCAAATTGGCTCGTACCCCTCACAATAGGATCATGTCAGCCCCATCCCTGATGGTGGTGGCTGTCCTGCTGCTTGCGCCGTCTCTTGAGGCGCAGGGCACGCAGACAACTCTGGCGCCGACCTACTCGACAGCCTCCATTGCGAACGCCGCGACCAACCTCGCAGCGGGCTTTGCCCCGAATTCGATCGTTTCGATATACGGAAGCAATCTGGCCTTTACGATGAGTGGCGTCGCAACGCAAACCGGTATTCTGCCCATCACAGTGGCGGGAGTTACGGTCTATATCGGCGGCACTCCAGGCTACGTCTTCTTTGTTTCCCCCCAGCAGATCAACGTTCTGCTGCCTTACAACCTCAGCCCCGGTCCAACTTCCATCACGGTTGTCCGGCAGGGCACCGCGGGTCCAACCATACCGATCGTTCTCACCGCGACTGCGCCCGGGCTCTTCGAGCTTCAACCCAATACGATTCTGGCCACCCATGCCAACGGTTCGCTCATCACCTCTGCGGCCCCGGCTGTCGGAGGCGAAATCGTCATCATTTACGCCATCGGCCTGGGACCTACGATTCCAGAGCAGAATGACGGCTTTATTCCCACCAGGTCGGCCGTGATCTCGAACCTGGCCAGCCTCAACGTTCTGCTGAACGGCACGGCGGTCGACCATTCTTTGATTCAGTACGCAGGCATCACGCCGGGCTGCGCGGGCCTTTATCAGATTAATCTGCTACTTCCCGTGCCGCTCCCGTCGGACCCAGAAGTGCGCGTCCAGATCGGTCCGCAGATCAGCCCCGCCGGAATGCTTCTGCTCACACAATGAAACAGCAACTACAATAGGAAAGGAGTGTTTGTACAGATATGAACAGCCGCGCGCTCACGATACTCGGTTGCGGGCTACTGGCGATGGCTGCCAAGGGTCAGGATCCAAAGGTCCAGGACTCTACCCCTGCACCAGCCTTCGTTGTAGACCGGGGCACCCATATTCCCCTCAGCCTGATCAACAGCGTCAGCACCAAGCACTCAGCCGAAGGCGACCGTGTCTATCTAGAAACGGTATTCCCGATTCTGGCGAACGGCAGGATCGTGATCCCTCCCGGCAGTTTCGTCAGCGGTACGATCACAGAAGTGAAGCGCCCCGGACGCGTGAAGGGCCGCGGCGAACTCTACCTCCGCTTCGATTCCCTGACTCTCTCTAACGGCGTAACCAGAGATTTCCGCGCCCGCGTCGGCGGCATTGACGGCCGCGGCAACGAGGAACTGGACCGCAAAGAAGGCAAGATCATCGGCGAAGGCAACAAGGCGGGTGACGCCAAGACCATCGGCGAAACGGCAGCCGCGGGCGGCTCCATTGGAGTCCTGGCTGGCTCAGCTGCAAAAAGCGTAGGCATGGGAGCAGGTATCGGAGCGGCCGCAGGCGCGGCGACAGGTCTCGCAATGGTCCTCTTGACGCGCGGCCCCGACGCCGTGCTGGCAAAAGGCAGCACAATCGAGATGGTCCTGGACCGCCCGATCAGCTTTTCATTCGAAGAAATCCCCGCCGGAACGGCACCCTCCGCAGGCCACTTCTCGAACGCCGCCGACGGACCTGCGGCGAGCGTGAAGTCCACTCGGCGCGGTTTCCCAAACTAGCTCAACGGTTTTCGCGAACGACCGCAATGAGACGCGCTCAGAATTCGACCTGACCGGCAATCAATCGCTCTATTGTTTCGCCCACGATGCATGCGTCGAGAACGGGTAGCATTTTGCTACCTCACACTGGCGGCCGTACGATCGTATCCTTCAGCCTCAGCGCATCGATCACGGGAGGGATGCGCTCTTCCGCCCCAGGAAGCACCGGAAAATCCACATACGGAACAGTCTGATACCAGTAGCAGACGGAATAGTAATTGTCGCTTCGAGTGTTCTGGTTCCCGTGTTCGATCGTATGCTTCATATACGTTGTGAACGTAATCGGATTGTCGGCATGCCACCGGTACATCTGGCAGATTCCCCCCGGCATCCCGGCGCTCTGAAGGATCGTCGCGCCATGGAGCCGATGCGCAAATGTTCCGCCGAAATCCCACGCGCCGTTGATGTAATCTTCCGCACCCGTCCCATAGATTGCCGGCGTCTGCTCATTGTCGATGAACGTCATGTCATCGCCTTCTCCGAACCAGTCGAGTCCAATCTGCTGAACGCCCCATGTAACCCCCAGCAGGTGGCCCGCGCCCCGCGTCTCCGCAAATATGTAATTGTTGGCCCCGTTCAGATTGGGCGGAGCCGCGGCAACCGCAATATTGGGCGTCTTCTGCCTGTATTGCGCATGGAAGTACAAACAGTCCGGCGGGAAACTGTCCAGACTCCTGTAGTCGATATTCCAGTAAAACCAAATCGCCGGTTCCGCTTGTCTTTGTTTCTCAGTTGGACTGACTCCAAACTTCGGCCCCTGGTGCTCGATCGTGATGCTTGCGCCCGTGCGGAACGGCATCACGAAGTAACAATTCAGCGCATTCGACGGCGAACAATTCAGGAAGGCTGATTCGTAGACCACCGCCCGGTTCAAGTTGAGCCCGAAGAAATCGCCTAACGGAGCCTCCACGCTCGGCTTGCTGTTCCCATCCCAGTAAGCCCGCAGCACAAGGTCCTTCAACGCATTCGGGTCGCCCGCGCCGAAGGTGAGCCAGATGTGCGTAATCGCTCCAGGGCCGTTGTGCGAAAAGATTTGCAGCGTCTGGCCCGGATTCAGTTCTGAGAAGTCATGGTTTGCGCCGGTGTGGTCATAGCTCGACTGCTTGCCGGCCCGATAGCTTTGGCGATAAACGTATTCAGGAAGCGAAGAGTTCATATTTCCTCAGAGACCGAAGACGCTCAACTGCCCATCTGAACCCACATAAACCTTGCCATTGATCACCGTCGCCTCCACCATCGCCGTGCCTCTTGGCGTACTCCAAGGGCCTGCGTTGATCTGAACCAGCTTCTGCGTGAGATCGGCCGGATCGAAAGCATACAGCACCATCGGATTCGCTCGCCGGATGATCCAGAGAATCGCGCTCTCCGCCGCATCGCCCGACGACGAAATTACAGGCGTTGCTCCACCTGCCCATTGACCCGGGAAGGTGACCTGCGATTGGTTCGGAATCAACCCTCCTGCAACCGTATCGTGACCAAGCCTCGTGCCGGTTTCCGTAACCGCGAAGGCAGTCACCGGCCCACCTGGAGGATTCAGGCCAATTGCGCCGCAATAAAACACCAACCGCTTGGACCCAACTACCGCATATGCCGGTCCGCCCCACACACCAGGCTGATGGGTGTCCGAGCCCACCGGCTGACCTGGTCCTGTCGGAACCACTCCTGGGTACAAAGGAAGGGAATTGACGATATTCGTATCGCCCGTTGCCCCAGCTCCGGCGAACTTTCCGAGGTTCGAACGGTTCAGCGCATAGACAATTCCCTGCTTGCCACAAACCGTCATCAACGGGACCGCCGTGCTCCCCGGTTGCGCCGGAATTAGTAAAGGCCCTCCGGCCCCAAGATCCCAATCGTTAAGATCGAGGTCGCAAATATTGAACGGCATGAAGAAATCCACCAGCTTCAACTGAGCGCTCAACTTGAGAACCGAAGAGCCATAACAAACGCCTCCCGCAACCGCGTTGTAATCGCCGTTTCCCGTGACCACGAAGATGCTGCCATCCGTATCGCACGCCGGCCCAAACCCTCCTTGCCAGATGCCCGCTCCCAGGTGCCCCGACTCCACAGCGTCCGGAGCCGTACAAAAGACGGCGGATTGATTGAGCGTAACCGCGTCATAGCTCAAAACCCAGCCCCCATATGGCGCCCCGTCGCAATGCGCCGCCCATGCAATATAGAGCGTGCCGCGATTCAAGAGCAGAGCCGCACGCTGATTTTCTTCCTTGGCTTCGAACGGAACCTGTGTGCCCGCGCTATTGGTGACGGAGGCCGTGATCTCCACTTTGCTTTCAGCACGGTCGGCCAACGTCGTCAGATCCAGCGCGTGGATTCGTTGCGCATACGTGGCGACAGGCCCCGCGGCGGTGAGCATCCGGGTCGAATACTTCACCACGCAATACAACACCTGGTTCGGAAGATCGATCACCGGTGTACCTGTGATTCCAATCGTAGGAGCAATGTTGTCACAGGCCACTTCGACAAACGGCACCGCGGCTTCGTTGCCGCTCATCAGGGAACGGCTCAGCAGCGGTGAAGCGTTTGCGCCCGCCGCGGAATCCGCATCAAACGCATACACCGAGTTGTTTTCCGTCACCACGTACACAACGTTGTGAGTGCCTTTGCCCGGCAATGTCAGGTTGGGAACGTAAAGCGGTTGCGCATAGATCTGGCCGTCTGTCTCCTGCGTGAAGAGCTGCCGCAGTCCACCGCAATTCGCCTTCGTCAGCGCCTTCTCGTACAAGTTCCATCCGGTCCGTCCGCGGTCGAAATGTTGCGTGGTGCATGCCAGGTCCACAGTCACTGCAGCTGAAGGCGCGCTGCTCACACCATTGAGAGTCTGTACCGCCGATACCTTGTCCCCCGGCAGCAGAAGATGCGGAAGCGGGATCTGCGCCCGGCCGAACGAACTGATGTTCCAATCGCCCGAATCGTCCGAGAAAAACACAAGATTGTCCAGCCCTGTGCCTTGGAAGTTCGAAACCCACGATGCACGCTTCGCCCACGCCTGTGTGAAGCGCCGACTGTTCCCTACCAATTTCCAAGAATACTTGCCGCTTTTCAGCACGCCGAGCCACCAGTTCTGATCGCCCGGAAAGTAAAACAGAATATCGGCGCGGCCGGAGCCCGTAAAGTTGCCGCTCCAAATGGGCCGTCCGTCGTCGATGTTGCCGAAATTCACCGTGCTGCCGAAATTCCCTAGGGTGTTTCCCACGTTCGACCAGGAAAACTTCCCGCCGGTGATGTCCCCCAGCCACCAGTTGCCGTCGGTCAGCGCCGGTGAATAGAACAGCACCTCATCGTTCGCCGCGCCGGAAAAACGATTGATCCATATTGGGCGTCCGTCATTCACGTTTCCAAAGTTGATCGGACTGCCGAAGTTCCCGAGCGTATTTCCTGGATTTGACCACGAAAGGGCCGTGCCGTTGATCTGGCCCAGCCACCAGTTGCCGTCATTCAGCGCCGGCGAGTAGAACAGAATCTCCATCTTCCCCGCGCCTGAAAAGTCCCCCGTCTTGATCGGGCGGCCATCCAGCAGGTTTCCAAAGTTGATGGGACTGCCGGCCTTGCCCAGCGTATTCCCGGCTTTGGTCCAGGAGAGGTTGGTGCCCGTGAATTGCCCCAACCACCAGTTGCCGTCACTGAGATCCCCTGAAAAAAAGAGGACCTCAGTCTTGCCGGAGCCCGAAAAGTCACCCGTCCAGATCCGGTGGTTGAGATCCAGAATATTACCGAAATTGATCGAACTTCCGTAAAGACCTAACGTGTCTCCCGCCTGCGACCAGGCGATGTCGGTGGCTGTGAACTGCCCCAGCCACCATCTGCCATCCGGATTCGTCGCCGTGATCGGCACGTAGACGAGAATCTCCAGTTTTCCGGAGCCCGAGAACTTCCCAGTCCCCGACCATATCGGCGGCTGCCCGCCGGTAGTGTTACCGAGTGTCGGATATGAATTTCCGGCCAGAACCCACGTGAGTTTTGTTTGGTTAAACCGGCCGATCCACCATTGGCCGTTGCCCCCCGTGCAGAAGAGAAAATCCGTGCTTCCCGAACCGGAAAAATCGCCGGTAAACAAGGGTCGCCCGTCGGCCACATTGCCGAACTTATAGGGGCTGCCGGTCCGTCCCAGCGTATTTTCCGTTGCGGCCCAGTTGCCGAGCACTCTCCAGTCCTCCGCCTGAACCAGAGGAGCGCCATTCACCGAGATGCTCAGCGTAGCTCCGGGAATAGCGTTGTGGACTACCAGCATGTCCGAAGTCTGATCGATGTGTTCCAGAACAAGAGCGGGCGGCGGCATGAAATCTTGCCGAAAGTTTATGCGACACTAAATCCCGTCGCATAGTAAAAAAGCGACATTCTGGAGGCTACCGGGCTCAAATGCTCCAAGTGCAATCAGTCCAGCCAGATCCAAAACTGCGGCGGTACGTGCGCGCCTACGCGCAACGGATTACGTCCATTCATGGTCCGCCCATCTCTGAAAATGTACCGGCGCGGCTGGAACCAACTCTGGAGTTTGAGTTGGGCGATCTCTTTGAAGTCACTTTCCTGGACGGCACCCGGCTGACGACTCCGCTCTGCTCAATCGTCGGACCGCAGTCGCGCCTCCGCGCCAGTGTTCTGCTGAACGGGAATGTCGAATCGTTTGCAATCTTCTTCCAGCCCGCCGGCTTCACCCAGTTATTCGGCGTTCCTCTACGCGATCTGATTGACAATGCCTATTGCGCGGATTCCGTGATCGGAGTTGAGGTCCGCGTTCTCTGGCACAGACTCAAGGTGTGTCCGTCCTTCCTCGAGCGGGTCGCCATTGTAGACGAAGTCTTAATAAGGGCCGCTTCACGTATCCGGCGCACGGCCGCGATGGGTGAACAGGTGAACTACATCCTGGCGTGTAACGGCGCGGTAAGCATATCCGCACTGGCGGCCGAAATGAATGTTTCGCGGCGGCAGTTCGAGCGCCGGTTTATGCGAGAGATCGGTTTACCGCCGAAGAGCTTTGCCCGCATCGCGCGCTTCCAGATGGCCCTCGACGCGAAGCTGGCGAATCCCCGTCGATCCTGGCTTTCCATCGCTCATGAGTTTCGATATCACGATCAGATGCACATGATTCACGATTTCTCCGCTCTCGCGAACGGCTCCCCGAACCGCGTATTGGCTACACTCGGCGACATGCGTCCCGACGCGCTAACTCGCAGCGAGCCGTCCGGGCAAACTCAGACCGTCTATGAAGCTACCTACATGAACCGCTGAACGAAGTTCGTATCGAAGTTGCCTGCGACAAAATCCGAATCATTCAGAATCTTCTGATGCAGCGGGATCGAAGTATGTATCCCCTCGACGATAAACATCTGTAGCGCGCGTTTCATGCGGTCGATGGCTTCCGTCCGGTCGCGACCGTGAGCAATCAACTTAGCAACTAGTGAATCGTAATAGGGCGGAATCACGCCGTCCGTAAACGCGTGCGTATCGACGCGAATGCCGATACCGCCAGGAAGGTTCAGCGCGGTAATGCGACCTGGCGAAGGCGTAAACGTCACCGGATTCTCCGCGTTGATGCGGCACTCGATCGCATGGCCGGAGCGGTGGATCGGGAGTTGGATAATATCTTCGAGCTTCTCGCCCGCGGCGATGCGGATTTGAGCTTTCACCAGATCCACGCCCGTGACCATCTCTGTCACCGGATGTTCCACCTGAATCCGCGCATTCACCTCGATAAAGTAGAGGTTGCCGGTCTCATCCATCAGAAACTCGACGGTTCCAGCGTTGGTATAACCAATCGCCTTCAGCGCAACAGCCAACTTCTCACTGACCTTCTGCCGCACCTCAGCCTTAAGCGCCGGCGATGGCGATTCCTCCAAGAGCTTCTGGTGCCTTCGCTGGATGCTGCACTCGCGCTCGCCGAGAATCTCGACATTCCCGTGCTCATCGGCCAGAACCTGAAACTCGATGTGCCTCGGCGCGCCGATGTACTTCTCCAGATAGACATCCGCCGAACTGAAGGCCGCGCCCGCTTCCGTCTGCGCCTGAGAAAGCATCCCCGCCAGATCTTCCTTGCGATGCACCACCCGCATCCCACGTCCTCCGCCGCCCGCCGACGCCTTCAGAATCACCGGATAGCCGATCGTCTCGGCCAGTTCCATCGCCTCTTCGGGACTCGATAAAACGCCCTGCGACCCCGGGAGAATTGGCACGCCGTGCTCCCGCATGATTGCCCGTGCCTTTTCTTTAATGCCCATCGAACGGATCACTTCCGGCGTCGGCCCGATGAACGTGATCTCCGACGCCTTACACACCTCGGCAAAATTCGCGTTCTCGCTCAGGAATCCGTAGCCCGGATGAATGGCGTCCACATTGGTTATCTCCGCCGCGCTGATGATCGACGGAATATCCAGGTAGCTCCGAGCGCTCTTTGCGGGCCCAATACAAATCGCTTCATCGGCGAATCGCACGGGCAAGGTATGGCGGTCGGCTTCGGAATAAACAGCCACCGTCGGGATGCCCAAATCCTTGCAAGCGCAAATCACGCGCAATGCAATCTCTCCCCGGTTGGCAATCAGTATTTTCTTAAACGGTGCGGATGGCAAACAGGGCCTCTCCATACTCCACGGGCTGGCCGTTCGGTACGAGTTTGCTCTCAATCACGCCCGCGACTTCGGCTTCAATCTCATTCATCAACTTCATCGATTCAATGATGCAAAGCACCTTGCCCGGCTGCACCTTTTCGCCTACGCGGACGAAGGCCGGAACACCGGGGGCGGAGCTTTCATAGAACGTGCCCACGATCGGAGATTTCACCAGCGTCACATTCGGATCCGGCCCTGCAGGAACTGGGGGCTCGTGCTTCGTGGGGGCAGCGGCAGACGTGGCAACTGGCGCGTGATAAATAGCAGTTGAGCCCACTTGCTGACTTTCCATCGGAGACGAAAGGCGTATCCGCACACGGTTATCGCCCCGCTGAACCTCCAGCTCCGCGACGCCTGTTTCGGTCACCAGATGGATCAACTCACGTATTTCTTCTAATGTCATCGCAATCTACTAGGTTAACAGGTGTGAACTCGCTATTTCAGTGAAGTCCGCGCAGAAACTGCGGATCGCGCCAGTCCCAAGCTCGCGCCCGATCTTGGTCGATGTGGGTGGGTTCCCCGTTCCAACGATGCACGGCAAAGTCAGTGGCGCCCCGCGCCTGCACGAAAATGCCCCAAGCCGCCGCCAGCACGAAGGCGCCGCGCCAGGCTCGCGAGGCCGGCGTTTGCAGTACAGGAATGAGAAACAAGGTCAGGATTGGTATCATTTCCGTGAAGTATCTTGGTCCATAGCAAACCCCCGGCCAGAAATACCGGGCTACCAGAAATACTTGCGCCGCAAAAACGAAAATGAGCCAGGGAGCCAGCGGGAACAGCCATCGCCTGCGCCACGCCAGCCACATCCCCAAACAGGAAAACAGCGCCAGCGGGCAGAAGATGAACAGGCCTCGCGATGGACTCACCAGTTGCAAGCCGAACCGGCTTGCCAATGTGGCTTCCGGCCAGGCTCCTGGATCGACAAAATAAGGCTGAAAAAGCTGTCCGCGCGCTCTCAGGTTGTAGCTGAAAAAGATCGCTGCGAGCCCCGTTGCGAACACGGCGAACCGGACGAGCTGCGGGCGGTAATAGACCGCTACATATCCGGCGAATGACACCGCTGCGATCGCCATTGTCGGGCGCATCATAAACGCAATCGAAAGGGGGATCGAGGCATACCCGGCGCATTCCTCCCGCCGCCTCGCCAGAATCAGCAGATAGATGGCCACGCTCAACATCAACAGCGCTGGCGTATGGTTCCACATCGCCCGGCTCGCGGTCGACCAGACCGGCGTCGCGAACGCAAAGAGAAATGTCAGCGCGCTTGCAAGGGGCAAGGCCACGAATTCGAGCGCGGTTAGAAGCTGGATGCCGGCGGCGGCAGCCATGAGCGACGACGCGGCCAGTACCTCCACCAGCGTATAAGCGCCGGCCATGTCACCCGCGAAGAACTTCTGCAATGTCGGCGATGATGGATGCGGATGAAATAGATGCCCCAATACCCACGCTGAGCCCTCGATCGCCGCTACAATCGGCACTGCGATCACTGCCACCCAGACCGGGTAACGCGCGTAAGTACTCCCATTGGGCGCGATCTCCACTCCGCTCTCGCCTGGTGCGGCATCGATGGCGCTGGATCCCCGATGGATGATACTCAGCGCCGTGGGTACGGTCCAGCGCGAATCGCCCGAAGTCGCGACCGGACAGAGAAAATAGACTCCCGCTATCACCGCAACGTGCAGCGCCACGACGCCGGCACGATTCATATGACCCGTAGTTCCTTCGGAGTCCGCGTGAGCACCTCACACCCGGTCTCTGTCACTATCACCGTATCCTCAATCCGTATGCCGCCCCAGCCTTCCAGATAGATGCCCGGTTCGATCGTGATCGCCATCCCCGCCGCAAGTTTGACTTTCCCGGCCTTGCCAATGCGCGGATCCTCGTGAATCTCAAGGCCAAGCCCGTGCCCGGTCGAATGTACAAATGCTTCGCCGAAGCCAGCCGCCTTCAGTACGTCCCGCGCCGCCTTATCCACCTGCGCTCCGGTTGGGCGGGGGCGCACCGCCGCTACGGCAGCCAACTGCGCCTCTAGTACCCGATCGTGCGCGTCCCGCACCTTCTTCGGCGGTTTGCCGAAATGCGCCATGCGAGTCATGTCGCTGGCATAGCCGTTCAGCATGGATCCCATATCGATCAGAAGCAGCTGTTCCTTTTCGAGGCGCGCCGGCCCAGGCTTCGCGTGGGGTAGCGCAGACCGGATGCCGGAAGCCACGATCGTCTCAAACGCGGGGGCTTCCGCTCCCAATCTCCTCATCCGGTAATCGATTTCCGCCGCAAGTTCGTACTCCCGCATGCCTGGCCGCGCCTTCTTGAGGGCCTGTTCATAAGCCTCGGAGTTCAACGCCACCGACTTGCGGATTTTGGCGATTTCCTCCGGCGACTTGACCATCCGCAACCCTTCAATAACCCCCGCCGCGGCGCGTATTTCAAACTTCCCACGGAGCAGTTCCGCCTCCGCCAGCGTCATGGTGGTCTGCTCCACCGCCATGCGCTTCACCCGCTTCTTTCCGGCGAATGCGCTGGCCGCCGAGAACAGATTCCCCGTCGCGATCACTTTCTTCACGCTTACCTGCTCGTCGGCTTGCAGCCGGTATCGCGGATCCGAGAAGAAGACCATCTCATCCGGCATCGCGAGCAGAAGAGCATTGCTTCCGGTAAACCCGGTCAGATACCGGACGTTATGCAGATTGGAGATCAGGAACGCATCGACTGAATTGGCGGCGAGAAAGGGCGCAACCTTAAAGAGCGAAGACATGCGCCTCTGAGTGTATAACCGACAGCGCTACTTCGGACCGATCAAATCGCGAGCGAGCGCCAGCGCCCGGTGGGCCAGAATATCCCCCTGCCGCAAATCGTTCCGCGCGGCGGATTGCTCCGCCAGCCGCACAAATGAGTGGATTCTGGTGACGGTCGCCTGATTGGCTGCTGTCTGCGGATGCGCTGCCAGGTCTTTGAGAATCCGCTGCACTTCCGCCAATGTCGCGTTGACTTGGTCCTTTGAGATCGACGTCTGGTCGGCAGCGCTCAGCTTCGCCGGTGTGGCGCGAGGCTCTTCCACAGCTGGCTGAGGCGCCGTAACTTCCGTCGCCGCAACGTCCGCGGGCGGACGGCGCGCCGGACGGAGAGCTTTGGCGGGAGTCCGCACAGGCTTCTGATCCTGAGGCGCCTCCACCTCCACCTCAGCCTCCTTTACGGGAGGCTGGTATTCAACGGGCGGACGCGGAGGAATGGATTCCGGCGGAACCGGTTGTGGATCCGGAAGCTGCGCTACTGTTTGCGGGACAACGATTGGGGCGGGTTTCACTTCAGGAACAGGCGTCGCCGGAACAGCAGCCTTCTGCTGTAGTCCCGTCTCGCAAGAGGAACAGCAAAGCCCCAAACAGAGCAGCCACCAACTGGAATATCGGCGCATCAGCTTGCTACGACGGATATCGGAAGCCGAATCGTAAACGTAGTGCCCTTGCCGGTTTCCGTCGCGAACTCTATCGTACCATCGTGAAGTTGCACGATCTGGAACGTCATCGCGAGGCCGATTCCGCTTCCGCGCGCCTTTGTCGTGAAGTACAGGTTGTAAATCTTCTCCCGCAAATCCAGTGGCACGCCCGGTCCCGTATCGGCCACGCGAATCTCCGCGGAACTGCCTCTGACGTTGCTTTCGATTCGCAGCGACCGGCCGGCATTTGGCGCCGAACTCTCGCTCATCGCTTCGATGGCGTTCACTACGATGTTCAGCATCGCCTGTTTCAAAAGATCCGGGTCCACCATCACTGTCACCGGCTCATCATTCTGCAGTACGGTCAATACGATATCGGAGGCCTCCGCCTGCGGCCGCGCCAAATCGGCGATATCCTGCACCAAACTTTGCAGATTCGTTTCAGCGGCGTGCAATTCCACCGGCTTTGTGAAATCGAGGAACGTCTTGACCACGCGGTCGAGGCGCAGAATCTCGCTGGAGATCACTTCCATCTGCGGTTGCAAATCGTAATCGCCATGGTTCAGTTTCATCTTCGCCAGTTCGACGTGCATGAGGATCGCATTCAGCGGATTCTTCACCTCATGCGCCACTCCGCCGGTCAGCCGGCTGATGGCCGATAGCCGGTCCGCGGTCTGCAAATGCCGGCCGATCTGCCGCGTAGCCTCGGGGTCCTTGAGCCGAATCACAAGGCCGCCTCCGCTGGCTTCAAGAAACTCAACCGAGAGCACCGCCATGGAGATTCCTCCCTGCTGTTCACGCTGCAGCGGCACGCGCCGGTTGCGAATCGGCCGCGCCGTCTGGATGGATTGCGACAGCAGCAGTCCGAGCGTGGTCCCCGCGGGAAATATCTCGGTCACCGGGCGTCCCAGCAGATCCGCGCGCGGCTTGCTCAGGAATTTCTCGATCGTGCCGGCTGCCGCAATCAGCCTGCGATCCCGGCCAAAGATCAGCACAGCATCGTCCAACTCGTTCAGGATCTGTTCGACGTTCCCCTTCAGGTCCGAGATTTCCGATTGCCTCCCCTTCAGCACCTCACCCAGAATCTGAACCTTCGACGCCACCACTCCGAACTGATCGCTGCCCGGCTTGACCGGTTGCATCTCATACTCGCCGCGCGCCAGCAGATCCAGCATCTGCCCCAGCTTGCCCAACGGCCGGAATGCGGTTGCCGAAAGAATCAGCACCGCCACCAGCGCGCCTACGATCGACGCGACCGCTATTCGAAGATGACTCGTCAGAATGGGGATGATGCTTTCGTCGCCATGCCGCATCAGCGCCGGATCGAGCACGATGTGGATCTTCTGTTCCGGCTGGCCTTTGGCGTTCACCAGATCCTTGGTGATCTCGAAAGTCTTCTCGCCCTTAAGCAGGACCTGCAGCTTCTCCCACCACCGGCGGTTCTTGACGAAGGCCGCGAAATCTTCCGATCTCGGTAGCTTGTCGCCGATGTTGGCTTTGTCGCTGTCGTTCAAGATGTTGTCTTCTAGGTCCGTGACAGCGATCTCGGCGATGAACTGCCCTTCGGTCATCATCTGCGCCAGCTGTTCGGAGAGCAGGGGATCCTCGCGCACGCTGGCGGCCGAGGTGGCGCGCGGTGTCCGCTCCACGGCCCGTTCCACCGCGTGGACCGTGGAATCGAGCGGCAACGAATGTTTCAGAGCCAGGTCGAACTGGTTGTTGATCTCGCCAATCAGATCCAGCGCCGAGACCGATGCGACCACCATCGTCATAACGAGGATGGACCACAGCGTGAGACGGAGCTGGAGTTTCATTCTATGGAATCAGTAGGAGCTTGCCGGAAGTCGCGCGGCTTTCGAGAGCGCGATGAGCCAGAGCGGCGTCTTCGAGCGGGTAAGTTTTGTCGATGCGCACCTCAAGCTTTCCGGAGGCCGCCCAACTCAACACATCCCCTGCCCGCCAAAGCAATTCCTCGCGCTTCGCCACATGGTGTCCCAGGCTGGGGCGCGTCAAAAAGAGCGAACCCTTCGCGTTGAGGACCTGAGGGTCCAGGGGCGCCACCGGTCCGCTCGATTGCCCGAATAGCACCATCGTTCCGCGAGGCCGTAGAATGTCGAAGCCTTTCAAGAAGGTCGTGGCGCCTACCGAATCGTAGACCACGTCCACGGCGCCAACGAGCTTCTTCGTGGCGGCGACGAAATCCTCGCGCGTATATGGGATCACGTCATCACAGCCGGCCGCGCGCGCCAGGTCCGCCTTCGCGTCCGTCGAAACAGTGCCAAGCACGTGCGCGCCGAGGCTTTTCGCCATTTGGACGACCATCAAACCTGCTCCGCCTGCCGCAGCATGGACCAGCACTTTGTCGCCCACTTTGATGGGGAATGTAGAGTGCGTCAGGTAGTGCGCGGTCATCCCTTGGAGCATGGCGGCTGCCGCGGTCTGAGATGTCACCTCTTCGGGAACCTTCACCAGAAGCGAGACGGGAACCACGGCGTAACTCGCGTACGACCCGCGGGACATCGCGTAAGCCACTCGGTCGCCCGGCGCAAACTCCGTCACACCGTCTCCCACCGAGGTCACCTGACCCGCGGCCTCCATGCCGATCGTGATGGGCCGTTCCGCCGGATACTGGCCCGTCCGGAAGTAGACATCGATATAATTCACGCCCGATGCTTCGATGCGCACCAGAGCCTGACCTGGGCCGGGTTCCGGGAGATGCGTTTCGACGAGCTTCATGCTCTCCGGGCCACCCGGTTCGTTTACTTGTATTTGGATCATGATCCAATTTGCCTCATTGCGCGCATCGCGTGCACTTTTAACGCGTATAGAGACAGGTATAGCAAGCTCAAAGGAAGCAGCACGATACGTGCCAAAGTTCGCACAGCGCCGGAATCCTCGAATCCCAGGCGGGTTCTCGCATAGGCTGCCAGCCCCGATGCGTGCAGGCGGTCGAACCAGACGTAGTCCGCGTTTTCATTGATTAGAAACGCCCGCGCGCTCGCCTGGTAGACCAGCATCCATTTCCATTTGGTCATGATCTTTTCGGCGGAGCAGATGATGCCCAGTGCGTCGTAACCGTTGGCCTGCACTTCCCGGTAAAAAGCCTGCCGCGCCGACGGACTTCCAAATGCGGCTGTACGGTAAATCTTGCAGCTCGGGTCGAGAGCGGTGGGCGCTCCGGGGAAACAAGTACACAGGTCGAACTGAAGCTTTTCACCGTAGACCATACGCAGGTTCGGAATCAGCTTCTCCAGCAGGTGGCGCGAGCCGCTCTCCACCAGCAGAATTTTCCGGATCGGCGGCGCCTTGTGAGGACGCAGGAAGTAACGCAGACTCATTCCATCGATGCCCGGAAAGCAACAGACCTGACGCGCTTCGATGCCTTCTCCGCTTCCGCCAGCGTCGGCTCTTCACCCTCCGGCGCCGAACTCATGTACAGATCCAGGAAGTCCGACGCCCAACCGAAGAAGTGCCCCGATTGCTCCAGCGCCACGGCCGAGTAATAGTAAGGCGCAAGATCGTCCGGAACTTCCGCGCGAGCCTGTTCCAAAGTGGCCCGTAACTCTTCCCAGCACTGCGTTGCGACATCCACCTGCGCCAGCAGCTTCCAGGCTTCAGCCTGCCCTGGGTCCAGCGTTAGGGCTTCGTTGGCAAGGTCCCATGCGGCGCTCAAATCGCGCGTCATGTAGAAGTTGGCGAGCTTGACCTTGGGCTCGTAAGCAGCCGGGTCAGCCGCGATGGCCTTCTTGTAATAATCCTCCTCGGCAGCCGCGTCTTTACGCTCGTTCGCCAGCTTGGCTTGGGTCAGATAACCCCGCACCGGATTCAGTTTGGTGAGCAACTCCGCCGCGGCCTGGGCCTTCTGCTTATCCCCGCCCAGCATGGAAGGCGCGGCATAGTAGAACAGCGCCAGTCCGTAGAGTGCGCCTTCATTGTTCGGATCCAGCTCGAGCGCGGTATCGAGCTCCTTCTTGGCCCGGCGTCCATACTGGAGCTGCTTCAGCAGACCCGATGCCTGGGCGAGCCGCCCGCAGGCCGCCGCGGCCTGGGCGTGGTACCGGGCATTCTTCGGATCGAGTGCAATGGCCTGATCGGCCAACTTAAGCGCGGTATCCAGATTCCCCAGCGCGCCTTCCGCCTGCGATAGCCAATATGCGGACTTTGCGTCGGTAGGATCGGCTTTCACCAACGGCTCTACCAGGGCTTTGAGGCGCAGGTAATGCCCGGCGTCGGCAAGCTCCTCGGGTCCCGCTCCCGCGGCACAAGCCGCAAAAGCGAAAATGAATAGAACAACCTTCACACCTCAAGCTTACTTCTTTGTGAGAAATCTTATCCGCAGACCGTTCATTGTGTTCTCCGGCTTGCCGGGTAGCGGGAAATCGACACTTGCTCGAAGCCTCGCATCTTTGCTGAGCCTGCCGGTGATCGATAAGGACGACATCCTGGAACGCCTCTACTTCTACTTAGCCAGCACGTCCTTGAAGAAATCCACCGCTCTCTGATCCTTTGACTGCCCCAGCCAGAACATCGCCTGTTTCCGCACCTCGGGCGACCGGTTGCTCTTCGCCACTTCGATCAACTTTGGCACGCCCTCGTCCTTCGGGATTTGCGACAAGGCGAACACGGCCTTCTTCTTGACAGCTAGGTCCGGATCGTTGTCGATGGCTCCCACGATCGCCGCCGTCTCGCGCTGACCGGCTTTGTGGGCCAGCCAGAAGAGAGCTTGGCTGCGAACCTTTGTGCTCTTATCCTTCTTCGCCGCTTCAATCAAGGTGTTGACCGCGTCCGGCTCCTTGCTCACCGAAAGCGGGAACATGGCCTTCTCGCGAATCGCGTCGCTTGGATCTTGCAGCGCGATCCTCTTGAGGGTTTCGTAACCGCCCTTACGAGGGGTGTTGCCGAGCCAGAAGAGCGTCTTCTCTCGGATCTTGTCGGAATAGCCGCCCGATGCCGATGCCATCTTTTCCAGGGCCTGGTCGGCGGACGGATCGCCATGCATCGCGATGGCCGAGATCACCTGGTCGTTCTTCTCGGTGACCATCGTTTCGAGCATCGCGACGCTGTCAGACGGCTTCACGCCAGTCAACAGCACGAAAGGAAGGCCGCCGGCATCGAGTTCGCAATCGCCCGAGAATGAGCGAACCTTATCCACTGTGTGGTTCGCCACACGGTAAAGAATCACTAGTGTTGACGAGCCTTCGAGCAGCACCGGACCCGCCGTGACGGTCCCCATCATCCGGTTCTGCCCTTCGAGCGCGCAGCCCCGGTAGCCATCGTTCCAGCAACAGGAGTTGTGCTCACCCGGAATCGCCGGGACCGTGTACCCAACCCATGCGGGCGTGGACTGCACCGCGACCACTGACTGGATGGCCGACTTCAAATCCGCGCCATTCCGGTTCTCCATCTTGGCGTTCGAAACGCGAGGCAACTGCTGCGCTAACAGCGCGGGCCCCATCAACATCAGAAGAAAGGGTTTCATTTGGAGAGAAGCTCCATCATGTATTCGGTGGATTCCTTCTGGTGCATGATGGAAAGCTTCTGCACCAGATCCTGCTTCATGGCGGGGTTTGTCTCCTTCCGCGCGAGATCCACGAGCGCCTTGGCGTTGCTCTGGATGAAGAGCGCATTCACCACCTGCTTCTTCACCTCTTGATCCGTCTCCGAACTATAGAGATTCACCAGCAGATCGCCCGTGTCGGCGGACCGCACCATGCCCAGCTTCTGAATCGCGTCGCGGCGTAGTTCGGCGTTCTTGTCGGTTTTCGCGATCGTAATCAAGGGGTCATTCGGCCCGGTGAACTTCGACATGATGAAGTACCCGATGATCGCCCGCTTCACCGCCACATCGTTCGTCGCCGTATAGACCGAATAGAGTGTCGTCCGGTTCTCACTGCCGCCGGACGTCGCGATATACCGCAGCGCGCGAATCTGCATATCCGGGTTGAAGGCGCCCTTCGCCGCCTCGCCCAGCAATTGCTGCGCTTTGGGAGACCGGCTCTGGCTCAGCACAAACAGCGCCCGATCCTTCAGCTTCGGAGTATTGTTTCCGCGCAGCACCTTCTCCATCAGCGGCACAGCCTGCTCCGGATCCGTATTGAGCAGCGCATTCATCGCCAGCATCTTCAGGTCGTCGTTGGATTCGCCAGCGGGGCTTACCGGCTGTCCGGCTTGTTGATGGATCTCTACGTCGAGCGCCTTGGCGTCGTCCATCCAGCGGCTGCTCGCGTAGTCCCTTTGGAGTTCAGCTAGGGTCGCCAGAGCCGCGTCCCGCTGGCCCAGCTTGTTCTGCGAGTATGCTTTCCAGTAGAGAGCGCCATCGGCCCGCGGGCCCTTCTTCTCCGCTACCTTCGAGAAGATGTTCGCCGCTTCCTCCCAGTGCCCTGCGTCGAGCGCTCGGGAGCCCTGGTCATACTGGGGATCATCGGTTCGGGGGTTCTTAGGCGATCTCTGAAGCGCCATCATCGCCGGATGCTTAGGCGAATAGATTCCCTGCGCCGGCTGCGCCGGTTGCGGGGGCTGAGGCGGCTGTTGGGCTTCCTGCCCGAATAATGCCCCGCCCAATGTGAAAGCGCACAAAAACGTTTTCATAACTCGTTGTTTCCTTTGTGTTGAAGATTGTTTCCCACCACGCGAACTTTGAAGATCAACCCGCGGCTTTCAATCCGCTGTTGAATCTGTTCAAGTTCTGTAGATGAAAGATCGGACGGTCCATTCGCAACATCGGTTAGCACGCGTCCCAGTTCATCGAGCAGTGCGTTAAATTCCTCGTCTCCCACTTGCGCCGCGGTCTGCCGGTAGAGACGGTTCTCCGGCACCAATTCCTGCGCCCGCTGCTGCGACAAATGAATGCCGTCACGATCCTCGGGCCGCGCATTCACCAACTCCACGAGCACCATCTGCGAGCGTTCCAGG
>Ga0302325_10010869_pt1 | contig 19675 bp, 19 predicted proteins | sample Palsa_T0_2_FD_201948 | JGI IMG/M metagenome (GOLD analysis project Ga0302325, IMG submission 201948) | Peat permafrost microbial communities from Stordalen Mire near Abisko, Sweden - Palsa_T0_2 | ecosystem: Environmental > Terrestrial > Soil > Palsa > Peat permafrost | place: Sweden: Abisko...
ATACGCCCGGAAGCGCGCTGCCTGCCGGGGACCCGCCGCCGGTGCCCACGGCGGTCAGCGTCTTCGGCGGCGAGCGCGTCCCGTTCCCCAAGCCACCCAGGGAACTCGCCGAACGCTTCTTCACGCTAACCGGCTGGCAGGAGCACGACCGGGGAGGCCACTTCCCAGCGGTCGCCGAGCCTCGCTTGCTGGCCGAAATCCTCCGCGACACCTTCCGGCCCCTGCGCGAGTTATGCCAAGCGGCGTCTCAGCCCCACTCGCTCATCGGGTGGATGTTAGTAGCCGAGATCCGGGTCTACCCGGCCCTCAAGCTCATGGCCTGCGGCGAGCCGCCGGACATTCTCGGCGATACGGGCGGCGAGGAGCGGCTCGGTCATCTGCTCGGTGTCGGCGGTGTGCGGGGTGATCAGGCAGTTCGGGAGATCCCACAGAGGATGGCCCGCGGGCAGCGGCTCGGGATCAGTCACGTCCAGGGCCGCGCCGCCGATCTGGTTCGAGCGCAGCGCCTCCACCAGCGCCGCGGTATCGACCAGCGCGCCCCGGGCCACGTTGACCAGCCAAGCGTGCTGGTCCATTATCTCGAGTTCCTTCTGTCCGATCATCCTGCGGCTCTGGGGGGTGAGCGCGAGCGTGAGCACGACCGCTCGGGCACCGGCCAGCGCCTCGCCCAGGTGCGAGGACGTCACCGTCCTGACGGCGCCCGCGACCGGTTCGGCGCGCCGGCGGACGACCGTCACCCGGGCGCGGAACGGCTCAAGCAGGCGCAGCAGCGCGATCGTGATACCCCCACCGCCCAAGACGGTAACAGGCTGGTCGAATAGGGTCTGCGCGGCGGGCTGCCCCCAGGAGCGCGCCCGGGCCCGCTCAGGGAGGTAGCGCAGGCCGGCCAGCAGCAGCGCGAGCGCGTGCTCGGCCACCGGTTCAGCGTAGGCTCCCTTGGCCGATGTCCACCGCCGTCGGCGGTCGAGAACACCAGCCTCGGCCACTCGCTCGATACCGGCCATAGGCAACTGCACCCACGAGATCCCCGGATAGGCCCGGAGCACATCCCCGAGTTCCTCCACCGCCCCCGGATCGGTCCATACCAAGCCAGACGGCTTCTCGCCCAGCCCGACCGGCTCCCCACCACCCCGGCGGATCGCATCCACCGCCCAAGCCGCTTCCCCGGGGGCAACGGCAACCGGGATCCTCGCTCGCTCCATGACCTATATCTACCCAACCAGATCGTCCTGTCATGCCGCGACGCGGCACACCTCATCGCATACATGAGCGGATGGGTTTTGGGACTGGGTTGCCCGCGGCGGCGACTGCGGATCCTGATAGGAGCGTCCTCATCGAGCAGGATGCTGATAGGTCTGCGTCCTGCGCGTGACGTGTGTCAACTCGATAGGACCGCCGGTACGTTGCACTGTAAGACATCCTGTCTTACAGTGGCAATATGGCTCACACGATCACCATGCGCACTGACGATGAGACCGAGCATGCCCTTGACGTGCTGACCCATGACGGCAGCTCGCGATCCGCCGCTATCCGGCAAGCCGTTCTGGAGGCAGCCAGCCGCCACGAACGCGCAGCCGAGATTCGCAGGGACGTGCTGCGGATGAATCTGGGACAGCCCGACGGCGTCAATGTGGCGGAGGAACTAGCGCGCGATCGCGCCGACGAGCGCTGATGATCTACCTGGATTCGGCGGCTGTCGTCAAGCTTGTCCATACCGAGCCGGAATCTCAGGCGTTGCGTTCCTGGCTGGATGAGCGGGCGGAGACCGGGTGGATCAGCTCCGTGCTGACGGAGGTGGAGTCGTTCCGGGCCCTGGCCAGGTACGCCCCGGACGCTGTCTCACGCTTGCCTGCCGTGCTGGACCAGATCGACCTGATTGACATCGGCCCGAACATCCGGATCCTGGCCCGGACCGCCAAGCCCGTGACAGTCCGCAGCCTGGATGCGATCCACCTCGGCACGGCCCTGCATTCCGGCTCCGGACTGACCTCGTTCGTGACCTATGACAAGCGTCTGCTGGAAGCAGCCAGGGCAGCAGGTCTCCCGGTCGACTCGCCCGTGCAGCAACAGCCTGCGACGCCGCCCGCCCAGTTACGCAAGCCCGGCCCGGCGTAGTCTGTCGCCCATCGGTCCCACGCCGCGCGGTTGCGCAGGACGTGATCAGCGGTTCCGGCACAGCCTTCAGGATCGCCTGATCCGCGTGGATCAGTGCGGGCCAGGTACGCTTTTGATCCGCCCAGGGCCCGGTGGTTCACCCAGTGAGGCGGCGTGCAGCCGGGAGCTCGTACCGCTACCCGGGACCACGGAGGTACCAGATGTCTGAAGGCAGCCAGCCCGCATATGAGATCGCACTGGCCCACTTCATCGTTTCTGACGACGTGGAGCGCTCCCGTCGCTTCTATACGGAGGTGCTCGGCGGCAAGACCATCCGCTCGGGTGAGCCGACGTACGTGGCACTCGCCAATAGCTGGCTCATCATCAACGTCGGTGGCGGCCCGACCGACGACAAGCCGGCAGTCACACTCGAGACGCCGCGCGATCCGGACCTGGCCAGCAGCTTCCTCAACATCCGGGTCTCGGACATCCACGCCGTGTATGCGGAGTGGAGCGCGCGAGGCGCCGAGTTCCTCACGCCACCGAAACAGCACAAAACCGAGATCCGCTGCTACCTACGTGACCCCGACGGGTACCTGATCGAGGTAGGCCAGACCACCCTGCCGGGCGGCTGGCGCCAGTTCCTGAACCCGGCTCCGTCGCCCGCTCCCACGTGATCTATTTCTTAAGACGGGTGTAGGCCCTAAGCCGCAAAGGCCAGGGGACACCCGGACTGGCGGGGGCGAACGGCACCGCCTGACTGGCTTCGTCCCGCGTCATTGAATCTCCCATCCGCGCCGCCTGCCGACGGTGCGGGTCCAGGGACAGTACAGACAGACTCGCCGCGCCTTGCTGCCGCGCGGCACGGGAGAACCGGGCGATGGCGGTGCCGATGATCGTCGCCTCCGCGATGTGGTCACGCTGGGCCACCTCCTTCACCGGGCACCCGCGCTCCCTGATCTGCAGGGTCATGTCGGCGATGACGACGCCCTCGGCGCCCAGTCGCTGAACGTTCAGGTGAAGCTGACTTCGAGCATCGCGCCGGACGTCGTTGACGAGTTCGGTATAACCGAGCACTTCGGCGTTTCCAGCGCTCCACCAGGTCTGACCGCGCGTCAGCCGGTCGTCGTGCCGGACCCCCACCGAGATGCCGAACACCAGGCCGACGGGCACCCAGCCGTTCGAGATCAGCTTGGTGAAATCCTGGCCGGACAGGTCGCAGGTGAACGGCGGCCGAAGCCGCCTGGCGCCCGGCGCCCGCACCGCGGTGCCGATCACCCTGAACTCCAGGCCCCCGGCGGGGAGCGCCCCGATCGTGAGCCGGACGCCGACGACGCCGTGCCCGCCGAGTTCGCTGCATTCGGCGCTCATCCGGGCGATGGCGGTGCGTCGCGCCTTGTAGAGGGTCTGCACAAGCGGTCCGAACGATCCCAAGCGGCCGCGCCCAGACACCTGGGTGACCGACCGGTCGGGGCTGATCATGCCGTCCCCGAACGGTCCAGGGCAGTTGTACCCGCCGGTATAGCCGATGTTGTAGACCGCGGCGCCGAGCACCTGCCCCACTGGCTCGAAGCCGAGGCTGCGGATCGCGGCGAACTCGTCCGCGGTAAGCGCGCTGCCCCACATCCCGCTGCCCCTGATCTCGGCCATCCGCGCCCCGGCCTCCACTGGCAACCTGGCGGCCACGCCGCGATCACCGGCGACAGCGCAGGACGCTTGCCCTGACTTGGGATAATACCGTGGTGGTGGGGCGTCACCGGCGACCGCCCGGCGTCGGCGGCAGGCCAGCTCCGACGTCCATGACGCGGTCCTCTCGGCGCACGCTTCGGGCGATCGTGGCGCGGGTCAGCTGAGTAGTGAATTCGGCCAGAGCCCGCCCGGTACCCGCAGCCCAGTCCTTGAACTCGTCAGGAGTCACGGAATATCTCGCCGTGTTACCGATCCCGTCCGGGGCAAGGCGCACAGGCTGCCTGCGGCGGCCGAGGCGGTGCCATGATGCGCCGGCCGGCGAGGAGACGAGGGCTTGTCCGAAGATCTTGGCGGCCACGCCGGTGCCTACTGTGCTGACGGCTGGGGTGAGGCTGGTGAGGACGCAACCGACACGGTGCGCATACTCCGGATCGGTCCTCGCCCGTGCGGCGATGGTCCGCAGGGCGCGCAGCCAGACATGATTCAGGCTGCGGTTACGGAAGAGCTGGACGACGAGCCGGGAGAACGCCATGTCCGTACGCAGGCTTTGATGCACGCGCTGCTGGTAGCCCCGCAGGGAGGCCGCGTCCAGCCGATCTGAAGCAAGACGATCAGCCGCGATGTCGGCGGCCCACCGGGCGCTGTGCAGCGCGTACTGGATTCCCTCGCCGTTGAGCGGATTGATGAGCCCGGCAGCGTCGCCGAGCAGCATCACGCGGTCGCCGATCAGCGGCAGCCGCGGATTGTAGGTCGTCAGCGGGTGCCCGAGGACCTTTCCGCGCATCCGGGCGCCCCGGAGCCGATACCGCAGCGAAGCGTCCTCGGCGATCAGCCGCAGCAGCATCTCGCGCAGATTACGGCTGGACCGCGGGTAGGTGGAGACGAGCATGCCGACGCCGAGGTTGGCCGACCCGCCGCCGGCCGGGAACAGCCAGTAATAGCCGGGGAAGCTGTCGCTGCGAAAGCAGATGTCGCCCTGGCCGACCGGGCCGTCGACATCGTCGAAGTAAGCTCGCACTGCCATGATCCGGTCCTGACTGGGCGGCAGGCCTCCACGCAGCGTCCGGGCGACCATCGAGTTGCTGCCGTCGGCTCCCAGCAGCAGCCGGGTGCGCAGCTGCCACGGGCCTGCCGCGCTCTGGCCCCGGACGGTGATCGCGTCGGGCGCCTGCTGCACCGCAGTTACCTTACGCCCGTCCATGACGGTTGCTCCGGCGTGCCGGGCCGCGTCGAGGATCCAGGCGTCCAGCTGCAGCCGGGGAATGACCCGGCCGTAGCTGGGAAGCCCGTCAACCTGCGGGATACTCATCACGGGCAGCTGGTCTCCGTCGACGTGCAAAGCCAGATCAGCCATCTTGCTGGTCGAGCGGAACGCCTGTGTCTGGGCCACGCCGAGGTCGGCCAGTTCGGCTAGCGCCGTCGGTCCGACGAAGTCTCCGCATACCTTGTCGCGCGGGAAACTGGCCCGGTCGATGAGGACGGTCCGGAACCCTCGCGCGGCCAGCCGCGCGGCAGCCGCCGCCCCGGCAGGGCCGCCGCCGACGACGACGACATCGCAGTCGTGCCCCGGTGCCCCGGTGCGCATCGGCTGGGCAAGCTGGCCAGCAGCGGGCTCTCTGTCGAATTGCATGGTGATCCCTTCACGCGGGGCGTGTTGACATTCGGCTCGCGACCTCCAATCGTCTCCGATTTCCCGAGCGAGCACATGACCATCGGGTCGGCTTCTGGCCACGAGCAGGCGCGGTTTCCGTCCGCTCAGGTCAATTTCGGACGGGAGAGGAGGTCGATCAGGGCGTGTGCCGTCTCGAGATTTGACGCCGGCGCGCCGACCAGCCGGGCCAATTCGACAGGTGCCTTGAGCAGCACGTCTGTCTCGAGGGGTTTGCCCGCCTCGTAGTCCATGAGCATGGAGGTCTTGTGATCGCCGACCTTGGCGGCGCCCTCGAACCGGCGCTCGACGGAGATCTTGGGTGGGTTCCCGAGGCGGGTGGCGATCTCGGCGGTCTCGCGCATCATGGCCAGCACGAAGTCGCGGATACCGGGATGGGCAGCGATCTGGCCCATGGTCGCTCCGGTCAGGACGCTGATTGGGTTGAATGCCACGTTGCCCATGAGCTTGAGCCAGATGTCGGTGCGGAGATCGGTCTCGACCGGGCACTTGAGGCCCCCGGCGACCATCGCGGCGCTGAACGCGACGCAGCGTTCGGAGACGGCGCCGTCGGGCTCGCCGATCGAGTACCTCGTGCCCTCAATGTGCCGGATCACCCCGGGCGAGGAGATCTCGGTCGAGCTGTACACGACGCAGCCGATCGCGTGCGCCGGGGGGATCACCGCCGACACCGCGCCGCCGGGGTCCGCCGCCTCCACGCGCCTTCCCTCATAGGGGCCGGCGAGCCGGTAGAAGTACCACCAGGGGATCCCGTTCTGCGCGGCCACCACGCCTGTGTGGCGCCCAAGCAGCGGAGCGATAAGCGGGCCGGCATCGGCGTAGCTGTACGCCTTGAGCCCGAGGAACACGATGTCGACCGGGCCGATCGCGGCGGGGTCGTCGGTGGCGTTCGGGTGGGCGTGGAAGTCCCCGCGAGGACTCAGAACCGTGACGCCTTTACGCCGCATGACCTCCAGGTGCTCGCCGCGCGCAATGAGATGCACGTCAGCGCCGCCTCGGTGGAGCGCGGCCCCGACGTACCCGCCGATGGCGCCGGCGCCGACGACCGCGATCTTCATCCGTCTACCAGCGCAGCGAGGTTCCGGCGCTGCACCTTACCGGTCGGTCCCGTCGGGATCTCGGGCAGGATCGTCACCCGAGCGGGCCGCTTGAACGCGGCCAGCCGCTCCTGGCAGTGCGCCGCGAGCTCAGCCGGCGTGGCCTCACCCCTGAGAACCACGACTACGCCCACCAGCTCGCCGTACTCATCGTCAGGCACCGGGTACGCGGCCGCGTCGGCGACGCTGGGATGGGACAGCAGCACGTCTTCGATCTCATATGGCGATATTTTCTCGCCGGCCCGGTTGATGAGCTCCTTGATCCGGCCAACCAGAGTCAGGTAGCCGTCCGCGCTGAGCGTGCCGACATCGCCGGTGCGGAACCAGCCGTCGCGAAATGAGGTTGCGGTCGCGTCCGGGTTATCCAGGTAGTGATCGATGATTGACGGGCCGCGCACCGATACCTCACCCTGCTCCCCCGGCGGGACCCGCCGCCAGTTCTCGTCTAGGGCGGCCAGCTCGACTCCGGTGGCCCGCCCGACCGAACCTGGCCGACGCTCTCCCGGCGGCAGCGGGTTCGACGCCATCTGGTGAGCCGCCTCGGTCATGCCATAGGCCTCCACCAGCGGCACGCCGATGGCGTCCTCGTATCGCTGCCATAGCGCCGCGTGCAGCGGTGCCGAGCAGGAGCGGACGAAGCGGAGCCCGTGCACACCGGGTGCCGGGCGCTCGAGGGCCTGGGTGAGCAGGCGGGAGTGGATGGTCGGGACTGCGGTGTACCAGGTTGCGCCGTGCCGGGCTGCGTCGTCCCAGAACGTGGACGGCCGGAACCCCGGCATAACCACGGTGCCGCCGGTGGACAACGTGGCCAGTACGGCGGCAACGAGCCCGTGGACGTGGAACAGCGGCATCACGCACATGGTCACATCGTCTGCGTTGAGTCCGTAAGTCGCCGCGACCGCAGAGGTCGAGGCGACCAGGTTGCGCTGCCGGATCGGCACCGTCTTCGGTTTGCTCGTGGTGCCGCTGGTGTGCAGCAAGAGACCGAGCGCGTCGGGGTCGCCAGCGGCGTCGAGCGGATCGCCAGCTTGGCCGTCGATCTGCAGGAGCGCGTGGGTGAAGCCGATCACACTCGCCGGGACTCTGGCTGCCGCCGCGGCCGTAACGGCCTTGACCGTTCCGTCGTGCAGGAGGCGGGATACTCGCAGGTCATCGAGCTCGGCTGTCAGCTCCGCGGCTCCGAGCGCTGGATTCAGGGGGGCGGCCGCGGCGCCCAGAGCGCCGACGGCGAGGAAGGCTGTGATCAGGGCCGGACCGTTGGCGGCGACGAGGGCCACCCGGTCGTCCTGGCCTACGCCGAGTGCGGCTAGTCGGCCCGCCGCGCGGTCGAGCGACCGTTGCAGGGCGGCATAGGAGAGGGATGTTCCCGACTCGGGCACCACCAGCGCGGGGTGGTCGTCGGAGCGCCCGACGAGCGCGCGCAAGGTGGTCGGCTCGATGACGGTCACGATGCTGATTCTCTCAGAAGTTACACCGTGGGAAATCACGGTCCCGATCTCGCTTCACTAGGGTCTAGGTTCACGGGGTGGGTCTAGATAATGACCCGGTAGTGAAGGAGTGCCCGGTATGTCCGTCTCGGGGTCAGGTGATCAAGTCCCGGCCGCGCCGTCACCCGGTCACGGTGATGCCGAAACGATCAGCCGCGGCGGAGGCCGACCAGGTGGCCAGCTGGGCAAGGCGCCAGCGGGCGCACCCGGTATGGGGTTCGCGTTGCTGCTCACTTTGTCGATGGCGCAGTTCATGGTCGTGCTGGACTTCACGATCGTCAATGTCGCCCTGCCCTCGATTCAGCACGGCTTGCACGTCGCCACGACCACGCTGCAGTGGCTGATCAGCGGCTATGCGGTCGCCTTCGGGGGGTTCTTGCTGCTGGGCGGCCGGCTGGCCGACGCATACGGCCGGGCCAGGCTGTACCGGATCGGCCTGGTCATGTTCGTGGTGGCGAGCATCGCCGGGGGGCTGGCCGTCGAGCCCGGCCTGCTGATCACCTCCCGGGTGGTCCAGGGCATCGGGGCGGCCATGCTGGCTCCCGCGGGCCTGTCCCTGCTGGTCACCAGCTATCCCAGCCAGCAGGAGCGCAGCCACGCCCTGGGCGTCTACGGCGCGATCGCCTCAGCGGGATTCGCTTCGGGCGCGGTGCTCGGCGGCCTGCTGGTCGAGGTCACGTGGCGCCTGGTCTTCTTCGTGAACGCTCCGGTCGGGGTGGCGCTGCTGATCGCCTCGTTCCGGCTGCTGCCGCCCGATCCGCCCAGCAGCAAGGGGCAGCTGGACGTTCCCGGCGCGATCACCGTGACGGCGGGGGTCGCCCTGCTGGTGTTCGCGGTCGCCCGGGCGGGCGACACGCGGCAGGTGACCCAGCCGGCCCTGCTCTTCGGGGCCGCGGTCGTGCTTCTGGGCGCGTTCGTTGCTCGGGAGAGGAGGGCACCGGCCCCGATTCTCGACCTGGCCCTGCTCAAGGACCGCGGCATCGCGGGAGCCAACCTGACCCTGATCGCCGTCGGCGCCTTCAGCGCCGGGCAGGTGCTGCTAGTAACCCTCTACCTGCAGGAGGGACGGGGGCTCAGCCCGCTGCTGACCGGCCTGTGCTTCGTCCCGCAGGCGGCGGGGGCGTTCGCGCTGGCCGGGCCGGCCAGCCGGCTCGTCCCAGCGCTCGGGCCGCGGCGGGCGCTGGCCGCTGGCCTGTCCCTCGCGCTGCTGGCCCTGGCCGGAAACGCCGTCGCGGTGCTGGCCGGGTCGCTGCCTGGCCTGCTGGCGGGCTCGTTCGTGCTCGGGATCGCCAATCGCCTCAGCCAGGTCTCGTCCACCCTGGCCGGCACCCAGGGGCCGGTCGCTGCCCGGTCGGAGGGCACGGCCAGCGCGCTGCTGACCGCCACTAGGCAGTGCGGTTCCGCGCTCGGCGTGGCGATCTTGTCCGCGACGCTGGTCGCCGTCCACGGCACGACCGGTCACCGAACCGCGGTGGCGATCTTCGTCGCGGCCGGCTTCGCGCTGGCCGGCCTGCTCGCGACCCGAGCCGTGCCGCCTGGGCCGCCGCACCCCGAGGCCCCGCAGCCACACCACCTGTTCCGCCATCACGCCGGCGGGATCCCGTGACCTGCTTTTCCGCCTGAAGCCGGTCACAATCTTGTCTTTACCGGATAAATTTCCATGGTGGCACTCGCCGGCTAATTATTCGCGTCCTTTCCAGCTGGTACGCATTTCGGGCCGCAATGGTATAGATGGTCACCCGAGCTCCGCTAAATGCCTGACCTGCCGGATTCAAGGGCCAGTCGCCAATCCTGGCGAGCTGCCAGCTATTCAAGAACGGGTCCGGCTATTCGCTGACGAGCTTCTCCGGCGTGTCGCCCGGCCGGGAAGGCACCTGCAGGGTAAAACGGGTTATGCGCTATTCAAGTCTATACAGGATCGCCGAACGACAGGAAATCCTCTCATCGTGCCATTCAGTACCCCCCGAAGTTCGCTGAGATGTTAGGAGCAGGGTCCGTGCGTTCTCGAAGGCTTAACCGTCGCGAGGTACTGGCGGGCAGCATTGGTGCGGGCGCGCTCGTGGCGTTGCCGGATCTCGGCATAGGCGACCTTTCGGGCGCCCGGCCCGGCAAATCCGGCCAGACCGCTGCGCGGTATGTATTTCTTTACGGCACGCCGGGATCGGCCTCCAGTGGGTCTTTGGTTGCTGCCAGGTTCCCGGTATCGCGGTCGGCATCGCCGCTGGCGACGGTCCCGGTCGCGATCAACCTTGCGGCGGCGCCGGTCTTGTCGCCGGACCAAGCCGTGACGGCCCTGGCCACCGTGGATATGGTGCCCGACGGAGCCGAGATAACACTGAGCCTCCTCGACGCGACCTCGGCTGCCGTCGCCCAGCAGGGGTCGGTGACCGTGCCGGGCGTCCCGGACGATGCGAACGTTCTCGTGACGCCGGTTTTCGCTCCCGGCTCCGCGATTGTTTCCTTGGTCCTGGCCATTACGATTCCCGTGGGCAAACGCCTGATGCGCAAGGCGGACCCAGGTACGGGCAGCCTAGCGCCCCAGTGGGCGACGACCTGGGTGTCGCATCATGCGCTGGCTTATTTCGATCAGCGCAGCGGGGCTATCACCGGACCGTTCCACCTTTCCGGTGAGCCATCTCTGGCGTTGACCTCCGCAGCGGCCAATAGCTCGGATCTGGTGGTGTGGACAACTAGGGAGCCGCGGCCAGACGACCCGGCCGAGATCCGGGCGCAGGCATCGCTGTCCCGGCTGACCGTATTTCCGCTGGGCACGGGAACGGCCAGATTGTCGGGGCCGGCTCCCGGGCCGTGGGCAGGCGGAGAACCTCTCATAACACTGCCGGCCGGTGACGTGGCGCGCCTGGTCAGGGGACGCGATGTGCAGGTATGCTCGCCCCGGACCGGAGAGGTGACCGAGCTGGGGATCCCGGCGTTCGGCTCCGGGCGCGCGAAGCCGAGTGCCGTCACTATCCAGGCCCGCTCGGACGGCACCGTGTTCATGACCAAGCCGGGAGCCGGGGTGGCCGTGATAGCCGATCCGGCGGCGGAGTTCCGGATCATGGCCCAGGTTCAGTTTCCGCTGCCCGCATCGCCGCTCAGCGCTCCGTGGAGCAAGGTGGTGCTGTCACCGGCAGGCGATACCTGCTATGTCCTGGGCCCGGCGGCCACCGGCGGCATCAGCGCCTACGATGTGGGATCCGGCAAGATGGCCGGCTCCTATACCGACGGCCGCCAGTATGCCGGGCTTTACCAGCTGCCCAGCGGCACCCTGCTCGCGGTGGGGCCAGAAAACCCGCGGCTCGCGTTTTTCTCTTCTGGCCTCAGCCCACTTGGAACGGCGGACACGAACCTCGACGTGTCGGCCGTCTTTTAACACAGCCGTCTTTTAACACAGCCGTCTTTTAACACAGCCGTCTTTAACACAGCATTCAGGAACCCGATCCCTGGTGGAGGAACGGCAGTTATGACAGGATACGATACCGCAGGCCCGATACAGAATACCTATGCGTCGGCGAAGCGTGAATTCGGCGTGGACCCGAGCTTCTGGATTCGCTACTTCACTCCGTCGCCAGCTGCTGACTTGTTCAATGACGACGCCGTGGCGGAAAGCCAGGGCGCCTGGGACAGCGGCGGCCCCTACGTGGGCTGCATTTCCGCGCCCAGGCAGTCCCGGCTGAGCGGATCCGCGGCAGAGGGCCAGGCTGATGCGCAGGCCTTCGCGGCGGCGATGCTCGCCGCCTACCACGCGGTCGGACCGCTCCAGCTGCCATCGGGCGGCCGGCTCTACTGCTGGCTCGACCAGGAGTATTCGACGTCGCTCAGCTCAAAGTACTGGAATGCGTGGGCGAATTACATAGCGAATTATGATTTTGCGGGCCTGGGCACCTACCCGCTGTACCCGTGCCTTTACTGCAACCCTAATGCGCCCTATCCCAGTTGCTCGACGATCGCCAAAGCGCGCGGCGTCAACGCGCCCAGCGCCATCTGGTCGAGCGAGCCTGAGCCATGCGGAGGCCCGCCTGGGCCGTCTCGCTGGGACCCGCAGGAATGCGCCTCGGCACCCACCAAGCTCTGGCAATACGGGGAGCAGGACGCGTGCCGCTACTCAGCTAATGTCGACCTCGATCTGGGCGGCCCGGGATTTGCACCAGCCCACTACTGCTTCCACGTCCAATCGAGGCCTTAGCAGGCATCTGGGTGATCGATATTAATCAGGTCACAGAGTCGGTCATTTCGGGATGTGCCATCAGCTGCGGAGCGTTCCTCGCCGTAGCCGGGGCGAGCAAGCTGTACCGGAGCGTACGGGCCCTCGATGATATGACCGCCATCAGGCGGGCGCTGCGGATGCCACGGCGTCAGTGGAGGCTGTTCGGGCTGACCGCCGGGGGCGTGGAGTGCGTGACGGGCCTACTCGTGTGCGGCGGAGCCTACCCGCTGCTCGGCGGCGCCGGCCTGGCCGGCCTCGGGGCCGGGTTCTGCGTTCTGCTCGCATACGTGCTCGTTAAGCAGACTCCTGGCGGCTGCGGCTGTATCAGATGGCGCACCGCACCAGAAACGGCGGCCGACGCGGTGACCTGGCGGGCGGTGGCCCGCGGCGGAACGCTACTCGGCGCGGGCATCGCGTACATGCTGGTCTCAGCGGATACCGCGAATGCGTCTCGCGGGGACTGGTTCGGCGGCGGGGTTGTCGCCAGCGGAATCGTCCTGGTGCTGCTGAGCATGCGCATGCCGGTACGCACTCCCGTCTGCCGCAGGCCGCTGTGGCACCAGACGCGCACCACGCTGCGCGCACTGACCAGCCATCAGATGTTCGCGGCGATGGCCGCCTCGGCCGGACCTTTCGACCCCGTGGCCCGGTATCGCCGGACCGGATGCACGGACGAGTTCTGGTTTACGGCAGTAACCGGTTCCGGCAGCGAGGCAGTAGTGTTCCAGGTCCATCAGGCGCTGTCCGGCGCCCGGCTGGCCGTACATACGTCACTGCGGGACACCCGGACACCGGGAACGAGCTGGCCGGACCGGGCCATCACCGTCGCCGATGTCCCGTCCGTCGCGGGCCGGTAAGCCCCCGGGACAACGGAGGGAAACACAATGAGGTTTCAGGTAGTCAGTGATCCGAGGGCACGATCGGCGGCCTATCGCGGGCTCACCCGAGCCGCGGCTCATGGCCGCACGGTCGCTATGAGCGCTCTGACCGCAGCGGTATGCGGACTGGTGATGGCCGCGTGCGGCAGCCAGAGCTCGCCGGGTGCGGCGTCGTCTGCGGCGTCGTCTGCGGCGTCGTCCACTGCTGCGGCCACATCGCCGGGCTCGCCGTCGCCGGCCAGCGTCGACGCCTGTGTCACCTCTCAGCTGAAGATCAGCATCATCGACACCGGCGCTCTGGCCGGCCAGGCCGGCGGCTACCTCAGATTCACCAACGACAGCCGCACCCTGTGCCGGATGAGCGAGTGGCCTGCTGTGACCGGGCTGACGGCCACGGGAAAGGCCACTCGCTTGCGGAACCTGCAATCGACCATGTTCGGCGCCTGGCACTACACCGCCCCTGCACCCGTAGTAACGCTCCAGCCAGGCGATTCCGCCTATGCGGTGGTCGCGGCCGACGACCACCCAGCCGCAGACAATGCTCATTGCCCCGCGCCGTACGTGCTGCTCCGAGTGAGCCCGCCGGGCGGTTCGGGAAGTGTGACCATCTCGGCCCGGCTGCCCGGCGCAGGCTCTTACCTGCCGTCCTGCACATCAGCGAACGGCTCGCCGACAGCCGGGACGTCGGCGATAACAACGCTTTCCAGCCTTCCGCATTAGGTCGCTACTCCGTGCGCCGCGGACTAGCAGCCGGCCGCGCTGGCTGGCCTCGCGATTCAGGAGCGGCTGTAGCCGGTAGCTCCCTGGCGGAACGCCGCCAGCGCATCCGGGTAGTCGGCCAGCTGATACGGTGTGGGCCCTGGGCTCGGGCGGGCCGTTATAGCTGGGCCCGGTCAGCGGCACCAGCGGGACGTCGAGGATGAGCTGGTAGCCGGCATGCTGCCAGGAGACCAGCACCGGCTGCGCAGACGAATCGGAGGGTAGCTGATGCTCGGGCAGGAATGCCTCGGCATACTTCAGGCGGCCGCCGAGCAGCAGGCCGAAGTCATTCACCCCGGCCGGGGTCTCCGCGTCCGCGGGCGGGGCGTGCCGTCGACGAGGACGGCGAAGCCGAGGTGCTCCCGGATCTGCTCGTGTGTTTTTCCGTAGGCGGGCTGCCTGGCCACGCCTCTACGGTACGTCCCGAACTACTCTAAGCTCGTCCCATGGCCAGGTACTTCGACATCCATCCGGCCAACCCGCAGCGGCGCGCGATCGTCCAGATCGCCGATATCGTGCGCGCAGGCGGCGTGATCGCCTACCCGACGGACTCCTGCTACGCGCTCGGGTGCCAGCTCGGCAGCAAAGACGGCATGGCCAGGATCAGGTCGATCCGGCACCTCGACGACCGGCACCACCTCACGCTGGTGTGCCAGGACTTCGCCCAGCTAGGCCAGTTCGCGTACGTGGCCAACCCGGTGTTCCGGGCCATCAAGGCGGCGACCCCAGGCAGTTATACCTTCATCCTGCCCGCGACCAAGGACGTGCCGCGGATATTGCAGCACCCGAGGAAGAAGACTGTCGGGGTGCGGATCCCGCGCCACGTGGTGACCCAGGCGCTGCTCGCCGAACTCGGCGAGCCGCTCGTCTCCAGCACCCTGCTGCTCCCCGGCGAGGACGAACCCATGACCCACGGATGGCAGATCGCCGAGCAGCTTGAACACGCCGTGGACGCGGTGATCGACTCGGGCGACTGCGGCATCGAGCCGACCACGGTGATCGACTTCTCCCAGGACGAACCCGAGATCGTGCGCCGCGGGGCAGGTGACACGTCCGGTTTCGAATGAACCACGGTGCGTCGCCGACAGCAAGACCGGCTCTCGCGCCCTATCCGACCTGGGCGGTCCGGCCGGCCCAGTAGGGCGCCCGGAGCTGGCGCTTGAGCAGCTTGCCCGATCCGGTGCGCGGCAGTTCGTCGGTGAAGTCCACCGACCGTGGCACCTTGTAGCCGGCCAGGTGCTCGCGCGCGAACACGGTGATCTCCTCGCCGGTCAGCGACGATCCCGGCGACTGCACGACCGTCGCGTGCACGATCTCGCCCCACTGTTCCGACGGGATCCCGAACACCGCGACGTCGTAGATCCCGGGATGGGCCTCCAATGCCGCCTCGATCTCGGCGGGGTAGATGTTCATGCCGCCGGAGATGATCATGTCGGTCTTGCGGTCGCAGATGTACAGGTAGCCCTCGTCGTCCCGGTACGCGATGTCGCCGACCGTATGGAAGCCGCCGCGCCGGTTCGACTCAAAGCTGGCGTCGTTCTTGTAGTAGGTGTCGAACGCGCTCCTGGATCGCACGAAAACCTCGCCGGGATGATCCGGCCCGGTACCGGTAACCTCGTGGCCGTCGTCACCGACCAGGATGATCTCAATGCCGGGAGCCGGCTTGCCGCAGGACCCCGGCTTGCGCATCTGGTCCTCGGGCATCAGCACGGTGTCCACGCCGAGCTCGGTAGACCCGTAGACCTCGAACAGCGACGCGGGCGGGAAGTCGGTCACGTACTGCTGCTTGAGCGGGTAGCTCCACGGTGCCGCGTTGGCCACCATGACGCGCATGCTTGAGCGGTCGTAGCGGTTCTTGACTTCCCTGGGCAGTGCGCAGATCATCCGGACCAGCGCGGGCGCTGAGAATGTCGAGGTCGCCTTGTACTTGTCGACCAGCCGCAGCCAGTCCTCGGCGTCGAACTTGCGCTGCACGAGGATCGTCTGGCCGAACAGCAGGCCAGCACCCATGAACGCGCTGGGGCCGCTGTGGTACAGCGGGCCAGAGGTGATGTAGATATCGTCGGGCCGGTAGCCGAGCAGGTTCAGCAGGGCGCCGAAGACTTCCGGATCCGTAGGGCCGGACCGGACGGCGCCCTTCGGCTTGCCGGTCGTGCCGGAGGTGTAGATGATCGTCCCGCCCGAACCGGCCGCGTCCCCGACGTCGGGTGGGCCGGCCGACGCGGCCGCGACGTCAGCGTCGGTCAGCATCCCGGCAGGCGTCCCGGCCGTCATCCCGTCCGGGACCGGGCCGCCGACCGCGACGATGTGCCGCACCTTTTCCAGCTGGCCGCGGAGCGCAGCGAACATAGGCATGTGCTCGTAGTCGACGTAGGCGACCTCGGCGTCGCTGTGGTTGATGACGTAGAGCGCCTCCTCCCGCGTCAGCCGGTAGTTCAGCGGCACGGCGACGGCGCCGATCTTCCTCGTGGCGTTCATGACCGCCACGACCTCGGGCGAGTTCGGCCCGCACCACAGGACCTTCTCACCTGGCCCGGCCCCCAGCGAACCCAGCAGGTTCGCTACCCGGTTCGACTGCGCCTCAAGCTCGGCGTAGGTCCACGTGACGACGGTCCCGTCCGGCCTGTCGTCGATGACGCCCGGCTTGCCTGGCTGGCTCTGGGCATAGCTGGAAAGGATGTCCGGCATCGCACCTGTCCCTGGAGAACGCAGTCGGTGGGCAGCGGCGGTTTGACCGCATCCGCCGTCTAAGGTCAATGTACGGAACCTTCGCGATGCCCGCAGGCCGGGGTAGGGTCAGATGGCACAGATCAGAAACGCTCTTGGCGGTGAGGGCTGTGCCTGACATCCTGAGCCAGGGCGGGGGCCGTGAGTCCGGCCCGTGGCCGCGCCGCGTGGCGGCAGCAGCCGCGCTCGTGCTGGTGGCTGTGACGATTGTGCATTACCTGCCGCGGTCACGACACGGGACGGCGCGGCCGGCGGCTGTTACCGCGACTCCGCCGCCGGTGGCGGTTTCGGGTGACGGGGAGGTTGCGGCGGAACCCGACGGGATTACGGGTCAGACCTCGGCCTGGCCTGGCGGTCTTCGGCTGCCGATGGCCGGACACCGGCCGGTCTGGTTCTGGCCGGCCACGGGCCGGGTGGCACCGATCGGCGGCCTGCCGCGGCAACCCTCCGGCTACCAGTTCGTCCGCGTGACGGGCGGCTGGGCGGTGCAGGCCGGGCCGGCCGGCTGCGGCAGTTGCGCTGGACCGCGACGTGCCGTCTACTTCCTGGCCGATCTCGCGCAGGCGGTTACCCCGGTGGGGCTCGCGGACGCGGTGGCGCCGGGCGCCGCTGGCGCGCTGTGGCTGACCAGCTACCCCCCTGCTGCCGAGCCGCGCACTGCCGTGGGCATGGCGCAGGAAGTCAGCATCACTGGCCGGCCGCTCGGGCCGCAGCTCAGGCTTCCGGCCGGGTACCTGATCGAGCAGGGCACGGACCGCGGCCTGCTGCTGGCCCCGGTGGCGCAGGATTCCGGAACGATGCCCGACGTGTTGTGGGATCCTGCCCCTCCGGGGCCTAGCCGCGCCTTTGCTGGAGTGATTGCGGCGAGCGCAACCGAGATCGCGTGGATGCCGCCATGTGTCGCACGCTGTCGTCTCGAGGTGCTGAATCTGGCCACCAGCCGGCCGGTATCAATTGAGCTGCCCGCGGCGAGTTCGGTTTCCAATGCCGCCTTCAGCCCCGACGGCAGCTTTCTGGTACTCCAGGTGAGCTTCACCGACGATTCAGACGACGGCGAGCTGGCGGTGCAGCTGGAGCTGGTGTCCATGGCCAGCGGCCGCCTGACGGCCGTGCCAGACACCTGGGTCAGCAGCGATGCCCTGGTCGGATTCGGCTGGCCCGCCAGCAGCGACAGCCTGGTGGCCGAGCTCAGCTTCACGACCAAGGTACAGCTGGCGGCCTGGCGCCCAGGTGCCAGCCGGCTGAGTATCGCGGTGCTCAGGCCACCCAATCCCGCCTCCCTGATCATCGGGCAGTCTGGTCCCTAACGCGGATCGGGCGTGGAAGTCCGCGCTAACGTGAGCAAGGCCGTCGTGTGCGGCGTCGCATAAGCTGCCGCCACGAGATTCCTCGAAGCGGAGTACTAAGAATCCCAGTGCGGCGGCCGCTCGCGGCACAGGCGCTCGTCGTCGTCCGGCTCAGGCTGCTCGCCCCAGCTGACGTCGGTGTCTGCGGGGCCCCGCACCGGCAGTACCGGCCTGTCGTCTGGGTCTGGAGGCCTGGCGCTGGCCGACTGGTCCGGTGCTGGGTCCGGCGGCATAGTCAACATCTCTCCAGAAGGTCACCGGCGGCGGGGTGCCGTGGTTGCCGACGTATCACGTATCGTACAGGCGGGCCCTTTCGGAGTGGTGAGGGCAGTTGCGGCAGCACACATACCTGAGTAACCCCTGGAGAGAGATGCCCAAACGGGTTCGTCCCTACGGCTCCGCGGCCGACGCCGAGTCTGCCGGGCTCGCCCGCGGCCGACCGGGAGCCGGCAGTGAGCTTGTCAGCGAACTGGCCAGCACGATGATGATGCGCGACATCGCCGGCCAGGCGGCCGAGGCTACCCGCGCACTGCGCGATCTGACGTCTGACGGCACCGGCTTCGGGAATCTGGAGGATGTCCGTGACGTCATCGCGAGCCTGGAACGGGTGGGGCAGGACCTGCCGCACCTATGCGAGCAGCTCGCCCGGATCCTGGTGGTGCAGCGTGAGGAAGGCCAGATCGCGCCGGGCTCTGGCCAGGATCCCGACTTCTGGGTCGTCGAGGTGGTCGAGGCTCTGGCGGCTGCGGGCCAGGCCGCGGACATGATGACCGCCGCCCTGAACCAGGCACGGAAGACGTCGGCAGAACTCAAGCCGACACGCTAATAGAGCGCTAGAGAACAGCGCGTGCGGTGACGGACTTGGGCGAGAATCCGTGCCGGGCGTAGCAGCGCAGAGCGGCATCGCGGCCGCTCAGATGCGCTGCTCGGTGGCGGGATCCGGCTTTCCGCCGAAGTACTGATCGAGCACCTGGCGGAATACCGGCTCGTCCGGGGCGGCCCGCAGGAACAGGGTCATGGACGAACGAAGCTTCAGCGCGTCGATGCCGCCGAAGATCTGTTCCGCAGTTCGGCCGGACAGGCCGGCCACGATGGCGGCGCATTCGACCAGCCGCGGTCCGAGCACGGGATGGGCCAGATAGGCCGTGGCCTCGGCCAAGCCGGAGATCGCGTACATCCGGGCTACCGGGCTCTGTCCCAGACCGGTGATCTGCGGAAACACGAACCATATCCAGTGGCTGGTCTTGCTGCCACGGCGCAGCTCGGCGGTGGCCTGGTCATAGCTGCGGCCTGCATCCTGAGCCGCCACGAAGCGCCGCAGATCGTATGGGTCATCCATTGTCGTTCCCGGTCAGCCTAGCCGTGCCCGACCCCTCGACGCCCGGCTACCCACGCTCGCCGGGATAAACTCCAGGCGATTCCCTGCTCCCATGTAACCCTGAGCGGAAAAGAGGCAAGTATGGACAGAGTCGAGCGGCGGGAGTTCGTACGCAAGCACCGGACCTGCATTTTCGGCTACAACCGGAAAACCGACGGGCCTGCCATGACGGTCGTGTACTACGTTCTCGACGGCGACGACCTGCTGATCAGCACGATGGCGGCCCGGGCCAAGGCCCTCGCGGTCAAACGGAACCCGAAGGTCAGCCTCTGCGTGCTTGACGAGCAGTGGCCCGTCACCTACCTGCAGGTCTACGGAAATGCCACCGTGGAAGAGGACTTCGA
>Ga0302325_10010870_pt1 | contig 19675 bp, 17 predicted proteins | sample Palsa_T0_2_FD_201948 | JGI IMG/M metagenome (GOLD analysis project Ga0302325, IMG submission 201948) | Peat permafrost microbial communities from Stordalen Mire near Abisko, Sweden - Palsa_T0_2 | ecosystem: Environmental > Terrestrial > Soil > Palsa > Peat permafrost | place: Sweden: Abisko...
GCTGGCCGTTGGCGAGCGCGGCGAAGTGGGCGCCGGCCGCGACCAGGGACTTCCCTGAACCGGTCGGGGTGGACAGGATCACGTTCGATCCCGTCGCGACCTCGATCAGCGCCTCTTCCTGATGCGGGTAGAGGGTGAGGCCCTGCTCGGTCGCCCAGCCGGCGAACGCGTTGTAGATCGCGTCGGGGTCCGGCGGGGCGTCGTTCGTCGGCGGGGGGAGCAGATCGGTGAGCGTCGTCATGGCGACTTCCATGGTGCCTTGTCCCGGCGACTGCCTGGGACGTTGCGGCTGGGCGGCCGGGCCCGCGGTCGGCCGTCGCCCCGGTCCCGGCGATCGCGCCTTCGCTGCCATTCCGCCCCGCCGCTAAATTGCATTCTGCCGGATTTGGTACGACATTGTTCTCTCTTGTTTTTATGACGTGTAGTAAATCATCGAAAGCTGGGTGGTCATGTTTGATACTGTCTCCCCAAAACCCCCAGCATGCACGGCAGGTGGAACAGAAAAAGGGGACTCTGTATGCGAATTTTCAAGAAGGCTGCTACTTCGGTAGCGGCGGTCGGCCTGCTCGCTTTCGGCGTCGTCGCGGGAACCGGGGGTTCTGCCCTCGCCGCCACGGACCAGCCGATCACGGGCTGCACCGCCTCGTATGGCGGGATCGCCGTCGCGTTGCTGCCGCAGTGCACGGCCGGGGACAGCACGATCGCCAACCCGACCTCGATCACCATCACCGTGGACACGAGTGCTCTCGGCTCACTGCTCGGTATCCTTCCCGGCCTGGGGTTGAAGGCGACGTGGGACCTGTCGTGCGTCGTGGACGGAAACACGGTCAACTCGCCCGGTTCTTACACCGTCACGACGATCGCGCAGTCTGCGTCCGATGTGATCGACCTGAGGAGCGCGGTGGGCTCGCCCAACCCCTCCTCGTGCACGGTCTCGAACCTGAAGGCGACGACGACGCTCGCGCTTACTGCGCTCAGCCTCTCGGTGTTCAACGTGGGCGCCGACGCGACCGCCGACACCGGCGTGCCGGGCGCGGTCTACGCCAACTACCCGTCCGACAGCGACGGCGCGCACGCCGTGGTCTGCGCCGACGACACCGGCAACGGCAACTCAGGCACCAACATCCAGGCCTACCAGTGCCTGAGCGACCTGGCGGACCAGTGGATCCAGATGGGCACCGGCCAGTTCGTGCACAACGGCGACTGCCTGACCGACACCGGCAGCGGGGTGACGATCGAGCGTTGCATCGCGAACCCGTCGAGCAGCTCGGGCCAGGTCTGGAACGGCAGCTCAAGCGGCGCGGGTCAGCTGACCAACGACGACGGCAACGGCTGCCTCACCGCCCCGTCGTCGGGGACGATCGCCGGCGCCCTGCTGCGCGTCGGCGCCTGCCACGGCTCCGTCGGCCAGCAGTGGACGGTCCCGAACGTCACCCCGGTGTAAGGCGCGACCAGTAACCCGCTAACCGGAAGCCGGCCTGGCCAACCGCCGGCCGCTACCGGGAGTGAGTAGTCAGCAGCGTCCCGCCTCCGGCTCAGGCCGGCGGCGGGACGTTTGCGTGTACGCAATTCACGTCGCAAGTAAACACTGGATGAAGCGCGCCGCGGGCCGTTGCGGGCGGGCTGCCGCGCCCTGTATAACCAAGCTCTCGGCGGTCGGCCGGCGGCTTGGCGGACCCGTCGAACGGGGTGGTGACACGCGTTTTTTCGCGCTTATTGACAGGGGGTCGCGCGTGCCCCATCATGGGGTCTCCTGCTTCTGCAGGACCGACCATTCCAGGCCATTAACTTAACCTCCGGATGTCGTCCATGAATAAGCAACTCCGATTCGCCACGCTGAGCAAGTACCCGCCCTATCGATCGGGGCACGCAAAGCAGGCACTGTGGAACAACACGGCGCTCGCTGCGCTCACTGGCGCGGAACAGCACCAGGTCACATACTGTGGGGCCTCGGCTGATCCGGAGGACGAGGCCGGCCCTGGAGTCCAGGTCCATCACGTCAAAGAAGTGCGCGGAAATCGCCGGGTGCCCGACGGGCATCTGCTACACGCGGTCGCGGCGGAGCTTTATCGGGTCGGCCTTGATAACCGCATCGATGTCATAAACACGTATTATATCGATCCGCATGCGACGCTCGCGAATAGAGCCGCCGACGCACTCGGGCTGCTCGGCAAGCGGCCAATAGTCATCCACAGCATTGAGGGCAGCGATGTCCTCGATTCGGTCTGCGAGCACCTGGGCGACGGCTCCGCCGCGGTGCTGTTCGGCGACGTCCTGCGAGCGGACGTGCTCTGCACGGTTTCCGACTACACGGCGCGTGAGTTCCTGGCCGGGGCCGAGGCGATCGGCGGGGCGAGGCTGGCGGACTCGCTGGCCGCGACGATCGCGCTGCGCTACCCCGGGCTGCCGCCGGCCGCGTTCGCCCGTCCGTCGGCGCAGACCCTCGCCGAGTTCCGGCAGCGGACCGGGCTCAGCCAGGACTCGGTGCTGATCTCGACCATCGGCCGGCTGGAGGAAGAGAAGGGCCTCGACACGATCGTGGCGATGGCCGAGCTGTCGCTGGAGCGTCATCTGGGCTACGAGTTCGTCATCGCGGGCACCGGCTCGCTCGCCGACCGGCTGCTGGCGCAGGCCGAGGCGCTGCCGAACCTCACCGTGACGCCCAACATCAGCTCCCGCGACGCCCAGTCGCTGCGCGCGGCCACCTCCGTCGGCGTCTTCCCGACCCGGGTCATCCCCGGCTTCATCGAGACGTTCTGCGTGGCCGCGCTCGAGTACCAGGCCCTCGCCGTCCCGGTGCTGGCGGGCGCCATCGGCGGGGTCCCTGAGGCGACACCGGACAACCGCTCCCTGGTCGAATCGAACACGCCCGCCGCGCAGTGGCTGGCCAGGATCGAGGCGGTGCTCGCCAACCGCGCGGAGCGCAGCGCGACCGCGGGCGGCTTCGCCGCGAAGTTCACCAGCGCGGTCAGCGCCCGGCGGCTGGTCGACCTGGCGGAACTGGCCGCCGACCGGCCCAACCGGGGCGAGCCGCTGAAGCCCGCCAAGGCCGACCAGTACCTGGCAGGCTGGCAGAAGTAAGCAGCAGGCACACGCCTGAGCCCCGCTGTCAAGGCCGGGCGGGGCTCAGGCGTTGACCGCCGCTGTCAAGGCCGGTCGCCGAGCTAGCCGAGCGCGGTGACCCGCCGCAGCACCTCGTCGCGGCCGAGCGCGTCCGCGACCTGCGCCAGGTCCGGCGACTGCCGGGTCCCGGTCAGCAGCACCCGGATGACCGCCGCCGCGTCGGAGATCGAGCCCGGGTACGCGTCCGGGTTCTTCTTGTAGTCCTTCTGCTTCAGCGCGAACCCGAGCGACCCGGCCAGCGTGCGGATCTGCTCGAACCAGGCCACCTCAGGTCCGGGCGCCTGATAGCCGGCCGCGAACCCCGCCGCCATCTCGCGCACCAGGTTCGGCGGCAGGCCGCCGAACCGCTCGTCGGCCGGGTCGGTGACGAGCTCGAAGACCGACGGGAAGAAGAACCCGTACACCCGGCGGAACTCCGACCACTTGCGCAGGTCCTTGCGCGGGTTGTCGGTGTCGACCCGCTCGATGCGCAGTGCCCGCAGCGCCAGTTCCCGGTCGGCCCGCAGCACCGACGCCAGGTCCTTGTCGTACGCGTCGGCCCACGGCAGCACCCGCTCGAGGATCTGCTCGCCGGACAGGGTGGCCACGAAGTCGCCGCTCACGTCGTCCAGCTTGGCCATGTCGAGCAGCGGCCCGGCCACGCCGAACTCGGCCAGCCGCAGCGGCTCGGCCGCCGCCTCCGGCAGCGGCAGCTCCGCCAGCCGCGCGTTGGCGAGACCGCGCAGGTAGTACTGGACCGCCTCGGCCGGGAGGCCGGCGTCGATGTAGTAGTTGACGCTCGCCTCCGGGTCCCGGCGCTTGGAGAGCTTGCGGCGACTGGTGCCGTCCTGCTTCATCAGCGGCGCGACGTGCGCGTAGCGGATCCGGGGGAAGCCGAGCGCGTCGAACAGCTGGTGGTGCAGCGGCACCGACGACAGCCACTCCTCCGAGCGGATCACCAGCGTGACCCGCATCAGGTGGTCGTCGACGACGTGCGCCAGATGGTAGGTGGGCAGCCGCAGGGCCTGGTCGCTGCTCTTCAGGATGACCACGTCGTTGCGGTTGTCGTCGAAGCTGAGCTCGCCGCGGATCGCGTCCGTGTAGCTGACCCGGTGGCCGCCGATCCCCGGCGACCTGAACCTGACCACGTACGGGTCGCCCGCGTCGAGCCGCGCCCGCACCTGCTCCTGCGGCGCGTCCCGCCAGATCGCCCAGTCGCCGTAGTACCCGGGCAGCGCGCCGACCGCCTTCTGCCGCTCCGCGATCGCCGTCAGCTCCTCCCTGGTGGCGAAGCACGGGTACGCCTTGCCCGTCCGCATGAGCTCGCGCACGTAGCCGAGGTAGATCTCCGCCCGGGCCGACTGCGTGTAGGGCCCGTACGCGCCGCCCGCGCCGAAGGCGGGGTCGGACTCGTCGGCCTGGATGCCGAAGTACGCGAACCCCGCCTCGAACTGCTCGAGCGCGCCCTCTTCGAACCGGGCCTGGTCGGTGTCCTCGATCCGCAGCAGGTACCGCCCGCCGCTGTGCGAGGCGATGTCGCGGTTGACGCCGGCCGTGAAGATGGCGCCGATGTGCAGCCACCCGGTCGGCGACGGCGCGAAGCGGGTCACCTCCGCCCCGGCCGGAAGCGACCGCGGCGGGTACCGCTCCTCCCAGTGCGACGGCGCCGGGAGCCCGGCCGGGAACAGGGAGTCGATTAGCTCAGCGCTCAGCATGGTTCACAGCCTATCGAGGCCGGCGGAACCTCGGCCACGACGCGGGCCACGACGCGGGCCGCGGCAGCGGCGGCGGCAGCTCCTGGTAATCGCGCAGCCTGGCCGCGACCGGGTCCGGCAGCCAGGATCGCGGTCGCTGGCCGGCCACGGCGGCCAGCCAGCCGACCAGGCGGTCGGCCGACGGCCGCGCCCGCGGGTCGGCCGTCAGGCAGGCGGCCACGATCGGCGCCAGCTCGGCCGGGCAGCCGTCCAGGTCGGGATCGGTCGCGTCAGCGGGGCTGGCCGGCCAGTCGCTCCAGGCGGGCCGGCCGGTCGCGGCGTAGCAGACCGTCCAGCCGAGCTGGAACACGTCCTCGGCGAAGCTGCCCGGGCCGCGGGCGAGCGCGGCCCGGTTGACGCCGAAGTCGGTCAGCTTCGGCCCCTCATCGTCGAGCAGCACGTTGCCCGCGGTGACGGCGTGATGGGTGAGCTCCGCCCGGTGCAGGGTGGCGATGGCGCGGGCGACGCCGAGCGCTGTCCACCCGACCGCGGACGCGGGCAGCGGACCCGTCTGCGTGACCGCGTCGGCCAGCGATGGCCCGCGCACCAGCGTGCTCACCGCCCACGGGCGGACGGCGGCCGGGTCGGACGCGATGACAGGCACCAGGTGCGGGTCGGGCAGCACGCTGGCGGCCAGCGCCCCCGCCGCCAGCCGGCGACGGGTATCGGCGTCGGCGCTCAGCGCCTGGTCGAACACCTTCACGGCGGCCCATTCCGGGGCCGGCCCGCCCTGATCAGACCCGGCACCAGACCCGGCACCGGACCCGGCACCGGACCCGGCACCGGACCCGGCACCAGAATCGGGGTCGGCCGGACCGCCGAGGTACACCTGTCCGCCCTCGCCGCCGCCGAGCCGCGCGTAGACGCGGTAGCCGCCGGCGTAAGCGGGATCGCCCGGCGTCAGCGGCAGGTACGCGGGCTCGCTCCACTGCCGGGCAGACAGCCAGAGCCACGCGGCGGCCGAGAATTCCTTGGCGACCACGTTCATGTGACTGAACTGGCCGTCGGGGATGCCCGCATAGCCGGGTTGGACCACCATCGCGTAGACGTGGTCGGAGATCGCGACGGCGAGGTCGGCGGCCGAGTCGGCCAGCGCCCGCCGGAGCGCGGAGCTGTCGAGCAGCCGGTTGATGTCGACGATCAGCTGCCCGCTGAAGCCGGCCGCGTTCCGCTCGATCAGCCCCGCGCCAATCGACATCCGCAGCCGGATCCGGTCGGCCGACTGCGCGTTGTCCGCTCCCAGGCCCGAGGCCAGCGATCTGATCAGGAGCGGCATGATCACGGTCGGGTCGATGTCGGCCGGGAGCACGGCGTTGATTCCGTCGCCGGTCCACCGGTGCTCGACGACGTCCTGGTCGAGCTTCAGCCCGCACCGGTCGAGCGCCGTGTCGACCAGCCGCCGTAGCCGCCGCTCAACCTGCTGCTCCTGCATCACGGTACGAGCGCCGTAGCCGACCACGTCGAGGGCGAACGCGAGGCGGAGCCGGAAGCCGGTCCGGTTTCGCGGTGGCGAGACGCGCCCGTCGGGCCCGCTGGTCTCGCCGTCGCGCATGTCGCACACTCCTGGTCTGACAAAGCGTAGCCGGGTTGTCGCCGACGATAGCGGCCGTGGAGCGGCATCTGGCAAAATTGATAGTATGCGCGTCTCGCAACCCCCCCCGGCCGCCTCGGCGGCGCACCCGTTCCTCCGCGGCGTCGGCGCGTCATCCGCCAGTCCTGGCCAGTGGCCGTCGGGAAGTTTCATGGACACGCTGGCCGACGACGAGCGCGCGGTCCTGCTGCGATCCGGCCCCGTCGTCCGGATTAGCGACGACGAGGTCCTGATGCTCCAGGGCGACGCCGGCGACTTCCTCCACGTGCTCACCGACGGCAAGGTCAAGGTGCTGGTCGCGGCCGAGAGCGGCGCCGAGACGATGCTGGCGATCAGGTCGCGCGGCGATCTCGTTGGCGAATTCACCCTGCTCGACTCCAAACCGAGGACCGCGACTGCCCGCGCCCTCGGCACGGTCACCGCCCGGCGGGTGAGCCGGGCCGACTTCGCCGACTTCATCGCGGCGTTCCCGGCGGCCGAGGACAGCGTCTTCAAGTACGTTCTCGGCAAGATGCGCGAGTCCACCGCGCGGCACGCGGCCGAGCGGGTCTGGGGGGCAAGGGAAAGGCTGGCCCAGGAGCTCTACGACCTCGCCCGGGAACACGGGGTGGCAGGATCCGGCGGAGTGGTGCGGATCCCGATCACCCAGGCCGAGCTTGGTCAGCTGGCCGGCGTGGCGGTATCCACCACGGAACGGGTGCTCAAGGAGTTCCGCGTGCTCGGCATCATCGCCACCAGATACGGCGCGACCGAGGTCAGGGAGATGGCTGCCCTCGAGCTGATCAGATTCTCCGAGGGCGCCGAGAACCCGCAGTAGGCGCGAGCCGCCTGGCCGCGCGGCTCGGGACGGCGACTATCGGAGAAGGGCCGCAGAACCCCTAGTGGTATGGGTTGTGCGAGCCGCCCGCCCGCTAGGGTCGGTGCCGGAGATGCTTCTTGCGGAGGGGCGTCTCGAGCGACCGGCCAGGGGTGGTTACCGGTCGCTCTTCCCCTTTTCGGGCTAGGATGGACATACGAAGGGGAGTAGCTCCCTCGCCGGAACGCCGACAATCGCGGTTCGGTGGCCTGGTGTTTCATCATCCGGCCAGCTGAATCCGGTGCCCGGGGGTCGCCCGCGACCTGAGCGAGACTTTCGGCCGACAGCCATGTCTGTACGCCATGCTGCCGTGCCGGAGCCTCGATCCAGCCGCGAGAGCCGGTACGGCCTGACCGACGGAGCCCCCTGGCAATGACCCCCAGTCTGAGCACGGCGGCGGCCACCTTCCTGGCCGTCCTCCCGGCCGAACTCCCCGACAAGACGATCCTGGCCACGCTGATCCTCTCCAGCCGGTACCGGCCCGGGTACGTGTTCAGCGGTGCCGCCGCCGCCTTCCTGGTTCAGGTGACGATCGGCGTCGCCGCGGGCGGCGCGATCAGCCTGCTCCCGCACCGGCCGGTGGCCGCGGCGGCGGCAGCGGTGTTCGCGATCGGCGCTGTCCTGCTCTGGCGGCACAAGCAGGAGGGCAATCCCGACGCCGACGAGGAGGGCGGCCAGGACGGCGTGCGGGCCGGCTTCTGGCCGGTGTTCGGCACCTCGTTCGCGGTGGTGTTCCTGGCCGAGTTCGGCGACCTGACCCAGTTCATGACCGTCAGCCTGGCCGCGCGGTTCCACGATCCGATCGCGGTCGGGGCCGGGGCGACGCTGGCGCTGTGGACGGCCGCCGCGATCGCGGCGCTGGCCGGCTGGCGGCTGCTCAAGCTGATCCCGATGCGGTGGCTGACCAGAGGCGCGGCCGGGATCATGGTCATCCTGGCCGCGACCAGCCTGTACACGGCGCTGCGGTTAGTTGCGGACCGAGCGTAAGAACCAGCCCGAACGCATTCCGCCGCAGGATAAGATTTTTTAATGCTTGACATCCGCAGGCTTCGCATGCTGCACGAGTTCGCGGCGCGAGGCTCCATCGCGCGGACCGCTGACGCCCTCGGCTACACCCCGAGCGCGGTCTCCCAGCAGCTCGCCGTGCTTGAAAAGGAAGCGGGCACCCCGCTCCTGGACCGGACCGCCCGTAGCGCCGGCCTCACCGACGCGGGCAGGCGGCTCGCCCTGCACGCCGAGCTCATCCTGGCGATGGTGGAGCAGGCCGAGTCCGAGCTGTCGGCCCAGGCCGCCCAGCCGAGCGGGCGGGTAGTGGTCACCGCGTTCCCGTCGGCGGCGGTGGCGTTCGCCCCGGCCCTGGCCAACTCGCTCAGGGAGCATCCGCAGCTCACCCTGCTGCTGCGCGAGGCCGACCCGGTCGAAGGGCTCAAGCTGGCCCGGTCGGGCGAGGTCGAGGTCGCGATCGTCGACGACTGGACCGGCCGGATGTCGGCCGACCTGGAGGCGGTCGACGCCAACCACCGCGTGCTCACCTACTACCACCTCGTCCGCGATCCGCTGGTGCTGGTGGTGGGGAGCGAGCATCCGGCCGCCGACCTCAGCAGCCCGGTCGACCTGCGCGCCCTGCGTAACGAGTCCTGGCTGGCCGCCCCGTCCGGCGAGCCGTCCCGGCAGGCGGCCGACCGGCTGCTGGCCGCGGTGGGACTGACCCCGCCGGTCCCGTCCGAGTTCGAGGGCCTCGGCACCGTCGCCAACCTGGTCGCCCGCGGCCTCGGCATCGCGATCATGCCGAGGCTGGCCGTCGGCGCCTACGAAAGCCAGGTGGTGGTCCGCGACCTGCCCTCCGGCTACGACCTGTCCAGGGACGTGTTCGCGGTCGCCCGGACGGCGTCGGTCGGCCGCCCGTCGGTGGCGGTGATCCTCAACGCGCTGCGCGGCGCCGCCCACGCCATGACCCGGCAGGCGGCCGGCGAGGCAGCCGGGGCGGTCCGGGCCCGGTAGCGTTGACGACCGTGGACCACGACCTCGACCTGCTCCTCGACGGCCCCGGGCTGACCGCGGCGCTGACCGACATCGCCTCCGTCAGCGGCGAGGAGGGCCCCCTTGCCGACGCGATCGAACGCGAGCTCAGGCGCCTGCCGCAGCTGACGGTGACCCGGCACGGCAACACGCTGGTCGCCCGGACCGAGCTCGGCCGACAAGAGCGGGTGGTGCTGGCCGGTCATCTCGACACCGTGCCGCACGCAGCCAACTTTCCGTCTTTTTTTGATATCGAACGGTCCCGGCTGACTGGGGTAGGCACATCGGACATGAAGGCCGGGGTGGCGGTCCAGCTTCGGCTCGCCGCGACCCTGGACGCGCCGTCCCGCGACGTGACCTACGTGTTTTACGAGTGCGAGGAGGTCGCGGCCGAGCGCAACGGCCTGTTCCTGCTCTCGCGGAACGCCCCCGAGCTCCTCGAGGGCCAGTTCGCGGTGCTCCTCGAGCCCAGCGGCGGGGTGGTCGAGGGCGGTTGCCAGGGCACCCTGCGGGCCGCGATCACGGTGACGGGCGCGCGGGCGCACACGGCCAGGTCCTGGATGGGCAGCAACGCGATCCACCAGGCGGCCCCGATCCTGCAGATCCTGCGCGACTGGGCGCCACGGCGGCCGGACGTCGACGGCCTCGAGTACCACGAGGGCCTGAACGCCGTCGCCATCTCCGGCGGCGTCGCGGGCAACGTCGTCCCCGACGAATGCGTGGTCACAGTGAACTACCGGTTCGCCCCCGACCGCTCGTCCGACGAGGCCGAGACGTACATCCGCGAGCTGTTCTCCCGCTGGCCGGTGGAGATCCTGGACGTCGCCCCGGGCGCGCGCCCCGGGCTCACCGCCCCGCCCGCGGCCGCGTTCGTGGCCGCCGTGGGCGGCACGCCGCGGGCCAAGCTCGGCTGGACCGACGTGGCCCGCTTCGCCGAGCTTGGCATCCCCGCCGTCAACTACGGCCCCGGCATCTCCGAGATCGCCCACACCCCGGGCGAGTACGTGGAAACCGCCCAGATCGTCGCGGCCGAGGAACGCCTGCGCGCCTGGCTGACGTCCTAGCCGCCGCCCCGGCCGCCCGGCCGGGTTCCGGCTAGCCGCGGAAATGCGTATGGCGTCTCCGTCATGGGGGGGACGACGGAAACGCCATACGCGGTCTTTACTGGCGGGCGGTTACTTGGCCCACTCGGTGAGGGTGACGGTGGTGCTGTGCCTGGCGCCGGACTGGTCGACGTAGACGATCGAGAGCTGACTGCCGGGGTGGTCGCCCGTCATCAGGTCGGTCAGGCCGTCCGCGGTGGTGACGCTGGTGCCGTTGACCGAGGTGATCACGTCGCCGCCGACCAGGCCGGCCTCCGCCGCGGGCGCGCTCGGGTAGACGTCGCAGACCAGCGCGCCCGACTTGACGGCCGGGCTGTAGACGCCGGTCCCGCCCGCGTCGGTACCGCAGTTCGACGGCGCGTTGGCGTTGGCGACGTTGACGCCCATGAAGCCGGACAGGCCGATGTGCACGGTGGTCGAGGCCCGGCCGGCGCCGATCTCGTCGGCGATCGAGATCGCCGTGTTAATCGGGATCGCGAAGCCCTGGGTGGCGGTGGCATCCGGTGAGTCCGCGGCGGCGCTGGCGGCGGTGTCCATCCCGACGACCTGGCCGCTGGCGTTGACCAGCGGGCCGCCGGAGTCGCCCTCCTGGATCGGCGCGTTGGTCTCGAGCATGCCGTGCAGGTCCTCAGTCGTGTTGGCGCCCTCGTCGCTGGCCTTGATCGACTTGTTGAGACCCTGAATGGTGCCCTGCGCGGTCGACGGCAGGCCGCCCCGGCCGCCGGCGTTGCCGAGCGCGAGCACCGCCTCGCCGACCTTGGCCTGGTCGGAGTTGGAGAGGCTGACCGTCTTCAGGCCGGACGCGCCGACGAGCTGCAGCAGCGCCACGTCGTCGGTCGAGTTGTAGCCGATGACCTTGGCCGTGTACGTCTTGCCGGAGGTCACCAGCTGCGCCGAGACGCTGGTGGACTGGTCGATGACGTGGTTGTTGGTCAGCACCAGGCCGCTTGACGAGATGACCATGCCGGTCCCCTCGGCGGTAGCGCCGCTGTACTTGAGATCCGAGGTGACGTCGACCAGGCCCGGGTCGACCTTGGCCGACAGCGAGGTCGCGTTCAGCGAGCCGGTGCCGCTGTTGGTGCCGCCGGTCCCGCTGCTGCCGCCGGTCCCGCTGTTGCCGCCGAAGCCGCTTCCGCCGAACGGGTTGGTCTCGGTGCCGCCGCCGCTGCCGGTGCCGCCGCTGCCGGTGCCGCCGGTCCCGGTGCCGCTGCTACCGGTGCCGCTGTTGCCGGCCGGGGCGAGCGCGGCGGGGGTGCTGGAGTTGTGGTTGAGTGCGACCGCGACGCCCGCGCCTGCGCCGGCCGCGAGCACCGCGACCGCGACGTAGGCGAGCGCCCGGCCGAAGCCGGAGCGAGGCGGGGGCGGCGGCGGGCTGCCGTACCCGCCCCACGGGTTCTGGCCGTAACCGGGCGGACCGTAACCGGGACCGCCGGGACCGCCGTATCCCGCGCCGCCGCCGTAGCCGGGACCGCCGTAGCCCGGACCGCCAGGACCGCCGGGGGCGCCACCGTACCCGGGACCGCCGTCGTAGGGGCCCGCAGGACCGCCGGCCCCCGGGCCGTACCCGGCCGGGTCGTAACCCGGGCCGTAGCCGGGGCCAGCCGGATACCGCGGACCGTCGGCCGGTCCCTGACCGGCGTCGTAGGAGGGCGGGCCGCGGAAGGAGATCGTGTCGTTGGCGCCCTCGCCCCCCTCCGGGGAGCCGGACGGGGGGAGCCAGGGGCTCACGTACTCCGGTGGCTGCCAGCCGCCTTGCTGTGCGCTACCACTGTCTTCGTCGTGCATTATCTCGCCTTCACCATGACCAGGGTACGTGGTGTCTGCCCGCCGGCGGCGTCCTCATGCCACCGCCGTTATTTTCTAGTAAGCCTCTCGAACCTGAAAGCACGCTGAACGCCCGCTAAAGGGCGCACCAGTATTGCAACGGCCGCACTCGGCTCTCCCGCTCGCTGTGCTCTCCCGCTCGCCGCCGGGCGCTGGAGCCCGGTGGCTCGCGGTGGTGACACCTTCACACGGCGGGGGCGGAGTCGAGCCGGACCACCGACGTCCGGGTCGCGTCGGCCGGGCTGACCCAGGTGACCTCGACCTCGCTGCCCGGCCGGCAGGCGTTCACGATGGCGGTCAGCGCGTCCGGGGAGGAGACCGCGCGCCTGTCGACGGTGATGATCACGTCGCCGGCGGTGAGCCCGGCGGCGTCGGCCGCGGTGCCGCAGAGCACCCCGTCGACCAGCGCGCCGGAGTCGACTGGGGCGACCGAGGCGGGCACCCCGGCCCCGGCCTCCGTCGGCAGGCAGCCGATCTGGGAGGCGGAGCCGGCCGGGTCGGCGCCGAGGCTCCGCTCAGCCGCCGCCTGCGCCCGCGGGCTGGGGGCGGTGGTCGACGGGACGATCACCCCGAGGAACCCGCCGACCCCGAGCACGACGCCGGGCGATGGGCGGCCGGAGACGATCGCCCGCTCGGCGGTCATCGCCGCGTTGATCGGGATCGCGTAGCCGGCCTCGGCCCCGCCGGTCCCGGCGGCCGTGTCCACGCCGATCACGGCCCCGGCGGCGTCGGCCAGGGGGCCGCCGGAGTCGCCGGGCTGGATCTTGGCCGTGGTCTGCAGCATGTTGTGCAGCGTCTCGGTGAAGCCGGAGGCGCCGTCGGCGGCCGCGATCGTCCGGCCGGTGGCGCTGATCACCCCGGCCGCGAGCACCGGGGGGCCGCCCGCGCCGGCCCGGTTGCCGATGGCGACCACGGTCGTGCCGACCGACACGGTGGCGGAGTCGCCGATCGGCGCCGACTGGGCCGCTGGCACCGGCAGGATCCGCAGCACGGCGATGTCGGCGGCGGTGTCCGCGCCGACGATCTGTGCCTGATAGGACCGCTGCGTGCCCGGGATGACGATCGTCACCGAGGTCGCGTCCCTGATCACGTGATTGTTGGTGAGCACCAGGCCGTCCCTGGGGTCGACGAAGAACCCGGTCCCAGATGCGGTCTCGTCGTCGTAGCCGAGCGTGGCCGTGATGTCCACCACACTGGGGCTGATCAGGTCGTAGACGGCGCGGTCGGAGAGCGGCCGGCCACTGCCCTGCGCCTTGGCCGCGGCGGCCGTTCCCGTGCCGCCGCCGGGGCCTGCCAGCGGCGTCGAGTTCGACGGGGCGGTCGAGCGGAGCATCGCGATACCGCCGAGCGCCGCGGCGACGCCGAACACCGCCAGCAGCAGCGCAACCAGCGTCCTGCGGCTGCGCTTTCGAGGCTCATGCGGCGTCACCTCACTGATTTTTCCCGTCAGAAGATCGGGTCATGCCGGTCATGACCAGGCAAGATGCCCGGCTCGAACAGGTTTAGCCAGCGTCACAGACGACCGAAAGGCCCGGATGGCCGCCCCTTTGGGGCCCCGCGCGCAGTCCCGTCAGGCCCGCTTTCGCCGACAGCGAAAAGTAATCAGCCACACTCAGAGCGTTAAGGGGCGATCTTTTGCCGCCGTTACCCGCCGACGCCGCTCGCGTTCTGGCCGGCCTGCGCCTGCGCGGTCAGGTTGGGCAGCGGGGTGGCGTCTCCGGTGGACTTCTTGGCGGCGTTCCAGATGCCGTCGACGGTGGCCCGCTCCGCGTTGAGGGCGGCCAGGGCCGGGCCGAGAGCGGCCCTGGCGGCGGGCGTGTTCGGGGCGGCCAGCGCCGTGAGCAGGTCCTGCTGGTACGTGGTGGCGTCGAACGCCCAGCTGATGACGTCGTTGTCGGCCGCCGTGAGGTGCAGCGAGTCGAGCGATTCGGTCACCTGGTAGTTGGCGAAGTCCGACAGCGACTCGTTGCTCGCCACCTCGCAGTTGGACGCGCCGTAGCCGACGATGGACTTGGCGGTGCCGAGTTCGGCCGTGTCGCCGCCGACGACCGCCTGGTACGACGTCATCGAGTCGCGCAGCGCCGCCGCGCACGACCCGACCCCGGTGCTCACGTCCCCGAAGTAGCCTCGCAGGTCGCTGGCCTGCTGCGACTGCGAGGGCCTGACCGACAGCGCGACCAGGAACCCGGCGATCACGAGCACCGCGATCGCGCCGAACACCCACAGCGGCGTGCGCTTGGTAGCCCAGCCGGAGCGCCGCAGCGGCACGAACGGCGGCTCCGTCTGCGTCGGGGTCGTCATGACGGCTCGATGGTCTTCTCGCTCGGCGTGCCGGTCGCGTTCATCAGGCTTACCCCCTGGGCCAAGTCGGCCTTGGTCATCGCGCCGAGCACGTGCTCGACGATGCGGTGCTGGGCGTTGAGGAAGAATGTCTGCGGTAGCGCGTCGACGCCATACGGGCCGGTCACGGTGGTCAGCGGGTCGAACCCGAGCGGGTAGGTGACGCCCTTGGCGTGGGCGAACGTGAGCGCCTTGGTGGCGGGACTGTCGTTCTCGTCCAGGCCGATCAGGGCGATCCGGCCGTGCTCCTGCTTGTACCAGCTGGCCAGCAGCGGGGTCTCCTGCTGGCAGGGCCCGCACCAGGACGCCCAGAAGTTCACGATGACCGGTTTGCCCTGGTACTGGCTGAGCGAGACCCGGCCGCCCCCGCCGAGGGCGGCGACGCTGAAGCCCGGGGCGGCCGGCGCCGGCGGCGCCGCCGATGACGACGAGGTGAGCAGGCTCACCGCGATGATCGCGGCCGCGAACACCGCGATGCTGCCCGAGACCACCTTGTGCTCCCGAGCCTGGCGGGCCGTCCAACCGGCGGCGCTGGAAACGCTCATCGCCTGATGCTCTCTTCCTCGGTGTCGGCTATCAGGGGCGGTGCTGCCTCGCCCGGTTCCCCGGCCGGCAGGGCGAGCCGGGCGTCGGCCGGGGCCGGCAGCGTCAGCTCGAACGCGCTGCCCTGCCCGGCCGTGCTGCTCACGGTCACGTTACCGCCATGGGCGCGGGCCACCGCGCGCACCAGGGGGAGCCCCAGCCCGGTCCCCCGGTGCTGCCCGTCGTCGCCGGTGCTGAACCGATCGAAGATGAGCGGCACCTGGTCGGCCGGAACGCCGCTGCCGGCATCGGCGACGACGATCCGGGTCGGCAGGCCGGGATAGCCGCGGATAACCGACAACTGTATGACATCGGTGCTCAGCGTGTGCCTGACCGCGTTCTCGAGCAGCGCGTCAAGGGCGAGGCCGAGCCGCTCCCGGTCGGCCGGCACGATCACGTGGTCGAGCCGCCCGATCCGCCAGCACCGGTCGGCCGCGGGCTGCCAGCGCCGGATCAGCTCCGTGACCAGCTGGTCGAGCGCGACCGGCTCCGGGTGGAGGAACGCGGGGTCCGCGGCGGCGGCGATGATGAGCAGCCGCTCGGAGATGCGCCGCAGCCGGTTCAGCTCCCCGACGACGACATCGATGTCCTCGGCCTCCTGCTGGCCGTCGACGGCGCCGGCGAGCAGCTCGGCGTGGCCGAGCGCGATCGTGATCGGCGTCCGCAGCTGGTGCGCGGCGTCCTGCAGGAAGCGCCGCTGGTCGTCCAGCAGCCGGGCGTTGTGCTCGCTGATCAGGCGGTGCGACCGGTCGGCCGCCACCCCGCGGTGGGCGTGCCAGGCCATCGCGAGAAACATCAGGGCGAGCAGCGGGTCCTCGGTAAGCTCGGTGCCGGGCTCGGAGCCGACCGCCACGTCAAAGGCGATACCGACCGCGGTCACCACCAGGACCGCGGTTGCCACCCAGAGGGTGGGTCCCCGCTTCCACGTGCGGAACCCGTAGACGAGCGTGAGGCTGGCCCAGATGAGGTGGAACGGGATGGTCTCCCAGCCCGGGAACATGAACATGAAGTCGAGGTTGACCAGGGCGAAGATCGTCCACCCGATGTCGATCGCGCGCGGCGGGTACGGCCAGCCGAAGCGCGGCAGGCGGGGCGCGCGGGGCAGCCTCCCCGCCACCTCAGCCCGCCACGAGCTGATAGCCCTCACCTCGCACCGTCTTGATCAGGTCGAAGCCGAGCTTGGAGCGGAGCCGCCGGACGCACACGTCGACCACGTTGGATCCCGGGTCGAAGTCGTAGCCCCAGACCGTGGCCAGCAGCTCGCCCTTCGAGACCGCGTGCCCGGCGTGCTCCGCGAGCTCGCGCAGCAGCAGGAACTCCAGCCGGGTGAGGTGCACCGGGCCGCCGCCGACGTCCGCCACCAGCCTGGCCACGTCGAGGGTGACCGCCCCGGCCCTGATCACCTCGCTGCGCAGCCGGACCCGCACCCGGGCGAGCAGCTCGGCCAGTGAGAACGGCTTGGTCAGGTAGTCCTGGGCGCCGCGCTCGAGCAGGTCGACCTTGGTCGCCACGTCGGCGACGCACGACAACACGATCACGGCCTGGTCGGGTCGGGCGGCCAGCAGCTTGACCAGCACCTGCCGGCCGTCCAGGTCGGGCATCACCAGGTCGAGGATGACGAGGTCGTAGCGCGTCCCCAGGGCGCTGGCGACGGCGTCGGCGCCGTTGCCGGAGAAGTCGGCGACATAGCCTGCGTTGGCGAGCGCCCGGCCGATGAACGATCGGATCTTGGGCTCGTCATCGACGACGAGGATGCGCCCTGGATGTGCCACGTTCACCTGCCCTGACCGATCAGTTACATCCTGATGGTGTATGTGGGCTTTTCGCCGGTCAACCTGCGCGGTCTGACAAGAAGAAGATGTTACGGTACCGACGCGCAATCGATTGTAAAACTTTGCGGCCCTGTGTGTCGTCTAAAGAATTGGCTACTTTGAGTAGTCAACCATTGATGAATTGTTACCGATCGCTATCACGATGTGACCCGCATGACAATTTTGTCATTCAGTGGTCCGGGTGTTGCGGGGCCATTGCGCAACCGCCACGATCAGGGCGTGAGTGGGTAACCGCCTGCAAGTTCCGTCACGCGGCTGACCCGCGGGCTTGAAACTGCACGGGTTTGGAACAGCACGGGCTTGCAACAGCAGGGCGCGGCCGCACAATGCGTTGCGCAGGAACGAGGTGGTATCCGGTGTCTCTACCGGCACGGGCGGCGACCCTGGTGGTTGCCTTCCTGGCGGTTGTCGCGGGCGTTGTTTTCGTCGCCTTTAAGTTTATTGGCGCGCAGCCGTCCGTCGAGAACTACACGTCGTACGCGAGCGGCGGTCAGGTGAATGTCACCCTGATGACCACCCCCGAGACGACTGTGACTAACAAGCCAGACTGGGTGTCTTACTTCATCAAGAACCCCAGTACCGGCAACTTCGACCACACCACGTACTTCGCGGTCCCCGCTAACACCAAGGTGAACGTGACGATCCTCGGATACGACGGCTGCACGCCGCTCCGCAACCCGGTCTGGGGGCAGGTCGCCGGGACGACCGGCGGTGTCGAGGACGTCTCGTACTTCAACGGCAAGACGTACTCGCCGACGCAGCCGCTTCAGACCTTCGACTCGTGGGCGAACTGCTCCGTGCAGCACACGTTCGCGATCCCCGGCCTTGGCATTAACGTGCCGGTCGCGTCGCCGACGACGGTGGACGAGAACAACGCGCTGTGCGGCACGGCCCCCTGCACGGCGGACGACGCCGCCGACGGTAAGGCGCCGCACGCGGTCGTGACGTTCAGCTTCATGACTCCCAAGACCCCCGGGACCTACCGCTGGCAGTGCTTCGTGCCGTGCGGCGGGGGCTACTTGGACGGCAACGGCGGCCCGATGGGCACGCCCGGTTACATGATGGGCCAGATGGAGGTGCAGTCCTGATGGCCGCCGAGTCCCCAACCGCTGCAGGAAGTGAGACCGGCGGACGCCGCGACGGCTTGTGGCTGCTGGTCCTGTGGATAGTGCTGTCCATCATCGGCTGCCTGCTGGTGGCGCTCGTCCTGGGCCCGCACCTGCCGCCAGGCGACCAGTCGAGCTCCGCGGCCAGCCAGCAGACCGACATCACCGTCCTCGGCACGATCGCCACCCCGGTCGTGCTCGGCGTGCTGCTCTACCTCGGCTGGGCGCTGATCTTCTGGCGGCAGAAGTCGGGCGACGAGACCGACGCGGCGCCGATCCACGGCAACACGAGGATCTCGGCGATCTGGATCGTCTCGACCTCGGTGATCGTGCTCGCCCTCGCCGTCTACGGCACCATCGAGCTCATCGCCCCGGCCGGCGCGGGCGCCGGCGAGGGGCCGCAGCCGATCTGGAAGCCGGCCGGGACCTCCACCTCCTCCCTCACCTCGTGGACGCCAGGCGCCAGCAACATCTTGCAGGTCCAGGTGATCGGCCAGCAGTGGGCCTGGACCTACCGGTACCCGCAGTTCGGCGGGTTCGAGACCACGCAGCTGATGATCCCGGTCGGCGAGCCAGTGCAATTCAACGTCACCTCGCTCGACGTGATCCACAGCTTCTGGGCCTACACCCTCGGCGTGAAGGCCGACGCCAACCCGGGCCTTAACAACGTCGCCTACACGACGCCGGAGCACACCGGCTACTTCCAGGTCCGCTGCAGCGAGCTGTGCGGCATCTGGCACGGCTCGATGTACGACACCGGCGAGGTGCTGTCGGTGGCGGATTTCCTGAAGTGGACGCAGACCACGAAGGTGCAGCTAGCGGCGGTGACGAAGATTCTGCCGCCTTACGCACTCACCTACGACCCGACCAACATCCCGGCGGGCAAGATCAACACCGCGCTCGGCCTGACCAGCGCGGGCGGCGGTTACTACAACCCGGCCGACCCGGAACAGCCGTAGGAAAGGAGCGAGTACCCCCATGGCTATCGAAACCCAGCCGGAGAGCGCCCAGGCGCCCGGCGGCGACGACCCGGGCGCCACTCCCAGGGAGCGGAACTTCTGGCTGCGGCCGGGCATCCACACCGCGGTTATCGGCGCGGTCATCGGATATCTCTTCGGCCACTGGCTCGGCAACTTCATCGCCGGCTCGTACCAGCAGTACGCCGGGTTGTCCGACGACAACGACTTCGCGATCGTGCTCGGCTTCTCCTTCCTGATCATCGGCTGGCTGATCGGGCTCGGCGTCTTCGACGACCTGGCGCGGCAGATGCTCGGCCGGCCGATCCGCAGCTGGGACGACCACAGCGCCAACGTCGGCTTCGCCCGGTACTTCAGGTACACCCTCGACCACAAGGTCGTCGGCCTGCAGTACCTGGTCGGCATGCTGATCTACTTCTTCACCGGCGGCCTGCTCGCGATCGCGATCAGGACCGAGCTGCTGTCGCCGACGTATCACGTGATGAGCCCCACGACCTACCTCGAGGTGGTGGGCGAGCACGGGACCATGATGATGATGATGATGACCTCGGTCATCCTCGGCCCGTTCGGCAACTACCTGGTGCCGATC
>Ga0302325_10010871_pt1 | contig 19674 bp, 20 predicted proteins | sample Palsa_T0_2_FD_201948 | JGI IMG/M metagenome (GOLD analysis project Ga0302325, IMG submission 201948) | Peat permafrost microbial communities from Stordalen Mire near Abisko, Sweden - Palsa_T0_2 | ecosystem: Environmental > Terrestrial > Soil > Palsa > Peat permafrost | place: Sweden: Abisko...
GGTCGAGATTGTTCATGAGCATTCTGAGCGCGCCCTCTTGATGCCAGCCTTTGCAGGAGATTTCGCGGCCATGCGGCGCGCGGATCACGGGTCGATTGTTGCCCATCACTGGTATCCTAACAGGGCCACGCATTCATTGAGACGTTGCCTGGGCGCCCTCCACTACCCTGGCGTGAAAGACCAATCCCTGCCGATCGACATCGCCGCGCGCCAGCGCGCCATTGACGCCGCCTTGAGCCAAATGGACAAGCAGTTCGGAAAGGGCGCCGTGCTTCGCCTCGGCTCCCGCAACGTGCTCCCGGTTGCCGTCATTCCGAGCGGCTCCATTTCACTCGACTCGGCTCTCGGCGTGGGCGGTTTTCCCCGAGGCCGTGTCGTGGAAGTATTCGGACCTGAGTCGTCCGGCAAAACCACCATCGCGCTGCATGTCATCGCGCAAGCGCAGAAGGTAGGCGGCGCCGCCGCGTTTATCGACGCCGAGCACGCGCTCGATCCTGCGTATGCCCGCAACCTGGGCGTAGATGTGGACAACCTGATCGTGTCGCAGCCGGATTTCGGGGAACAGGCCCTCGAGATCGCTTCGGCCCTAATCACTTCGGGCGGCATCGACGTGTTGGTGGTGGATTCGGTGGCGGCCCTGGTGCCGAAGGCGGAACTGGATGGCGAAATGGGCGACAGCCATATGGGACTCCACGCGCGGCTCATGTCGCAAGCGCTTCGAAAACTGACCGGCATCGTGGCACGCACGAATACCTTGCTTATCTTCATTAATCAGGTGCGCGAAAAGATCGGCGTCATGTTCGGGAATCCTGAAACCACCACGGGCGGCCGCGCGTTGAAATTCTATTCCTCGGTCCGCGTCGAAATCCGGCGCATGGGGGCGCTGAAAGACGGCGAGAAGGTGATCGGGAACAGAACCAAGATCAAAGTGGTCAAGAACAAGGTAGCCGCGCCGTTTCGCGAAGTTGAAGTCGACATTCTGTACGGCGAAGGAGTTTCCCGCGAAAGCGATCTGCTGGACCTGGGCGTAGTCCAGGAACTGGTGGAGAAAAGCGGTTCGTGGTACAGTTTCGGCGGCGAGCGCATCGGCCAGGGCCGCGAGAACGCGCGCGCCTATCTGGTGGCGAATCCCGACGTCCGCGAGCGGTTGGACGCCGAACTGCGCCTCCGGCTCGGCTTGGGCGCGTCCAGCATGGCGGAAGCGAACCCGTCCTCGGATGATCGATTGAACATCACCAAAACCGCCCGGAGCGCGTAAATCCAAGCTTCCGGGCGATCAATACGCTCCAAAAGGCCGCGCCATAGGCCTCTCAGCCGCCGCAAGCTCAAAAAACTGAGGAAAACCGGCGGTTTTGTGGTACTCTTCTCTTTACTTCGGGTCTAGCAATCCCGTATTATTGTTTAGAAACAAATTTGTACGGTTATGTTTTATAGCCGCACTGGAGATTGGGAGAACCACATAAGGAGAAGTTCATGGCAGCAGCTAAGTTAACGCAGTCTCAGATGGTGAAAGAACTCGCCACCGCAACCGGAAGCACCACCAAGGCGGCTAAGGAGTTCGTAACAATATTCGCCGACCTGGCCGTTCGGGAGACCAAAAAGAACGGGGTGTTCGTGATTCCCGGCATTGGCCGGTTGGTCCGCGTGGATCGGAAAGCCCGCATGGGCCGCAACCCCGCCACCGGCGAGGCCATCAAGATCCCGGCCAAGAAGGTCGTAAAGTTCCGCGTCGCCAAAGCGGTCAAAGACGCGATCGTTCCCAAGAAGAAGTAATCGTATCCGCCAAAACCAAAACCCCCGCGAAGGCCTCGCGGGGGTTTTGCCTTTATGTCGATTGGGGTCCGCTCAGCTTGCGAGCAACTCCGGGAAGCCTTATGCCTGCTTCTTTTCGTCGGGGTGTTCGTCGGTCTTAAGAGCGTTCTTGAAGTTCTTAATACCTTCGCCTAAACCTTTTGCCACCTCGGGAATCTTCTTTCCGCCAAACAGCAGAACAGCGACCACCAAGATGACCACGAGTTCAGGAAAGCCTATCGATCGGAACATACGGCCTCCTTTATGTGTACGATCCTATTGTAGGGACTTGGCTTCCACCGCGTCAAGCCAGCGCGAGTTAGTCCCGCGCGGAGTTCGACGCCTTTCCCACCACGCAGCCGCGCCCTTGCCAGCCGATTTGCGTCGAGTTCCACGGCCGATCTCGTCTTTCGGGGAAGCGCCACCGTCAGCACAGCAGTTCCGCAAACCCATCCATCCGAACCTCGGTTCGGGCCTCTTGTTATGTGAACTTTCATCAAGTTGCCACCGCGGTCGTGCCCGTTGCCCTGACACTGGCATTCTGTCCGAATCCGAATCTTAGAAAGGGTTTGGGCATCTACGTAGAAAGCCTTCTGGCGGCCGACCTCCCTCTCGAAATCTGGGCAAGCGTCCCGGTTGTTGCGAGTCGCCAGTGCCATTGCTGAGAGCTCCTGAGTATCTAAGGCAGCTTTGGTATCGAGACGGATCGAAGCTAAGTCGAGCATCGATTCTTCCGGGATGAAAATCCTGCTGGAAAAAGAGGAAGATCGAGGCAACGACAAGGAACAATCGCCAGAAGAGGGTGCCACCCCACTTAGCCATTACGACTGCCGCAGCGACTACGGCGCAAGCGGTGATTAGAGTGAGTTTAGATTTCACTGCGGCTCAGCACGCGCGAGTTAGTCCCGCGAGGAGTTCGGCGCCTTTCCCACCAGGCACCCGCGCCCCTGCCAGCCGATTTGCGTCGCCTTGCCATCCTCCACCAGGACGGGCACCATGCGCTGGCCCTCGGTGACTGCCAGCATGCGCGCCAGAGCGTCCGGATCGGCGTCCACGTCGTACTCCTCGAACTCGCGGTTCTTCCACTCCAGCCACTCCCGCATTTCTCGCGTGAACTGGCAACTCGCCGAGCCGTAGAGCTCAGTTTTCGGCATGACGAGTTACCTCCAGCAGCTCGCGAATGATGTGATACATGGAGGCCTGCACTTCCTGAATGCGCGGGATGTAGTCCGAGCCGACCACCAGCGAGAAGTCCGCCAGGCCGCGCCGAAGGATCTCGCCACCGTCGTTGCCCAGCAATCCGACGGTCAACAGATTCCGCTTGCGAGCCTCTTCGAGGGCCATGACGATGTTTTTCGATCCGCCACTGGTGGAGATGCCGATGGCCACATCCACCGGCCGGGCTTGCGCAATGAGCTGGCGAAGAAAAATCAACTCCGTGCCGACGTCGTTGGCGAGCGCGGTAATGTTGGCCGGTTCGAGTGACAGCGAGACGGCTGGAACGGGTTGGTAGCCGGCGGGCGGAAGAACGCAGTCGATCGCCCAGTCGTTCGCGTCGGTGGCCGAGCCGCCGTTACCGAACAGGATCAGTTTGCCGCCTCGCTCCAGCCGATCGCGAATGGCGAGCGTGGTTTTGACGATTTGTTCGGCCTGCCCCTTCGCCACCCGCGAGCGCAGTTTCGCGTCTTCACCCACTTTCATTCGGATGGATTCGGCCACTTCATCCAGCAGCCCGCCGGTCTCCTGTTTTTCCTGGCCGAGAAACGGATAGAGGAAACCGGCGTTGCCTACGTCGTGGCCCAGCTCGCGATGCTCGAAAAAGACGTGCACCGTTTCCCACAGCGTGTGGTAGAGCATCTCGATCATCTCCTGGTGGAGGAACGGATCCAGCGTCGGAGTGCGGCAGGAGTAGGAGCCTCGGTCTCCGGGCAGCGCGAAGGTCATCGCACGGCGAGCATCGGCGCCGTCGAGGGCGGCCTGCACTTCCGGATCGCCTTCGGGCGGTCCGAAGCCCATGACGATATCTTCCGGACGCAGGATCGCAGCGAGCCAGGCGCCGGACAGAATCGATAGATCGAGCGCGGGCAGTGCCCGCTTTCCCACGATCACCGGATGAACGAATTCCACCGACACGTGCTGAGCGTCGGTGGAGTAGGGCCCGCGTCCGAATGCGAGCAGGCGGCCGCCTTTCAGAAAGCGATCCGACATTTCCTGACACGCCAGAGCCAAACGGGGCGCCTCTAGCGCGAAGAACTCCTCGCAGATCCGATTGCGGTCGGCTAGGGCCTCTTCGACGCGGACGGCGAGAGTGGAGCGCGTGGTCAGCATAACCAATGCGCGGGCTACGCGCAGAGACACTCATCCATTATCTATTTTCAGGAAGGCGATGCCGAGACGTCCGCGGGGTTTTTAGACTAGTTGCTCCTCGACGGCGGCCACCAGGTCTTTGGTTCGAACCGGCTTCGACAAGAAGCCCTGCATCCCCCAATCCAGGCAGCGATCCCGGTAGTCGTCCGAACAATTCGCGGTGAGGGCAATGATGGGTATATCGGCGTATCCAGGCAGGCTCCGAATGCGTTCCGCGGTTTCGAATCCATCCCAACCGGGCATTTGCAGATCCATGAGGATGAGGTTGAACTGATGCTGCGACGCGGCTTCGAGAGCGGCTCTTCCGTCGCAGGCGCACTGGACGTCGAAAGCCTGGCGCCGCAGCGCGTGACCGGCGATCGTCTGCGCCACCGAATTGTCATCCACTACCAGAATGTGGCCGCGCAGCTCCGGAACTTCCGCCAGTGTGGGAGAAGCATCCGAGGCGAGGCGCAGTGATAGGGAAACCGAAAACGTGCTGCCCTTCCCAACCTCGCTTTGAACCGTAATGGACGCTTTCAACAGTGTGGCTAGTTTTTGAGCCACGGCCAGACCCAGACCCAGCCCGTGGTAGTTGCGCGCCAGCCCGGTTTCGATCTGCTGGAAGCACTCGAAGACGGAAGCTAGTTTGTCGGAGGAAATCCCGATTCCCGTATCTCGCACGGCAATGTTAATGGGTACGGTTGACTCCCGCGCACTCTCGGCCGCAGCCCGAATCTCTATTTCCCCCTCATTTGTGAATTTCACCGCGTTCGAAACCAGGTGTGATAGCAACTGTCGCATGCGCACCGCATCGCCGGAGACAGTATTCGGCAGGCAGCTATCCAGGTTGCCGATTAGCCGAAGACCCTTAGCTTCGGCTTTGGGTGCGAACTCCGAGATCAAACCATGCAGTGTTTCCCGCAGCGAAAACTCGCTCTCCTCAAGCCGAATGTGATTGGCGGAAAGGGCGGAAAATTCCAAGGTGGCGTTGAAGATTTCCAGTAAATTTTCCGCGCAGGAACGAGTAGCGCCGACGTATTCTCGCTGGTCCTCCGTAAGAACGGTTTCCAGCAGTAGATCGGTCATGCCGAGAATTCCACTCAGCGGAGTTCGAATCTCATGATTGAGACTGGCGAGAAACTGACCTTTGAGATCGCTGAGTTCGTCCATCGGGACACGTGCCGTCTATTATCAAATCGGCTGCGTCAGGATGGGTTTTAAGAAATCCTCGGGATAAAACGAAAACCGGACCCGGGAGGCGATGGCCGACCCGAGTCCGGTTAAGAGAGCGTATTTGTTGTTACCAGCGACGGCCGAAGCCGCCACGAAACACGAAGGCGGGTCCCCAGAAATAGGGATAACCATAACCGTAGGCATAAGGATAGGGCGGATAGTATCCGTAATAAGCTGGCGGAGGCGGAGGAGCCCCCGGGCCATATCCATACCCGTAACCCGGTCCAGGAGCGCCGGGACCGGGCCCGCGCATCGCGCCCTGTTGCCCGTAATTCTGCGGCTGCGAGGCCGGTTGGAAGGCCTCATAGTTGGCGTCCAGAGTCACCGGAGAATCCAGTCGAAATGTCAGTGGCGTTTCCGGGTACACGATCGTCGGGCGTCCGCGCGTGAGCAGCACGCCGATGGTCGAAACCACGAGTCCAGCTCCGGCGCCAACGCCGGCACCCACTCCGCCGTTAACGGCCGCGCCGATCGCCGCGCCAGTGGCGGTGGTCGCGCCGATGGCGAAGGCATCGCGGCCCACCGAAGTCGGGCCACGCCGCTCCATCAATTTACTCTTGACTTGAATCTGATGCCCGTCCGCCAGAGCGATCTCGGTCAGTTCGAGACCGAGGCGCGAAGTTCCGCTCACTCGTCCCGCCTTCTGCGCTTCCGAAACCAGACCGCTCACCTGCTGACCGCGGTGCGCCACCACCAAGCCGTCCACGACCAGCGGCTGCGCGAGCGTCGCGAAGAACGCGTCACCCACCTGATTGCGATCGCTCGACAGCGGCTCGTTCACTCGAATCGTTACCCACGTCCCGGCCGGAATCGTCAGTTTGCTGGGGGGAGCCTGGGGCGGGGGAGCGGGCTGCGCCGGTGCGGGACCTTGCCCTGGGTCTACGCCCGTAGCTGCCGAAGCGTCAGCCGGCGGCGCGGTCGATTGAAATCTCTGCCACCCACTGGACGGCGCCGGTCCGGCCGGGCTCGGATCCTGAGCCATTCCCGGAAACGAAGCCACCAGAGAGATTGCCATCACCGAAGATAGAATCGATATTGTCCGTGATTTCATGTTTTGTCGAACCTCTCTCACGAGCCCTGGTAAGGCATCTCGTATACCAAATCTCAAACCATTGATTCGATAAGGTTTTCTGGCTGACCCGTTGGCCGAGGAAAGCCATGCCTGGTGCTTTTCGGCCACCACTCGTCCTTAGCCGCCGGCATAATATCCATCCCGGGTCTGGACCACCATTTCAGTCTGCTTGGTTGCGACGTGGATATGGCGATACCCCTTGCCGGTGTCCGATTTCTCCGGCGTGTAACCCAGGCTGTACTGATTGCGCAACTCCTCTTGAATCTGATCGTACGCTTTGTCAACGGGCAGCTTCTTCGAAACTTCGAAAAACGCGCCGCCGGTTTGCCGGGAGATGCGTTCGAGGACTTTTTTTCCATCCGGGCGGTCGCCGCCGCCTGTACTGGGATAGCCACCGCCGCGCCGGCCCATTCCGAATCCTCCGCCTCCAAATCCAGGGCCGCCATAAGCATCGTGATCCGCGAACAGAATCGAATAGACCAGCGTATCGGCGCGCTGAGCCGACTCGACCGCGTTTGACAAAAACGACTTGCTGCCGTTGTCGACGCCGTCTGTCAACAGGATGAGCGCCTTGCGGCCGGACTGTTTCTTCATCAATTCATCGGAAGCCAGCAGGATCGAATCGTAAAGCAAGGTGCCGCCGCCTCGATGTCCGCCTCCGCCCGGATATCCACCGCCGCCGCGTCCGCCACCGCGCTGGCGCTGCTCCTCGGGAAGGTCGAGCGCCGACAGAGCGTGTTCCAACTTCCTCGGCGACGACGTGAGATCTTGCAGCAATTCCACTTCATGATCGAAATGGATGAGGAAGGCGTGGTCTTTATCCTCGCGCAGCACACGATCCAGGAATCGATAGCTGGCCGCGCGCTCCTCGCCCAGCACGCGGCGTTGGCTCATGCTGGTGTCCACCAACAACCCCAGCGTCAACGGGAGGTTGGATTCCTGCGAGAAATATCGAATCACTTGCGCGCGGCCGTCTTCGTCCAGCGTGAAGTCGTCTTTGGTCAAGTCGCGAACGATTTTGCCTTGCTGGTCGCGCACCGTGGCGAATACGTTGACGACGTTGACGTCGGCGCTGAAGGTGGTATCCTTGGCGTCTTGCTGCCCTTTCAGGAGTCGGCGAAACGCCACGAGCGAGGCGGCCGATGCCAGAATACTCCGACGGGTGACGGGCCGAATGAACATAGCTCTCTCCACAAGATGTATTCCACGGAACACCGGTTTCAATCCAGGGTTCAAGTGTCCTTTAATTTATATTCTACAATTACTTATGGCGCTTCCGGCAAGCATTACTTCAATACAACGACGGGCTACCCGGCGGCCGAGTTTTCCAGCGCCGATGAATCCAGAGCCATTGTCCGGGATGCTCGCGGATGATGCCCTCCAACACTTGGTGCAGGCGCTGGGTGTCTCGGACGGCATCGCCGGTCATCTCGATCGGCGGACGGAAATGCAAGACGTAGCGCCGCTCCTCGGCCGACCATACCGCGAATCCGGGAATGACTGCGGCGCCGGTGCGCGCGGCGATCTTGGCGAACGCGGTGTTCGCGCAGGCCGAAGTTCCGAAGAAGTCGACGAAGACGCCCTCTTCGAGCGACGTGTTCTGGTCGATCAAAATGCCGACGGCGTCGTTACTCTGTAAAGCCCGCAGAACCGCTCGCGCGCCGTCCCACTTCTCGATGAGCCGATTGCCGGAAAGCTGCCGCCGTTTTTCCACCATCCGATCGATGCGTGGATTGTCGAGCGGCCGGATCATGACGTGCATCGGCTCCGTCATCAGCCCGTGCGCGAAGGCGCTCAACTCCCAGTTGCCGAAGTGCGCGGTGGCGACGAGAATCCCTCGGCCGGATTTCTTCGCTTCCAGATAATTGTCGAGGCCCTCGTAACGGATCCACTGCGAAATGTTTGCGCGATTCATTTGCGGGAATCGCGCGAAGGCGTACAGCAGGCGCCCGATGGACTCGAAAACTTCGTCCGCGATGGCGGCGCGTTCTTTCGGAGACTTGTCCGGATAAGCCAGTTGGAGATTGCGCGTGGCGACGGCGCGCAGCCGCGGGATAGCCAGATCGAGGAGCCGCGCATAAAATCGCGCCAAGCCGGGCGGCGCGTGAGCGACCGACCACAGCACGAATCGGGCGGCTAGGTATTGGAGGAACGCTATTCTATCCACCCTCCGCCCAGCACCAGGTCGCCGTCGTAAAAGACCGCGCCCTGTCCGGGAGTGATGGCCCGTTGCGGCTCGTCGAAATGAACCTCGGCGCGCCCGGTATCGGCGGCCGGGTAGATCGTGGCGGGCGCGGCGAGATGCTTGTTGCGGATCTTGACCGAGGCGCGCAGTGGGGCCGAGATCGGAGGAATCGAGATCCAGTTAATTTCTCTAGCGGTCAGGCGGGCCGACAGCAGGTCGTTGCTACCTCCGACGATCACGCGCTGCGTCGCCGGCTCAGTGGCGATCACGTAAAGCGGCTCGCGGGCGGCGATGCCCAATCCGCGACGCTGGCCGACGGTGAAATGATGCACGCCGCGGTGCTCGCCCAGCACTTGGCCCTCCGTGTCGAGAATCTCGCCATGAGTGCGCTCCGATTCCACACCTCGCTCCCGAAAATAGGCATCGATAAAGCCGGCGTAGTCTCCGTTCGGAACGAAGCAGATTTCCTGGCTGTCGGGCTTCTCGGCAACCGGCAATCCCAACTCGCGCGCCAGCTCGCGCACTTCGGGCTTCGTCATGGCGCCGAGAGGGAATTGAGCGCGCGCCAGTTGTTCCTGCTTCAAGCCGAACAGGAAGTAAGTCTGATCCTTGGACGCGTCAGCGCTGCGGCGCAGTTGATAGCGGCCGGCCGATTGATCCTGTGTGATGCGCGCGTAATGTCCGGTGGCGATGCTGTCCGCGCCCAGCCCGGCGGCAAGATCCAGGAACTGATCGAACTTGATGAAATTGTTGCAGAGCGTGCACGGGATAGGCGTGCGCCCGGCCAGGTACTCGTCGATAAAAGGCCGCACCACCTGCGCTTCGAAACGATCCTCGAAATTGATGACGTAATACGGAATGCCGAGATGCTGGGCGACGGTGCGCGCGTCATAGACATCGTCGAGCGAACAACAGCGGCCCACCGAACCGCCTTCGGGGACCAGCTCGGGCAACCGCCGCTGATTCCAGAGCTGCATGGTTAAGCCGACCACGCGCGCGCCGCTCCGCTTAAGCAATCCCGCGACGACGGAGCTATCCACTCCGCCCGACATGGCGACGGCGGTGGTGCGCACGGTAGTGGTGGCGTCAGACACTGGCGGTATAGGTGGGCGAGAGCTTTCGTAATTGCGCGGTGGAATCCGCGACGGCGTCGATCAACGCGTCGACTTGATCGGCGGTATTCGACCGGCCGAGCGAGAATCGCAAACTGGCGCGGGCGCGTTCGCGGCTGAGTCCGGTAGCCAGCAGGACATGCGACGGCTCTACGGCGCCGCTCGAACAAGCCGAACCACTGGAGACGGCGAAGCCCTTCAAGTCCAGCGCGATCACCAGCGCTTCGCCGTCGATACCGTCGAAATAAATATTGGTCGTGTTGGGCACGCGTAGCGACCGGCCGCCGTTGACGCCGGTATCGGGCACGCGCGCAAGAATGTCTTGTTCCAACCGATCGCGGAGCGCGGCGAGCCGCGACGATTCTTCCAGCATGTCGGCGACTGCGACTTTGGCGGCGGCGCCGAGCGCGACCGCGCCCGGAACATTTTCAGTGCCCGCGCGGCGCTCTTTTTCGTGGCGTCCGCCGAATTGCAATGGCTGAAGGCGCGTCCCGGCCTTGACGTACAAAGCGCCCACGCCCTTCGGCGCGTAAAGCTTGTGGCCGCTCATCGAATAAAGATCCACACCGAGCGTTCTGACGTTCACCGAAATCCGTCCCGCGGCCTGGACCCCATCGGCGTGCAGCAAAGCACCTGCCTCGCGCGCGATGGCGGCGATTTCCTGGAGCGGTTGAATCGTGCCCAGCTCGTTGTTAGCGTGCATCACCGAGATCAGGACGGTGTCCGGACGCAGGGCTTGTCGGATAGCAGCGGGATCGACGATGCCTTCTGAACCCACCGGAACGTAGGTCACTCGGACGCCCTGACGATCGAGTTCCCGGCATGTGTTCAGCACCGCCGGATGCTCGATCGCGGTAGTGATCACGTGCTTTTTGGCATTGGGATGGGCCCGCACGGTGCCGAAAATCGCGAGGTTGTCGGCTTCGGTGCCGCCGCTCAGGAACACCAATTCCTTGGGGTCGCAATGGAGCAGGGAGGCTACCTGGCGGCGGGCGGTTTCCAGGCGTTCCTTGGCCAATTGGCCGTCCTGGTGGATACTGGACGCGTTTCCGTGGACTTCAAGTAGCGCTGGAACGAGTACTTCGAGTACAGCCGCAGATACGGGCGTGGTGGCATTGTGATCAAAGTAGTAACGCGTCACTTCAACTACAAGTTTAACAACGTTACGCGGCTAGGTTGTTCTCGTTCCGTGCGGAACTCTATCCGAACGGATAGTGGGGGTGCCCGTCATGCCGGTTGGCCGATACCAGCTGGACGAAAACTCGGGTTTGTCAGTCCGTCAATAATAACGGGCTATTCACGTTCAGCCCAACCAGGGAGGCCGACCCGTCAAGCACGCGCCAAGTCAAGGTCTCGTCGGCCTCGCCACTCGAACATTTCTCATGATATATGAGCACGACGATAGTCCCATTCTGGCTCGCGTTCACTTGCCAGGACGTCGGCCCTGAATACTGACAGTTTATACGAGCTTCCTGTGTATGCGTGCGAGGAACTTAACTGCCACATCCTTCGTCAGCGTCTTCTTGAAGACGGCGTCTGCGTCAGAATAAATTTGCTCATAGCCGCTATGCTCAAGCTGTTCATGAAGGCGCGCCGAAGCGACTGTAGCAACTGGCACGTACTCGGACTTCACACGCAGTATGAAGATCGCAAGAGCCGCTATGAAGACGAAGGGCGAAGCGATAGCAAGCCATAGCTTCCAGCGGAACGATCTCCGTGGCTGCGAGGGCTGTGCATCACCTCGCGGGGATAGGCCAGGATCAGGTTCCATAGAAAGCGGGGTCATCGGCCGCGATCATCGGTCGGCTTTCAGCTCAGCAAAGGTGCGCGAAAAACGAACCTTGCCCCGAAGCTGGTGCAAGCGCGCGTAGGCGTCCGATGCTGCCACCAACTGGAGGCCGGTGCGAATGGTTTGGCTGATGCCGGCACCCGTAGCTTTCTGCGCCCGTTCGAGAAGTTCCGGCGGTACCTCGACCGTGATCTTGCGGGTGCTTGCCATGACATCTCAAAGTACCATGGCCTCTCATGCCGCCCACTATAATCGAAGAACCGACATGCGACCCGCGATTTGTTTGCTATCTGGCGGACTCGACTCGGCCACTTCCATGGCGGTGGCGCGGCGCGATAGCTTCGATTGCCATGCGCTTAGTTTCGACTATGGCCAGCGGCATCGCGTGGAGCTGGACGCGGCGGCGAGGGTCGCGCAAAGCCTCGGCGCGCTGAAACACATCATCGTGCCCATCAACCTGAGAGTCTTCGGCGGATCGGCGCTGACCTCCGACCTCGCGGTGCCAAAAGCCGGAGTGAGCGCGGGCATCCCCGTCACCTACGTTCCGGCGCGCAACACCATCTTTCTGTCGTTCGCGCTCGCCTGGGCGGAAGTGCTTGGCTCGTCCGACATTTTCATCGGCGTGAACGCGATCGATTATTCCGGCTATCCCGACTGCCGTCCGGAATTCACCGAGGCCTTCGAGCAGATGGCCAATCTTGCGACCAAGGCGGGAGTGGAAGGCCGCACGCGCATCCAAATCCACACGCCGCTGATTCAACTCTCGAAATGCGCGATCATCAGATTAGGCGCCGAGTTGGGCGTCGACTTCCGCTTGACCCACAGTTGCTACGATCCCGACCAGAAAGGCCGCGCGTGCGGCGCGTGCGATTCCTGCAGGCTCCGGCGTCAGGGCTTCCGCGAAGCGGGTCTCGAAGATCCCATCGAGTACATCAGTGAAAATTTCTGAAATCTTTTATTCCATTCAAGGGGAAGGCACGCTGGCCGGCGTTCCGTCCGTCTTCATTCGCACCAGCGGCTGCAATCTTCGGTGCTCCTGGTGCGACACGCCCTATACGTCCTGGGCGCCGGAAGGCGAGGAGCGTTCCATCGATTCGATCGTTCAGGAAGTGGAACGCTTCGGCGCCTCGCATGTGGTGGTGACGGGCGGCGAACCGATGATCGCGCCCCAGATCGACGAACTGACGAATCGCCTGGGCGGACACCTCACCATTGAAACTGCCGGGACTGTGGACGCCCACGTCCGCTGCGATTTGATGAGTATCAGTCCGAAGCTTGCCAATTCGACTCCGCACACGCGCGAGGGTGGCCGCTGGGAACAGCAACACGAACGATTGCGCTATCAACCGGAGATTCTGAAGCGGCTGATTCAGCTCTATCCGTATCAACTGAAGTTCGTGATGGTGTCGCCGGGCGACCTGGCGCAGGTAAGGGCTATCGTCGAGGAAATCGGAGCCGCAAGGAACCGCGTCTTGTTGATGGCCGAAGGAGTGGACGCGGGCGTACTGGCCGAGCGCGGGCGCTGGTTGGCCGACATCTCCAAAACCGAAGGATTCCGTTTCACCCCCCGGCTCCACATCGATCTGTGGGGTAACCGCCGCGGCGTTTAAGCGCTCAGCTCGTAACCGTGCTCGGCGATCTGGATCCACAGCGTCTCGGATTGCCGTCCGTGCAGCGCGAAGATCTGGCGCACCAGGTCGCACACCTGCTCGCAACCTTTCTCGTAGAAAACTAGAATCGCCGGACCCGCGCCGCTCAGAGTGCATCCGAGCAATCCGGGGGCGCGCAGGCGGACCATCTCTTCCAGGCCCGGCACCAGGGCGTAACGATACGGCTGATGCATGCGATCCTCGAAGGCGGCTGGAAACGCGCTGGTGGTTCCGGTGGCCAGCGCGGCGATCAGCAGGGCGCTGCGTTGCACGTTGAAAATCGCGTCCTGGCGCGAGTATTGCTCCGGCAGCACGCGCCGGGCCTCGGTGGTCGGAAGAATGAAGTCGGGCACCACCACGGCGAGCGCGTAGCGCGCCGGCAGTTCCACGCGGACCGCGCGCGCCACTCCGCCCGCGTCAATGGCGCTGGCCACAATGGAGCCCAGCACGCAAGCTGCGACGTTGTCGGGATGCCCTTCGATGCGCGCGGCCTCGTCCAGAATGCGGAGCGGCTTCCAGTGCAGTCCCAGCAAATGGTCGGCAATCACCACGCCCGCGATGAGCGCGGCGGCGCTCGATCCGAGTCCTTTCCCGATGGGAATGTCGTTATCGATTTCGAGCGCGATGCGCGGCAGTTTTGCGCCGACATCGCGAGCGACGGCCAGCGCGGTTTGCCAGATGAGATTGTCTTCGTTGGTAGAGATCTGATCCACGTCGCGTCCTCGCGCCCGAATGCTAAGCTGATCGGCCTGCTCAAACCGGCATGTAAGATAGACCCCGAGCGCGAGACCCAAGGCATCGAAGCCGGGGCCGAGATTGGCGCTCGAAGCTGGGACGCGGACCTTCATTGGGAGATCCGCTTACAGCCTCACCACGCAGCCGGTGCGGCAGGATTGGTATATCGACAGCACCACTTCGAGCGCGCGATAGCCGTCCTGGCCACTCGAGCACGGCGCGCGGCCGCTGGAAATGGCTTCTCCAAAATCGCGAAACTGCCGCTCGAACGGAGCGATGGGAGTTCCCATGGGATCGGACGCGCCCGAAGCGATGTCATAGGCCAGCGGAGGGGGATCTCCGGTATCATTCTCGACGTGCCACGTTATTAATTTGTCGCCGGAAAGCACCGCCGTGCCCTTCGTGCCGTGGATCTCGATGCGGTCGCTAAAGCCTGGCCAGAACGCGGTCCCAGCTTGCAGCACGCCGGTGGCCCCGGAGGAAAACTTAACCAGCGCCGCCACCACGTCCTCCGATTCGATCTTGTGCCGCGCCGCCAATTGCCAGTAACCGAATACTTCCGAGATACCTCCCATGAGCCACAACAAAACGTCCACCTGATGAATGGCCTGCGTGATGAGCGCGCCGCCGCCCTCCACCGCCCAGCTTCCCTTGATGGGGCGCGAGTAGTAAGCTTCGGACCGATACCATTTCACATAGGCGTCGGCTTGCACGATCTTGCCCAGCCGCCCGGATTCGATGGCGCGCCGCAGAAACTGCGTCGAGAGGTCAAAGCGGCGCTGGCTCACCACGCCCAGCACGATACCGGCGTCGCGCGCGGTGTCGATCATTTTCCGCGCGGTTTCCAGATCGGTGGCCATCGGCTTTTGTACTTGCAGGTGCTTCTTTGCGTCCGCGCAGAGTTGAACAGGTTCGAAACGGAAATTCGGGAACGTGCAGACGTCCACGTAGTCTACCTGGGGGTGGCGGCAGAGCTCCTGATAGGTGGGAACGAATTCGCAACCGTGGCGTTGCGCGAAGGCGCGTCCGTTTTCCGGAGTGAAGTCGGTGCAGGCCGTCACCTGATAGCCGATGTTGGCGTAGGCCTGCGCATGCTTGTGCGAGACCGCTCCGGTTCCGATGATGCCGACGCGCATTCAGGTTAGAGTCATTGTGCCACAGGCGTTCGGACGTGTTCGGGCCGAAAGCCAAGACCGATCACCCGCGCCGGGATGCGCCGCAAGATCGGGAAGCGCTGCAAGAGCCGCAGGGGAAATGGAAGGCGGCGCAGGGGAGTTTCGTTGTTCAAGGCGCGGCGAATAACACGCTTGTGCGCGAAAACTTGAAGCCCCTGCGTCATGCGCGTGGGGAACTCGCGGCGTCGTTGGACCGCCCGCAGCCGTTCGTCGGTCACTCGACCCCTTTGCAGCGGGCCCGCTAGAATATTCGCCGCAGCCACGGCATCCTGAATGGCGAGATTTATTCCCACGCCGCCCACCGGCGACATGGCGTGCGCGGAGTCGCCGATGCACAGCAGGCCGGCGCGCCACCAGCGGCGCAAGCGATCGACGGAAACCGACAGCAGCTTGATGTCGTTCCAATCCTTCAATTCGTCAACGCGCTCACGAAGGAACGGTGCGGTCTTCGCGATATCCTCCCGGAACGACGGCAACCCCTTTTCCCGGATCGCATCGAATCCTCCTTTGGAAATCACGTACGCGCATTGCCAATAATCGCCGCGGTCGATCGTCACCAGAATCCTTCCCGCTCGGACGCGCCCTAGCGTCTGATTGGGATCGTCAGGCCCCCGAGGAATCCGCATCCAAAGCACATCGATGGGCGCGCCCAGATCCAGGACTTCGAGAGCGGCCTTCTCGCGAACGATGGAGCGGCGGCCGTCCGCTCCGATGGTCAGGTCCGCTCGCACTTCCAGCGGCCCCCGCGGCGTCGTTGCGCGCACGCCCACCACGCGGCCGTCCTCTATGATTAGATCGGTGACTTCCGACTCCATGCTCAGATGGAATCGCGGATACTGTCTACCGTGTTCGGCGATGAAGTTGAGGAAGTCCCATTGCGGCATGAGCCCGACGAATTTGCAGTGGGTGGGAAGATGAGAAAAGTCGGCGACAGTCGCCTGGAGGTCGTCGATTTGAGCTCCGATTTCCGACAGTTCCTGGTGCGGCCGGCTCAAGAAGTCATCCAGGATGCCGAGCTCGTACATCAGTTCGAGCGTCGACGGATGGATGGTGTCTCCGCGGAAGTCGCGCAAGAAATCGGCGTGCTTTTCGAGCACCACTACATCCACTCCCGCGCGAGCGAGCAGAAAGCCGAGCACTATCCCGGCCGGTCCGCCGCCCGCAATGCAGCAACGGGTTGCGATTGCGTTGGAAGCTGGATTGTCGTGCGGCATCGCCGTAAGGCCCTCGCTCCTATCGTAGACGCGAAACCGGGCTGCCGAATGGCGCGCGCGGGCCGCATGGCGCGTATTCTCTCGAGATTTGCGAGGCAGGAAAAGAAGTCGCGTGTTATCTTAGGGAAGAACGCCTTCCTTGCTGTATCTCCAGGGCCGGTAGCTCAGTTGGTAGAGCATCGCACTTTTAATGCGGTGGTCGCGGGTTCGAGCCCCGCCCGGCTCACCATGATTCTACAGCACTTCAATTAGGACGCCCTGGCTGTCTGTCACCACTTTAGGGGCTTCCTCAGACTTTAGGTGTGCTGCCAACTTCTTCGTTCACCGACACTGTGGTAGAGGTCGAAGACGGCCCGCGTCTTGTCGCCGCTGATCTCCATTGCTTCTTTCTCCGAGAGTCCCGCCTCGATCATGTTCGTCACGGTGCCGTAGATGCGCTGCTCGTCGAGCAGTGGCGTCATACCTCGATGCCGCGAACCATCAGGGAGTGTAGGTCGGGGCGGCGCGCTCCTGCCCAACACGGGCGCCCTGGCCGCGCTGACCCCCTCATTTGTGATGAGGAAGTAAATTAGCTGTAAAATTTGCCCTTTGTCAGGAAAATCACTATGAATCGCAATGCCCGGATTGCTAGCATCGCTTTGCATATGAGATTTGCAACGTGCCTTCGAACCCTTCCCGTGCTTGCGCTCGCCGGGTCCATTTCTCTGCTCCGTGCGGCTGAGATGGCCAGCGCCACTATTTCGTCTACTCAATTGAACTCGACAACCTGGAAGTACGATGTGGTACTCGACGATATCGGGACCACGAACCTGGGTACTTTCTGGCTGGCTTGGGTACCCGGGGAAGACTTCATGCCCACAAGCCCAACCAACATCACTTCGCCAACGTCATGGACCGCGAACATTACTGGCGGCACTTCTGGCGACGGCTATGCGATCGAGTGGATAGCCGGCAGCGGCGCTGCGCTGACACCCGGACAAACGCTGTCGGGATTCTCGTTCGAGAGCACCACGCCGCCCACCACAATGGCGGGGACCTCGCCATTTTACGCGCAGCCAATCCTCACGAGCTACGTCTTCAGCGGAGCCCCGTTCTCGGATGGCGGGTTTCAATTTCAGGTACAGCCGGCTTCCGTTTCCACTCCCCCTTCAGTGTCGATCAATGCCAACGGCGTCGTGCCCTTGGACAGCAAGGGCACGACGATTCAAGCCGGGTCGTGGGTTTCGATTTATGGCTCAAACCTCGCGGCAGCAAAAACGACTTGGGACGGGAACTTCCCCACCAACCTGGGTGGAACCACCGTCACCATAAACAACCAGCTCGCGTATTTGTGGTACGTCAGCCCCGGACAGATCAACCTTCAGGCTCCGGACGACACCGCGACCGGTACCGTCGCTGTGGTCGTTACCACTGCGAGCGGGTCCGCTTCGTCCACTGTGACATTGGGGCAGTTCGGGCCTGCGTTCAACCTGCTCGACAACACGCACGTGGCGGGGATCATCCTCAGAACGGACGGCTCCGGCGCATACGGCGGAGGGACCTACGACATCATCGGGCCCACTGGAAACTCGCTTGGTTACGCCACTGTAGCGGCGCAGGGAGGCGATACGATCGAGCTTTTTGGTGTGGGCTTCGGCGAGACGAATCCGACGGTACCGGCGGGCCAGGCGTTCTCCAGCTCGGCTCCCGCAGTAAGTCAAATCGGAATTATGATAGGCGAGACGGTACTGACGCCTTCTTTCGCCGGGTTGACCGGGGCTGGACTCTTTCAGTTCAACCTGACGCTGCCGACGGGACTTGGAACGGGTGACGTGGCGTTGGTGGGACTTGTCGGCGGAGTTCAGACGCCATCCGGCGTTGTCATCTCGTTTGCCACGCCGACTGTCGCGCCGGCACCGCCGCCCGTGCCCTACGTAGTGGGGGATCGGGGTGGCCGTTAGGCTGCCCCGACTGCCGAATCAGGCGTGTTGGCAGGGAAGACGCAACCGGAACTGGGTGCCGGAGAGCGACTCCGCCTCCCCCACAAATCGCCGCCGTGGTCGAGCGCGGTCTGCCGAGAGAGTCCAAGGCCCAAACCCAGGCCATTCTTCCCTTCGGAGTCAAATGGCTGAAACAAATGCTCTCGGACCGACGCGGGAATGCCCGGCCCCTTGTCGTCCACGCTGACCACGATGGAATCGCCGTTTCGATCCGCGCGTATCCGCACGCAGCCGCCATCCGGCATCGCCTCCAGCGCGTTGGCGATCAGGTTCAGGAATTCGCGTTCTATACGCGCGCCTTCCAGCGGAAGCTCGATGGAGGTCGATCTGCGTGTCGATGATGACGCCCTGCCGATCCGCCGAAGCGGTCTGCGCTTCCGCCGCGCCAGCCGCTTCCTTCTTACGACTCTATCGGAAGCGCCCCGGCCCGCGCCTCGCCCTGCTCTTCCAACCACTTGTACGCCGGGCCGCTTCCGATAGAGATCTAACGTCACTCAGGCGGAACTGCGCTGCGGGACCACCTCTTGCCAACGCAAAGTAGAAATGTCCGGTTTCGGCCGGGCTGGTGGAGGGTGCGTGATAGTCTGATTTCGATTCTCTGGGAAGTCGCGCTCCCCGGGAAGATTCAAGGCCGATGCGACGGGGCTGGCTCCGAAGTAATCGGCGGCAGACCCTCGGTCAACGGGGCCCTGCGGGGTACCCTCCGAGGGTTGTGCTTTTGATTTTGAATCGCTCATTACTTGGGTGGAGTCTCGGAGCGGAGGCCTTGAATAGAGAAAGCGCGAAGCGGCCGGGCCGGTTTTGCCCGGCCTACCTTTTGCCTTGAGCCGCGGGTTCACAAAGGCTCCTTCGGTTTGGCGCCGGAACTCTCCAGCGTCTGCCAGATCTTCGGCGCCTTGTTCAGATCAAAGTTCTTGTTCCACTCGCTTCGCTGAACCGGCTTGAGCTGCGGTTTCGTTTTGGCCGGCTTCGCGGATGGAACCTTGGGCCGCTGAGCACACGGCGCAAGGTTCAGATACCGGTCGCGGAATCCAGCCGCGACAGAACCGACCCGCACGGCAGCGCCCCGCAGCCCGGTGCGGACGTCCGGGCGCGCGATCTGATAGATATTGGTGTCCAACGGGATGGTGTAGTCGTTGTTCACGCGCCGGCTTTTCCACATGGCTGAGAACCGCCGCCAAATCGTGCTGCTTCTCCAGCGGCCGGTGCGCGTCGTCCGCACTAGCTGGCTCCACCGCCAGCGTGGCGTTGACCCAGGGCAGACACTCGGTTTCCAGATAGCGGTTGGCTTGCTCCAGGGTTGCCACTCCGGCTACCCGCATGCCGTTCACTAGCCGGTCCTGGGCTGTCAAAAATCCGCGCTCCACCCGCCCTTTGGCCCGTGGACTGTG
>Ga0302325_10010872_pt1 | contig 19674 bp, 17 predicted proteins | sample Palsa_T0_2_FD_201948 | JGI IMG/M metagenome (GOLD analysis project Ga0302325, IMG submission 201948) | Peat permafrost microbial communities from Stordalen Mire near Abisko, Sweden - Palsa_T0_2 | ecosystem: Environmental > Terrestrial > Soil > Palsa > Peat permafrost | place: Sweden: Abisko...
GGATCCAGCCGAAAGAAGGGCCAGCAGGCGAAACCGGTGTCGACGCTGCGCTCCAGCCACGCCATGGCTTTGTCCGTTTCCCTTAATACCGCATAAACACAGGCGATTTGATAATAGGTGTGATGCGCATGGCCGAAGGAACGAGGGAAGTCGAGCGTTCTGCGAACACACTCGAGCGCCGGGTCTGCCCGGTTGCGCCGCGCGTGCAGCATGCCTTGCAGGCTGACAATTAAAGGCTCGTCTGGCAGTTGTTTAAGGGCCTCCGCCAACCGTTCCTCCGCGAGATCCAGATCTCCGCTCAGCAGGGGTGGCAGTGGGTGAAACCAGAGCGCATAGGTGCTTCCGGGGCTTCCTCGAAGGTAGGCCTCGGCTGCCTTTTCGGCGCTCGCGAAATCTCCGCTATAGAGATAGAAAAGCTCGAGGTTTACACTGCGAGTCTTGGGATTCGAGCGCTGCGCGTACTCGTGGGCGATACGCGCTTCTGGCAGTCGTCCGATATGCTCGCAAATAGAGGACATCCGGTTATGTGCCTGCTCCAGGTTGGGCCGGAGGGCCAGGACCTGTTCCAGCTCCGCAATCGCATCGGCGTGCGCGAAGTTTTTCGCCGGGCTCCATAAGATCCATGCGCAAGCCAAATGTGCCTCCGGCGACGTGGGGTCGAGCATCAGGGCCCTGCCGCAGTGGTGTTCGGCCTTCTCAAGCCGGGTGCGCCGCGGATCGAAACTGAAATACACGCTCGCCAGGACATATGACAGCCAGGCATGCGCCAGGGCAAATTCGGGGTCATGCTCGACGGCCGCCGACAAATGCCGAATAGCGCTTTCGAGCGTTTCAGGCCGGTCGGAATAACTCTCCCGGAGGCCGCACATGAATTCGTTATAGGCCTCCGGATTGCTACTGTAGCGGTCGCGGGACTTCGGCACAGCCAGTGGAAATCGGACTTGGAGCGATTCCACAAGCCGGCGCCCGATTTCATCCTGTAGCTCGAAAATGTTCTTCGGCAGGAAGTCATACTTCTCCGACAAACTAATCCTTTGGGTTGTCGCATCGAAGATCTGGATTGAGACGCGCCACAATTCTTCGAGCTTCTGAACATTTCCTTGCAAGGCATAGCGAACCCCCAGATCATGGCAGACCCGGACGGGGTCGGCCCCCGCGGGGTAGTTCAGTACCGCGGATGTGGGACGGACGCTAATATCCTCCAGACTCCCGAGCACGGTAATCAGAGCGTCCGCAAAGCCCAGCGAAAGCGCCTTACTTTGATCGATGTCACTCAAGAAAACAAAAGGCAGTACGGCAATCGACGTGAGCGTTCCCGGCTTTGGGCTGAAGGCGGAGGATGCCGCGGAAGGGGCACAGCCGGCGAGGGCTTCCAAAACGGCTTCGGCCGACGCATAACGCTCCGCGGGGTTCTTGCTGAGGAGCTTCTGCACGCTGGCGGCTAATTCCGCGCTTCCAAAAGCATCGGGAACCGGAGCCGGATCGTCGTGAAGGATGGCGTGCAGTATATCCACCGGAGACTGCCGCGGCCATGGATGATGCCCGGTCAGCATCTCATAGAGAACGATGCCAAACGCGAACAGGTCGCTCCGGGGATCTGTTTCCTGCCCGAGGATCTGTTCGGGCGACATGTAGGCGATCGTCCCGAGGATCCGGCCGGGAAGACTTAAGTCCATGCTGGCCGTGTTTTCCGCCTGGACCGGAGACGTTGGGACCCGCTTGGCAAGACCAAAATCAAGCACTTTCACGTAACCGTCGAAACGAACCATGATGTTCTCAGGCTTTAAGTCGCGATGTACAATGGCCGCACGATGCGCCGCGCCAAGCGCCTCCAGCACCTGCCTTGCAATGCGCAAGCTTCTCTGCGCGGGAAGCGCGTTCCGCAGCGAGGCACGCAAGGTTTCGCCTTCCACCAACTCGGTCACCAGATAATTGGGGCCGACGTCGTAAAGTGTACAAATGTTGGGATGATTGAGCGCCGCGATGGTCCGAACCTCACCGTCGAATCGTTCGCTGAAACGCTCGGCGGCGACCTTGATGGCCACGTCGCGGCCCAACCGGGGGTCCCGCGCCTTGTACACCTCCCCCATGCCGCCCGCGCCCAGCGGCGCGAGAATCTCATAGCGGCCGAGGCGCGTCCCGCTCGAAAGAGGCATAGAGTGCTTGTACGATTCTACCGGAATGTCCAACGGCAAGCCGCGGCTTTCCGCCGGCGCACTCGGACGGGCGGGCTTAGCGGCCGCAAAGGCGTATGATTATTTCTTCTTCGCCAGCGCCTCGGCGGGCGCGATTTCGCTTCCCTTCGCATCTACATAATGAATGTCGAAGGCGGCATCGGAACTGACAAAAGCGGAACAGGCCGAAGCGCACGTGAATTGATGCACGTGTTTGCTCGGCATCATGGCGTACCCTCCCGGACTGAGCAATGCGGCGTTGCCGGTATCCCTCATTTGTACCTTTGCGGACCCGCTCACAATCATGACCTGCTCGGCGGGCGTGTGCCAGTGCCAAGGGATTGTACAGCCGGCAGCGCCCTTGAGCAAGATCACGGAAGGACCTTTGGATGGATCGCCATTCTGCACGGCCAGAGTGGCGCATTCGGGGAGCCCGGGCAGCAAAGCGAACTTATTCTCCGACATCTTGCGCAGGACACCGATGTCGTCGGCAATGGCCACGGCCATGCACGCGAGCGTAGCGAAGGCAAATTTCGTAGCAGTCGTCATGAAAAGCATTTTATTACAAATACAAACCGAGGGGGAAAGCTCGAACTCGCCCGACACCTGACACCTTACGTCGTCCTGGCGGCCGACTGCGACCTATGTGGCCAATGGGCCGAGGTTTCGGCGTGACACAGGAGTTCGCGGTCGCGCAGTTTGTGCGCGATGGCTTCGTCAAAACCGGCCTGTTCGCGGAGGATGGACCCATCGTGGCCGTCAACGCCAACGCCGCGAATCCGCACTGCGAGCCGGCCGCCGAGATCACCTCCGCGAATCACGGCGGCGACCGGGTGCTGCTCGGCATTTGGGCCGAGCTCGACCTACATGTGTCAAGACCGGAGAAGTTCTCGCGCGGCCCAAACCCGTGCTCAGCGTCCACAATCTCGTCGATCATGGCTGCGCTGCCCGACGTCCGGGAATAGCTCCCCTTTCGACGAGTACACAGAGGGACGTCGAGCGGCGAAGACGAGGGTCCTGAGCGCAACCGCCTCGCGCGAGCGAGACACATGCAAAGAACCAAACGTCCCGCCATGTCGGCGACATTTGACAGCGGCCATCAGGAGTCCTCCAGCTGCCGCACGCCGTACGCGAACAGCAAAACGCCGCCGAGGGATCACTGCACCATATTAACGCTCGATATGATCGATGTATATGAAGCCGCTCATGATCCAGTTGGACGAGCCCACCCTAACAGCGTTGAACCGAATTGCCGCGCCTGGGAAACGCCAGCGGTCGGAGTTTGTGCGCCAAGCCATTCGAAAGGCCATCCGTCAGGCCGAATACCGCGCCATGCGCGAAGCCTACGGCAAACAGCCCGATTCGATTTCGGATGCCGACGACTGGTCCACGGCCGAGGACTACAATCCGTGAAGCAGTTCGAGATTTGGTGGGCGAACTTGCCCGCGCCCGCGGGACGCCGCCCTGTGCTGCTCCTGAGCCGCAATGACGCCTATCAGTAACTCAGCAAAATCATCGTCGCCGAGATCACCACCAACATCCGGGCCATTCCAGTGGAGGTCAGACTGGGTCGCCGCGAGGGACTGCCGTCATCATGCGTCGCCAACTTCGACAACATCCGCACCGCTGCGCGCCAATGGCTTGACTCCAGGGCGGGCGCGTTGGCGCCATCGCGGCATCGCGGCATCGCGGCATCGCGAGGTGAAACGTGCGTGGGATATGCACTCGGATGGGACGAGTTGATCGACCTGACCGTGAGCCCGTTTCATTGACCCGATCACCGTAAAGACTGAAAACGGGCCGATTCGTCGCGTAAAACGCTAGTGCGAGCCTTCGCCGGAATCGCGTCCGATTCGCAAACGGCGCCCGCCAAACTCTTCCCGCTCCAGGGTACGATCATTTTAAATGACGCCCGCAATTGGAGTCAAATCGGTCGTCATGACGAATGAAATCGTCGGCTGCCCGCATGAGGAGGGGATTGACTACCCCGACGGGCAGGTTCGCCCCCAGTGCCCGTTCTGGGCGCATCGCAATCGCTTTACCGGCGAGATCGAACAGTAGGCGGGAGGAAGCCGTTCCCGATCCGGTTGGATAAGCTCACAACCCAAACGGCCCCAAGAGATTCTCGCATCCGATTGCGCACGTTCATCCGTGTCCATCTGTGTTTATCCGTAATTCCAAAACGCAGTTGCTATCATAGTTACATGCGCATCTTGCTGTTCAGCGGCAAAGGCGGAGTCGGCAAGACCAGCCTGGCTGCTGCCACTGGCGTGCAACTGGCGCGCCTCGGCTATCGCACCCTCGTCATGAGCGTGGACCCCGCGCACAGCCTGGCCGATTCCTTCGACCTCGAAACCAGCCTTTTCCACGAGAAGACCGGCGACCCCTACCCCATCGCCGACAGGCTGGCCATCCACGAAGTCAATATCCAGAAGGAGATCAAGCGGCATTGGCGCGAGATTTCCGCCTACGTCATTTCCGTGCTGCGCACCACCGGCATCAGCGACGTGGAAGCCGAAGAGTTGGCCATCCTGCCCGGCATGGAAGAGCTCAGCGCCATGATGTGGGTCAACCAGTTCCGCCGGGAGCAGCGTTACGACGTCATTGTGCTCGACTGCGCGCCCACCGCCGAGTCCATGCGCTTCGTCAGTATGCCCACCACTCTCGATTGGTACATGAAGCACATCTTCCCCTTCCAGCGCACCGTGCTCAAAGCCGTGCGCCCGCTGGCCAATCGGGTTTCGCCGGTCGAGCTGCCCACCGACAGTTACTTCGCCAACATCAAGGAACTCTTCGGCAAGCTGGACGGCATCGACAAGCTGCTGGAAAATCCGCGCACCACCAGCGTGCGCCTGGTCACCAATCCGGAGAAGATGGTGCTGCGCGAGACCCAGCGCGCCTTCGTGTACTTTTCGCTGCACGGCCTCACGGTGGATGGCATCATCGTGAATCGCGTGCTGCCCGAGGCCATCACCGATTCCTTCTTCGCTGAATGGCGCGAGTCGCAGCACCGCGTCCTGGAGGAGATCGACGCCTACTTCGCGCCCGTGCCGGTCAAGCGCGTGCCGCTGTTCACACACGAGGTGCTGGGCGCGGAGCGCCTCCAGGAATTGGCGCGCGCGCTCTATGCCGAAGACGAAGATCCCGCCGCCGTCACGCGTACCGAAGCGCCCTACACCTTCACCAAGCGCGACGGGCATTTCGAGGTCCAGTTGCAATTGCCCTTCGCCATGAAGGGAGAAGTCGGGCTGTTCAAGAAGGGCGACGAGTTGGTAGTTCAGATTGGCACCCTGCGCCGGCACATCGGCCTGCCCACGTCCATGGCGGCCCTTTCGCCGGCGCACGCAAAGTTGGAGAATAAAGTATTGACCGTGGAAATGAGGGAGAATTGATTATGGCAGATGAAAAGACAAACATTGACGCTCCGGGCTGCTTCTACTGTCTGAATGTGAAGCCGTTCTTCCGGAAGGCCTGGTCCGATGCCAGTATGGACCATTTCCGCAACGCGCGCGTGGAGTTTCTGAAGGGCGTGCGCAGCGTGATCGACGATCGCATCGGCAACCTGTCGCGGCACGAGGCCAAGGGCACGCACGTTACGGTGGAGTAGTTTCTCTAGGGTTTGGCGAATTTCGGCGATCAACTGCTTCCCCGCGCAAGTTCGAGCACCTTTTGCAGGGCTTCGTCCCCGGTGGCGGCATTGTCAGTCGGAAGGCGCGAGAACAGATCGCGGAGGCGCACTCCTTCGACGCGTTCGACAATCTCGCAAAGCTCGTCGAAGCTGGCAGGCAGCGGCGGCGGACCGGGGGAAAAAGACGCGAGATGCCTGGACAGGGCTCGCAGCGCCACCGGCAGGCGACCGTCGCTAGTTTGGAGCCGGATGACACCGCAAGTGAGGCTGTGGGCCAAAGCCTCTTGCGTATCACCGCCCCCGCGCACAAGGTAGATAGCGAGATTGAAGTGGCTGATGGCGCAGTCGCCCGGCTGTGCTGCGTGGTACTTGAACCGCAAGGCAGCCTGCTCGTGCCGAATCGACTCCGCCGGACGACCGAGTTCGTCCTCCAGGTCGGCGAGCGCGCTCAGCACTTTTCCCAACCATTCAGTGTGAGATGCTTCTTCGAATCGTTGACGGCACTCCAGCAGCAATCGGCGGACATCCTCATAGCGCCCGAGGCGCAACTGCGGTGAGTAATCGTTGAAGCGCCTGCTGGCGATTTCGAGGTCGGTCGCGCCTCGAGATTTGGTGACCTCCACGATCTCCCGGTTGAGATCGAGCGCCTCCTGCCAGCGCCCCAGACCCAACGCGGCTGTGTGTCCGGTATCCAGGGTGGTTTTCCCGCACATTCCATGGGTTAGCGGATTCTTCAGCCTCGCCGGATCCGGGCAAACTTTGCATCTGTTTTCGTAGTTCCTCTACGGCCCCCAGCACTTCGGAATATCTTCCGAGTTCGTTTAGAATTTGCAATCGCTGTACTTCACCCAGGATCCGTGTCCAGGGACCCAGGCCAGCCAGCCTTGTCAGTTCCTTCATCTTGCCGAAGGTGTCCAGCGCCTCTCTAAGTCGTCCCGTCTCGCGCAGCAGACTGACGAGGTCCCCAGCTACCGCACCGGCCAGCCGGAACTGGCTGCGCTGCTCAGCCTCTCGCACGATCTGCCGCATCATCCTCTCGGCTTCAGCGGCTTGCCCGAGCCCGAGGGCCATCTTAGCGAGCACTCCGGCGTACATCAGTTCCTTATCGCTCCCCTTGGTCGCTCCAACAACGCGCCGCATGAGCGGCAGCACCGCCGCCAAAGTCCCGGGTGAGCGATCCCGCTGAGTAACGCGCTCAAGCAGAGCAGATGCAGCATGCCACTCCTGCCTGCGCACCAGGTAAGGCGCAGCGCCAAGCCCTGCGCGCACTATCGTCGGCCCGCCTCCTTGCATTTCATTTCCTAAGCCGACTGAAGACCCCGCTTGCCAGAATCCCGCCATCTCCTCGTCCGCCGCTGCGCGGCAGGCCTCGCCCGCCTGCTCCCGTCCGGCTTCCGCCACGCCGGGGTGAATCCGGTACCCGTTCTCCACAACATCCACCAGCCCGGCGTTATCCACTTGGCCGCCGCACGACTCAATGGTAGGAAGCTCCCCGACATCGCTGAGCCGCTTCCAATACTGCGGCCACACCTGTGCCACGATCCACGCTTCCCGATCTCCTTCCTCCAGGCAGCACAGAAAATGAAAGAACGCCCGCGCTTCAGGCGTTAGAGAATCGGTAATGGAGCGGGTCCAAGCGCCCGATGTCTGCAGGAACTCCGGCGCATCCAGCTTGGTTTCACCCTCCGCAAAGAACGCGGCCAATCGCGCTTGGCCGGCGGCGCTCGCGCCGGTCGTGCGATCCAGGTGCGCGCGTAGCGCCTCGGCGCTCGAAGCCTGCTTCTCCGCCAGTTCCAGCAGCTTGGGATGGCCCTGGACTACTTCCAGCGTGCGCCGCACCAGCGCACGCTGGTCTTCGTCTCGCAGCAGGCCTCCCAGATTGGGCAACTGCCGCGCCAGCAGCGCGGCCTCGTCCAAGGAAAGCGCATGAACCGTTAGTTCCAACAGGTGTCTGTCGGGCGGCACCGGCCGGACGCGCGAAGTCAACAACACCCTGGATGGCCCGTCATGATCCAGCATGGCCGCGATGAGCTTGGCCCAGCGCTCTTCGTGCCAAGCACCGTTCTCGCGCAGCAGCGATTCCAGGTTATCCAGCACCAAAAGAACGCTATGCTGCCGCAGGAACTCGGTGAGCCGCGGAAGAAACGCGTCGAACCGCGCAGTCTCCGCCGATACCGTCTCCACCAGTGACGGAGGATTCAGCTCCCCGAGCTGCGTCTCCCATGCCAGTGCGAACGCTTCCAGCGCACCTGCGGGCTCGCGGTCCGCCTCCGGCGCGTGATACCAGAGGAAATGCGTGAACCGCTGGAGATCCTCGTAGTGGAACGCCAGTTCCACCGCGCAGGCCGTCTTTCCACCGCCGGCCATCCCATAGAACAGCACGCCAGCGTAAGGGCTGTTAGGCGCCAGCGCCTGGCTGGCATCCGACAGAACCCGCACCCTTCCCACAAATTGCTCACCCGGACGCTCCTTGAAGTACGCGAGGCTAATCCGGGCGGGCTCCGCCGCGGCCGGCGCCACCGGCGCTTGGATCTTCAACTCGGCGGACTGCCGGCCAAACAACGCGGGTGTCGCCACCGACAGCGCCATACTGTCCTTGTGCATAGCCTCCGGAAGCGCGAGTTGCAGGGCGCGCGGCAAAGTCTGGCGCCGATCCAGCACACCCTGATAGAGCTGCTCCGCCAGGTCGATGGCGAAAGCGTCGCCGACCGGGTAGCGCATGGCGAGGACGGCGCAATCGAGATCGCGAACCAAGGCGCGCGCCAGCGCCGGTAAGGCCCTGTCTGCCGCCCCTTGCGCGGCCGGCACGGCTGGCGTGGCCCGGTGGGGATCCACGCCCAGCCACAGCAGCGTCTCCTCAACGGTCGCCGCCGCGGATAGGCAGGCCGAAAGCGTCACCCACTTGAGCCGTCCTCTGGCGGGCTTCACCAACTGCAGCAGCTCCTCGGAGGAGACTAAATCCTTGGTGCCATCCTGTTTCTCCAGCACCAAGTGCGCCTGCAAGCCGTGCCCGGAGAAATGCAGGATATCCCATCCATCGCCATCTTTCAGGATTTGCCGAAGCGCGTCGCGCGTTGCGCCATACTGCAGCACGCGCAGATCGATCGCCAGATGCTTCTGCTTGGCGATGTCGCGGATCAGCCGCGCCAGCCGGTGGCGCTCGTGCCGCAGGTTGAGCGCGTTCACGTCCGTGGGCAGGCTGAAAACCGCCAGCATCCGCAACGCGCCTTCCACCGGCTGGTGATCGACCGGCGCCGATTCGCCCTGGACCTCGAACACCAGCGATACATCCTGCAGGGCGAGGGGCTGGCCGCCGGCGTGGCCCAACTCCCAAGGCAAGTACAGCAGCCCGGACGCCTCGGCCGGCGCCGGCGGGATCTCCACCCGTACCACCGACGGAGTGCCCGCGGCAAGGATCTTGCCCGCAATGGGCCCGTAGACGTTCCGTCCAATCCATGTACCTACCTGTGCGATGAGCCGCGCTTCGTCCTGATGGCGCCGGTCGGGCGCCGCATGATTGCGCAGAAACGAGCGCAGGTCAACCAACCCTTCGTATTCCAAATCGCGCGGGTTGAGGCTCACTTCGTGGTCGGCCAACTGATTCCCGTTGGCGTCCAGCAGGCGGCAATACCAATGATTGGCATCCCGGTAGTCGGAGATGGCGAGTTTAAGGAGCATCGGCGTTGGGGCGCTCTGCTCCCGATATTACTGCAAATCCATCCGGAGGGCACACTTGTAGCGTCTGTTAATATAGTGTCGCGAAGGCAGCAAACGTTTCATGACGAAACCATCCCTGAAGATCCTGGTCCTCGACGTCGGCGGCACGCACGTCAAAGCCCTGGCCACCGGCCACAAGACGTTCATCGAGATTCCCTCCGGGCCGAAAATGACCCCGCGGAAAATGGTGGCCGACGTGCGCAAGGCGATCGACGGCTGGGAGTATTCGGTGGCATCCATCGGATACCCTGGGCCGGTTGTCCACGGGAAGCCGGTCGCCGATCCGCATAACCTGGGACCCGGCTGGGTCCGTTTCGATTTCCAAAAGGCGCTGGGGGTTCCGGTCAAGATCATCAACGACGCCGCGATGCAAGCTCTCGGCCACTACGAGGGAGGGCGCATGCTGTTCCTCGGCTTGGGCACCGGCCTTGGCGCGGCGATGATCGTCGACGGCGTCCTGGAGCCGATGGAGTTGGCGCACCTGCCCTATAAGCATGGCCGCACCTATGAGGATTATGTCGGACTGCGCGGTCTGAAGCGGCTCGGCAAGAAGAAGTGGCGGCAATACGTGTTCGATGTCGTGAAGCGCCTGAAGGCGGCGCTCGAAGCCGACTATGTCGTCTTAGGCGGCGGCGACGCAAAGGTGCTGAAGAAGCTTCCGCCCGGCGCGCGCCTCGGCAACAATGCCTACGCATTCCGCGGCGGCTATCGCCTATGGCAAGATCCCGGCGAGCGCCACAAGCGGGTATGATACGCAAGAGGGCTACGGTCATGTTTCGTGCGGCTTCGATGTGTGTTCTGTTGTTGCTGGCGCTGCTTACCAGCGCCGCGAGTGCCCTGGCCGCCGACGTCACCGGCAAGTGGAAAGGGCCGATGGAGGGGACCGGCGCCGACGTAGTGCTCGATCTGAAGACCGACGGCGGTAGCGTCACCGGCACCATGTCGGATTCCGAGGGCAAGCCCCGGCCCATCACCAAAGGCTCGCTCGACGGCGATAAGATCTCGCTTTTCTCGTCTTGCCGCCGAGCGAAGACAACGAATCAGAAGGCGAATAGCCAGGGGTTCTGTTGATTTCCTGGTGGGAATCATTGCTGTACTCTATATTCTTTAGTTCCATTTGAGGACAACCCCTTGGTGGACCTTTACGTCAGAATATTCGGATAGATATTGCTACCAATTAAATGGAGTTGGGTTGGGCTTTGCTGGGCATCGAGTTGGATTTGTTATTTCTGAAATGGGCTGTTGATTGGACTGATGAGGTTATGTCGGCAGCGATCAGCGATTTACCGTTACCAGCGGTGGCGACATGGACAGCCAGATTCTCTGAGGTGGAAAATAATCTTTATGAAGGATTCACTGGACTCATTTGGATACCGCTTTGTGGATCCGGCGATTTCAGCGCGAACGTTGAAAGAATTATAAATGGGACTGCCAATATACCTAAAATCAGGGTTGACGCACAAAATACCCATGCTCGTTGAAGCCGGGCCAACCAGTTCACTATCCCTAGGTATATAAGAAACTGGAAACACGCCAATGTAGCGTAAGGCCGCCATCCACCGACAATGCAACGTCTTCAGACTTTCAGTTAGTTTTGGATTCCGCCCGAGGCGAGCGATAATGATCCATTCCACCCCGACGATGCGGGACTCTCTTAAACGCGGGTACCATTTGATGACGTTCAGGTCGATGAGACGTTCCGTCAGCCGATCCATGAAGCGCTGAAATTGTGCCTGCTGGTGTGAATCGAGAATGAGATCAGAAAGCTTTGCGAGACTACCGAATATCGCTATAACGACTGCGCCATCCAGAAATGTGGGAGGCCATTGCCACGCAACTGTCATAAACAATACGCAAGTGTATCACGGAGAAGATTTGGTAATGCGCTGGAGAAGGACGGCGATATCGAATGACGCGCCGATGACTGTACACCGTTTTGTACCCAAGAATCGCAAATCGTACGACTCTTGCGAATCATGCGACTTGTGTTTTGAATAACTTAAGCGTTATCAACAGAACGGCCTAGTCCGATTCCGACCCGCGCCTCCAACTAAATCATTGATTCCACGTTGATTGTACTTTTTGCTAAACCGCCGGCAAGCCTGCGGCAAAAACCCACCATCTCCCGATGAGACCTCATGATGCGAGATTGATTTCCGGCGACGAGGGCGGCGTGTTACGCGAATCCGCACCGAACCAAGTGGCAAGAAATTCCTGAACGAATCCATCATTTCGGTTCTCTCGTCCTCTGGGCGATCAGGATCATTGACAGCGGCAGCGATCCTCCGGAAATGGTCCGCCATTTCAAAAGCTGTCGCATAGCTTCTATCGTGCGATTTTTAGGGCGCACGGCGACCTTACCATCGGCGAAGGACGGCGCACGGTCCTGCACTACATCCTCGCACTGACCCGGACACTCTTCATCGAGTCTTTCGCGGAAGACCATTCGCAAGCACGTGGACAACCGGGGAAATTATTCGCGACCTGCACGAAAGCCCTTTCCTGAGAAATCTTAATTGGCCGGCTCTCGGCGTCGATCGTTTGGACCCGCAAGGGCCAGCGGTAGACGCCGCGGCGGGATCGGTTGCGTAGACCGGTCCCGCTACCAGCATCTTACCCGCGCTCTACCGCGTAACACGGCAACTGCGGCTAAGCCCCCCGACCGAAAGATCAATCTCGCCCGCCACGGCGCGCGTGACCGTGAACTCCACCGTCTTCCTCTCTCCCACACGCAACGGCAACCGCTCGAATCCTTGCAGTTCCCGCACCACGCCCGGATGCTTCACATACAACTGCACCACCTCTTCGCCGTCGCGCTTGCCGGAGTTTTCGACTTCCACGGAAACCTTCACCGGGCTGCCCGCCCGAGCTTCATCCGGCGCCCGCAGATTCCGGTAAGTGAATACCGTGTAACTCAGCCCATACCCGAACGGGTAGAGTGGCTCACCCTCGAAATACCGGTAGGTCCGGCCCTTCATGCTGTAGTCGTCGAATGGCGGCAACTGATCTTCCGACTTATAGAATGTTACCGGCAGCCGGCCCGCCGGGTTATAGTCGCCGAATAACACATCGGCCAGCGCCGTCCCGCCGGCCTGTCCGGGATACCAAAGTTCCACGATCGCCGGCACGCGCTCGTGCGCCCAGTTCACCGCCGCCGCGCTGCCGTTCAACAGCACTACCACCACCGGCTTGCCCAGCGCCGACACCCGCTGCAGCAGCGCTTCCTGCACGCGCGGGATGCCCAGCCGCACGCGGTCGCCGCCGCTGAAACCCTCCACCTGCACTTTCATCTCCTCGCCTTCGAGGCGCGGCGACAGCCCCAGAAACATCAGCACCACGTCCGCCTGACGCGCCACCTTCAGGGCTTCGTCTTCGTAACTGGCATGCGGCGGCGCCCACACCAGCCGGATATCCGCGTCGCCATGCACTTCGTGGAAGTCCACCCGGATGGGATACAGTTTTCCGGCCTGCAGATCCACCGTTGCGTATTCGTAGCCGCGCTCGTGCACGTTGTCGCGCGCGGCTATCCGCTTGCCGTCGAGGTATACTTCGAAGGCATTCAGACCAGTGGCGCCCAATTGATACTTGCCGGTCACGGGCGGCGCGAGGAAGCCGGTCCAGCGCACGCCGAAGTTGTCGTCGTCCATGTCCGCGCGCGGCGCGCCATCGCGCCAGTCGAAATCTACTTGCGGATCGATGCGCGTGAACCACGGCTGCGGATTCGCCGGAATCACGGCCGCCTTGCGCATGGCCTGCGAGACGAACGCCTGGCTGAAATAGGCGCGCCCGTTGAACGCCGCGGCGTTGTAATACTCCGCCTGCAGACCGTTGCCGCGGTTCGCGCCGTCGGCAGTAAACAGCGCGCTGGGCGGAACGGTTTCGAACAGCGGCATGCCCTCCGCCAAGTCCGAACCTCGGGAATACAGCACGCGCGTGCCCGGCCCCACTTTCTGCCGGATCCCAGCCAACGGCGTCACCGGATGCGACGGCTGGCCGTTGTAGTTGCCCAGCAGCACTTCCACCGAATCCGCATTCGGTCCGATCACCGCGATGGTCTTGGTGCGGCGGCTGAGCGGCAGCACACCGCCCTCGTTTTTCAGCAGCACAATGGATTTGCGCGCCACTTCCAGCGCCAGCCTCTGGTGCTCCGCGCTGTCGTTTACGCTGTAGGGGATCCGCGCCCAGCGCACCATGTCCGGCGGATCGAACATGCCCAACTTGAACCGCGCAGTGAGCAGCCGCCGCAGGGCGGTGTCCACCTCTTTTTCCGTCAGCAATCCCTGGCGCACGGCGGGCACAACGTTTTCATATTCCAGGCCGCAATCGAGATCGGTTCCGGCCTTCACCGCCATCGCCACGCCTTCGACAGCGGTCTTGGCCGCCTTGTGCCCCTGGTAAATATCGCCGACGGCCCCGCAATCGGAAACCACATAGCCGGGGAAGCCCCACTCCCCGCGCAGGATATCGCCCAGCAGCCGAGGATTCGCGCAGGCCGGCAGACCGTCCACGCTGTTGTACGCGCACATCACCGAGAAGGCGCCGCCTTCCTTGATGGCGGCTTCGAAATGGGGCAGGTAACTGTCGCGCAGATCGGTCTCGGAAACAACCGCGTCGAAGACATGGCGAGACGATTCCGGTCCACTATGCACGGCGTAGTGCTTGGCCGTGGCCACGGTCTTCAGGTATTTGGGATCGTCGCCTTCCAAGCCCCGGATGAACTCGACGGCCATGCGCGAGGTCAGATAGGGGTCCTCGCCGTAAGTCTCCATGCCGCGGCCCCAGCGCGGATCGCGGAACAGGTTGATGTTGGGGGTCCAGAACGTCAGCCCCTGGTAGATGCCGCGCTTGCCGCGCCGCACAAATTCGTGGTGCTTGGCGCGCGCTTCGTCGGAGATGGCAGTGGCCATGCGCAACACGAGACTGGTATCCCAAGTGGCGGCCACGCCGATGGTCTCCGGAAACACGGTAGCGCGGCCCGCGCGCGCCACGCCATGCAGGCACTCGTTCCACCAGTCATAGGCCGGAACACCCAGCCGCTCGATGGCCGGCGAGGCGCTCAGCAACTGCGAGGCTTTCTCTTCCAGCGTCATGCGCGAGAGCAGGTCCTCCACGCGCTTATCGAGCGGCTGGTTGGGGTCTTTGTAGGTCTGCCCGGCCAAAGGCAGGCAGGCGGTCACGGCTGTCACGGCCGCGAGGAGGAAAGACAATCGCGCGGAGGTCATCGTTTCTATCATGCCGCAGATGGCCGCATATCGGATACACTGGTGGCGAATGAAGCAAATCTTTTTGGTATGGATCATGGCCGCGGCGCTGAATGCCGCTCAGCCATTCGCGGGCCGCTGGGACCTAACCGTCACCACGCCCAAGGACACCTATCCTTCCTGGATGGAATTCACCCAGAGCGGCGGCCAGCCGCAAGCACGCATCGTGGGCCGCGTGGCCAGCGTTCACTCGGCGACGGATGTCAAGCTGGAGGGATCGCGGCTCTCCTTCACGACGTCCGAGTGGTTCGACGGCGAGATCAAAGTTACGTGGGAATTCCAAGCCGCCGGCGGCAAGCTCACCGGCACGCAGAAACGCGCCGATGGCGTGGAGGGAAAAATCTCGGGCGTACCTGCGCCGGCCTTGCAGCGCAAGGCTCCGACGGCCTGGACCAGGCCCGAACCCCTGTTCGACGGCAAAGACCTGAACGGCTGGGAACCGGACGATCCGTCCAACAACCACTGGGTGGCGCAGGATGGCGAGCTCGTGAACCAGGCGGCCGGCGCCAACATTCGCACTACCCGCAAGTTCGGCGACTTCAAGCTGCATATCGAATACAACTGCCCCCAGGACGGCAACAGCGGCGTGTATCTGCGCGGGCGTTACGAAGTCCAGGTCGAGTATGAGAAGGCGGGCGAAAACGACCAGTTCCACGCCATGGGATCGATTTACGGATTCCTGGCGCCGGCGGTGGAGATCGCCAAGCGGCCGGGCCAATGGGAGAGCTACGATGTGACGCTGGTTGGACGCACCGTTACCGTGGTGCGCGACGGCCAGACTACCATCGACCACCGGGAAATCCCGGGCATCACCGGCGGCGCTATCGATAGCCACGAAGGCGATCCCGGTCCGCTGTACATCCAGGGCGATCATACAGGCGGCATGAAATACCGCAACATTACAATTTCCGTACCGGAGCGCTAAGCTTATGGCCGTGCAATTCACGACTTCATACCTGGAAGACTCGCTGGCCTCCTTCCGGCAGTACAAGAAACTCGCAGAGGGCGCCATGGCGCAGGTCGCGGACGAGCAGCTTTTCGCCGCGCTCGACCCCGAAGCAAATTCGATCGCCATCATCGCGAAGCACATGGCGGGCAACATGCGCTCGCGCTGGACGGACTTCCTGACCGCCGATGGCGAGAAACCCGACCGCCAGCGCGACACCGAGTTCGAGGACCCGCCCGCTACGCGCGAGGCGCTGATGGGGCTTTGGCAGGCCGGCTGGGATTGCGTCTTCCAAGCGCTGGAGCCGCTGTCGGACGCGGATCTGGACCGCCGCGTCACGATCCGTGGCGAAGCACACTCGGTGATGCAGGCCATCAACCGGCAGATCGCGCACTACGCTTGTCACGTGGGCCAGATCGTCCTGCTGGCCAAACACTACCAGCAGGCCCACTGGCGCTCGCTAAGCATTCCGCGCCGCAAGTAGTGGGACAGGCCGGAAACTCGATGCGCGGCGCCGCGGAATTCTTGAACGCTCGCGATTTCCTGCTCAGCCATCGCACAGACTACGAGTTTGCCCACCGGCACTTTCAATGGCCCCGCTGGACAGCGTCGGATGAGTTCAACTGGGCGTTGGACTACTTCGACGCAATGGCCGCCGGCAACACGCAGCCCGCGCTGTGGGTCGTGGACGAATCCGGCGCGGAATTCCGGATCGGCTTCGCCGAGATGTCAGAGCGTTCGAATCGGGTTGCCCGATTCCTGCAGGAACTGGGCGTGCGCCGCGGCGACCGCATGCTGCTGATGCTGGGCAACGAAGTGCCGCTGTGGGAAACGCTGTTGGCCGCATGCAAGCTGGGCGCCGTCGTGATTCCCGCCGCCACCTTGCTCGCTCCCGAAGATCTGCAAGATCGCCTGGATCGCGGCGCGGTGCGGCACGTGATTGTGGGCGCCGCGCATATCGGCAAGTTTGCGGCCCTGGCCGGCGAATATACCCGCATCTGCGCCGATGGGAGGGCTGCGGGCTGGCACTCGCTCGAAGACGCGTATCGCCAAAGCGGCGCGTTCACTCTGGAGGGCGTCTCGCGCGCCACCGACCCGTTGCAGCTCTATTTCACCTCGGGCACCACGGCGAAACCGAAGCTGGTACATCATTCGCACCAGAGCTATCCGGTGGGCCACTTGTCCACCATGTATTGGATTGGCATCCAACCCGGCGACGTGCATTGGAACATCAGCTCGCCCGGTTGGGCGAAGCATGCCTGGAGCTGCTGGTTCGCACCCTGGAACGCCGGGGCCACGGTATTCGCCTACAATTATGCCCGCTTCAATGCCAAGGCCGTGCTTGCCATGCTGGCCCGTATGCCCATTACCACGCTGTGCGCGCCGCCCACCGTCTGGCGCATGCTGGTGCAGGAGAAGCTGGGGGATTACGCGGTGAACCTGCGCGAGGCCGTCTCGGCCGGCGAGCCTTTGAATCCCGAGGCGATCGAGCGGGTAAAGGCTGCCTGGGGCATCACGATTCGCGATGGCTTCGGCCAGACGGAGACCACCGCTGTAGCCGGAAACTCGCCAGGACAGACGGTGAAGCCCGGCTCGATGGGCCGTCCACTGCCCGGCTATCGGGTGGAATTGCTGGATAGCGAAGGCCGGCCCGCGCCGGAAGGGGAGATCTGCCTGGACCTTTCCGCGCCGCCTGTGGGGCTGATGCTTGGCTACGATGGGGCAGGCATCCAGCCTGCCGCGACCCAAGACGGCTACTACCACACCGGCGACCTGGCTTCCCGCGACGAAGACGGTTACATCACTTATATCGGACGTGTGGACGACGTGTTCAAGTCGTCGGACTATCGCATCAGCCCGTTCGAACTGGAAAGCGTGTTGGTGCGGCACCCAGCGGTAGCCGAGGCGGCTGTAGTAGCATGTCCCGATCCGATGCGGCACGCCGTCCCGAAAGCGTTTGTACTGTTGGCGCCGGGTTACGTCGCGGGAGCGGATCTGGCGCGCGGCATCTTTCAATTCGTGCGCCAGAATGTAGCGCCGTATAAACGCATTCGCCGCCTGGAATTCTCGGATTTGCCGAAGACCATTTCGGGCAAGATCCGCCGCGTACAGTTGCGCACCGGCGGGTCGCAAGAGGGTGGGCGGGAGTTTCGCGAAGAGGACTTCCCAGGCCTTATACCGTAACGGCGTGTTCCGCCATTTCCGCGCGCCGCACGCTGACTTTTACCTCTACAGGCGACCCGAGCCGGTTGAGAATCGACATGAGGCGATCAATTGTGAATCGCCCGAGGTCCGCCCGTGCGCGCATGCGCGAGAAGTCGCCTGCCGCAACACCATGCGCGGCGCGTACGCTCAGACTTCCCGCTCCAGCGCCTTGATAATGCCGGCCGCGAGGATGGCCTTTAGCTGCTCACTATCCGCGTTGATGTGTCCCAGATAGCGGAAGATATTTCCCCCTCCGCGCACCACTGCCAGCTTTTCCCTTTTCATCGCAATATCTCCTTGAGCCGCTTCAAACGGTCCTTCTTGTGGGGCGGTCCCCCTGTGGTCAAGGCGCTTGATTCCTCGAGTGAAGAGCGGGTCCAGGGGGACCCGCGCAGACCGGGGGGTCTGCCCTACAAATTATGCAGACCCATTTAGGCCTTAGAATCATTGGTTCGTAATTTCATGAGTTTTTTGTGCGTGCGAGTAGAGACACTATGGCTTGGCGAAAGGTGTCTTTGTTCAAAATAGGAAGACCGTCACCGCCCGGCTCCCTCCGTAATGAAGGGAAGCCGTGCGGGGTAATCCGAAACAGATGGGAGGCCGCAGTCTCCGGGGCGAGGCCCCGAACTTGCTGTGTCGCCTCTTTTCCGAGACTTTGGCAGGAACCGGTTCCTACTGCTACCGTCCAGGCGATCTCAATGGAGTCGTCGGCGAGCCTTGAAGGGGCTCCGGTAAGCCAGTATCAATCTCTCAATCGGGGCGGCCGAGTCTTTGAGGCCCGGCCGCTGACGATGAAACGCTGCGCAGCGCTTTTCCATCGGGCGGTCGCGGGTGAGCGCGGCGCCCTTTCTGATTCAACAATGACATATGGGAATGCGGGAGGCGCTGGGCAAAGGTTGGAACTCATTGAATCCATGGCGCAAAGTGTTTTTTGAAAATCTGTCATCGAGAGGCGCCCTTTCGATTTGAAGTGAGAGCCCGGACGTGCTGCAAACTGCCGGATGGAGGCAGGATTCACCTGGCTGAATCCTACGCGAAGACCTGGTCGTCGATCCGAATGTTGACTGGCCTTTACGGCTGCCGCTCAGCGCTCGCAGTCGGGATTTTCCTTGCGCTCTGGGATGACATCGAGGAAGGGCCGATTTCGGAGTCGCGCCGGGAGGAAAAGGGGATACCGCTTGAAAAGATCAAAGCAGACTTGGTAAAACGCGGGCGGGTGCGTGAGTGATTATTCCGTTGAGGTAAAGCCTGCCGCGCGAAAGGAACTCGAGCGTTACCGGATAGCGTGCTGGCGCGGGTCCTACGAAAAATGGAGGCTCTGCGCCATACGCCAAGCTTGTCAGTATCACGCGCATTGGACACCGACGCGACGTGTACGAATGATTACGGGTAGGGCACCCTTGTTCCCGACCTCCCCAGGTAGCGGATAGGGTCCGGTATCGGCGGCGACAAGGAGTATCACCCCCCAGGCGTCTTAACCTTCGAGTTCCTTTTCGCGTGATAGGTCGCGACCGGAGGCGCTCATTCGGTTGGCGAGATCGTCGGGAATTTGGACGGCGAGTTCCATGTTCTTTCACCTAAATCCATCCCTAAGACCGGTCAACCATCCGCTGTGCGCGCCAAGGCGAAACTGGCCGCCCGCGTGGCTGCGGCCGCCGTGAGTAAGCAAACCATCGCCGGCCTTTGACTTATCGGCGCATCAGCGCGAAGTTTCAGGCTGCCTGCTTTGGAATCACGTCCCGC
>Ga0302325_10010873_pt1 | contig 19674 bp, 14 predicted proteins | sample Palsa_T0_2_FD_201948 | JGI IMG/M metagenome (GOLD analysis project Ga0302325, IMG submission 201948) | Peat permafrost microbial communities from Stordalen Mire near Abisko, Sweden - Palsa_T0_2 | ecosystem: Environmental > Terrestrial > Soil > Palsa > Peat permafrost | place: Sweden: Abisko...
GCATGTGATTCCCTCGTCGGGCGGGCCCGCCGCGGGCGCGGGCCCGCCGCGGGCGCATGCCCGCCGCGGCCACAGACCCGCCGCGGCCACAGACCCGCCCCGGCCACAGACCCGCCCCGGCCACAGACCCGCCCCGGCCACAGACCCGCCCCGGCCACAGACCCGCCGCGGCCACAGACCCGCCGCGGCCACACGCCCGCCGCGCCGTCGACCCCCCTCAGCGAGCCGGCAGCTGCGCCTCGGCGCGCGCGCCGTTGGCCCCGGCGCTGCGGTCGGCGAGCACGCGTACGGTCGTGAACGTCGGATCGGCGGCGCCGTGGAGGCGCGCCCCGGCGCCGGTCAACGCGCGCAGGTAGGAGACGACCTCCTCGGTCACGCGCTCGCCCGGCAGCAGCGACGGCACGCCCGGCGGATAGCCCGCGATCGACTCGCACGAGATCCGCCCGACCGCCTCGTCGACCGGCACCGCCTCGGCGCGTCCGAAGAACGCGTCGCGGATCGGGACGACGGTCTGGTGCGCGGCGGGCGCCGGCGGCGTGGCGAGCGCGCGTCCCTCCCCGGGGCGGGCGAGGATCCGCACGGTCTCGGCGAAGTCGTGCGCGAAGCGCTCGAGCGGCTCCACCGGTTGGCCAAGGCCCAGCACCAGCACGATCGTGGCGTGCGTCGCCAGTTCGATGTAGATGTCGTAGCGAGCCCGCAGCTCGGCCGCCAGCTCATAGCCGGTGCAGCCGGTGCCGCGCACGTCGATCACGATCCGCAGCGGGTCCCAGCCGGCGATTCCCGGACGGCCGACGAGCTCTGAGCCGACCATCGCGATCCCGGGGATCGCGCCGATCGCCTCACGGGCGCGCATCGACGCTGCGATCGTGCGGTCGAGTAGCGCCTCGCCGTGGGCGGACAGCTGGCGCCGAGCCGAGTCCAGCGAGGCGAGCAGCAGCGAACTGGGGCTGGTCGAGCGCACCAGCCGGATGCAGCGGGCGATCTCGCCGGGGTCGATCAGGGGTGGGTGGGTCCGATTCCCGACGTGCAGCATCGCCGATTGGGTCAGGCTGCCGACGATCTTGTGCGTCGAGGCGAGCTCGGCGTCGGCGCCGAGGTGCAGCGGCGAATCGGGCAGGTCGGGATGAAAGCCGAAGTGCGAGCCCCATGCGCAGTCGACGATCAGCGCCACATCGCGCTCGTGCGCGACGCGAGCGCAGCCCTCGACATCGGCTGCCATCCCGTAGTACGTCGGCGAGACGATGAACGCGGCGCTGATATCCGGCGACCGGTCAAGCGCCCGGGCCAGCGCCTCCGGGGTGACGCCGTGGGCCATTCCGAGCTCGTCGTCGTACTCGGGCGCGACGAAGCTCGCCATCCCGCCTGACAGCACCAGCCCGTCGACGATCGAGGCGTGCGAGTTGCGCTGCACGAGCACGTGGTCGCCCGGCTTGGCGAGCGCCAGGATCAGCGCGTGGTTGCCCTGGGTCGCGCCGTTGGTCAGAAACCACGTCGTGCCGGCGTCGTAGGCGACCGCCGCCAGCTCCTCGGCCTGCTCGTACGGGGTCGGCTTGGGGCCGATGTCGATCCCTTCGATGTCCTGGCAGATGTCGAGCGCCAGCGCTCGCTCGCCGATCGCCGAGCGCAGCCCCGGGTCGGCACCGGGACCGCCCTTGTGGCCGGGCACGTGGAAGCGGACCGATCCGCGGAACCCGTAGGAGACGATCGCCTCCAGGTACGGGGCGGTCGGCAACGTCCGCGGACGCTGTAGGGGTGGCTCACGCTCGGTCACTTCGCCTCCTTCAGCAGGTACGCACGGATGAAACCGTCGAGGTCGCCGTCGAGCACGCGGCCCGTGTCGCCCATCTCGAAGTCGGTCCGGTGGTCCTTGACCAGCGAGTACGGATGCAGCACGTAGGAGCGGATCTGCGATCCGAAGTTGACGTCCTGCGCCTCCCCCCGCTCGCGCGCGATCTCCTCGCGGCGTTCGCGCTCGGAGCGCTCGACGAGCTTGGAGCGCAGCACCGACATCGCCTCGGCCTTGTTGGAGGACTGCGACCGCTCGTTCTGGCACTGGACGACGATTCCCGTCGGCTTGTGCGTGATCCGGATCGCCGAGTCGGTCTTGTTGACGTGCTGGCCGCCCGCGCCCGAGGCCCGGTAGGTGTCGATCTGCAGGTCATCGTCGTTGATCTCGATGTCGGCGGACTCCTCGACGACCGGCGACACCTCGACGCCCGCGAAGCTCGTCTGGCGCCGGTGCGCCGAGTCAAACGGCGACAACCGGACGAGCCGATGCACGCCCTTCTCCGAGCCGTACAGGCCGTAAGCATTTTCGCCCTTGGCGCGGAACGTGGCCGACTTGATCCCGGCCTCCTCCCCCGGCGAGACCTCCAGCAGCTCGGCGTCGAAGCCCCGGTTCTCGGCCCAGCGCATCTCCATCCGCAGCACCATCTCGGCCCAGTCCTGAGCGTCGGTGCCCCCCGCCCCGGCGTTGACCGTGACGAGCGCGTCGCCGCCGTCGTAGCGGCCGCTGAACAGGCGCTGCTCCTCCAACGCGTCGAGCCGTTGCTGCACCGACGCGAACTGCTCCTCCAGCTCGGTCGACAGCTCCGGATCCTCCTCGGCCAGCTCAGCAAGCGGCTCGAGGTCCTCGACGTCGGATTCCAACTCGCGAAAGGCGCTCAGCTTGCGACTCGCCCGGGCATGCTCGGCCGACACCTTCGCCGCGCGCTCCTGGTCGTCCCAGAAGCCCTGCTCGCCCATCTCCTGTTCGAGCGCATGTGCGCGCTCACCGAGCGAAGCGGGGTCAAAGATAGTCCGACAGCAGCCTGAGCTGCTGGCGGACGGCCGCGAGACGTTGCGCAAGTGGCTCTGTCGGTGCGTTTGACATCGGTGCGAGACGCTAGCAACCGCAGTGCGGACGCGGCACGCGACCTTCAGTCGAGCAGCTCGTACGCCGGCAGCGTCAGGAACTCGATCAGCGGCTCGGTCAGCGCGACCGACTCGAACAGCTCACGGGTCTCGTCGGGCCGTCCGGCCGCCCACACCTCGTCGCCGACCTGCTCCCGGATCCTGGCGGTCTCCTCGTCGAGCAGCTGGCGGACGAGTTCAGCGGTGACCGTCCGGCCGTCGGCGAGCGTGACGCCGTGGTGGACCCATTGCCACAGCTGCGTGCGGGAGATCTCGGCGGTCGCGGCGTCCTCCATCAGCGAGTTGATCGCGGCCGCGCCGCGGCCGCCCAGCCAGAACGACACGTACTGGAACCCGACCGCCACGTTCGCGCGCAGCCCCGCTTCCGTGATCTCCCCCGGGGTCGCGGCGAGATCGAGCAGCTGCTCGGCGGTGATCTCCACCGAGGGCACGACCGACAGCTGGTTCGGGGCGCCACCGAGCCCCTGCTCGAACACCGACCGAGCGACGGGCACCAGGTCGGGATGCGCGACCCAGGTGCCGTCATAGCCCTGTCCGACCTCGCGGTGCTTGTCGGCACGGACGCCCGCGAGCGCGCGCTCGTTGGCGTCCGGGTCATGGCGTGACGGAATCAGCGCGGCCATGCCCCCCATCGCATGCGCGCCTCGGCGGTGGCAGGTCGCGGCCAGCAGCTCGGCATAGGCGCGCATGAACGGGACCGTCATCGTCACGTCGCCGCGGTCGGGCAGCACCTTGGTGCGATCGTCGGAGAAGCACTTGATCGACGAGAAGATGTAGTCCCAGCGGCCGGCGTTCAGGCCGGCCGAGTGGTCGCGCAGCTCGTACAGGATCTCGTCCATCTCGAACGCCGCCGGCAGCGTCTCGATCAGCACCGTCGCCTTGATCGTCCCGCGCTCCAGGCCGACCGTGTCCTGGGCGAAGCAGAACACGTCGTTCCAGAGCCGCGCCTCGAGATGGGACTCCATCTTCGGCAGGTAGAAGAACGGCGCCAGTCCGCGGCTGAGCAACCGTGGGCCGGAATGGAAGAAGTACATGCCGAAGTCGAACAGGGAGCCGGAGACGGGCTCGGAATCGACGAGCAGGTGGCGCTCGGGCAGGTGCCATCCGCGGGGGCGCATCAGCAGCGTCGCCGGCTCCTCCACGAGCTCGTAGTGGCGGCCGTCGGAGCCGTCGTAGGTGATCGAGCCGTCGACCGCATCACGCAGGTTCAGCTGGCCGGTCACCATGTTGTGCCAGGTCGGCGAGGCGGCGTCCTCGCAATCGGCCATGAACCCGTCGGCGCCCGAGTTCAGCGCGTTGATCACCATCTTGCGGTCCGTGGGGCCGGTGATCTCCACCCACCGCTGAGCCAGCGCCGCGGGCTCCGGCGCCACCTGCCAGTCGCCCTCGCGGACCGAGGCGGTCTCGGCGAGGAACCCGAGCGTCTCCTCGCCGCCCGCCAGCCGCCGCCGGCGCTCCGCCCGCGCCGCCAGCAGTTCTTGGCGCCGCGACCCGAACTCCCGTTGCAACGCCGCCACGAACTCGAGCGCGTCGGGCGTGAGGATCGTGTCGAAGTCCCGCTCGTCCGGACCGTACAGCTGGATGTCTGACCCGGCCATCTGACCACCATGCCTTCCCAGTTCGTGCGTGCCGCAAGCGGGCGGCCGATCGCGGATACCCTTCCAACCTATGGCATCTCTGAACGACAACGAGGTCAAGGCGCTGTTCGAGGCGCCCAACTACGCCGTCATCTCGACCAAGAACCCCGACGGCTCGATCCTCTCCACAATGGTCTGGATCAGCCTCGAGGACGGCGTGCTGGCGGTCAACAGCGCCGACGGCCGTCAATGGCCCGCGAACCTCGATCGCGAGGGAACGGTGACCGTGCTCGTGTACCCGTCGGGCAACCCGTACGAGTTCGCGACCGTCCGCGGTCAGGCGACCCGGGCGACCGACGGCGACGACGACGCCCACATCGACCGCCTGGCCAAGCGCTACATCAATCAGGACACCTACCCGTTCCGCCAGCCCGGCGAGGTGCGGGTCAAGTACCTGATCTCACCGGATCGCGTGCGCTACACGAAGCAGTGAACGCCGGGCCGATCAGGCCCCGTGGCACTTCTTGTACTTCTTGCCCGACCCGCACCAGCAGGGATCGTTGCGGCCGATCTGGTCGGCCTCGTCGACCCGTCGCTGCTCGACCGGCTCGAACGCCGCCAGCGAGCCTTGCTCCTCGGCGCCCTCGTAGGCGCCGGCCGCGGCGCTCGCGGCTGACAGTCCGGCGGTGCCCGCCGCGGCGGCCACCGCCGCCGCTCCGGACTGGGTGCCGCCGGAGTAGCTGACCCGGCCGCCGCGGGTCGCCGAGCTCGAGGACGGGCTCGGGGTCGAACGTTGCGGGGCGACCGGCTGGCCGTCCTCGGCCTGGAGCGTGACCTCGACGTTGAAGATGAACCGGGCGAAGTCCGACCAGACGTTGTTCATCAGGTCCTTGAACAGCGTGAACGCCTCGTTCTTGTACGCGACCAGCGGCTCGATCTGGGCCGCCCCGCGCAGGTGGATCCCCTGCTGCAGGTAGTCCATGTCGTAGAGGTGCTCCTGCCAGTGCTGGTCAATGATCTCCAACAGCAGGTAGCGCTCGATCTCACGCATCAACTCGGAGCCGAAGCTCGCTTCGCGCTGGTCGTACTGCGCGAGCATCTCCTCCTGGAGCCGCAACGCGAGGTCCTCGCGGTCGACCGGCTCGATGTCCAGCAGCTCGTCGGAGGGCTCGAAGATCTCGAGCACCCGGCGCATCAGACCGTCGACGTCCCAGTCCTCGATGAACTCGCCGACGCAGTACTCGCCGACCAGCCGGTCGATCAGCTTGACCAGCTGAGCGCGGGCGTTCTCGGAGATGTCGCGGCCTTCGAGCACCTCGTCGCGGTACGCGTACACGACCTCGCGCTGCTGGTTGAGCACGTCGTCGTACTCCAGCGTGTGCTTGCGCGCGAGGTAGTGCTGCTCCTCGACCTTGCGCTGGGCCTTCTCGATCTGCTTGGAGAGCATCCCGGCCTCGATCGGCTCCTCGTTGCCCTCGTCGTCGACGGTGCCGAGCTTGTCCAGGATCTTGTAGATCCGCTCGCCGGCGAACAGCCGCACGACGTCGTCCTCGGCCGACAGGAAGAACCGTGACTCGCCGGGATCGCCCTGGCGCCCGGCGCGGCCGCGCAGCTGGTTGTCGATCCGCCGTGATTCGTGGCGCTCGGTGCCGAGGATGAACAGACCGCCGGCGTCCAGCACCTCCTGACGCAGCGTTTCGATCCGCTCGCGGATCGCGGGCAGCACCGTTTCGACGTGCTCGTCGAAGTCCGGCATCCCGGGTGCAAGGCCGAGCTTTGCCACCTCCAGCCGCGCCAGGTGCTCCTCGTTGCCGCCAAGCTTGATGTCGACGCCGCGGCCGGCCATGTTGGTCGCGATCGTGACCGCGCCGGGAGCGCCGGCCTCGGCGATCGTCTCGCCCTCACGCTCGGCGAACTCCGGCTTGGCGTTCAGCACGGTGTGCTTGATCCCGCGCTTGCTCAATTGCGCGGACAACAGCTCTGAAACCTCGATCGAGATCGTCCCGACGAGCACCGGCTGTCCGTCGGCGTGGCGAGCGTCGATCTCGTTGACGACCGCGTTCCACTTGCCGTCCTTGGTCTTGAACACCTGGTCGTTGCGGTCCCCGCGGACCATCGGCCGGTTGGTGGGGACCTCGACGACCGGCAGCTTGTAGATCTTCAGGAACTCGGTCGCCTCGGTCAACGCCGTGCCCGTCATCCCGGCCAGCTTGTCGTACATCCGGAAGTAGTTCTGCAGCGTGATCGTCGCGAGCGTCTGGTTCTCCTCCTGGACCCGGACGCCCTCCTTGGCCTCGACCGCCTGGTGCAGGCCCTCGGACCACCGCCGTCCCTCGAGGATCCGGCCGGTGTGCTCGTCGATGATCTTGACCTCGTCGTCGATCACCGCGTAGTCGACGTCGCGCTTGTACAGCGACTCGGCCTTCAGCGCTTGGATCAGGTGGTTGACGAGGTGACCGTTCTCGGCGCGGTACAGATGCTCGATGCCGAGGTACTTCTCGGCCTTGGCGACCCCCTGCTCGGTGACCGACACCGTCTTGTACTTCTCCTCGAACTCGTAGTCGAAGTCGGCGACGAACTCCTTCTTGCTCCGCGGGTCCATGCCCTCGGGCGTCTTGCCCGGCTTCAGCCGCGGCGCCAGCCGCGCGAACTTCGCGTACAGCTCGGCCGCCTGCTCGGGCGCGCCGGAGATGATCAGCGGCGTGCGCGCTTCGTCGATCAGGATGTTGTCGACCTCGTCGACGACCGCGAACACGTGGTACTTCGGGCTCTTGTCGTCACCGGAGATGTCACGGCCGCCGTGCTGGAACTTCTCGCCCAGCGACTTGGCCATGTTGTCGCGCAGGTAGTCGAAACCGAACTCGGAGTTGGTGCCGTAGGTGACGTCGGCCGCGTAGGCGGCGGCCTTCTCCTCCGCCGGCTGCATGTTCTGCAGCACGCCGATCGAGACGCCGAGCGCGTCGTAGAGCGGCTTCATCCACAAGGCGTCACGGCGCGCCAGGTAGTCGTTGACGGTCACGACGTGCACGCCGCGGCCGGGCAACGAGTTGAGCACGACCGCGAGCGTCGCGGTCAGCGTCTTGCCCTCGCCGGTGCGCATCTCGGCGATGCAGCCGTCGTGCAGCACCATGCCGCCGATCAGCTGCACGTCGAAGTGACGCATTCCCATCGTCCGCTTGCCGGCCTCGCGCACGAGCGCGAAGCATTCGTACAGCAGATCCTCCAGCGACTCTGGTGCCTGGCCGTCGCTGCCCCGGGCGCGCGCCCGCAGCGCGTCGGCGGCCGCCCGGAGCTCATCGTCGTCGAAGAGCGAGAACTCCTCCTCGTACGCGTTGATCCGAGCGACCCTGCGCTCATATTCCTTGAACTTCTTCCCCTCGCCCATTCGCAGGGCGCGGTCCAGGAACGACATGGATTTCAGGGTAGCGCGGGCCGGCCCGGCCGGAACCCGGCCGCGCCGTCAGGCGGGCTCAGGCCGCCGCCCCCGGAACGCCGTCGCTCTGCAGTCGCTCCGTCGCCGTCCTGGTCATCCGCCGCTTGCGCCGCTTCACGCGGTGGCGCTTGACCTGGACCGAGATCTCATCGGCGCACTCGTTGATCGAGTGCAGCAGGTCGGGCGAGGCGTCGCGGGCCCTCAGCGTTACGCCCTTGAGGTGCAGCGTGGCCTCGGCCACCTGCGAGTCCGGGTTGGCCGGATTGCGCTCCTCGTAGAGCTCCAACTCCAGCTCCGCCAGCTCGGACACCTGCCGGCCGACCTTCGCAAAGCGCTTGTCGACATGCTCCTTCAGTCTCTCTGAGACGTGCAGGTTGCGGCCTTTGATCTCGATCCGCATCGACCGACCTCCTGAATCGGAAGCGTTGCTCTATGTGCATCCGAGGGTAATCCTCGCCCCGGCGTTTGTCGACCCCCTGCCGCGCGCGACGCGTCAGAATCAACGCCGTGCCGCTCCCGCCGCTGATCCTCGGAATCGTCAACCTCTCCTCGGGTCCGAGCGTCGACCCGACGATCCAGTGGACGCTCGAGCCATCGGTGCTCGTCGGCGTCACCCTGATCACGACCCTGTACGTGCTCGCCTGGCGCCGCGCACGGGCGACCGGCTCGGCGCACGCGCCCGGCTACGGCCGCCTGGCGCTGTTCTGCGCCGGGATGCTGTCGGTCCTGATCGCGCTCGTCTCGCCGCTGGACGCGCTCGGCGACCAGATGCTCGTGATGCACATGGCCCAGCACATCCTGCTGCTCGACATCGCCCCGATCCTCTGCATCCTCGGCTTCAACAAGGTGCTGCTGCGGCCGATCACCCGCCAGCTGCATGCGCTCGAGCGCAACGCCGGGCCGTTCTCGCACCCGGCGTTCGCGGTGCTCTGCTACGCGGGGTTCATGTGGGTCTGGCACATCCCGTCGGCGTACGACGCCGCGCTGCACAACACGACCGTCCACGCGTTCGAGCACCTCTGCTTCGCGTTCGCCGGCGCGCTGTACTGGTGGCACGTGCTCTCGCCGATCCGCTCGCGCAAGCGCCTGACGGGCCTGGGCCCGATCGCCTACATGGTCTCGACGAAGCTGCTGGTCGGCGCGCTCGGGATCGCACTGGCGTTCGCGCCCGACTCGATCTACCCCTTCTACAGCCACCAGCCGCACTTCTGGGGCCTGTCGGCGGTCGAGGACCAGAACATGGCCGGCCTGGAGATGGCGCTCGAGCAGTCGATCGTGATGGGAACCGCGCTCGTCTACCTGTTCTACAAGATGCTGTCGGAGTCCGAGCGCGACGCGCAGCGCTCCGAACGCTACGAGGTCGTCTGAGCCGACGACGCACGCCGCGCCACGCCGGAGGCGAACCTCACGGCGCGACGCAGCGGCACTGCGGACGGCGACCGGCCCGGGCCGGACGGGCCCGAGCCGATCTTCATCACAACGTCGCTACTTGCTGCAGGGGGCCGAGCCCTTGACCGTCACAGTCTGCGAGGCGCCACCGGTGATCGGGAAGGCCGTGAACGCGGTCGAGTACGGACGCTTGCTGCCCTGACAGGCGACCGACGCGAGCGAGGTGTGACCCTTGGATGTCTGGCCCTTCCAGGTCAGCGTCTCTGACTCCAGCGAGCCGACGAGACCCGACGGGTAGTCCACCGACTTGGGGATCGGCACGTTGATCACGAGGTTCTTGCCGACCTGCTTGTAGGTCCCGGGATAGGGCGGGACCGAGCCGGTTGTGATCGCGCCACTGAGGCAGGTGTTGGGAGCGGCGCCATCGACGAAGAAGAACACCAGCTTGCCCTGGCCACCGTTCCACACGTGCAGGAGCGGATCACAGGGGCCGGCCGTCCCGGCCGTGGTGGGGTCGGTGGGCGAGCCGAGCACGGCGGTGATCGAGCCCGTCGCGACGAGCGCACCCTTCGGACAGCTGGTGTCGCTGGACGTGATCATGGACGCCGGACAGGTCGGAAAGTCCTTGCCGTCGGCCTTCAGGCCGTAGATCGTGGTCTTGATGTCCGTGAGCACCCCGGCGCGGTCACCGCTCGTCCCGGGCGTCACCTGGATGTTCTGCTTGAACGTCATTTTCACCGGCTTCTTCGCCGTGCCCGACGACTTCGGGCTGAAGCTGTACGGCGTCGTGTATGTGTTGACCGACGTTGCCGCGAACGCGGCAGCCGCCGCGATCAACATCGCCACCGCGGTGGCGATCAGGACTATGCGCTTCAAACGACTCCTCCTTGGATTGGTGTGGCGCACGTCGCGCCGGCGAGGCCCGCCGGTCGACTACGGGTGTGGCTGCAGATGCGGAAACGACTGCGTCTGCCCGGTTGTGACCGTGCCGAGTGGCCCCTGCGCCGTGCAGGCCGGTCCGGACGGGTCGTCGGTGAGGTAATACTGTTGCACAACTTGCTGGAGCGTTAACACGCTGGCCCCGAGCGTAGTTGCGGTGGTGAGGGTCGGACTGACCGTCGGCAGCGGGTTGCCGGTGCACAGGTAGCTGCCGAACACCGGCAGGCCGCTGAGCAGGCCTCCGTAGGCACCGGGCGCGATGTAGGGATTCGAGCGGTTCGAGTACGGCCGCTTCTGGTAGGTGGTGAGCGCCTCCGGGCCGATCGGGTTGGAGACCCGGACGTAGTGGACAGACGGGACGCCGGTCGCCCCGGAGCTCACGGCCTGGCTCGAGGCCGTCCCGTTGGCGAAGAACCCGGCCAGCTCTCGCCGGTAGGTGTCGATGTAGTCGATCACGGGATCGAGCTGGCCGAGGAACGGCTTGAGCGCGGTCAGCAACGGCACCCCCTCCGTCAGGAATCTCCCCAGCGCGGGCAGACCCGTCTTCCCGGCGCCGGTCAGCGGCCGGATGTTGTCCATCAGCGTCTGGAGCTCGGGCGCCAACTGCGCGACTGACTCGAGCGCCGGGTTCAGTTGCTTTGCGGCCGGGTGCAGCTCGTCGATCAACGGCTTCGTGTTGGCCGCGAACCTCCCGACCGTGTAGGTCGTCGCGCGGGTCTGCGCCAGGAACGCCGGGAACGCACGGATCGTGGCCGCCAGCGCCGCGTTTCGGCCGGCGGTGGTTGCGAACAGCTGGTTGGCGTTGCGAACCAATCCCTGCAACTGGGCGGGCGAGCTCGACAGCGCGGAGAACACCTGGCCGCCGTCGCGCAACAGCGTCGAGGTGGCGTCCGTCTCGCGCCGCAGCACGGCCAGCACCGAGTTGACGTTGGTCGCGAACGGGTAGAGCTCGGCAAACGCCGCGTTGAACTGCTCGCCACGGCCGGTCAGCGCCGTGCCACCCTGTTGCATCCACGTCTGGAACGCCGCGCGGGTCTTGGGGTCAAACGTATTGAGGATCTGGTCCAGCTGGACGCTCTGCGCGACCTGCCCCTGCGGCAGCGTCGCCCCGTCGCGCAGCTTGGGCCCGTTGGGATCGCCCGCCGACAGTTGCACGTAGGTCTCTCCCAGCAGCGTCTTCTGGCGCAGGATCGCGCGGGTGTCCGCCGGCCGCGGCACGTACTGGTGGTCGACCTGAATCACGGCGCGGGTCAGGCCGGTCTTGTGATCGAGCCCGACCGAGGTCACATGGCCGACGGTCACGCCGGCGATCGTCACCTGCGCGTTCGGCGCCAGCTCGGTCGCTTGGTTGAACTCGACGCTGAACCGGTAGCCCTGGGCGTTGAACGGCAGCGTGCCGCCGAACGAGATCCACAGGAAGATCAGCAGCCCGACACACGAGGCCGTGAAGGCGACCATCGTGATCATCGCGAGGTTGGAAGGCCGCTGCTTGTTCATGAGGCGGGACAGTTGACCAGCTGCGACTGGCCTGGGATCGGACTGGGGGACGTGGTCGCCCCGGGAAGCTTGGCGGCGTCGGGCAGGTTCGCGAGCGCGATGATCGCACCGAGCGAGGGGGCGTTGGGCGCGAGCTGGTACTCGTACAGCTTCAGCGACGGGCAGTTGCCCATCAGCTGTCCCTGGAGGACCGCGCCGTTGGCGTCCTGGTTGGAGGCCAACGAGTCGACGAGGTGCGCGAGCCACGCGCCGTAGAACAGGTACCCCTGCCGGCGTTTGCCGGGCGCGTAGGCGAGCTCGTTGAGCACCGTGTTCAGCTGCGAGACCGACCCGCTCAACGACGGTGTCGCCTGGTTGAGCGCCGCGGCGGCCGGCGCGAGCGTCCGCGCAAGTGGCTGCAGCGAGACCGAGAACGGCCGCAGCTGGTCGGCGATCACCGGCGTCGTGTCCTTGAACAGCGGCCGTGCGGCCTCGAGCGCCGGCCCGAGGTTGCGCGCGAACGGCTGCAACGCGGCGAGCGTCGTCCCCGTGGCGGTCGCGAACCCCTTGACCTTGCCGAGCGTCTGATCGGCTTGGCGCAGCGTCCCCGGGAACTGCGACAGCGTGTCCTCGAGCTGCGCGTCGTTCTGGGAGATCGCCGTGAAGTTCGTGTTCGAGGAGCGGACCAGCGACGCCAGCTCGGTGTCGACGCCGCCCAGCGATCCTGCGACCAGGTTGAGGTTGTGGATGGCGCGCCTGAGGTTGGCCTCCCGGGTCGCCAGCAGGCTCGCGAAGCTCTCGGTGTCGCGGTCAAGCGGCTCGAATCGCTTCAGCGTCCCGCGCAGGTTCGCGACCGCGTCCGGGCTCGGCTGGGTCGAGGTCGTGCCGTGGTCACGAAAGATCTGCGCGCCGCCCGACAGCAGCAGCAGCAGATAGTTGCGTGTGTCGACGTCCAGCGAGGACAGGATCTCCGACACGTCGACGTCGGGGTTGGTGGAGCCGGTCCCCAGCGTCGACCCCGCCGGCAGGCGGCCGGCGCTGCTCGTCCCGGGATCCAGCGACAGGTACATGTCCTTCAGCGGCGTGCGAGGGCGCAGCAGCACGGTCGCGTTGCGATACACGCGATGGGCGTACTGCTTGTCGATGTTCATCTGCACGACGGCCTTGCCGTCGCGCAGCGTGATCGATCCGATCTTGCCGACCTGCACGCCGGCGATCGTGATCGGCTGCCCCTGTCCCGAGGTGACCGCCGCCGCCTCGGAGAACTCCGCGTTGATCGTGTAGTAGCTCTGGCCGAACGTGAATGACGGCTGGTGCTGGAGGATGTAGCCGGTGACGAAGATCGCGGCCAGGATCAGCACCGCGATCGCGATGAAGTCGCGCCGGTGGGTCAGGATCGCGCGCTTCACGGTCCGACCCCGGTCTGAGCGGCGTTGAGGTCCGGCGCGGGTTGCGAGCCGCACAGTGCCACGCGATTGATCGGCGGCGCCGAGCCGGCGATCGTGGGTCGAACGCCGAGCGGCGGGAGCACGGCGTTGCCGTAGATCGGCCCGTTGAGCTTGGCGGCGGCGGTGTTGACGCGAATCGAGCCGCCGCCGGTGGTCGTGCGGACGTAGCGGCCGTTGCCGTCGAAGTCCTGCGTCGCCGAGGCGATCCCGACCGCGGACTGGAACAGCTCCTGGTAGACCTGCAGGCCGGTCGTGATCGGCGGATCCTGGATCCGCTCGTTGCCGGTCGGGATGATCGTGTGGGTGAAGCAGACGGCCAGACGGCCGGAGCCGTGCAGCAGTTGCTTGAGCGACACGACCGTCGTGCCCGTGTTCTGGACGGCCGGCGTCAGATACTTCAGCAGTCCGCCGAGATCGTCCTGGGAGACGAGCGCCTGCGTCTGGGCGAGCCACGGCAGCCCGGCGGCGATCGTCGGCCCGGTCTGCTTGACACCGGGCAGGATGTCGGCCGCGAAGTGCTGGGTCGGCGCGAACGACGCCTGCAGGGGGCCGAGCGCCTCGTTGGTCGCCTCAAGCGTCCCGGGCAGCAACGCGATCGTGTCCGACAGGTCCTGCTGGCGGTCGGCCAGCGCGCGCATCGTCGAGTTGAACGTCGTCACCAGGTCAGACAGCTGGCTCTGATCGGCCGCCAGGCCTGAGAAGAACTTTTCGGTGCCGGCCACCGCGCCGGACAGATCGTGCGGTCGCTCGCCGAGGAGCGCCTGGTCGACGATCGCCGAAGCCTTGAAGGCGTCGGCCGAGTACTTCAGCGATTCGTTGAGCGACTGCCCTGCGGTGAGCCCCCGCTGGCTCGGATCCTGCGAGGCGTCCTGCGCACGCGTCGGGACCTTGTTGAGCGCCGAGCCGAGCCCCTGGAGCAGCGTCTGCAGGTTCGCCCGCGCATTGGAGTTCAGCGCCGACAGGACCCGGTCCAGCTGCACCGGGCCGCTGTTGTGCGGCGAGCTGAGCGTCGCGCCCGACGACAGCGCGGGCGCCTCGGGCGTGCCCGGCTGGAGGTTGACGTAGTAGTTGCCCTCCAGGAACAGACGGGGTCGGATGTTCGTCGTCGCGTCCGCGTGGATCGGGAGGCCCTTGCCCTCGATCGACATCGTCACGAGCGTCGCCGGCGAGTCGCCGCCGATGTGCTCGATGCCGGTCACCTTGCCGACGTTCACCCCCGCGATCCGCACGGGCGAGGCGAGGTGCAGCTCGGTCTCGGATGTGTAGACGGCCTTGAGCGTGAAGCCGCTGCCGGCAAACGGGATCGGCCCGCCGAACACGAGCCAGCAGATCACGAAGATCACGAGCGCCCCGATCGCACCGGCCGCTGCGTTTGAGATGCGTGAGCCGTGCCGCCTCAACTGGAGCCGCCTCGGGTCGTCTTCTCAGTGCCGATCCCGACGTTGGTCGTCGGGTTGCCGACGAGCGCTCCCTTGCCGGACTGATAGGGCTCGTTGCCGGCCGAGCACTCCCTGGCCTCGCCGGGCGAGGCGGTGTTCGGATACGGATCGGAGTGCAGCGGCCCGACCGAGCCGATCCCCGGTGTGAACGACGCGGCTCCGGTGTACGGCTTGGAGGACGGCTGGGACTCGTAGCTACGGTTCGGGCCCGGGCTGTCGCGGATCGTCAACGGCAGCACGTCGAGGAAGCCGGCGTTGCCGACGTGCTCGGTCGTCGCTTCGGCGATGTTGCGCAAGAACAGCGTCACGTAGTTGCACGTCGATTGGACCGGCGTCAGGAACGCGAGCGGCTGCTGCAGCTGCTTGGCCGTGTACGAGAGGCTCTGCACGCCCTGCTGGACCGCCGGCTCGTTCGCGACGTGACCGAGCGTCTTTGAGAAAGAGGTCAACCGCCGATCGAACGGGATCGTCGCCGGCAGGTTCTGCGCGCCCGTGCGGAACACGTCGGTGAGCACCGGTGCGCTGGTGCGCAGCGTCTTGATCCCCGGCTCGAATTGCGTCAGCAGGGATGCGGTGTCGGTCAGAAACGGGCGGATGATCGGCGACTGGCTGATCACGGCCTCAAACGCGGGCGGGGTCTGCGAGATCGTGCCCTGCAGCGACGGCGCCACCCCGGCCAGCGCCGAGAACGTGGTGTTGAGGTTGGTGAACAGCGACGCCTGGGTCTGGGCGACGGGGGCCAGCGCACCCGAGAAACGCTCCAGCCCTCTGAAGAACCCGGCCAGATCGGTGCTCGTCGATGCCAGATTGGTGGTGACCGGCAGCAGGTTGAAGATCAGCGGCAGGAACTTGCCGATCGCCCGGTTGAGGTCGTACCCGCGTCCGGCGACCGCCTCGCCGAACCCGATCGTCGACTGCTGCACGCCCCTGCGGGTCGGCGGCGTGAACATCGTCAGCAGCTGATCCAGATCGGTCGAGGCGCCGGTCTGGCTGACCGGGACGGTCGCCCCGTTGGCCAGCCCGCGGCGCGAGCGGCCGGGGCTGACCTCCATGTACTTGACGCCGATCGAGCCCTTCAGGCGCGCGGTGAAGCGCGTGTCGGCCGGCAACGGCTCGACGTTCTTGTACAGCTTCAGCGTCACGTCGGCGACCGGGGTACCGGCCCTGGTGCGGACCGCGGTGATGCCGCTGACCAGGCCGACCAGCGCCCCGCCCTCGTTGACATCGTCGCCCTTCTGCAGCTCGGAGGCGTCCTTCATGTGCACGTGCAGGTCGTAGGTGGGGACGAACGGGAGGCCCGAGTTGGCCTTGTACGCAAGCACCACGGCGACGATCACGACGAGCGTGGTCAGCGCTCCGATCAGCACCGGGCTTCTCAGGAAGCTCTGCTCGTGGCCGCGCCGGCGTCTCATCCGGTCTTCCCGCTCAGGTAGGACCAGAGCCTGGCGACGGGGTTCGCGGCGCCGGTCGTCGCCGCGACCGACGCAAGCGCCCTGCTGACGATCCGCTGCTGGAGCAGAGCCCTTCGGCGCTGCGGCGACAACGCCGTCGCATCGTTGCTGAACCGCGCCGTCGTGCAGCCGGTCGAGCAGTTGATCGAGTAGTTGGTCGTGCTGAGGTTCAGCGGCAGCGACCTGGCGTAGTGGCCGTCGCTGTTGAAGCCGTTGGTGACCGACGTCGCGTTGTAGAGCAGGCTCATCAGCTGCTCGTAACCGCCGGTCGAGTCCAGGCTCTGCAACAGCTTCAGCAGCTGCGCGGCGCTCGGCTTGGCGTTGAGGCCAAGCGACTTGAGCTCCTTCACGAGCGGCAGGCTGGAGATCAGCGGCGCCTCCGATTCCTGCGACGAGCGACCGAGCGCGATCAGCGACGTCCTCGCCTGGGTCGCGAATGGTGCCAGCGCGCCGAACTCCTGACCCAGCGGCGCCGCCGTCCGGCCGAGCTGCTGCAGCACCGGCGTGCCCTTGTCGGCCAGCACGCTGAGGTCGGCCAGCAGCGGCCGCAGCCGGCTCAGGAACGTCGGGAACAGGCGGAACGTTCGTGACTCGTCCTGGGCCCGCGCCGCCGCGGCGACCGAGGTCGTGTTGGCCGAGCGGACGAACCCGGAGATCTGCGCGCGCTCCTTGGCCAGCGGTGCCAGCACCGTCTGCGAGTCATTGGCCAGCTGCGCGAGCTGCCGATTCTGGGAGGCGAGGATCTTGAACACCTTGTCGGTCTCGCCCAGCGCCGGGTTGGCGCGGCGGATCACGGCGTTGAGGTCCGAGCCGCGCGTCGCCAGCCCCGTCCCGAGCTCGTCGATCACGACCGACAACGCCTGCTGGACCGGCATCTGTGAGATGTTCTGGACGATGTCGGTGTCGATCGGCGAGCTGGTGCGCGTGACCGGCAGGAAGTGCTGGCCCTTCCCCGGCCCGGACCGCAGCGTCGCCAACGGCGTGTTGTCGCTGGTTCCGGGACTGCAGTCGACGTACTCCTCGCCGATCAGCGACTGCGGGCGGATCGTGCACTGGGCATTGGAGTAGAACGGGATGAAGTCGGCGTTGTCGATCGAGATCGTGACGGCGGCGCGGTTGCGCGAGTTGACGCCGAGCGACTGGATCGAGCCGACGTTGGCGCCGGCGATCCGGACGTCCTCGCCGACCGCCGCGTACGAGGCGTCGTCGAAGATCGCGCGGACCGTGTACGAGCCGCTCGAGGACTGCGCCCGGGTGGTGGCCACGACCGCCACCGCGAGCGCCGCCACCAGTACCGCCGCTATCGCCGCCAGCCGTCTCACGGTCCGGCCGCCACCTGCGAGCTGTCACAGCCGGGAACCGACTCGGGCGCAGAGCCGTCCGGCGCCGGTTGCACGGCGCTGCCCGGGCAGCGCTCCGTCACGTGCTGGAGGCCGTCATAGCGATCGGACGGGAACTGCGAGACGAGCTGGTTGGCACCGTTGATCGTGAACGCGAACACGTCGGGCTGCGTGCGCACGTAGTGGCCGTTGGCGTCGTAGGTGGCGCTCGCCTGGCCGACGTTCGAGAGCGCGGCGACCACATCAGGCGTGTATTCGCGCAGATAGTTCAGCTGCGGCTTTGACTGCTCGAACTGCTTGATCATCTCCGGATACGCCTTCGCTGCGATGCTCGCCAGCGACGGGCTGGACTCAAGCAGCGAGATCAGGTCGCCGCTGCGGGTCGGGTTGGAGATCAGGTCGTTGAGCTGATGGACGGTGGGGAGCGCCCGCTTGGAGACCCGGTTCAGCGCCGCGGCGAACTCCGGCAGCTCGGCGAGGTTCGGCTTGGACGCGTTCACCACCGGCGTCAGCGAGCCAAGCGTCCGGTCCAGGCCCGCAAACGTCGTCGTCGAGCGCTGCAGCACGCCGGGCAGCAGGTCCAGCGACTGCTGCAGCGCCTGGCTCTGGCGGTCGATCGCTCCCGCCGTCTGGCTGGTGTTGGACACCAGTTGGGTCAGCTCGTCGCTCCGGGACGCAAGCGCCTGCATCGCCTTCGCGCCCTGGACCAGCAGGCCGTCGAACGATGGCTCGTCGCGGCTCAGCTCCGCGGTGACCTGGCTGGCGCTGGCGAGCCCCGGCGCCAGATACTCCAGTGTCCGGTTGGCCGCCTTGCCCCCGCCCTTCAGCGACGCGGCCTCACCGCGGATCACGTTGGCCAGGCCGCTGCGGGTCTTGGCGTTCAGCGAGTCGAACAGCTCGTCGAGGTTGACCTCCGAGTGCGTGTCTCCCTCACCGATCACGCCGCCCGAGTGGATCACCGGCCGGTTGTTCGACCCCGGTTCGAGCTCGACGTACTTGGAGGCGATCCCCGACAGCGAGTCCTCGTAGATCCGCGCGACCGTCCCCTGGTGCAGCTTGCCGACCCCGTGCAGGTGCATCGTCACCTCGGCCAGGCCGTCCCGCGTCAGACCGATGGCAGCGACGGTCCCGACCGACGCCGTTCCGATCAGCACGTTGTTGCCCGTCACCAGCCCGCTCGCGTTCTGGAACTGCGCTCTGATCGTGTACGGCGAGCTCGAGCCGAACACGAGGATCGCCACGACGATCACGGCAGCCAGCAGCGCCCCGGCGGCACCGAGCCGCGCGGCCAGGCTGACGCCGGGCCGACTCACGCGCTGCTGACCGCCGCCGCTGTCAGTATTCGCAATTGGGGCACCACCACTGCCGGCGGACGCGCTCAGGTCTCCTCCTCGATTCCCCAGTCAGTCCGGCTAATCCGCTGGAATCCTGCCAGAGTCTGCGGCACCACGTGCCGCTATCAGACGGGTCTGTAGTTTCGCGGACACGGCCGGGCGCCCGGAAGCACTCGTTACGACGCCAGCAGCGCCGCGCCGATCGCACCTCCGAGGTCGCCGAGACCCGCCACGTGGATGTCCGGCGGACGGTCGTCCCGGAACAGATGCGGCTTCATCGCCTCGAAGATCCGATCGGTCATCGGCTGCCCGAACCGCACTCCGAGCCCACCGCCGATCACGACCGCCTCGACGTCGAGCAGGTTGACCGCGGACGCGACCCCGGCCCCGAGCGCTTCGACCGCCCGCTCGATCAGTTCCGTCGCGAGCGGGTCCTTGGCGTCCAGCGCGTGCGCCCATACGGCGCTCGTCAGCCGCACGCGGCCGCGCTGCTTCATGATCTTGAACAGGTCGGTCTTGGCCCCGTCCTGGTGCTCCTTGCGCGCCTTGGCCTCCATCGCCGCGCGGCCGGCGTACGCCTCCATGCAGCCTCGTCGCCCGCATGGGCACGTCGCGCCGTCGCGCTTGACGACCATGTGGCCGATCTCGCCGGCGCTGCCGCGCCCGAGCCACAGCTTGCCGTCGATGATCACGCCGCCCCCGACGCCGGTGCCCCACCACACGCCCAGCAGCGAGTCATACGGCTTACCCGCGCCGAGCTGGTGCTCCCCGCGGATCGCCACCTGCACGTCGTTGCCGACCCGGACCGAGCAGCCGAGCTTGTCCGACAGCGTCTTGGCCAGCTCGAACGTCCCGTCCCAGCCCGGCAGATTGCGTGCTTGGGACACCGTCCCCGCCTGTTCATCGACCGAGCCCGGCGAGCCGACCCCGACGCC
>Ga0302325_10010874_pt1 | contig 19671 bp, 15 predicted proteins | sample Palsa_T0_2_FD_201948 | JGI IMG/M metagenome (GOLD analysis project Ga0302325, IMG submission 201948) | Peat permafrost microbial communities from Stordalen Mire near Abisko, Sweden - Palsa_T0_2 | ecosystem: Environmental > Terrestrial > Soil > Palsa > Peat permafrost | place: Sweden: Abisko...
ATCTGGACGATCAGCTCGTCACCCTTCTTGAACAGCCCCACATCGCCCTTTACGGCGAACGGCAGCCGTAACTGAATCTCATAGTGCTCGTTCCGCTTGGTGAAGGTGTAGGGCGCTTCGGTGCGTAAAACAGCGGCCGGGTCTTCGTCCGCGGCATACAGCGCCCGCGCCAGATCGCGCAGACGCTCGGCGCCCAGCACCTCGTGCGTAAACAGCGGCACGCGCTTTACCGGCACGGGAGCAAAATAAGCTTCGATCTCTTCGAGAACGCGATGCTGCGATTCGCGCCATTCCGCGAAGAACGCGTCCTTGATCGTCTCCGGCAGCACACGGTTAACGATAACGCTATCCACGGTAAGGCCGTGCAGCGAAAAGTACACGAAGGCGCGCTGCGTCTCGCGCAGTACCATCTTCTCCGGATTGGTCACCAGGCGCACGCTGGTGATGCGCGGATCTTCGAGCAGCGTGTCGATGCCGTCCAGTTTGCCGAACAGATCCTGTATGTTGCCAAAGTAGGTGTCGGGAGGCAGCTCCACGGGCGAAACCCGATTGGCCAGCGGCCGCACGGCCTTCAGCACGGTTCGCTGAAATGGAAAGATGTGCTTCATGTACCAGTCGAGCGTGGTCGGCATGCTTACGAATCGCATGGATTCAGCGGTGGGCGCGCAATCCAGCACAATGACGTCGTAACGCTGCTCGCGCCGAAACTGGTTGACGTACATCATCGCGCTGAGCTCTTCCATACCAGGCAGAATGGCCAGTTCCTCGGCTTCCACATCGCTGATCCCCGTGGTGCGCAGCACGGAAATCACGTACGCGGAGATCTCGCGCCAGTGCCGCTTAATCTCTCTCTGGATGTTCACTTCATGGATCGCCAGCTTTTCATTGATCTGATACGGATCCCCGGTCTTGTTGTGGAAGAGACTGGTCTCGAGATCGAACGAATCCGCCAGGCTGTGGGCAGGGTCCACGCTCATCACCAGCGTGCGATGGCCCAGCTCGGCCAGTTGCAGCCCCGTTGCGGCGGCCAAACTGGTCTTGCCCACCCCACCCTTTCCGCTGAACAGCAGAATTCGCATATAGAACCATTTTAGCTTGGAACAGCGAAACCACAGTAGACATACAGAGGCGGTTGTCAGTTGAGATACTTCTTGATATCGGGGAACAGAAGCGCCTTGATCTCCGGCTTTTCGAGGTCGCCCTTGGTGATCACGGTTGCGCTCAGGTCGATGACCTTCGGCGGAGTGCCGCCATTGAGCTTGTCCACCAGAGTCTTGACCGCCTGGTAGCCCATACGGAAAGGATCCTGCGCCACCAGTGCGTCGATGGTTCCGTCCCGCAAATCCTGCACCAGGTCTTCGCTGGCGTCAAACGCGACGTACTTCACTTTTCCGGCCATCCCACGCGATTTGAGCGCCAGCCCGGTTCCCACGGAGCCAGGCTCGGCGGAGGCGAACAGGCCGGCCAGGTCCGGATACGCGGTCAGGAAGTTCTCGGTCGCATCCATGGCCTTCGAGCGCTCCGACATGTCGTACTGCCGTGCGACGATCTGAATGCCGGGAAACTCCTTGTGCATGACGTCTTCAAAACCACTCTCGCGGTCCATGGTAGATTTGCTGCCCGGAGCGTGCTCGATCATGGCGATCTTGCCTTTTCCGTTCAGCAGCGCGGCCAGCTTGCGCGCGCCCATCTGCCCGGCCTGGTAATTGTTGGTGGCGAGGAAACTCATGTAGTTGGTGGAGTCCACGCCGGAATCGAATACGGTCACCGGGATATGCGCGGCGGCGGCGCGGTCGAGGGAGGCATTCAGCGTGGAGCGGTCCTGGGCCGCGACGGCCAGGCCGTCCACCTGCCGCGCGATCATGGAGTCGACAATCTGAACCTGGCGCGCATAGTCGGTTTCCGACGAAGGGCCGTTCCAGAGCACATCAACCTTCAGGTCGCGGCCCGCGGCCAGCGATCCGGCTTGCACGGAAACCCAGAAGAGGTGGGAGGTGGCTTTGGGGATGACGGCTATCGTCTTGCGGCTCGATGAGCGGCAGCCGACGGTAACGGTGAGGAGAAGGGTTAGGACAATCGCTGCTGAGCGGGCGAGGGGGCGAGCGTGCGAGCGGGCGAATTCAGTGGATCGACCACTTTCCCGGTTCGGAGAGCATCCGAACGAGTTGGCCGAGGATCTTATCGTACACGTCATCCAATTGATCGAAGTCATTCTGCTCCAGATACCGGCAGCGAAGCGCGAACTCAAGCCAGACGCGAGTCTCTTCAGCTTCACCTTCCGCATCGCTCAGTTTACTAACAAAATTGGCCTTGTACCGGCGCTTGCGCCAAGCCTCGCCAATATTGGCGCAAACCGATCGTGAAGAGCGCCGCATCTGATCGACCATCGCGTACTTCTCTTCGCCAGGAAACTGCTTAGTAAGCTCAAAGATCCGCATCGCCGCCGCAAACGCCTCGCGGTACACGCGCAATTCCCGAAAACCGAGAATGACCGCCATCGCCCGCTCGCCTATCGCCCCCTCGCCCGCTCAGCAACACCACCCCCGGCGCCGCTACCCCGGTCCGCCCCCTCGCCCGCTCAACAGCACCACCCTCAGCGCCGCTACCCCGGTTCGCCCTCTCGCCCGCTCAGCAGCACCAGCCCCATCGCCTCCACCTACTGAGCACACCAGCCGCCATCGATCAACACATCCGTGCCAGTGATGAAACCCGACTCGGGCGAGCATAGATACACGGCCAGTTGGCCGACTTCATCCACGCGCCCCCAGCGGCCCACGGGGATCTTAGCCAGGAACTGCGCGTTCAACTGCGGATTCTCCATCAGTGGAGCATTCATCTCGGTGGCAAAGGGACCGGGGCTGATGGCGTTGACTGTGATTCCCTCCGGCGCGAGCTCCAGCGCGAGCGAACGCGTGAGGCCAAGGATGGCGCTCTTGCTGGCGGAGTACGCCGTGCGCCCCGGTATCGAGACGTGAGCCATGGTGGAAGCCAGGTTGATCACACGCCCGTAGCCGTTCCCTTTCATGTGCGGCACGAATGCGCGGCACATCAGAAACGTCCCCGTCAGGTTTGTGTCGAGCACGCTTCGCCACTCGTCCAGCGTGAATTCAGTAAGTTGCTTGCGAACGTTTATGCCGGCATTGTTGATCAGGATGTGAATGCTCCCGAAGGCCTGCACCACGTCCTTTTCAAGCTGCAGCACTTCCTTCTCGCTGGTGACGTCGGCCTGAAAAACCTGCGCGGCGCGGCCCGTCCGCCCGACCTCTTCGGCTGTCTTCTGCAACTGCTCGCGGTCCCGCGATACCAGCGCAATGCCGGCGCCCTCGCCCGCCAGCGCCAGGGCCATGGCCTTGCCCAAGCCGCGGCTGGCGCCGGTGATCAGAGCAACTTTGCCCTCCAGGTCGCCGCTCACGCGACGTGCCCCGGTCCCGTGACGCCGTGCGATGCCGCCAGGACCTGGTCCGCTACCGACTGGGGCTGGTCAATATTGCGAATCGTCAGGCGGCTGGCCTCTCCGGCAGTCTCGATCGAAAGGTTGCCTATGCCGAACATGCGCTGGGTTGCGGATTGGTCCACGCGCACATCCTGCACCTTCGGCAGAGAAATGTTGCGGGTGGTCTTTCTCAGAGCCCCCACCTCATAGCGCAGTTTGTCGCCGGAGATGGTGCCCTTGGTGAAGTTCCGCATGGTATGCCGCCGGATGGGCCAGATCAGCAGCAGTACCGGTGCCGCCAGAATCCAGGGTCTGTCCTTCCACTCGCTATTCGCCGGAATCATGCTAAAGCCGATCGCCGCCGCCACGATCAACAACAACACCAAAGCATATCCGAGCTTGATAAACTTCATGGTCGGCCGGATTACCGTGTCTTCCATACTGTTGCCTCCCGCACGGGCTATTGTAGCAATACCCCGATCGAGGCTATTTCGGCTTAGGCAGGATTTTCATATCGGCCGGCAGCGTGAATAAGTCGTCCCTCAGATCCCGATTGATCTCCACGCTATCGGAGTACATCTCGAAGATTTTTTCACCATTGCGCTCGCGGCGGATACTGAAGGGCCACATCACGCCGCCGCCCACGTCGCGGTACTTGGCGAAGATGGACACTTCCTCGAGTCTGGTATTGTCGATCGGATCTCTGCGGAAGAAGCTCTGGCGCGTCGGCAGCTTGGTCATCTGATCGAAATATACCGTGACCGTGTCGTTGTTCGCGTCGACGATGTCCACGATCTCAACCGGGCGGTTCTCGTAAAAATCCGCGCCGCGCGATTCGAAGAACAGGCCAGGCTCGCCCAGGCGCTCGCGCAGAATGTAGAAAATATTGCGCATGGTGCTGACCTTGAACCTTTGTATGTCCGTATCGGCCAGCGGACGTGCTCCGCGGAAGGTCAGCTCGTAGCCGGCCCCTTGCGTAAACAGCACCACGTCGTCCTGCTTTTTGCCGAACGCTTCGCGCTCACGCACACGCAAAGAGCCGTGCTCCGGCGATTCGGGGTTCGCCAGGTAGTGCGTGTAGATATAGGCTATCGCCAGGCCCGAGAGTTTCTCGCGATAAAACTGATAGGCGCGTCCGGACTCCGTGCGGTCCCGCATGGCCAGAAAAGCCTGTCCGCCCAAGGCCGCCACCGCTTCATCCGCTACCCGCTTGCCTCTCTGTTCGTTGGTCTCCGCGCCCCCTGCAGAGCCGGCCAGGCCCGCCAGCAGCAGCGCCGCCAAAATGGTTCTCATGGTTTCTTGTTCAGGTCCTCCGGCTTCAATCCGGTGTTGATCTTTAGCGACTGTATGGTCACTTCCGCATACTTGTGCCCGTTCTGTACGATAGTCATGTGATTGGGCGCCTTGATGCCACCGACTTCCTCGAAGCCGTCAAAGGTTTCGTCGATGGTGGTCGGGGGCTGGCCGCCCATCGATGGCGTGCTGTACTCCACCTTGGCCGGCAGGCCGGTCTTCTCGTCGATGAACAGCCGCACACTATCCCCCTGCTCGTCCGAGATATCCAGCGCGCCGCCGGCGGCCAGGCTGACGCTGCGCCCCGGCAAGCGATCGCTCAGCAGCAGGGCGAAGTAAACCTTTAAAAGTTTGTTGCGTACCGGCTTCATCTGCTCTGGCGGCACCGGGCCGGAGCCTTGCGGGTTCGCCATCCAGGCGGTCTTACCGTCGGCATAGAGCGAGATGGCGCCGAATGGCAATTGCGTGTCTTCGCGGAAATAGGAGGGCGCCACCCATTTGTCGGTGCGCTTCATATCCGTGCCGTGAGCCGACGGATCCAGGTGAAACGCCACGACTTCCACCATGTCTTTGATCGCTGCCAGTTTGTCCGCGCCGCCCACCGCCTGCTGCACCCGCTCGAGCAGTTGCTTGCCTTTCTCCGCGTCCGCCGCGTCAGCCTTAGGCGCCGGCTCCGATTTCGCTTCGGGGATGGTCAAATTAATGGACGAAACCGGCAATCCAAGCGTTGCGAGGGACTTCTGGAATTCGTCCGCTTTGCCCACGGCCACCACCGTCAGATCCGCCGCATGCACGCGTTCGCGCGCCACGCGCAGCACATCGGCGCGCGTGACCGCCTCGAGGCCCTTCTGGTAGCGGTCGATGAAGTCTTTCGGATAGTCGAAATACTCGTAATTGAGCAGCCGGCCAAGAGTTTTCGCCCTGGTGTCGAAAGCGAAAACCAAACTGTTCAAGGCCGTTTGCCGCGCGGTTTCAAGTTCGTCCGCGGAGACCTCGCTCGAGCGTATGCGCTCGATCTGTTCCTGGATAGCCTTCAACGTTTCGGCCGTGGATGCCGACTTGGTGCTGCCGCCGATCTCGAACAAACCGGGGTGATCGTAGTGCGCGCCCCAATTCGCCGAGATATCATAAGCCAGGCCAAGCTGCGTTCGCACGCGCTGCATCAGGCGGCTCTGAAAACCGCCGCCCAGTATATCCGCCATCACTTCGAGAGCCGGAAAATCCTTGTCTTTCAATTCGCCGCCCAGGTGACCTTCCATGAAGAAGGTCTGGGTCACGTCGTCTTTTTGCGCGACGTAGATGCCCGGCTGAGACTTCTCCCGCACCGGCGGGAAGGGCGGCACGGCGGGCTGCTGGTAATTCCAATCCCCGAACAGGCTGGCTAGCTTGGCTTTCATCTCAGACGTCGAAAAATCGCCCCATACGGCCATCAGCATATTGGCCGGGAAGAAGTATCGCTTATAGAAGCGCAGCAGGTCGTCCCGCCCGATGCGATCGAGGGTGGCATACTCGATCTGCCAGCCGTAGGGCGAGTCCTTACCGTAAACGATATCGGCGAATTCGCGATCGGCCACGCCGTGCGCGTCGTCATTCCGCCGGGCGATGCCGCTGCGCGTCTCGGACTTGGCCAGGTCGATTTTGTCTTGGCGGAATTCCGGCTGCGTAATCACGTCCTTGAAGATACCCATCACCTCCGCGGTGTTTTCCTTCAGCGTCGAGAAAGAGACCGAGCCCGAGGACTCGCCGATGTCGCTCTCGACCGATGCCGCGATGTTCTCCAGCTCTTCATCGAGCTGGTCGCCGGTCTTGGCCTGGGTACCGCCGGATCGCATGACCGCGCCGGTGATGCTCGCCAGGCCCACCTTGTCCGCCGGATCGAACAGGTTCCCGGTGCGCACCCGGGCCGTCCCGCTGACAATGGGCAGCTCGTGATCCTCGAGTAAGTACACGCGCATCCCATTGGGCAGCGTATAAGTGGTTACATCCGGGATGGGGATACGTTTCAGTGGCGGAAACTTCAAATCTCTGTAGGATGCCGGCGTGCCCGGAATCGGCGCGGGCGCCACGAAGGCCTGCCCCCAGGCGGCCGCGGTCGCCATTATAGTGAGGAATAATAGCTTCTTCATTGCGCGCCTCCTGCCTGCCCCTTCGGCGCAATCAGATAAGCCACCGTGCGATTCTCCGGAGTGAAGTACTGTTTGGCTACTCGCTGGACATCGTCTGAGGTAACCTTATCTAAGTCGTCGAGCGAAGTAAATAACTTAGTCCAGTCTCCATAAGTCGTGTAGTAAGCAGTTAGTAAGCTTGCGAGACCAGAGTTACTATCGAGCCTGCGAATCAAGTCCGCCCGGGTCTTCGTCTTGACGCGGGCCAGCGTGACCGCATCCACCTTCTGGGACTGGAACCTCTCGAGCAGATCGTAAAACGCCTTCTCGTTGTCCGCCGTGGTATGTCCCATGGCGGGCGCCAGGAAGAACAGGAACAGGTTCGGGTACTTGCCGCCCGGAAATGTGTCGTCCGCCTCGGCTGCCAGGGCAATCTGCTTGTCCCGCACCAACTCCTTATAGAGCAAGCCCGTCCGCCCGCTGGAAAGGATGCCGTTGGCGATATCGAACACCGGGTCGTCTTTGCTGTACTGATCGGGTCTTTTGTAACCGACCACTAACAGCGGCTGGCTGGGGGATTCCACCTCGGTCCGCTTGGGGCCTGTCTGCGGCGGCTCGACGGTATGCAGCAGCGGCGGCAGCGGGCGCGCGGGCATTGCGGCAAAATACTTTTCCGCCAGCCGCTTCGCCTCCGCCGGATTCACGTCGCCCACGATCGCCATGGTGATATTGCCCGGCACGTAATACTTGTGGAAGAAATTCCAGGCGTCCGCGCGCCGCAGATGTGCCACGTCGCTCGGCCAGCCAGTACCCATGACACGATAAGGGTGCGCCGCGAAAGCCGTAGCTAGGAAAGACTGTAGCAGCTTCCCTTGCGGCTCCGATTCGACGCGCATGCGATACTCCTCCATCACTACGTCGCGCTCCTTATAGAACTCGCGGAAAACAGGCTGTATGAAGCGCTCCGACTCCAGCAGAAACCAAAGCTCCAGGCGGTTGGAAGGCAGGCTGTAGAAATATTCCGTCGCGTCCCACCCAGTCTGGGCGTTCAGGCCGGCGCCGCCGTTCTGCTCGATCATGCGCGGGTACAGGTTCGGTTCCACCAGCGAGTTGGCCTTTTCGTCGGCGGCCTTCAGTTCCGCCTCCAGCGCCTCGACCTTCTTGGGATCGGCCTTCACTCCCCTGTTGCGTTCGGCGTCCAACCGGTCATAAACTTCTTCCTCGTGGTCGATGGCTTTCTTTTCCTCGGGCCAGTTCTTGCTGCCGATGCTCTCGGTGCCTTTGAAAGCCATATGCTCGAACATGTGCGCGATACCGGTCTCGCCGGACGGATCGTCCACCGATCCGGCGTTAACGTAAGTGTGGAAGGAGACCACGGGTGCTTCATGGCGCTCGGCGACGATGAAATGCAGGCCGTTCGGGAGCGTGAATTCCGTGACCTTCTTTTCAAATTCTTTGAGATTCTGGGCTGCCAGCAGAAGCGGCAGCAGAAACACAGCGACGTGACGTAACCTCATGTTCTACCTAATCGAAATTAGCAGATTTGGAGCCGCGGATGCAGAGATGGAAGACTAGCGGCCGTGTGTCTCGTTACTTGACTAACCCGCCCGTTTACTTCTATCGCGCGCCAGGTGGCTGTGATGCCGGCTGTAGCTGAAATAAATAACCAGCCCGATCGCCAGCCAGATCACCAGGCGATACCAGGTCTCATGATCGAGGAACGCCATCATGGCAAAACAGGTCAGAATGCCCAGGATGGGCACCAGCGGTACCCACGGCGTGCGGTAGGGGCGCGGCAGGTCCGGTCGGGTGTGCCGCATTACCATGATGCCCATGCACACGATTACGAAGGCCAGCAGCGTGCCGATGCTGGTCATGTGCCCCAGCTTCGAAATCGGTAGGAATCCGGAAAAAAGCGAAACGAAGACCATGAAGATGATGTTGCAGTGCCACGGCGTGCGGAATTTCGGATGAACGTCGGAGAACACGCGGGGCAACAAGCCATCGCGGGACATCGAGAAGAACACTCGCGATTGCCCCAGCAGCATCACCAGAATCACCGAGCTATAACCGGCGATGATGCCGATGACGATCATGATCTGCAGCGCCTCGCTCGGAAACTGGCGGATCACCGTGGCTACCGGCGACGCGTCTCCTTTGAAGACTTTATAATTCACCATGCCCGTCAGCACGCGGGCGAACAGCACGTACAGAATGGTACAGACGGCCAGCGAGCCGATAATGCCGATGGGCATATCCCGCTGCGGCTTGCGCGCCTCCTGGGCCGCCGTGGATACGGCATCGAATCCGATGAATGCGAAGAACACCACCGCCGCCGCGCGCATCACGCCGCTGAGGCCGAACTCCCCGAACGTGCCGGTATTGGGCGGGATGAACGGGTGATAATTGGCCCGATTCACGTACCCGAAACCAACCGCGATCACCACGATCACAATAATTACTTTGATCACCACAATCACGCCATTCACCCGCGCCGATTCCTGAATGCCGATGATGAGCAGCGTCGAGATCACGCAGATAATCAGCACCGCGGGCAGATTGATGATTCCCGGAGTTACGTCGAAGGGGCAGTTGACCAGACTCGTGGGGAGCGCGATCCCGAGCATGTGCAGCAGCTTCACCACATAGCTCGACCAGCTTACCGAAACCGTGGCCGCCCCCACCGCATACTCGAGCACCAGGTCCCATCCGATGATCCAGGCCAGCAGTTCGCCCATGGTCGCGTAAGCATAGGTGTACGCGCTGCCAGCAATCGGGATCATGGTGGAGAACTCGCTGTAGCACATGCCGGCGAAAGCGCAGCCGATGGCGGCCACCACAAACGACAGCACCACGGCGGGCCCGGCGTTCTCCGCCGCCGCGATTCCAGTGAGCGAAAACAGGCCCGCGCCGATAATCGCACCGATGCCCAGGGCCACCAGGTTTACCGGCCCCAGCGTCCGTTTGAGCGAGTGCTCGCTATCCTCGGACTCGGATTTGATGCGCTCGAGCGATTTCGTCGCGGTCAGGTTCATGTCAGGCCTTTGGATTTCGGTTTCCAGATATAATACACAGGCACTCCCAGTAACACGATGATCAGCCCGGGCCACGTATAACTGGGTTTATACGCAAGCAAGAGAACCTCAATCAATCCAGCGGCCGCGATGTATACCGCCGGCAGGAGCGGATATCCGAACGCCCTGTAGGGCCGCTCCATCTCCGGACGGGTGCGGCGCAGCACGAAAATCCCCGCGATGGTCAGGATATAGAAAAGCAATACGGCGAAGATAACATAATCCAGTAAGTCGCTGTAGCTGCCGCTCAAGGTCAACAGCATCGCCCAAACCCCCTGCAGGGCCAGCGCGAACACCGGCGCGTGGTGGCGCGGCTCGAGCGTGCCGGCTTTGCGGAAAAATAGCCCGTCGAGCGCCATCGCATAGTACACGCGCGCGCCCGCCAGGATGAGGCCGTTCACGCAGCCGAAGGCCGAGATCATGATGGCCGCCGCCATTACCTGCCTGCCCGCGGGGCCCAGAATATGCTCCACCGCGGCGGTCGCCACGCGATCCTCCGGCGCATGCTGGATGGCCTCAAGCGGCAGCACATTTAAATAAACGAAATTGGCCGACAGATACAGCGTCATCACGATGGCCACGCCCAGGGCGAGCGATAGCGGCAGGTTGCGCCGCGGATTGCGCACCTCACCGGCCGTAAACGTTACATTGTTCCAGGCGTCGGCGGAAAACAGCGCCCCCACCATGGCTACTCCCACCAGCCGCACCACGTGCAGCGTCCCGCCCACGCCCCAGAAATTGCCGCCGAAATTCCGCTCGATCGCCGCCGGATTACGGCCCAGTAGAAACCCGATTGCCACCAGGCCGAGCAGCGCGGCCGTCTTTGCGAAAGTGAATACGTTCTGCACCATCGCGCCTGTGCGTATGCCGCGCATGTTTACCGTGCTCAGCAGCAGCACCACCGCGATGCCCACCAGTTGTTGGGTAGTAAGTCCCAGCCGGCCGCTGCCGATCAAATGATTCTGCGCCGAAATCCACGGGACAAAAACCCCCGCGAATTTGGCGAAGGCCACCGCCACCGCGGCGATGGTGCCGGTCTGGATCACCAGGAACAGCGTCCAGCCATAGAGGAAACCGCTCAGCGGCCCGAACGACTCGCGCAGGTAGACGTACTGTCCGCCCGCCTGCGGCATGGCCGCCGCCAACTCGCCGTAACTGAGCGCCGCGATCAGGGTGAGCGCAGCGGTAGCGAACCAGACCATCAACAACAGCCCTGGCGATGCGACCTGCCGCGCGATATCCGCCGACACAATGAAAATGCCGGAGCCGATCATCGAACCCACCACCAGCATGGTCGAGTCCACCAGGCCCAGACCCTTGACCAGGCCCGTCGCCGCTTCTTTAGGCGTCACTACTTTACGAGTCGTTGCCATTCTTCCATCCGTTCGCGCAAGGATTGGCTGCTCAGCCCGGCTGGCAGCAGGTCGCCGATCACCGCCACCGAATCCGCGCCCGCAGCCAGCACCGCGCGCGCCGTTTTCCTGGTGATGCCGCCGATTGCCACCAGCGGCTTGTCCACCAGCGCACGGCATTCCTTTACGGTTTCAACTCCGGTCGCCGGATCCGGGTTGCGCTTGGACGCGGTCGGGAACACCGGCCCGAATGCCACATAGCTCACCGGCTCTCCGCCCGCCGCGCAAACCTGCGGCACATTGTGGCTGGAAAAGCCGATCACGGCATCCGCCCCCATGAGCCGCCGTGCATCCCGCGGCGGCAGATCGTCCTGCCCAACATGCAGGCCTGCTTCGAGCAGCATCGCAATATCCGCCCGGTCGTCCACCATGAAGAGCGTGCCGCCCTCGCGGCACATCCGCGCAATCTCCCGCGCCGCGTCGAATACCGCGCGGCTCCAGTGCCCTTTATGCCGGAACTGCAAAATCTCCGCGCCCCCTTCCAGGAAAGCCGCCGCCGCCCGCTCGAACGAAAAATCGCGCGCCTTCAGACTTCCGGTATCCAGAATAGGGTACACCCTTGGCACCTTCAGATTCGCGCTCAATAGCCTTCTTCCCGCAGCCGCTCCACCGTGAGCCGCGGCTTCAATTCCAGGCTGCCAATAAGTTTCTCCACGTGCTTGGCCAGGATGTCGCACTCAATGTTGACCTGGCTGCCCGGCTGATATGTGCCCAGCGTAGTATTCCTATAAGTGTGCGGAATGATCGTTACCGACAAAATATCGCCGTCAAGTGCTGCAATAGTCAGGCTGATGCCATCGATAGCAATCGATCCTTTGTAAACCAGGTACCGATCGAGCGCGGCGGGAACCCGCACCGTCAACCACCAGTTTTCATCGCCGAGCGCGTCCAGCGACCTTAATTCGCCGGTAGCGTCCACGTGCCCCTGCACGATATGGCCGCTCAACCGTCCCGCGGGTGAAAGCGGACGCTCCAGGTTGACGCGCGAAAGCGCCCCGAGCGCGCCCAGGTTGCTGCGCAGCAGCGTCTCCGGCGCCAGGTCGGCCGAGAAGGAGTCCGCGCGGACGTCCACCGCCGTCAGGCACACGCCATTCACCGCGATACTGGCGCCCTCGCTCATATCCTCCAGCACTTTCTGGCAGTGAATTCTCAGCCGCGCGCCGGCCGCCAGATTCTGGATCGATTCCACCGAACCCAGCTCTTCGATGATTCCCGTAAACATTCAAGCCTCTTTGACCACGTGGCCTTCCAGCACGAACTCGTCGGGAGCGATCGAGTGCAACTGCGTGCGGTCGATACGAATGGCGTCCGCGCGGCGCCGGCGGCCCACCCCTCCGGCCATCGATAGCGATTCGAGGCCGCCCAGAATCTTGGGCGCATAGTAAAAGAAAATCTTGTCCGCCACGCCAGTTTCCAGGGCGGCCCAATTCACTTTGGCGCCGGCTTCGATCAACACCGACAGATACCGCAGTTGCGCCACCGCCTCAATGGCCCCGCGCAAATCGGAGCGGCCATCGCGCCCATCCAGGATCAGCACCTGAATGCCCTGCTTCTCGAGCGCTTTGCGCCGGTCGGCAGCGGCCGCCGAAGTCCCGATCGCCAGCACATCCCGCGCCGCGCCGCGCACCATCTTCGAATCGAGCGGCAACCGCAGCCGCGAGTCCAGCACGATCCGCAGCAGCGGCCGGCTGCGCGGCAGGCCAGTTCGGTCGGTAAGCAGGCAATCGTCCGCCAGTACCGTGCCGATGCCCGTAAGGATGGCGTCGGAATCGTGGCGTAGCTGCTGCACGTGCGCCCGCGCTCTTTCGCTGGTGATCCAGCCGCGATTGTCGTCGGGCGCCGCAATCTTGCCGTCCAGAGTCAACGCGGTCTTCAGCGTCACCAGCGGCAGCCGCGTCCGCATGAAATGTACAAACGCTTCGTTCAGCCTCTCGGCTTCGGCCGAAAACTCGTCTGCAATCCCGGCCTGAATACCCGCCGCGCGCAGTTGCCGGAGCCCTTCGCCCGCCACCAGCGGATTGGGGTCTTCGAGCGCGGCCGCGACGCGCGCCACGCCGGCCTGTATAAGCGCGGCCGTACACGGTCCGCTGCGGCCCTGGTGACAGCACGGCTCCAAATTAATATAAAGCGTAGCGCCGCGCGCTTGTTCCCCCGCCTGCTCGAGCGCCAATATCTCGGCGTGTTTTACGCCAGCCCAGGTGTGGAAACCGCGTCCCACCACCCGGCCGTCGCGCACCAGCACCGCACCCACCAGTGGATTGGGACTCGCCTGCGCGCGCCCCTTTCGCGCCAGGTCCAGCGCCTCGCGCAAAAAACCGGCGTCCGCATCTTGCCGGCGATCGCTCATTTTTCGAAAAGCGAGGCGATAAACTTCTCCGCGTCGAAGGGAAGCAGATCGTCTGCCTTTTCCCCGATCCCCACGTAGCGTATGGGGATGTTCAGCTCACGCGCGATAGCGATCACGATCCCGCCCTTCGCCGTGCCGTCCAGCTTGGTAAGCACGATGCCGGTCACGCCCGAAGTCTCGGTGAATTTGCGGGCCTGCTCCAGGCCGTTCTGCCCGGTGGTCGCATCCAGCACCAGCAGCACCTCGTGCGGTGCATCCGGGATCACCCGCCCGGCGGTGCGCCGCATCTTTTCCAGTTCGGCCATCAGGTTCGTCTTGGTCTGCAGGCGGCCCGCCGTATCCACGATCACGTAATCGGTCTTGCGCGCGCGCGCCGATTGCAAGGCATCGAACAGCACCGCGCTGGGATCGGCGCCCTGCTTTTGCCGTATGACGTCGGTGTTGGTGCGCTGTCCCCAGACCTCCAATTGCTCAATGGCGGCCGCCCGGAAAGTATCCGCCGCGCACAGCAGCACGCTGCGCTGTTCGCCCCGGAAGCGCTGCGCCAGTTTGCCGATCGTGGTGGTCTTGCCGGAACCGTTCACGCCCACCACCAGGATCACCGCCGGAGGCTCCGCCACGCGCGGCATGGGCCGCTCGGAAGATTGCAGAATCTCGAGCAGGTGCTCGCGGATGAGACCCTCCAGCTCGGCGGCGTCGCCCACCAGCTTGCGGTCCACGCGCTCGCGTATGCGATCCAGAATTTCCTCGGTGGTGCGCACGCCAATATCGGCGCCGATCAGCGTAGACTCCAGCTCGTCCAGCAGGTCCGCGTCGATCTGCTTGGCGCCCTGCAGCATGTCTTCCAGCCGCTCCACCAGGCCCGCGCGCGTCTTTTGCACGCCGCTCTTCAATCGCTCCAGAAGAGTGGGCTCTTGCTCGACCGAGCCGAATAGCGTTTGAATCATTGCCGAATATTGTAGCAGCGGTGCGTCTATGATACGTAAGTGGACATCTGGGCGCTGATCGATCTCGAGACTCCTTGGTGCGTTCACGTGGTTGCGACACTCCGTATCGCCGACCACGTTGCCGCCGGGATAACCCATATTGACGACTTGGCCGCGGCCTCGGGCGCCCACGCCGATTCCCTGCACAGGGTGCTGCGGCACCTGGTTGGCAAGGGCGTGTTCGAAGAGCCCGCGCCCGGCCGGTTTGCGCTCAACGAGCCTGCCGGTGCGCTGCTCGATTCGTCACTCCGTTCCGGCCTCGATCTCGAAGGTATCGGCGGTCGTATGGCCTACGCGTGGGGCAGCCTGCTCAGTGCCGTGAGGACCGGTGCGCCGGCCTATTACCAGATCTTCGGCCGCCCTTTCTGGGAGGATTTGCAAGCCCATCCGGATATCGCCGCGAGCTTCGACGCATTGATGGGACCGGCTGGGCACGGCACTCCGGACCCGGCGGTATTGGTGTCGGGCGATTGGCAATCGGTGCGCACAGTGGTCGATGTCGGCGGCGGTACGGGATCGCTCCTGGCGGAAATCCTTCGCTCCCGGCCCTTGGTGCGGGGCACCCTGGTGGATCTTCCGACTACTGTCGAGAGATCCGCGGAGATCTTTCACGCGGCTGGCGTGGCTGGGCGTGTCACTACGGTGGGGCAGAGCTTCTTCGATCCGCTGCCGGCCGGGGCGGATCTCTATCTGTTGAAGAACGTGCTGGCCGACTGGCCCGATCGCGAGGCGACGGCCATCCTGAGCCGCTGCGCCGAGGCGGCGCGTCCCGCCGGCCGGGTTATCTTATTGGGTGGAGTGTCGCCCGACGACGACAGCGGTCCGTCGCCTGAGCTGCTGATGATGGTGTTGGTCGGAGGGAAGAGCCGCAGTCTGGCGGAGTTCCGCCAATTGGCTCGCACGGCCGGGCTGGAAATACACGCCGTCGGGCGGCAGCCCTCGGGCCGCTTTGTGGTCGAATGCCGCGCGAAGTGCTGACTTGACTGTTCGTCCCCATTACCGCGGTACGAGCTTGAATATCACGCCCGCGCCCGCTGTGCCGCCCGCGCTGGTGGTCCCGTAAAGGTTGCCTGCCGAATCACCGATCACACCGGCATACGGCCCTGACCCATCGGCTCCCGTGAAGGCATGCAGCACCGTCTCCTGCCCGGCGGCATTCAGCTTGTACACCACGCCCGAGCCTGTACCGCCCGCGCTGGCAGTCCCGTAGAGGTCACCGGCCGCGTCGCGGGCCAAACCTGCGTATGGGTCTCCCCCGTCGGTTAAGCCGGTGAAGCTGTACAGCACCGTCTCCTGGCTGGCCGCGTTCACCATATACACCACGCCGGCGCCCGCTGTGCCGCCGAAGTAAGCAGTCCCCCGGAGATTGCCGGCCGAGTCGCGGATCACACCTGCGTAGGGGTTGCCCCCATCTGCCCCGCCCGTAAAGCTGTACAGCACCGTCTCCTGGCCGGCCGTATTTAGCTTGTAGACTACGCCCGCGCCCGCTGTACCGCCGTAGTAAGTCGTCCCGTAGAAGTTGCCGGCCGGGTCCTGGATCACACCCGCGTACGGGCCCTTCCCATCGGTCCCACCCGTGAAAGTGTACAGCACCGTCTCCTGACCAGTGGTATCCAGCTTGTAAACCACGCCTGCGCCTGCTGCACCGCCGGCGCTGGTGGTCCCGTAGAGATTGCCGGCCGAGTCCAGGATCACAGCGGCATAGGGGTTGCCGCCATCGTTCCCGCCCGTGAAGGTGTACAGTACCGTTTCCTGGCCCGTCGGATCCAGCTTGTACACCACACCCGCACCCGCTGTACCACCGCTGACCGTCGTCCCGTAGAGGTTGCCGGCCGGGTCGCGGATCACACTTGCGAACGGTTGGCCCCCATCGGATCCACCCGTGAAGCTGTATAGCGGGGTCACCTGTCCCGACGCACCCAGCTTGTACACCACACCCGCATTCGCTGTGCCGCCGGCGTAAGCAGTGCCGTAAAAGTTGCCTGCCGAATCGCCGATCAGACTTCCGTGAGGGTTACTCCCACCGGCAGCGCTCGGAAAGCTGTAGAGCGTGCGCTCTTGTCCTGCCGCATCCAGCTTGAACACCACGCCACCGCCCGCCGTGCCGCCGGAAAATGTCGTCCCGAATACGTTGCCTGAAGCATTCCGGAACACCGCCGCGGACGGGGAACCTCCACTGACCCCGCCCGAAAAGCTATATAGTGCGGTCTCCTGGCCGGACTTATTCAGTTGGTAAACCACGCCCGCGCCCCCCGTGCCACCCCCGACAGTAGTCCCGTAGAGGTTGCCCGCCGCGTCGCCGACGACGCCCGCGTAAGGACCGCCGCCATCGGCCCCACCCGTGAAATTGTAAAGCACCGTCTCTTTGCCGGCGGTACTCAGCTTGTACACTACCCCCGCGCCCGATGCGCCGCCTATCAGAGCAGTCCCGAAGAGGTTGCCCGCCGAGTCGCGGATCACCCCCGCGTAAGGCACTCCGCCATCGGGTCCGGCCGTGAAGCGGTGCAGTACCGTCTCCTGGCCGGCTGGGTTCAGTTCGAACACCACGCCCACGCCAGCTGCACCTCCCCCCGAGGTAGTTCCGTAGAGGTTGCCTGCAGTGTCCAGGATCACCCCGGCTTCGGAATAGCCTCCATCGGCCCCGCCCGTGAAGGTGTACAACACCGTCTCCTGGCCGGCCGGGCTCAGCTTGTATACCACGCCCGCGCCCTCTGCTCCGCCCCCGTAAGTAGTCCCGTAGAGGTTGCCTGCCGCGTCCAGGATCACCCCTGCGTAGGGATTGCCCCCATCGGCGCCGCCCGTGAAGTTGTACAGCACCGTCTCCTGGCCGGTCGTGTCCAGCTTATACACCACGCCCATGCCGGCTGTGCCGCCCGCGATCGTAGTCCCGTAAAGGTTGCCTGCCGGGTCGAAGATCACCCCCGCGTAAGGGTCGCCCCCATCCGCCGCGCCTGTGAAGCTGTGCAGCAGGGTCTGGTGGCCGCTGGTATCCATCTTGAACACCACACCCAGATTCGCTGCGCCGCCGGAACTGGTCGTCCCGTAAAGGTTGCCTGCCGCATCCTGAATCACACCGGCGTTGGGGTTCGCGCCCTTTGGCGACATCGCAAAACTGTAGAGCACGGTTTCATTCGGCCCCGCCTGCGCCGGTGCGATCAATATGGCCGCCAATGCGCACGCGAGCCACGGTAGGCCGGCATGCTGTGGAAAAGTCGCGACGCGATTCCCGCCCGCTGATAGTACCGGCATTAAACTACCCTTTCGCGTTTCTTTGGCTGTTCCTTCGATTATAACCATAAAGTTCGAGAAACTCGTAAAATCACCCGCCGCGGTTTAATCGATCGACCGTTCACAGGCCTGTCCCCGGCGCCTCCGAGCGCTGGTCACGTCTCCAAACTCCCGGTAATCCATTGAAAACGAAGTCTCGAACAGCTCGAGGTCGTTTTTGCGGCATCCTGCCATGCCATCTTTTTCTCAGGTAAGTCATGCGCAGTCCACACCGCCCGTTTCGACAAATTTCGACAAATTTCGGCACTATTTTCGATTTGTCGAATACCTAACGCTCAGGTTGACACGTAACCCAAGCACGCATATACTGAGTCGGTATGCGGTGGCGGCGTAAGCGCAGCGAAACCGACTTTGCCGAAGAAATCGGCGCCCATCTGGAACTCGAAGTAGACCGTCTGCGCTCTGAGGGGCTCAGCCTCGCGGAGGCGGAAGCAGCCGCGCGCCGTCGCTTCGGGAACGTCGTCGCGGCCGAAGAGCGCTTCCACGAAAGCCATCGGTGGTTATGGTGGGATCAGGCGCGGCGCGACGTGCTCTATGCCGTGCGTGTGCTGTCTCGCAACCCCGGATTCACCCTCGTCGCGGTGCTTTCGCTCGCTCTCGGGATCGGCGCCAACGCACTCGTTTTCAGCGTGGTCAATGCCCTGGTGCTGCGGCCCCTGCCGGTTGCCGAGCCCGATCGTGTGGTCTTTGTAGAACCACTGGGCGGCACCACCCAATCCTTTCCGAATTACCAAGATCTTCGCGATCGGAATCAGACCTTCGCCGGCCTGATCGGATACAGGATGTCGCCCATGGAACTGGACTCCGGCGCGGGCGCATCGCGTATCTGGGGCTATCTGGCCACCGGCAACTACTTCGACGTGCTCGGCGTCGCGCCTGCCATGGGCCGCTTCTTCCGTCAGGAGGACGATTTGCATCCGGGCGCCAGTCCCTACGCGGTGCTCAGTTACACGGGTTGGCAGACGCGCTTTGGCGCCGATCCCGCCATCGTAGGGAAAATCATTCGCCTCAACCGCCTGCCCTACACTGTGCTCGGAGTGGCGCCGCCCGGCTTCCACGGCGCCGAGCTTTTCTTTTGGCCCGATGTCTGGGTACCCATGATGATGCAGGCCCAAATCGAAGCCGGCAATCCATGGCTGGAGAACCGGGCGACCTCCAATGTCTGGGTCGCCGGACGACTCAAGCCGGGTGTCTCGCCGGCGCGGGCCACCGCCAATCTGAACGCTATTGCGGCAGAGTTGGCGCGCCGGTATCCCTGGCCCAACGAAGGCCTGCGGTTCAACCTGACGAAGCCGGGGCTGATCGGGGATGCCGGCGGCCGCCCCGTGCGGGCATTCACGCTGGGAGTGCTGGCCCTGGCCACGCTGGTCCTGCTGGCGGCATGCGCAAACCTGGCGAGCCTGTTGATGGCGCGCGCCTCGGACCGGCAGCGCGAGATCGCTATTCGACTCTCGATCGGCGCCGGACGGGGCCGCGTGGTGCGGCAAATGTTGACCGAGACACTGGTCCTATCGGCCGTCGGTGGGGCTGCTGGAATCTGTCTCGCCACGCTCTTGTCGACGCTGCTCAGCCAGTGGCACGCGCCCATGGACTTTCCCGTGCAGCTTAACGTCAGCGCCGATTGGCGGGTACTCGGCTTCGGCCTGGCAGCCTCGATCCTGGCCAGCGTCCTGTTCGGCTCGGCTCCCGCGTGGCGCGCTTCGAGGACGGATGCCAACGCCGTATTGAAGGGC
>Ga0302325_10010875_pt1 | contig 19669 bp, 15 predicted proteins | sample Palsa_T0_2_FD_201948 | JGI IMG/M metagenome (GOLD analysis project Ga0302325, IMG submission 201948) | Peat permafrost microbial communities from Stordalen Mire near Abisko, Sweden - Palsa_T0_2 | ecosystem: Environmental > Terrestrial > Soil > Palsa > Peat permafrost | place: Sweden: Abisko...
GCGGCTGCCCAGAAAGGGGCCGGGGGGAACTGGCCCTTGTGGCGGTGCCGGCCGTGCTGGTCCAGGTAGTCCGCGAGCCGGTACAGCGGTCCGCCCGCGATGCTGGCCGGGCCGTCGGCCAGCTGCTCATCGTTGTCCTGGGAGCCGGGCCCGGTGGCGCGGGATCTGGCCGGGAGGGGGCGGATGCGGGTAAGCGGACCGCGGACGCCTTTGCAGGGGACGGCCGCATAGGCCAGGGCCTGCTCCAGCCAGTCCTGGTCCTCGGCCAGCTGATCCCACTCGGTGCCGGTCAGGTACCCGGGCGCGGCTGCTTTCGGGGAAGCCTGCGGCAGCGCCGGTCCCATGCCCAGGCGGCGGGCATCCATCGCCGCCTGGATCACGCCGCCGCGGCGGGCGGCGCGTTGCGGTACCGGGCCAGCAACTCCGGCGCCCCGGCCAGGAACTGGATCACCTGCCCGTCCTCCGCCGTGGCGGCCCGGGCGTCGCCTGTTTCGTAGGCTGGTCGAGCGGCGTCCCCGCTCAAGCCGTCGGGGATCTGAGTCATTAGCCCGCTGGTCGGTCCCGTTGACCTGGTACCGTCCACGCTCCCTGCGCGCTCTCACGGGTTACCATGGCCGCGTGCTCACCCCTGCCCGAGGCCGTTGCCCGGGCCATCCAGTCCAGCTCGGCTGCCCGGGCTGCCCTACATGCTCTGGCAGCGTGAGATGAACGCCTCGATATCGGTCGAGCACGCTCGGCGCGACCTCGCCGCAGGCAAGCACAGGGCAGCCGCGCGCGCGGCCTGGAAGGCCGTGAACCTCGCTCTCCGCGCGCAGGACGAGGCATCCGTACGGGGCGCGCTCGAGGTCGCCGAGCAGCTCGTGGACACCCGCGATGACCGCCTGCGCAAGGACGCGGAGCACCTCGCGGCGTACTGCCACGCCCTCCTTGACGGCGCGGGCGGCGGGGTCCAGCCCCGCACCGTGGTCGAGACCCTCCTTATGCGTGATCCCTCGCTAAAGCGCAGGCGCTGCCCGATGTGCGCGGAGGACATCGCGGCCCAGGCCCGCATCTGCAAGCAATGCGGTCACGTGCTCGACCCCCGGCTGAAGGACAAACTAGAGTCACCATCGCCTGACCCCAGCGCGCATGTCGAAGACAGAGTGGTGGAGCCGTAGTGACTGGGCCCATCACCGGCCGGCACGCGGAAAGCTCTGCGTGACTCAGATCGGCGGGACGATCCGGTCCGGCAAACCCTCCCGCCAACATGAACCACGCTGCAAAATCAAGCGCGCTAACTCAGATCTCTTGGGAGAGGACAGCATTACCCTTTCCGATCTGCGGGTCTGCGCCCCGGGCGGCTCTGTCTTGGGCCTGCTCGACTGCGCGCAGGATCATCGGCGTGGCGCGCTGAATCGACCGGCACCAGGTGCCCGGCGCCGTAGCGATGCTGGATCTCGGCGAGTCGCTTTTCGGCCGGCACGAGCTCGCCGTCCGGGCTGGTGGTCATGCCGCAGTAGGTCAGCACGCTGGAAAGCGCGTGCGGCGCGGGCTCGAACTCCAGGGTCAGGACATCGGCGAGTCCGCGTTCGCCGGCTTCGATGATGGCGCAGGAGTGGTGGGCGACCAGCCGGCACAGCAGGGCGTCGGCGTGCTGGGCGTCGCGCAGGTACCGGGCGCCGTCGAGTGCGTGCAGGCCCGTAGTGGCCAGGTCGGGCGCGTAGCCGATGTCGAGCAGCCACGCGGCGGCTTCCAGCAGATCGGCGTCAGCGCCGAGAACCGGTGCCAGGCTGCGTGCCCGCGCGGCGACGCCCTGGACGTTCGCCCAGCGGCGGGGGAGGGGTTTCTGGAGAAGTGCCTGGGCGGGCGGTTCGGCCGAGGAAGCCAGCGTGTTCATGCGGCCCAGGCTAGTCAGCCGCGGCGGGACGCTCAGGGACGTGGCATGCCGTCTGAAGACGTCTTGTTCAGCGTCGCGTCCTGTCATCCGGCAGTGGTGCTGGCCTCAGCCGGGCGGACTTGGCGCCATCAGGAAAGCTGCGGGGTTCCGGCGGCATCACCGAGATCTCAAGGAGATGACCGTGGTGACCTGGCTGCGGGGGTGTCGTTCCCGGAATGTCGCAGGCCAGAGGCGTTATGTGATCATGAGGGTATGCCGAGGGGGACGGCCAGCAGGTGGACGACGCGCTACGCGGTGCGGCTGACCGTGCCGCGCCGCGGCGGGTGGCGTGCCTGGGGAGCGGTCCGCGCGGACTTTCGAGCGCGCCCTGGCCGATGCCGTCGATCCGGCGGTCGTCTCGGCGGAGATCGCGTCCGAGCTCCGCCGGGGCGTCAGAGCCGTGCACGCCGGTGACGGTCCTGTACTTGCTCGCTAGGCGTCGCGCATGGCTCGTCTACCACTAGGGACTGCAGCGTTGTAATCCCGCACGATCGCGCCTGGGATCTTGCCGTGCTCGCTCACTTTGTAGCCGTGCTGCCTAGCCCAGGCCCTAATCTCAGCACGTTCCCGGCCAGGTAGCTGACGCGCACGACGTTGGACCCGGGACGCCTTGCCTGCGCTGGTTGGCCGCGTATTAGCGCGCTCTAGCTCTTCCCGTATAACCAAACGCAATGTCTGCATCGGGAATTTGCTGCTGCCTGAGCCAGGCCGGTTTGCATCGTCAGGCGCTGCCTCCTCTGTCGCCTCGGCTTCCAGTCGCTCAATTACCCATGCGCGCATCAGCGCGGAAGGGGTCATGTGCCTGTCTGCGGCATGGCTGCGTAGCTGTTCAAGCCACTCAACGGGAATCCGCAGGCTGTATACCTGGGCAGGCTCGCGCGAAGGGCGAGCGCGGCGGAACCCTGGGGTGAGTTCATCGTCGCGATGCAGCTCGGCCTGCTCAGCCTCCTCTGCGAGCAGGTCCGCGATGTTCTCGTGTGTCATGGCGTCTCCTCGTAATCACGGCGGTCGCGGTCATTAGCGGACCAGCAATTGGCCCCCTAACCAGGTCCCGGTAGGCGGGTGGTCTTTCGGGATGAGAATCACAGCCAGAACCTGGCCCGCACCAGTTGAGTAACCGGTTATTCGAACCCCCTGACCGCTTCGGCTAGCCGGGTCTCGACGGATGACCGCTCGTGGATCCATCACCGCCTCTGTCGCCCACTCAGGCTCGACATCGAACTCTTGCGGTCCTTTACGCTTCGACCTAGTACGGATGTACTCACCACGGTGCTCCCAGTTCACCTCATCAATGGGTAGCTCGGGTATGGGTATTCCGTCGTAGGTGTCCTCTGCCACATGCCAAGCGTACTACATCGTATTACGAGCGACGTTCCGGTTCAGCGAGGCCCAGTAAGCGATCGTCTGAGCTGTCACTTCGCTAACCGCCCTCCAGGCACGGCCCGCGGACCTCGCCGCCATCGCGCCGGCGCCACTGGTTAATCGAAGACCATCTGCACTGAGTGCAAACGTCACCTACGACGAGACCGATCCCAGGTCCGCAGCGGCAACAGCCCTGCGTGACGGCCCAGCCTGCGCAACCCGGCCATCACCATCATGCGGCTGACCGGGGAAACCGCACTGGTGCCCGCCCTGCGTTACGACGCCCACCGGTCCAGCCGACCGCTGCAAACGATCATGAATTGCTAACGGATGACTTTGCCGAGGCCCCGGCCCGCCCTGGATCTGAAGCCAGTGAATCGAAACGGACATAATATAACAATGCGGAGACCTGTTGATCACCCACATGCCCTAGCGCCTTACTACGGCACATCTCGAGTGTTCCCCCAGTATCGCCTCCCTAAGGGTCACAAGTTGCGGCAGTTACGTCACCGCTGACTGTGAAAACGTGACTGTAATGCTCATCGCGCCCGAACACCTTGCCGGGTGGAGCCCGGCGGTTTAGCCTGAATTGGAGGGACTCCTTCGAGGGGAAGGCTGTGGAATACGTGACAGCGGAACCATCAGAGCTGGCCGTGCAGAACTCAGTCGTGGATGTGCGGGATGTTCCGCTGGGGCTGCTCGCAACAGACAGTGAAGGGCAACGGCTGGTGCGTGCGGTTCTCGCGAGCATGGAGGGGCCGGTGCGGGTGGCGATGTTCAATTCCGCCATTTAATTGGCGTCGCTTTTCGTGCCAATCTCGCAGTTCGTGCTGAAGGTACACAGCCGCTGCGATCTGGCCTGTGATCACTGCTACATCTACCGTCATGCCGATCAAGGCTGGCGCCGAATGCCATTGGCAATGTCGGCCGAGACTGTGGACTGGGCCGGGCGCCGCATCGCAGAGCATGCGGTCGCGCACGGGCTCTCAGAGGTTTGCATCATTCTGCATGGGGGGGAACCGCTGCTGCTTGGCGTGCGGCAGGCGCGCGTGGTACTGGAAACGCTGCGTACGCGGCTCTCACCGGTTACCGCCATCGATTTCCGGATAGTCACCAACGGGGTCCAGCTGAACGAGCAGTGGTGCAGGCTGTTTGCCGAATATGGCGTCAAGGTTGGGGTGTCACTGGACGGCGACCAGGTGGCGAACGACCGGCATCGCCGGTTCCGGAGCGGTCGGAGCAGCTATGCGCAGGTTAACCGCGCGCTGTCGCTGCTACGCGAGCCGGAATTCCGTCATCTTTACGCTGGAATCCTGTGCACGATAGATATCGCTAATGATCCAGATGCCGTTTATGATGCGCTGGTAGCACAAGCACCGCCGCGGCTTGACCTGCTGCTGCCGCACGCGACGTGGCGTAATCCGCCTTACCGCTTGCCGGGTCCGGACGAAGGCGTTTCCGCGCATACAGCGGACACGGCATACGCCGACTGGCTGCTGCGGATTTACCGACGCTGGACCCGGGAAGGCCGGCCAGTACCGATCAGGCTGTTCGATTCGCTCCTGTCGGCGGAACATGGCGGTCCGAGCTTCACCGAGGCGTTCGGCACCGATTCCGGGGACGTGCTCGTTATCGAGACCGACGGGAGCTGGGAACAGCCGGATTCGATGAAGACCGCGCATCACGGCGCGGGAGCGACAGCGATGCGGTTGGCCGAGCATACCGTCGACGACGTTTCCCGGCACCCGCAGATCGCAGCCCGACAGAGCGGTGTCGATGCCCTGTGCGCTACATGCCGTGCTTGCCCGGTGGTGCGGATCTGTGGCGGGGGCCTCTACGCGCACCGGTATGGACCGGGAGGGTTTGACAACCCGAGCGTATACTGCGCCGACCTCAAGGAACTGATCACAAAGGTCATTGCGGATGATAGGCACACCCGACGGCCGGCACATCAGCTCCCGGCCGAGGGGTTCGCGGCGTTCGCTGCCGGTCCTGGCGACCGGGTCTCCCTGCGTGAGCTGGCCCAAGCCTGGGAGTCTCAGACCCGGGCTTTGGTCGCCGCGGTCGCGGCTAACAAGGATGTCTGGCGCGACGAGGAGCTACGTGCGGCGGCGGCCGCGGGCTGGGAACTGCTGTGTTCGCTTGACCAGCAGAATGCGCAGGCCGTTCGGCACGTCCTCTCCAATCCCTGCGTGGCCGCATGGGCGATCCGGTGCTTGCGTCCGTCGCCCGGGACTGACCTGGATCTTGACCGGGCTCACCTGGCTGGGCTGGCGCTTGCGGCAGCGGTGCGGGCCCGGGTGACCGTGGATCTGTCGGTGCCGAGACGCAACGGCCGCGCTCACCTTCCTGGCGTGGGCGCAATGGTCGTGCCGTCGGACACGGGACGGGTCGTCGTGCTGCGGGCGCACGGCGGTCGGATGGTCACCGGTGGGATCGGGCGCTGGCTGCAGACGCGGCAACTGGACACAGGTGAGCTACGCGGGGTGGTAATTGAAGACCTAGACCCGTTCCGAGACTGCTATGACTGGCCGGTCACGGGACGTCTTTCTACTCCGCAGTGGCAGGCATGGCGGCGGGGGCTTGCTGGTGCCGGACGCATCCTGGCTGAGGCGGTGCCTTCGTACCTGGATGTGATGGCCGAAGGTTCGCTCCGTGCTGTGGTACCGCTGCGTGCTGCCCCCGGCAAGGAGCGGGCGGCGACGGCACGGCAGGCGTTCGGCTCGGTGGCGGTTGCTTTCCCGGCGCGGAACGACATCCTCGCCGAGCTGCTGCTGCATGAGTTCCAGCACGTCAAGCTAAACGCGCTGACCGACCTGTACCCGCTGGTTTCAGCTAGCGCTCGCCCGGTGCTGTTGCGGGTGCCGTGGCGGCCGGATCCCAGGCCAGTGGTCGGTGCCCTGCACGGGGCCTACGCATTTCTGGCTTTGACGGGTCTTCGCCAGGCTATCGGGCCGCGCCAACGCTTCCTGCGTTACCGGTCGTGGGTGCTCGAGGTCGCGGAATCGCTGCTGGCCAGCCATGCGCTGACGGTGGACGGTGAGCGGTTCGTCGCCGGGATTGTGGCCACCGCATCGGCGGGTGCTGGAGCAAGCGCGGGATGACCGGGCCGATGTTCTTCCTCAGTTATGCACACGCGTCGCCCCTGCCTTCCCGGGAGGCGGACCGGCATGTCATCAGGTTCTTCGACGACCTTTCTGAGAACGTCTCGTGGTTGGTCAGTCGGGCGACTGGCGAGGAGCCCGGGTTCATGGACCGGTCGATGCGCCCGGGTAGCCGGTGGACACAGGAACTGCTGGATTCCCTCGGTAACTGCCAAGTCTTCGTGGCGCTGGTAGCGGCCCCCTACCTGACCTGCCGTTGGTGCGGCATGGAGTGGTACGGGTTCGCGCAACGTCCGGTGGTGCGTTTGCGCGCCGGTGCTTCCGTCAGGCAGACGGCGATCCTGCCGGTCATCTGGGCACCGTACGCGAATGACCAGACTCCGGCAGTCATTGCCGAAGTGCAGCGATTCTCACCGGACGGGCTGCCGGCGATCGACGTAACCGCGAGATATAAGCAGTACGGGGTGCTTGGCCTGATGCAGTTGCGGCGTGGTCCTTCCTACCGTGGCGTCGTCTGGGAGCTCGCGAAGGCGATCGCCGACCTTCATCACAGCCACTGGGTCGAGCCGCGCGAGCTCCGGCATCAAGAACTTCGTGACGTCTTCGCCGCGGATCCGGCGGGACCGTGGAAGGTAGCAGAATGACCGCACGTTACTTCTATCTCAGCTATGCGCATTCTCCGCCGCTAGCCGGGTCACGGCTGGACGCCTCGACGCCTGACGAGTGGGTCCGCGAATTCTTCCAAGACCTGAGCCAAGCCGTGAACCGGCGGGCATCGCCTGAGCGTGGCTTGGCGGCCGGCTTCATCGACCTGCACGTCCCGTCCGGCCAGGAATGGAAGGAAACGCTGGTGCGGGCGCTCGGAGAAGCGGAGGTGTTCGTTCCGCTCTACTCGCCCGGATACCTCTCTCGGTCCTGGCCGGGCCGCGAATGGGCCTGCTTCGCGCAGAGGATTGAGGCGGACGGGATCGCCGATCCGCTGCGACGGTTCACCCCGGTGCTTTGGGTACCGCTGCCTGCCGGCGCCGAACCACGTGGAATGCGGGCGGCCCTAGACCTCGTTCCCGTCGGCGCTCCGGACGGTGCCTCCATCGCCTACCGGGATAACGGGCTACTAGCCATGCGCCGACTGCAGCCGTACCGGAAGTGGTATTACGAGATCACCGACGAGCTTGCGGACCGGATCGTCCGGCTGGCCGAGGACGACTATATCGGGCCGTCTCCGGCGCCAGACATCGAGACGACGGAAAGCGCGTTCGCCGCTGGCGCAGCGGTTCCGGTACTTGCGGTCGTGGTGGTGGCACCGAAGGGAAGCGAGCTTGCAGAATACGGCCAGATGGCTGGGGAGCAGCTCGACTTCGCTGTCCGGGTGACCAGTATGGAGGCGGTCGAGACCGAGATGCTGGCACGCAACCCGGTGCTGGTGCTGATCGATCCGTCGTACCTGAGCGACGCAAAGATACGCGCCACCTTCGACGCGTTCGCGGCAGAACTGCCTCCCTGGTCCGTCCCCGCACTCGGCCCGGGGCCAGCGGCGGAAGTCAGCCCTTCCCTGGGCAAGATGATGGGAACGAAGTCCCGCACCGCGCGGCGCGCTCTGGCTGGCGTCGGCTCGCTGACCGAGTTCGCCGGGCTACTGCCATTCCTGGTCGCGGAGGCTGGGCGGGAGTATCTTCGGCTTGGTCCTGTTGACCGACCGACGCCGCGGCCCGAAGCCCGGCTGCGGCTTGCGGGGCGCGGCTGGGCCCCGAGTCCCATTTCATTCAAGGAGCAACCCTATGCGTGAAACGAGCGGGGCGACCAGTTCTGAGGGAAAGATCATCACTTTTTACTCCTACAAGGGCGGTACTGGCCGGACAATGGCGCTCGCGAATATTGCCTGGATTCTCGCGGCGAACGGACATCGAGTGCTGGCCGCCGACTGGGACCTGGAATCGCCTGGCCTGCACCGCTTCCTCCATCCTTTCCTGCCCACGGCAGAGCGCGACACGCGAGGCGTCGTCGACATGATCCGGTCCTATCAGATGACGGCCGTCGATAGCGATGAAAGCAGTCGCCGGAATCGGCACATCGGCGACCACGCCCGAGTTGAGCAGTACGCGTTCTCCCTGGACTGGATTTTCCCCGGCGGGGGGACCTTGGACTTCATCCCGGCCGGTCGGCAGAATTTGGAGTACGTAGCGACGCTCGCCACCATGGACTGGGACGAGTTTTATTCGGGCCTGAACGGCGGCGAGTTCCTCGACGCAGTGCGCGCGGATATGAAGCGCCAGTACGACTACGTGCTCATCGATAGCCGTACTGGGCTCACCGATGTGGCGGACATCTGTACCGTTCATCTGCCTGACATATTGGTGGACTGCTTTACGCTGTCAACGCAGGGAATCGAGGGCGCCGCACGAGTGGCGAGGCTTATAGAGTCCCAGTATCCAGACCGGAAAATCCGGATATTGCCGGTACCGATGCGCGTGGACCAAGCGGAGAAAGAACGTGTGGAGGCCGGCCGGGCATTCGCGGGCAGGCTGTTCGCCGGCTTGCCGACCGGGATGACCGAGGTGGAGCGGCAGCAGTACTGGGGAGCCGTGGAGGTACCGTACCAGCCGTTCTACGCCTTCGAGGAAATTCTGGCGGTGTTTGGGGACCGGCCCGGGATGCCCGGGTCGCTGCTGTCGTCCTTCGAGCGGCTCGCGGCCCAGCTTACCGGCGGCTCGGTGACCAGCCTGCCGGTGCTCGAGGAGGACCTGCGTGTGCGAGTGCGGCAGCGGTTCGTGCGTCGGCCGGTCATCGAGGGCAACGAGATCCAGATCAGGTACTATCCCGAGGACCAGTCCTGGGCTGAGTGGCTTACCGCGTTGTTTGGTGAGAGCGGGTTTACAGTACGCGAATTCAGGCTCGGCGATTCCGTAACCGAAGAAGTGGCTGAGTCGGCGAGCGGGCTATCCGGCAACGACCAGGAAAGCGGCGCGACGCCGATGCTCTCGGTAATATCTGCGGCATACCTTGCCCGCCACGGCAAGCCCGGAACCGCCCGCGGAATCAGCGACGCAGGCGATTCTGACCATGCCCGTCCTGGCTACGCAGCATACGTTACAGCGACCCCGCCGTTGCCGGAGTTCCCTACCGCCTCGTCTGTCTCGCTCGTTGACGCGAGTGAGTTCGATGCGGCGCGGCGCCTTGGCGTGTTGCTGGGCATGGCGGACGCACCGCGGCTGCCGACCATGGCCGGCGTCCCCGCACCACGTTTCCCTGGCGCAGAGCCGAAACTCGTCAAGGCCAACGCGCGGAATCCGAGGTTCACCGGCCGCGAAGAGGACATCAGGGAACTCCGTAAGCAGCTGCGCACCGCGGGCACCACCGTGGTGGTGGCACCAGTGGCACTGCAGGGGCTGGGCGGGGTCGGCAAGACTCAGGTGGCGCTGGAGTACCTGCACCGGTTCAAGAGCGACTATGACCTGATCTGGTGGGTGGAGTGCGGCCAGGCGCAGTTCATCGACGCTCAGTTGGCCGACCTGGCAGATCAGCTCACGGGGGCCTTCGCGATCGCATCATCGGCCGACGTGACGCTTGAGGAGAAGGCGCGGTCCGTGCTGACCCTGCTGGCCCGGCCGCGGGGTGCCAGGCCGGTCGAGGACTGGCTGCTGATCTACGACAACGCGGAGGACATCGAGGCGGTCACGCCGTGGTTGCCCCGCGGCGGCGGGCACACGCTGATCACTTCCCGCAATGGGGCGTGGGCCGAACTAGCTCGTCCTATCGAGGTGGAGGTGTTTACCCGGCCGGAGTCCATCGCGCACCTTCGTCGGGTGGACCCGGGGATTACCGCCACCGAGGCGGACCAAGTGGCTGAGGCGCTCGGCGACCTGCCGCTCGCCATCGAGGCCGCGGCGGTGTGGCTCAAGGACACCGATTACCGAGTGGCTGATTACCTGCGCGAGCTGGAATCGCACGCGCCCGAGGCGTTGGAACTAGTGCAACTGCCCGGCGGATACCCGCGCGGGGTGGCGGCAGCTTGGGATCCTTCGCTAAACCTGCTACGCGAGCGTTCCCCCGCAGCGATGCGGCTGCTGCAACTCTGCTCGGTGATGGCACCGAACATCGCCCGAGATCTGATTTACAGCCAGGGCATGGCGACCGTCCTGAAGCCCTACGACGCAAGCCTCAGCGAGCCAATGGTCATAGGCAGGGTAGTCAGGGAAGCCGGGAGGCTCGCGCTGCTGAAGATCGATTCGGCTGCCGGCCAGATCCAAGTACACCGGCTCGTCCAGGCGGTCGTCCGGGGGCGCATGACGGACGACGAACTGGCCGCCACGCGACGCGACGTGCAACACATCCTCGTCGCCGCCCGTCCCGGCCGCGAGGTCGACGACCCAGAAACCTGGTCTCTTTACCGGATCATCTGGCCGCACCTGGGACCTTCGCAGGCAATGGCCTCGGATGAGGAGGAGGTGCGGCAGCTGTCGGTCGACCGGGTGCGCTTCCTGTGGGTGGGCAGCGACCTTGACCGGGCTGCGGAGGTAGCGGATACGGTGACCCAACGCTGGGCGGAACTGGCAGCGACCGCGGAACCGGTAACCGCGAAAGTCATCCGCAAACAGCTTCTGCAGCTGGAGTTCAACCTCGCCAACGTGCGGCGTTCGCAGTCCCGGTTCACTGAGGCTGCCGCCCTCAACAAGCTTGTCCTAGATGCGCAGACTGAGCTGCTGGGCGCCGACCACCCCCACACGCTGACTACGGCGAGTTCGTACGCGGCGGACCTGAGGGCACTCGGCCGCTACCGGGAGGCTCTAGCGATGGATGAACAAACCTCCCCCGCCTGGGCCGAACTGTACGGCGAGGATCATCGGAGAGCCATCGACGCGGCGCACAACCTAGCGATTTCCTACCGGCTCACCGGCAACGTGGCAGACTCGCTGCGGCTAGACATCACAACCCAGGACCGGTACCGGGCGACGATTGGCGCGCGGCATCCGAACGCGCTGCGCTCGGCCGGGAACATCGCGAGAGACCTGATTGAGGCAGGTGGGTACGCTGAGGCGGTCACCAGGGCTCAGGGCGTGCACCGGCTCTGCAGCGAGTCGCTCGGCGCGCGGTCCCCGGTGACGCTGGACGCGCAGGTGCTGCTTGGCATCGCGCTGCGTAGCATGGGCCGATACGAGGAGGCGGAAAAGGAGTTCACCGCGGCCCAGCAGCCGCTCGACGATCGGTTCGGCAAGTCCTCCAGTCAGGGACTGGCCTGTCGGTTGAGCCACGCGGCCAACCTTCTGCAACTGGACCAGCTGGCGTCGGCTGCTCAGGACATCGGGGATGTTCTGGCGGCGTACGCGCAGCGACTGGGTGAACAGCACCCGCACACGCTGACCTGCAGGGTGAATCTGGCTTCTGTGCTGCGGCTACAGCATCAGTACGACGAGGCAATGGCCGAGGTCGAGGTCGCCGTCAGCGGTCTGACTGAGGCGCTCGGGTTGGAGCATCCGTACACGCTAGCCGCGGCTATGGTGCGGGCCACCCTGATCGCCGACCGCGGGAATTTTCGGCAATCGGCAGAGTTGGACGAAGGCACCGCTGCTAGCCTGGCCGCGGTCCTGGGGCCGAGGCACCCGGACACCCTGCGCTGCCGGGGAAACATGTTGCTAACGAGGCAGCTGCTGGGTGAGGAAAAGGCCGCTGGAGAACGAGAAGCGCTCCTTGCTCAGCTATCGGCAGTCATTGGTGCTGGGCACCCGACGGTTGACGTCCTGCGCGCAGGTCGGCGCCCGGTCCGGGTGCTCGACCCGCAGCCGTTCTGAGACCTGCCTTTGGGGCCGAGTCAGCCGACGTCAACGTCGACTTCACCCAGGCCAGCACGCGGGGCAGCACCTCTACCGCGTCGAAGTGCGCAGCTCCCGGCTGCAGCTCGACAGTGCAGTACTCGGCGGGAATCTGGCCGGCTAGCCAGCGGGTGTGCGCGGCCGGGGAGAACACGTCGTCTTGCCCATGCCACAGCAGTGTCGGGGTCCTGATGGCGCTGAAGTGGAACCCCCAGGGCTTGCGGAACGCTAGGGCATCGTCGATCCAGCCGTCAGCACCACACCGCAGGGCCTCGGCGTAGGTCTCGGTCAGCAACCGCCGGATGCCCACGTCTCCTACCACTCGCTTGTCGGGCTCGGTGAGCTCGGGATGCAGGAACCGCAGCAGGAAGTCCGGGTCTTTCTGGATATGCCTGGTCCGTTCAATAAGGTCTTTGGCGACTGAATCGATGGCAGCCGGGTCGCTCGCGGCGGTGTACTCCTCGGCATTGGAGTCACACATGCCGTCGTACCAAGCGAGCCCGTCGGCATCGGCGGGCGCGAGGGGAACCAACACGGCGACGCTCCGGAGCCTGGGCTGGAGCTTCTCGCTGGCAGCGCAGGCAAGCGCATGCGGCCCGCCGCCGGACCGACCGACGACGCTAAAAGAGTCAAGGCCGAGTTCGTCGGCGATAGCTAGCACGTCTAGAGCGCCGTCGGCAACGCTGCGGCCCCGGTGCAGGCCGGATTGTCCGTAGCCTGGTCGGTCATAGCAGATGAGCCGGATACCGAGCCGGTACAGCACACTGGCACGCGGCCGAGGACCGTTACGGCTGCCTGGGGTGCCGTGAAGCAAAAAGACCGGATAGCCGCGCGGCGCTCCCCACTCCTCAAAGGCAAGCGAGCGTCCGGGCCCGCCGGAAACCTTGATCACCTGCGGCATCCCACTACCAGCCTCCCCTGTTCGCTGGCCGACACTCTTACCAGAGCGGGCACGACTAGGCTAGACACTCCGCGGTGGACTGGTGTCAATTTCATCGAATTGTAGCCCATCGCTTGAGCCGCATGAGGCCTAATATGATTGGCGTTCCCACCAAGCGGCAATGTTGCGGAAGGTGCGCAAAGTAGTGATCTAGTCCGCTATCGTACGATCTCCTGGTCAACGAACTTTTGCTCACCTTTGCCCAGTTTTGCAAGGGTCACTCTCAGAGCTTGGACACCTGACTCCTGGGCTGCAACGAAGTACGTCCGGAACCATCCGTTCCGGGTTCTCCACTGAGATCACCTGCGTCATAAGCACCGGGGGCTGGATTTCATGAAGTGTGTTATCACGCAGAAGGCACCTGCATTCCGGGTCAGATGACGGCCGAATTGCAGCATCCCGACGCGCGGTGTGCCGAGCCGTAACTACTTGCCCAGGACCTGAATGTTCACGCTAGGTGTCACCACCCGGTCGAACTCCACCAGCCCGCCCTGCCGAGGGACAGGAGATGAGGTCGGAGGCGGCGGGTCTTCCGGCCCTGTGCTCTCGCAGCTATGGCCGGTGTATTCAGCCATCAGCGGTTCCGGTGTAACGGCGCACTTGCAATCCGTGGTGGCTGGTGAAGACCAGTGCGGTGTCCTGCCAGTCGTCCCCGGCTGGCGGCACCGGAGGCCTGGCGGTGGGGTCGCCGTCCAGGTCGACGCGGGCCCAGTGCAGGGCGCGGGCTTCTTCGGTGCGGATCCCGGCGAGCAGGCTGAGGACGATGTAGGCGTGCTTTTAAATCCGAACGAGCCGTGAGTGCCAGTATCTCGGCCTAGCCCTCCTCACCCGGCGTCGACAGCGGCGGCGACGCGTGTGTTCGGCTACGGCGCGCCCGCTCGCTGCCCCGTTCGCTGTCTTCTGCGGCCACCTGCTGATAGGCCTCCTCGATATCACCGCTGCCCAGCGCAGCAAGCCCCGTGCCTGCCAGGCGTTCATCTGCATGGTCCGGGCCCTGCGGCCTGCAGCTCACCAGAAATATGGGGAGGTACTCCCTATGGAGTCCGAGGTGAGCCGATCGTAGTGTCGGAGCAGTCAGGAAACCGAGGAGTCCGTATGCCCGACACCGTGTTCTCGCTGGTCACGTCTCACGCATCGCAGCGCACCGACCGAGTGACACTACTTGAGCGGGGGACTGCGCTGGACGCACTGGCCGAGCTTGCGGGGCAAGCACGCAGCGGCGAAGGCCGGCTCGTCCTGCTCGAAGGCGAGGCGGGTGTGGGCAAGTCGATCCTGCTGGAGCAGTTCACCCACGACTTGCCCGACTCACGCCTTCTGTCGGGCGCCTGTGACGGCATGTTCACGCCCCGGCCGTTGGGTCCGCTCATCGACATCGCGCAGCAGGTACACGGCCGCCTGCACTCGCTGTGCCGGGCAGACGCGTCCCGGGAGCAACTCTTCGAGGCGTTCCTTACCGAACTGTGCGAGCCGGGGCCGCTGCCGGTCGTCGTCATCGAGGACGTGCACTGGGCCGATGAGGCCACCCTGGATCTGCTGAGCTTTCTCGCGCGACGGATCCGCGAGATCGCCGTGCTACTGATCGTGACCTACCGCAACGACGAACTGGCCGACACCCATCCGCTGCGCATCGCTCTCGGCCATCTGGCCGTCCAGCGCTGTACGAGCCGCCTTCGGCTCGCTCCGCTCAGCGCCCAAGCCGTGCAGATGCTCTCGGCCGGCTGCGGGGTCGACCCAGCGGAGCTGTACAGCGTCACCGGCGGCAACCCGTTCTATGTCCGCGCGGTGCTGGAGGCGGGCCTAGGCGAGGTGCCGGGCTCTGTCCGCGACGTGGTTCTGGCGCGCGCCGCCCGCCTCGAACCGAAAGCACGGCAGACTCTTGAGGCCGCGGCCCTGATCGGCGGCACCGTCGATGAGCGGCTGCTACGCCACGTCGTCGCCGGGCCCGCGCTGGCCGAGATCATCTCGTCTGGACTGGTGGCCGGCCATCCGGTTCTGCGCTTCCGGCACGAGATCGCGCGTCAGGCGATCGAGCAGGCGGTCTTGCCGGCCCGGCGTTCCGAACTCCATGCTCGGATACTGCAGGGGCTGCGCACTCTCGGCTGTGACGATGATGCCCGGCTGGCCTTTCACGCCGACGAGGCCGGCGACGGCCCGGCGGCCCGGGAGCATGCCGCGGCGGCCGGTCGTCGCGCTCGCACGCTGGCATCTCATCGCGAAGCTGCCGGGCAGTTCGAACGCGCGTTGCGTTTCGCGGACGGCGAGGCGCCGGCCAGCATCGCGGCCCGCTGGATCGAGCTCGCGACGGAGCTGTCGATGATCGATCACTGGCCCGAAGCCGAGACCGCCTACACGCGAGCGCTGGAGAACTGGCGGGCGGCTGGAGACTCCCTCGGCGAAGGCGACACGCTCCGGCGGATGTCCGCGGTTTTGTGGCGGCTGTGCCGCGGCGACGAGATCCTCGCCGCGGCCGAGGCCGCCGTCGCCATCCTGGAACCACTCGGGCCCACGGCGGAACTCGCGGCGGCATACGGCTGCCTCGCCACGTTTCAGAATGGCCCCGGGTGTCTGGATATCGTCGTCCCGCTCGCCCGGCGCGCCCAGGAACTCGCGGTCAGGTTCGGCGTGCCCGCGGTGCAGAGCCGGGCGGCGACGACGGAGGCGCAGGCCGTGTGGTTCGCGGGCGGCGACTGGGAGCCCGTGCTGCGCCGCGCGCTGTCGATCGCGCTCGAGAACGGAATCGAGTACGAAGCCGGCTTCGCGTACACGAACCTGCACGAACTGCACTTCGGCAACCGGGACTACGCCAAGGCCGACCCGTACTTCCACGACGGCGTCGCCTATTGCGAGGACCACGATCTCGGCACCTACCACAACTGCTTGCGCGGCATACGGACGTCAACCCTGGAGCGGCTCGGGCGCTGGGACGAATCGGTGAAGATAGCCGAGGCCGTCCTGGCCACCGTCGCCTCGCCGGTGAACCGCATGATCCCGATGACGAGCCTGGCCATGATCGCGGCGCGCCGCGGCGAGCCAGATGTGTGGCCGCGCCTGGATGCCGCGATAACCGCCGCGGTCGGATCGGCTGGGTATATGTACATCGGCGCCGTCCGGTTGGCCCGGGCCGAGGCCCGCTGGCTCGAGAGCGATCTGACCGCGGCGCGACAAGAAGCCGAACTCGCGGACGACGCGTGCGCCAACGCCACCGATCCCTGGCTCAACGGCGAGATCGCGGTATGGCTGCGACGCACCGGATCACCCCGGACGAATCAGCGCGAACTGGCCGAACCCTACCGGCTGCAGCTCACCGGAAACCATCGCGGCGCAGCCGAACTGTTCGACGCGCTGGGCTGCCCCTACGACGCGGCGCTCGCGCTGCTCGATGCGCCTGACGAGCTGGCGCTGCGACGAGCGCTCGACATCTGCAACACGCTCGGGGCCGTCGCAACAGCGCGGATCATTCGCCAGAAGATGCGCTCGCTCGGCATCCGATCCGTTCCGGCCGGACAGCGAACCGCGACGCGCGAGAATCCGCTCGGCCTGACCCTACGAGAGCAGGAGGTGCTCGAATTGCTCTGCGAGGGGCGCACCAACGCCAGCATCGCCACCAAGCTGGTGATCTCACCAAAGACAGTCGACCACCACGTCTCGTCGGTATTGGCCAAACTCGGCGTATCGAAGCGCACAGAGGTAGCCGCCGCGAAGCGAGCCGCAGCCACTCCGAGGTAGGCGAGCCGTTGACCGTGAACGGTCGCGCCAGTCCTGGCATCTGGCCTCGGCTAGCTCAGCTCGATTAAGCGGTAAGGTTCCGGCTCATATCAGCGGCCGCCTCGCGGTTCTCGACGCCGAGCTTGGCCAGCACGGCCGAGACGTGGTGGTCGACCGTCTTGGCCGAGATAAACAAGGTGCGGGCGATTTGGGCGTTGGTCTGTCGTTCGCAGATCAACTCGAGCACCTCGCATTCACGCGGGGTGAGCCCGAGCGGATGCGCCCGGGTCGCTCGGCGCGGGCCGGCCGGCACCGACCGGGCGCCTATGTGGCGCAGCTTCTGGCGGGCGAGGCTCGCCGTTGCCTTGGCGCCTAGTTCATCCAGACGCCGCAGCGCGTCGCGCAGTTCGTCTTCGTCGGTCGAGTCGAGCAGTGCGAGCGCCGCGTCTAGGCGGCAGCTGAGCTTATCCCACGCTTGGCCGTCCCCGGCACAGATCCTCCAGCGCGCCGCCGAGATCGCGGGCGCGGCGTCGAGAGCCCGTCGCAGGCGCCCCACGACCAGCGGGCGCCGGGCAGATCGCGCTGGAACCGCTCGACCAGCACCGACTTTCCTACGCCCGCCTCACCGCCGATCAGGACAAGCCGCCCTTCACCCTGCCCCGCCTCGTGCGCGTACTGGCGCAGCGAGGCCAGCACCGGATCGCGTTCCAGCAGCACCATATTCAGGATCTTCTCTCAACTAGATCGAATGTGCACCGTCACAACCCTTCCTGCACTTCGAAAACGTCGTCCGCAACCAGTCCGTGAGCCTCGCGATGTACCGTGTTCGCGGCCTCCGCAGACGGCGCGTCGACCAGGCAGAAGATCTTGCCCTCGGACTCACTCACCCAGTAGCGGAGGTACCGGACGCCATGCGCGCCCTGCGTCTTGAGGTCTGCGGCGTGGGCCTGGGCGACGGCATCGACAGTGGCTCCGCCGTGAACAGTGTGGATATCCATGTATAGGGGCACTAGTGTCTCCCTCGGGTAGTCGCCGGTCGGGACAGCTAGAGCGTAAGAGCGGGAGTGCGCGGCTGCATCGGAGCCATCTCCCTAAATTACGGGCACCGCATACCTATCTTTCGTGGTCGGCTTCTCTTTCGTGGCCGGCTTCGCGCGCCGCTCAGTCGACCAGTCACTTAGGTCGCCCGGCTCGGCCTGGTCGGCGCCTCGCAAAGATAGGAAACACCGCCGGGAAACTGGGTAACGACTCCCGATCCAGGACGCGGGCCTGCCGCCATACGGTCGCCTTGAACTCATCCAAGAGCGAAAAGGAGATCGTCATGAACCCCCTCCGTCACATCCGCCGTATCACCGCCGTCCTAGCCGCCCTGGCCGCTATTGTTCTGGTGGCCACGCCCGCGTTCGCCATGGTGCCCGTTCCCCCCGGGGGCGGCGGGTACGTAGCGCCTGCCTCCGTCCCGGCCCAGATCCAGTACCGCACCATCGTGGCCGGCGGGATGCCCGGCTGGCAGATCGCCCTGATCGCCGTCGGCGCCGCTCTGCTGGCGGCCACAGTGGCGGTCCTCGCCGACCGGGCACGAGCTGCCCGCCGGCCAGCGGTCCGCATGGCTTCCTGAGACGCCCGGCCGTTCGCGGCGCACGCGTTGGCCACTGACGTAATTCCAGACGAGTATCGAAGGGACCCCCCATGCAAGGAATGCTTGCGCCAAGCCTGGAAGCCGGAAGGCTCAATCGTTTCCGGACCGGGCATCTTGATGCGGCCACGCCGTTCTTGGTGGTCGATCTTGATGTCGTTCGCCGCCAGTACGTCAGCTTGACCGCGGCTCTGCCGGGCACCGAGGTCTTCTACGCGGTGAAGGCCAACCCGGCGCCAGAGGTCCTTAGCCTGCTCATCGAGCTGGGTTCAAATTTCGATGTGGCTAGCCGCGGGGAGATCGAGCTGTGCCTTGGTCTGGGTGCTGATCCGGCCCGGTTGTCCTATGGCAACACGGTCAAGAAGGAGCGTGATATCGCCGCGGCATACCGATGCGGCGTCCGGCTCTTTACCGTCGACTCGCAGCCCGAGCTGGACAAGGTCCTGCGCACGGTGGCCAGCGGCACGGTGTTCGTCCGCATCGTCACCGACGGTGCCGGGGCTGACTGGCCGTTGTCGCGGAAGTTTGGCTGCACGGTGGGTGAAGCGGGGCAGCTGCTCCTGCAGGCGGCCCGCGCAGGCCTGCAGGTCGGCGTTTCATTTCACGTGGGATCGCAGCAGCGCAACCCCGGCGCCTGGGACCGGCCGCTTGGTCAGGTCGCGCGACTGGCGCGGCGGCTAGCGGCCGAAGGCCATGAACTGGCCGGGGTGAACCTCGGCGGCGGGCTGCCGAGCCGGCACGTCGATCCGACCGCCGATATCGAAACATACAGCGAGGCGATCGCCGGGTCCGTCGCCACCCATCTCGGTCCCAGGTTCGGCGGCCTGATGATGGTCGAGCCCGGCCGCTATCTGGTCGGTGACGCGGGCGTGATCCGGACCGAGGTTGTCCAGATCGTACGCCGGGCCAGCGACCCTGGCCGCCGCTGGGTGTTCCTCGACGTGGGGCTGTTCAACGGTCTCACCGAGACCCTCGGCGAGGCGATCCGCTACCGTATCCAGGCTCCGGGCGACGGGTCAGGCACCGGATCGGTCGTGCTGGCCGGCCCGTCGTGCGACAGCGCCGACGTGCTTTACGAGACCTACCAATACCAGCTCCCGCTCGACCTGCAGGTCGGCGATCACCTGGAGATCCTCGGGACCGGTGCGTACACGTCGTCCTATTCATCGGTCGGATTCAACGGCTTCCCGCCGCTGACGA
>Ga0302325_10010877_pt1 | contig 19669 bp, 13 predicted proteins | sample Palsa_T0_2_FD_201948 | JGI IMG/M metagenome (GOLD analysis project Ga0302325, IMG submission 201948) | Peat permafrost microbial communities from Stordalen Mire near Abisko, Sweden - Palsa_T0_2 | ecosystem: Environmental > Terrestrial > Soil > Palsa > Peat permafrost | place: Sweden: Abisko...
GAACTTGGTCGCGGTGTCGTTAGTGATGTTGTCGGTGAGCACGCCGCTGCCGCTGGTGTAGAGGTTGCTCATTCCATTGATGTTGAATGCGAGCAAATCATCGTTGGCCGTGCTCTTTTGGGCGTCGATGTTCCAGACGATGGCGTTGGAAGCGCCGTTGGCGGAAATCGCCGATGTCGAGCCGTGATTGGCGAATGTGGCTGACGAGGTGCCCAGGGGGACGGGATTGTTGTTGTCGTTTGCCGGCAGCGACGATGTGGTGTACTGGAACGTGTTGAGGTTGAACGTCTTCACGCCCTGGCTGTTTCCATCGACGACGAGGGTCGGAACGGATCCATTCATGTAGAACGAGGGGATGGTGAAGAACGAACCAAGTCCTTCATATTCGCCCAGCACACGATCGTAACTGATGGCGTCGGGGCCTTGGTTGGGGACACCATTTCCGGGGCTGCTGAAGACGGCAGTTCCGTTGGCGTAGGTGGCGCTGGAATCGGTGACATTGTTGGAGAAATAGCTCGTATCAAACCCGCCCATGTTGTCGCGGTCGATCAGGTAGACACGGCCTTCCTTGCCGCCGGTGACCAGCATGGGATCGCCTACGTGGCCGGGCACGGTGGAGGTCACGGTATTGGGCAGGAGCAGCACACCACCCGAGCCGACGTCCAAATCCTTGTAGTTCAAATAGATCATGTTGGACGCGACGAAAAAGTCGGTGGTCTTGAGGCCGTAGCCGTTGACGTTTTGGCCGTTGACGCCGGGATTGGTTCCATCGGGATTGAATGTGGTCGGCAGGCTGGTGATGCTCAGGCCGCCCTGGTTGGCTTTGGAATCGATGGCAAGCTTGAGGGTGGCGTTGCCATAGTCTCCGTCGAGGGGAAGTTGGACGGCGTTGCCATCGTCGGTCGTGGTGTTGGTTCCGCCGGTTGGGAAGTTGGTGCTGGTCCAGTCGAAGGCGCCGTTCCCCAGCGACATGTAGAGGTAAGTCCCGTCGGTGGTGATGGATTGTTCGCCGCCCCAGATTGCACCCTGGTTGTCGTAGGTGGAACTGTCGGAACCGGCGCTACCCGAAATGATGTCGTAATTTTCCCAGGTGGGCGTGGTGACGAAGGCTGCGGTGTTCTGCAGCGTGGTATCACTGTAACCCAGTACCCATCCGTAGTAGGGCCCCTCATCGCCATGCGAGGTCAAGCCGAAATAGATGACGCCATTGAGAAGCATCAAACCCGTGCGTGTGGGCTCGATGAGCGGGTTAACCGCGAGATCGCCCTGCGCGTATGGGGTCGTGCCCGCGAACACCGAATGGGAACTGTTGCTCGTCAAATCGTTTGGATTGGTGACCCATCCATCCGTATCAGCATTGTGGCTATCGGCGCTGTCGCCGTTGTCGCCGGACCCCTTGATGTAAGGACCGGCAAAGTATTCGTATCCGGTGAAGGAGCTGAACGAGGGAAACGTGCTGCCGGTGTAGTTGATGCATGTATCGGCGATGGTCTGCCCCATGGCCGCGGGAACGGGTGCGCCCGCCGGCACGGTGGGAGTGATGGCCACGCTGCCATCGGCCAGGTTGATCGCCCACAGTCGCTCGACGAAATGCCAATCGGTGCCGGTGGCGCTGGGTGTGGCGGAAGTGCTGGTGTCGGTGCGGCGTTCCTGCGTGTAGGCGATGCAGTACAGAATGTCGGTCTTCGGATCGATCACGGGCGTGCCGAAGATGCCCTCCTCGGGGGCGACGTCGGCGGAGTTGATCCCCGCATCTTCCGTGCCACTGGTGGTTCCCAGGGGAAAAGGAATCACCCCGGCGGTCGGCGAAGGACTCAGATTGGTCGTTACTTCCGGGCTGTTAATCTGTAGGAAGCTGTCCTGCCACAGGATCGCGCCGGTATCGGCGTCAATGGCAAACAGGCTGTCGTGCATCGTCGCCACATAGAGCACGTTGTGAACGCCGGTCGTTTCACTGCTGTTGGAACCGACGCGCGTGATCTTGATGCTCTGAACCGCAAGCGGCTGGGCATAGACCTGCCCGTCGAGCTGAGTAATGAATTGCCTGCCGAAATCGGTTGCGTTGACGTTGGTGGGCGTGAGGACCGTCTCGGATAAATTTTGGCCCGTGCTGGAAGGGTCGTAGTGAAACTGCGTGATATTTCCCGATAGAAGCGTTCGCTTCTCTAGAGGCTCGATCGGCGTGCGCCGAGGAATCGTACGAGCAATTATTGGTGATATTTCGGCAGTTGAAGGCGAAAGGCGCCTGCGGGTCGGAAGCCGCGATCGCTTCTGCATTGTTTCCTCCTGTCCCAGCAGACACCGAGGGTATCGCCAGGACCCTGGCCACGCCACGTGGCGGTCCTTGGGGTTTTGCACCGCAAGGTTCCCATCATGTTATATTTAATATACAATTATTAGCAAGCGCAATCTTTGGGGGTTATTGCGCGACGGGACAACGAATTGGCAATCGCTCATTGCAGGCCGCTGTCGTAATACCGTTTGACCGATGGCGTGGAGAAAGTGATGAGCAGTCCGATGGGATAGATGATCGCTACGCCGGTTACCCAGACCAGGAGAAAAGCGCGAATCGGCTGGATCGGTGCTCCGCCGCCGGCATTGGGAATTGACCTGAAAAAGCCGCCGATCATCCAGCACCAGCCAATGCCGCAGAGGATCGCGAGCGGAATTTTCAGCAGTGCGTAGATGATGTGCAATTGTCGGCCGCGCGGGGTCTGCCGGAGCGTGAGAATGCCGATTACCAGGAGGTAGATCGAGAGGAGAATGCTGAGCACGGCTTCGCCAACCACCAATGCCGCCGCTGCTCCGGAGATAGGCGCGCGACCATTACCCGCGCCGAATGGCATGACCATTACGGGCGACGTTGTCGGGGTACCGTAAATGAACCTCGATTGCACGATGCCCGTTGGATTAACCTGCAGTTGGCCTTGCGGAGTTAACACCAGAACCGAGCCATCCGGCTGGATCATGGACGTAACCAATTGCGGGCCGATGGGATTCCCGGGCGATGGCGGGGTGAGCAAGCCGGCGTTGGATAAGAATTCGGCGGCGAGCGCTTGGCGCTGTTGCGCGGTGAGCCGGTTTCCCGTTTGCCGATTGACGATGCCCACCGCGAAGTGCGCGTCCTGTTTCGAGATTCCGCCCGCCGGGGTGATGGCGGCGGTTTGGTCGGCGTTGCTGGACGGCAACGGAACTGCCACCCGAATGGTCTCCTGCGAATGATCCGAGGGCTCAAAGAGCGCGCGATCATCGGAGACTTCGATCCGGCCGGTGGCGATCACGAAAAAATCGGGGCCTTGGTTGGGATCAGATTCCGATGCGCGCGGCAGTTGGCCGCTCTGGGTGATCGCCCTGCGGATGTCGTCAGAACTGACGTCCCCCCCGCCGCTGCTCTGAAAAATATCCAGGCCTGCCTTGGCGAGCAGCGCGTGGAGCTGGTGCTTTCGAGCATCGTTGAGCGGTCTTTGCGAAGCGAGCACGCCGATAATGGTTTGGCGCGTGTCGACTCCCATCCCGCGCTCGCCGACGACCGGGTCGCCGTTTTGATCGACCGGTGCATCGTCGGCGACGAGAGGGGGCGGTTGTGCCGCCGCTGCGGCCGCCACGGAGTTTGCCGCGAAGTTCATCGAAGCAGTCTGGCGAGCGAGAAAATAGAAAATCGCGCCATAGAGCGCTGAAAGCCCCCCACCGATCAAGCCCAAGCTTCCGACGGTGATGCTGATGATCGCGATGGCGGTGATGATGCCGGGGCGGCGGCGGTGATCGCCATAGTCGTTTGCTTCAAACTGATTTTCGTGAGCGAGCTCGGAGATGGGATGGACGGGGATGGGCTGCGCAAGCGGCGGCAGCGGAGGAGGAGTTTGGGGCTCGGACATGCGAACAGATTACCATGGGCACGCCGGTGTTTGGAGTTGATGCGATGAGCCGATAGACTGGGGAGAATTGCGGGCGATGGATCGCCCGATAGTCATCCCGACACCGATCGCATGGAAGCGAAACACGCACTGGGTGAACCTCGACTTTTGATCTCGCGGCAAGCGCTGTTGCACAATGCGCGCGTGATTCGCCGCGCTATCGGGCCGGGCGTGAAGCTGTGCGCGATGGTTAAAGCCAATGCGTATGGGCACGGCGCGGAAATTGTCGCCGATACGCTATGCAATTTTGATGGGGGCGACACCGATGGATTTGCCGCGCCGGCGGCCGATCAACTTGCCGTAGCCACGGTCGAGGAAGCGGCAGAGCTCCCGTTGCCGCTTGAATCGACTGTACCCATCCTCGTGCTGCGGCCCGCGGAAAACGCATTTCTGGGCAGGCAACGCGAGGCGATCGACCTGGCGATCCATCGTGGTTGGGTGCTTACCCTGGGCACCGCTGGGGCGGCGGATGATGTGGCGAGAATCGCACAGGGGAGCGGCCGGCGAGCGGCTGTCCACGTGATGGTGGATACGGGCATGACACGTTGCGGAACGCCGCTGGCCGCGCTTGATGATTTGATGACGCATATCCAATCGCGCGAAGGATTGCGGCTGGTGAGTCTGGGAACTCATTTCGCGTGCAGCGAAGTACCGGATGAAGAATTCAACACGGAGCAACTCGCCTGTTTCTGCCGGGCCACCGATGAACATGCAAGGCGCGATCCGCGGCTGTTGCGGCACGCGGCCAACAGCGGCGCGATCTTTTTTTCGCCCGATTCTCATTTGGATGTGGTTCGGCCAGGGATCGCGCTGTATGGGATCGATCCAACCGGCAGGCCAAGCATGGATCGGCCGCTTCGGCCGGTGATGCGCTGGACCGCCCCGCTGCTCACGGTCCGCGACGTGCCGGCTGGGCAGAGCGTCGGCTATGGACAGACATGGCGAGCGGAGCGCGACAGCCGGGTCGGGCTGGTGCCGATCGGATACGCCGACGGTTATCCGCGCGCGTATTCGAACAGGGCGGGGATGCTCGTGGATGGGCGGCTCGCGCCGGTGGTTGGGCGCGTCAGCATGGATCTGACGGTCATCGATCTGACGGACATTCCCAGCGCGCGGCCGGGCGATGAAGTGGTGGTACTGGATAGCGATCCGCTCTCGCCGGTCAGCGTCTATCGGCTTGCGGAATGGGCGGGGACGATTGCGTATGAGGTCTTTTGCCGGATCGGTCCGCGGGTGAAGCGGGTGTCCCTGGAGCCGATGGATGAGACGCCGACGGCGAAGCCGCTGTCGTCGGATTTGACTGAATAGAACTCTCGTTGGAACCGGGAATTCGGATTAAACGCGAAGGGACGAAGGGGCGAAGGACACGAAGAAGATTCTGGGATTTAATGGCCAGAGTGGTTGCGGCGCGTCAATTCCGGCCTCCTTCGTTGACCTCAGCTCAAAGATCGACCCCCCGCTTTCTTCGCGCCGTTCGCTCCTTCGTCCCCTCGTGTTGAAGAATCGGGGTTACGGAATGCCGCTGACGGAAGAGTACCCCTGCGGGGCGACCGCTACGCGACAGATCGTGGCATCGCGCCTGGCGACGAGTTATTCTTATTGCCATGAGCTACAGCGGACTGGATATCAGCGGCAAGGTTTGTCTCGTGACCGGTGGAACCAGCGGGATCGGGCGCGCGATTGCGCTGGGGTTTGCGTCGGCGGGGGCGAAGGTGGCGGTGGGATCGAGCAACGCCGACAAGACGGCGGCCGCGGCGAAAGAACTGGGGGAGGGACACCTGGGCGTGCAATTGGATGTGAGTAATGCCGCGAGCGTGAAGGCGGCGGTGGATGCGGTCGTGAAGAAATTCGGGCGGCTGGACGCGATGGTGAATGCGGCGGGCGTGATCAAGCGGCAGCCGTCGCTGGAGATGCCGCCGGAGGAATTCGCTCGGATCGTCAATGTAAATCTTGTGGGCAATTTCATCGTCGCGCAGGCGGCTGGGCGGGTGATGAAAGATCAGAAGCCCGATGCCAAGGGACTCCGCGGCGCGATCGTGAATGTGGCTTCGCTCAACAGTTTCATTTCGTTGACGGAAGTGCTCGCCTATGCGTCGAGTAAAAGCGGCGTGATGGGGCTGACGCGCGGGCTGGCGAACGAGTGGGCACAATATGGCATTCGTGTGAACGGGATTGCGCCGGGCGTTTTCCCGACCGAGCTCAATCGCCCGCTGATTGAAGGGACCGAGCGCGGCCGGCATCTGAAAGAACACACGCCGCTGGGGAGATTCGGGGATGCGGATGAGCTGGTGGCGGCGGCGATTTATCTGATTTCGCCGGGGGCGAGCTATACGACCGGGGAGACGATCATCGTGGATGGGGGATTTCTAACCAAAGGGGTTTGACAAAACAGCGCGAAAAGAAGCCCCTGATGTACATCAGGGGCTGCATTTGATTTGTATCTTTGCTCCCTGATCAGCGACGGTTGCCCATGATTCGAAGGATCGACAGGAAGATGTTGATGAAATCGAGATACAGGCGGAGCGAGCCGATGATTGCGTAGCTTGCCGAGGCGCGAGCATCGCCGCCGATCTGTTGGGCGATCACGCGGAGTCTTTGCGTGTCGAAAGCCACCAAGCCGATGAATACGGCCAGAATGGCGTAAGTGAGAAACCAGGAGAACGCGGTGCTGGCGATGAAGAAGTTGACGATGGTTGCGAGGAAAAGGCCCCAGACGCACATGATGAGAATCGAGCCCATGGCGGTCAGATCGCGTTTGGTAACAAAGCCATAGACGCTCATCCCGCCGAAAACGCCTGCCGTCATGATGAAGGCACCAGAGATGGTCTGCAGATTGTAGAGGACGAAGATTCCGCTGAAGACCGCGCCGATGACGGCGGAATAGAGGAGGAAAAGCACCGTTGCGAGGGTGGGCTGAACGCGCTGGGCGGCGGACTGAATCGCCCATACCATCGCTACCGAGCCGAGCAGGAAGATGAGGCCCAATCCGCTGGAGCTGAAAGCTCGAACCATCGGCGCGTTTTGCGAAACCATCCACGCAACGGCGGCGGTGACGGCCAGCCCCACGCACATCCACGCATAGACCGTGTTGAAGAAATTGAAAACGACCTTCTCGTCGGTGGCATACCCGAGTCCGATCGGCCGGCGGGTCACATCGTTATTGGGATACATAGACATCGGAAACTCCTTCATTGAGTAAAGACGCATTGTATGCGCCCAAGGCGGTATTGTCGCAACGATTGCGCGGATCGCGGCCGATTTGCGCGCCCGATGGATCGCGGCTAACTAAAGTAACTGCAAGAATATCCGCTGATTGCCGCTAAGATCGGGACATTCTATGGCGAAAATTCACCCAACCGCAATCGTCGATTCACAAGCCGAACTGGCCGAGGATGTCACCATCGGGGCGTACAGCATCATCAGCGGGCCGGTGCGGATTGGCGCACGGAGCATCATTCATCCGCATTCGCATGTGCAGGGAAAGACCGTGATCGGCAGCGGGTGCGTGATCGGGCCGACGGCGTTTGTGGGGTTGCCGCCGCAGCATCTGCGAGCTGATCCGGAGATCGGGCAGACGATCATAGGCAATCGCGTGATCATGCGCGAGACGGTTTCGGTGCATCGCTCGACATCGGCCGGAGACGATCATGCGACGCGCGTGGGCAATGACTGCTTTCTGATGGGTGGAGCGCACGTCGCGCATGATTGCGTGCTGGGGGATGGCGTGATCGCGGCCAATGGGGCGCTCTTGGGCGGACACTGCCATATCGCTCGCAAGGTGTTTCTGGGCGGCGGTTGCACGATCCATCAATTTGTTCGCATCGGCCGATTGGCGATGGTCGGTGGAAACGAACCTTCATCACAGGACATTCCGCCGTTCGCTTGTTTTCGATATGGCGGGCTCAAGGGATACAACGCGATCGGCTGCAAACGCGATGGCTGGAGCCAGGAAACGATCCATGCGATTCGCGCGGCGTACCGCTGCCTGCACAGCCAGCGGGTGATGTCGGAGACGGTGAAAATGATTCGCCAGACGGTTCCTGACTTGCCGGAGGTTCGGGAGTTGCTGGATTTTATTGCGACGAGCAAGCGCGGGATTGTGCCGAGCTTGTCGCAGCGGAATATGTCGGGGAGGGCCAGCGGGGGTGACGATTGATTGAGTTACTTCTGATCGATTGAGCGCGGGGATGTTGTTGTCTCACCGTGTGTCGAGAACGAAGGTACTAAACGACTTTGCCGGCAGGACCGCGGGAAACGCGCGCTCGGCAAATTTAAGAGTGATTGGCGCTACCGTGTCGGATGCATTCTCCACGACGAGCACAACCTGCCCGCCCGGATTAAAAAACGCATCGCATTGGGTGAGGGTGCTCGCCGTTGCGATGCGGACGGCGCCGGGCCTCACAAAACTGGAGAAATGCCGGAAGGCGTAATAGTAAGGTGTGTAGGTCACTTGCTGCGTTGATTGGTTGATTACGATCGGCGAGCACTGCGCCCATTTCGCGGTGCTGAGGCCAGTTTCATCGAGCACAAGGTTCCAGATCATGTAGGACTCGGCGCCGCAATCGAGATATTTCACCACCTGCTCAAAACGTTTCGATGCGAAGTCCCAATCGTTCGTGTTTGTTTTGCCGCACTCCGCTTCGGTTTGCATCAACTTTAAGCCGGGGTTCTTATCGTGGGCATCGCGCATCACATCGCCGCCGGACCACTGGCAGCCGACTCCGGTGATGTATGATCGCGTCAAGGGGTCATCGAGTGCTTCCGACAGCCAGTAGTTGTAGTCAAGCTTCTCTGGATCGCTTCGGGGGATTGTTCCCAGATAGATCTGGCAATCCACCTTCAACTGCTTGAAAAGCGGACCCAGATGATTGCGAACGAAAATATCCATCTCATCCCCGCTCCATACGCAGGACGTGTAGCCGTTTGAATAGCACGGCTCGTTTTGCGGCATGACCATGTAGAGCGGAATTCCCGCCGCCTGATACGCCTGGACGTATTTGGCAAAATAGAGCGCCAGCGCATCCATCGTGCGGGGATCGGTGAGGATATGTCCGCCGGCCAGCTTTCCGCTGTCCTTCATCCAGGACGGCGGAGACCAGGGAACGGCCCAGAGCTTCAAATCCGGCCCAATCGCCATCGCCGCCTTGATGTAGGGAATCAACAGTTTCCGATCGCGATCGATGCTGAAATATTTCATCTGAAAATCGCCGGCCGTTTCGTCATAAGAGTACAGATCGATCGCATAATCGCTGGCGGCGATGGGGGTGCGGCAGATGTTGAGTTTCAATCCATCTTTCGGATCGAACATCATCCGCATGACGTTGGTCCGCTGTTCATCAGAAAGAACCTGCATCGCACGCCAGCCGCGCTCGTTGAAACAGCCGCCCCAGCCATCGATGGTTTGGAATCGCTGATTGGAATCGACCGCGATGACCTGGGCAGAGGGATCAGAGTTACCGCCTTGTGCTGTGATGTCAGGTTGATCCACCCAGGGATCGGCGGCGGTGGTGCATTTCCAATGGACGATTGGGGCGGCGGCGATGGTCGTTTCACTTATGATGACCACCAATAGCGCGAAAAGACAAAATAGGAGGGCTTTTGCGCGGCGGTTGCCCCGAATAGGCACTCTTTCACTTTTTGTTTGCGAAGAGTGCCCCTTCGGGGCGACCGCTACGCGGAAATATTTTCTTATGATGTTCTCGCCAATCATTTGAGCAATTCGCTTAAATCTTCAATGATCAAATCCGGCTGGCGCTCCTTTGGAACGTTCAGCAAATCGCGGCGGCGCGTGACGCCGGTGAGCGTGAGAATTGTCCGCATGCCCACTGCCTGCGCGCCAAACACATCGGACTCGATGTTATCTCCAACCAGCAGACAATGCGCCGGCTCAACGCCAAGCCTGCGGCACAGCTCGCGGAAAAAAAGTTCCTGGGGCTTGCCTGTGAAGGTCGGCTCCAATCCCGCCGCGTACGCGATCATCCAGGAGAGCGCACCAGCGCCGAATTCGATTCCGCGCGGGCTTGGATAAACGCGATCGGCGCAAATTCCAAGAAGCCTCGCTCCCTTGCGCGCTAATTCCAGGGCGATGCGCTGGCGGTCATCGGTTGCGAAGACATTGGTGGGTGTGCCGACGATGATGGCATCGCACGGCTCTCCGCCGGTGCGGACCCAATCGACCGATCCCTCGAGCATCTCCCCCACCGCTTCCGTCGAAAGATTGAAGATTCGCGGCCTGGGTCCCTTCCTGGGCAAATGCGTCACGACATAATCACACGCCGCCGCCGCGGCCGTGTAAATGTGATCGCGCTCCAGATCCAATCCCATCGCCTGCAATCGCGTCATGATCCGCAGCGGACTGCTGGTGGAATTGCTCAAACAGGCAAAGCGGCGGCCTGTTGATTGCAGAAATCGAACCAATTGGACCGCGCCGGGGAGCGGATGGTCTTCATGATAAATCGTGCCGTCCAGATCGAGCAGCACGGCCGCGTAGGGTGAAAAATCGATCGCCACAAAACCATTTAACACGAAGGGACGAAGGAGCGAAGGGCACGAAGAAGAATGATGGATCGGCCACTCATTCCGGTTTTTCTTCGCACTCTTGGTCCCTTCGACCCTTCGTGTTAAATCCGTTCCAAAAGAAGCTGTGCTTTGCTCGCATTGGGGTGGGGTTTCGACTAAAATTCGGGGCTCGAAACTTGATCTGTCACGAGCGCTTTCTATGTCTGAAAACAATCCGCCTTCTGAATCTGAAACGACGCCGCCACCGCCGCCAATGGATCGCATTGAGGACCTGCAAATCGAGCGCGAGCTGCAGGATAGTTACCTCACCTATGCGATGAGCACGATCATGGATCGGGCCCTGCCCGATGTGCGCGATGGGCTCAAGCCAAGCCAGCGGCGGATTCTGGTTTCGATGAATGATTTGAATCTCGGCCCGCGCACCAAGCATCTCAAATGCGCCAAAATCGCCGGCAATACCAGCGGCGATTATCACCCGCACGGTGAATCGATCGTCTATCCCACGCTCGTGAGACTAGCGCAGGATTGGGCGCTTCGCTATCCGCTGATCGATGGTCAGGGGAACTTTGGCAGCACCGATGGCGACCCCCCCGCCGCCATGCGATACACCGAGGCCCGCCCCACCGCTGTCGAGGCGGAAATGCTGGCGGATCTGAATCTGGATACGGTTAATTTCCAGCCAAATTACGACGAACGGCTCATGGAACCGACAGTTCTGCCCGCCAAATTTCCCAATCTCCTGGTGAATGGTTCGACCGGCATCGCCGTCGGCATGGCGTGCAATCTGCTGCCGCACAACCTGCGCGAAATCTGCGATGCGATCGTGCATGTGATCGACAATCCGGATTGCGGCCTGGATGAATTGATCAAGATCGTTCCGGGCCCCGATTTTCCCACGGGCGGCGTCATCTGCGGCAGAGACGGGATCGTGGAAGGCTACAAGTCCGGCCGAAGCAAGCTCACCTTGCGGGCAAAGCTTGTCACCGAAACCGCCAAGAATGGCCGGCAATCGATCATCGTGGAGGAACTGCCGTACGGCATCATCCGCCGCACGATTGTCGACGCCGTCGCCGACGCGGTGAAGGGCGATCGCATCAAGGATATCGCGGGAATCAATGATGAATCGGGCCGCATGCACGCCTGCCGGATCGTGGTCGATCTAAAGCGCGACGCCGACGCCGATCTGATCACGCGCCAGCTTTATCAGTTCACGCCCTGTGAAGTAACGATCAGCATGATCAACATCGCGCTTTACAACCGCCAGCCGCGCACGATGGGGCTCAAGGAGCTGATTCAGCATTTCATCAATCATCGCAAGGAAGTGATCACCCGGCGAACGAAGTTTCTATTGCGCAAAGCGCAACAGCGCGGGCATATTTTGGAAGGCTTGATCTTTGCCGTGTGCGACATTGACGAAGTCGTGAAGCTGATTCGCAGCAGCAGCACGCGCGAGGAAGCGATCCGCCGGCTGCGGGAGCGAGCTTTTCGCATCGCCCCGGATCATCCCGCGGCGCCGAAAATTCCAACGATTCTGATGGAACGCGCCACCGCTCGGCCCATTTTACTGAGTCAGGCACAAGCCGAGGCGATCGGCCGTCTGCAATTGATCCAGCTTGTTGGCCTGGAAATCGACCGGCTCGTCGGCGAATACCGGGAAGTGGTCGAAGAGATTGCGGGCTACGAAGCCATTTTGAACGACCCATCGATGGTGCTGGACATCATCCGCGAGGACATCTACGAGATGAAGGAAAAGTACGGCGACGACCGCCGGACGGAAATCACCGGCGATGTCAGCGCGTACAACATCGAGAGCCTGATCGCTCAGGAAGAAGTGGTCGTCACTGTCAGCCATGAGGGATACATCAAGCGGCAGACGGCGGACACCTACCGCTCACAAGGACGGGGAGGACGCGGAATAAAGGGGACCGAATCCAAGGAGGGCGATTTCGTCGAGCATCTCTTTGTCGCCAACACGCACGATTATCTGATGTTTTTTACAAATCAGGGGCGGGTATACGAGCGGCGTGTTTACGATGTGCCGGAGATGAGCCGTACGAGCCAGGGGCGCTCGATCGCGAATCTGCTGGAATTTCAGCCGAAGGAGAAGATCGCCAACGTGCTGGCGATCAAGGATTTCAGCCAGGCCGAGCAGTTTCTCATGTTCGCCACGCAGAAGGGCATCGTGAAGAAGACCGCCCTTTCCGCCTATTCCAATATCCGCACCAACGGGATCATCGCCATCGGCTTGGAAGAGGGCGATGAGTTGATCGGTGTTGCCATCACCAGCGGACAGGATCAAATCCTGCTTGGCACCAAGCGCGGGATGGCGATCCGCTTTGATGAGAAGGATGTCCGCGCCATGGGTCGCCCCGCCGGCGGCGTGAAGGGAATCGAATTGGAGGAAGGCGACGAAGTGGTCGGCATGATTGTGGTTCCGCACGGCCAGGGTCTTGGCGAGTGCATGGTGCTGACCGCCGTTGTGAATGGGTTTGGCAAACGGACGCCCGTCGAGGATTACCGGCTGATTCGCCGCGGCGGCAAAGGCGTGATCAACATCAAGACCAACGATCGCGGCGGGGAAGTTGTTGGCATGAAGGCGGTCTGCGATACCGACGAGCTAATGCTGATTACGGAAAAGGGAATTTTGATTCGCACGCGCGTCGAAGAAATCCGCGAGACCGGCCGAAACGCCGCCGGCGTGCGATTGATCAAGTTGGACGAAGGCGATCGCCTGGTGGCGATGGCAAAGGTCGAGGTGGATGAGACCGCCAAGGTTGATACCGGAGCGTCTGACACTCCGCCACCACCGTCTGAAGAGCCAGAGGCTCCGTCTGACGGCTGACATCGATGTCCGCTTGCCCTTCGCAGGAAAAGTCGATTACACGCAGAGTTTCGTGATGGGGAGTTACGATGACTCAAAACCTGCCATCGCCTTCCATCCTGAACTACCAGAGCGCGTCTTCCGATGCGCGTCCTTCTCCCAGCCTGCTGGTCATCATCATCTGCTGGATCATCATCGTCGCAATTGTCGGACTCGAAGTGGCAGCCAACATTGAACGAGCAACCGCCGCCACAAACACGCCAGCGGACAACATCACGATGTCTGCCATCGGACGCTACATCGTCGGGGCCCACGAGTTAAGTTCAGCCGGTAACAGCAATAACCAGCCGGATGCCACGGCCCTCCTGGTGGCAGATATGGAGGCCATCGCCAAGAGCCCGGATGATCGCCTTCGGCTGGCGATCATTTCCAAGGAAGTCGAACCGCCATCAACGGCAGACAAGCGCCTGGACGCCTTAAGTAAATTGACGACCCTGTCACCCTCCGCCAAGGGCGATCTGGGCATTCTGAAAATCATCTATCGCAGCGGCCCGGACGCCATTTCCAATCAGCAACGCCAGGCGCTATTGGATCACGAATCCTGGTTTGCCCAGGTCGCGCTGAGCTTCGGGGTTCCCGATTCCACGCCGGTGCGTAGCACGATGCTTGAACAGGCGAAGCGCGCATGCATCGTCTATACCGGCGCGGGGATCGTGGGCGCCGGCGTCCTTGTGCTTGGGGCTGGGTTGATCATTGTGGCGATCATCCTCGCCTCCTTGGGCCGATTGCCGCTGAGGTTTCTCAGGCCCAGGTTTGATTCGGTTTTTCTCGAAGCATTTGCGGTCTACCTCGGCGGATTTGTCATGCTAAGTCTGCTGCTGCATGCAATCGTTGATTCGCCCGGCCTTGGCTGGTCGCTCGTGCTCACCATCATGCTGCCCGTCGCGCTTCTTTGGCCGGTTGTTCGCGGGAAGCCGTGGGCGCAAACGCGGATCGAATTTGGCTGGCATACGGGAAAGGGCGTGTTTCGCGAGATTTGCTGCGGAGTGATCGGCTACATCGCCGCCCTGCCGCTGCTGGCGATCATGCTGCTGATTACGCTGCAACTGATTCGCCTCAGTGGAACCACCCCAACGCATCCGGTCGTCAATTTCCTCAATGGTGGCCCGGGCGAAATTGTTTTGATCTATTTCATCGCCTGTATCTGGGCGCCCGTTTTTGAAGAAAGCATGTTCCGCGGCGCGCTCTTCAATCATCTGCGCGCCCGGCATGGATGGTGGATTTCGGCGGGGATTGTTGGATTGCTTTTCGCCGCCATTCATCCCCAGGGATGGACGACGATTCCAGTACTCGGCGGGATCGGCGTGGTCCTGTGCGCCCTGCGCGAATGGCGCGGTTCGCTGATCGCTTCGATGGCAGCCCATGCGATGAGTAACGGGCTGGTCATCACGCTCGCGCTGCTCACTTCGCGCTGATATCCTCAGACTCAGCGCTTCTCACCATGCAATCGTAATGCTGCCACAGAGTGCACAGAGACACAGAGAAAGACGAAGGAACTCTGCTTGGTTTAGCTGAAAGATAATCTGTGATCGCCTGGAATCTCTCTGTGTCTCTGTGTGCTCTGTGGTGAATTTGCTTGGATGACGGATCATCTCGACATCATGAATATCAACGGTGCCCATGTGCCGTCCGCGACAAATAAACCACGCTTCCCTCTCACGCCGGTGATCGTCGCCGCACTGCTTTGTGGCGGCCTGACGGCGCTGTGCGGCGTGTCTCATTCAGCGCTGGCTGTCACCTTTGGCGGATTGCTGGCCATCACGATTGCCCTGCCGCCGCTGGCGGTCGCTTCGGATCGCTGGCTCGATGCAGTTCTGATTACGATCGCGAGCATCACCGCGGTGATTCTTGTTTGGCTGTGGCTGGCGATCTCCTGGCCGCAATGGTGGGCGTGCACATTGGTCCTGACGGCTTTCTCCTTCGCGGTGGCTGCCACGACAATGCTGCTGGCGCGCATTGGAACGCATGCGGTTGTATCCGCTGCCATTGTTCTGGTCATTGCGCTCGCATGGCTCTCCTGGCCCGTGTGGCTCTCGCCCTACCTTGCCGGGCATCAGACACTGGTCAACGCGCTCGTAGCCGGCCATCCCCTGCTCGCCGTCAACGGCACGTTGATCGATGAGGAAATCTGGACCGAACGGCCGCAGATGTATGGCTGGACGGCGTTAAATCAGGATGTCAGCTTTTCCATGCCGGCAAGTGTATTTTGGTGCGTGATCCTGCACGCGGGAATTGGCGTTGCCTCGGTGAGTCCCATCACGATAGCTCTGTTACGCCGTCGAGGAATGGTGCAACACCGAAACTCCGTCAAGGCTTGATGGTCGCAAGGATAGGTGACGCCCATGTTACGTAGGTGCAACCATGGTCCTGAACGCTCGGTCGAATTCATCGCCGGACGGCAAACCTCATGGCGGAGTAGTAGCTTCCGTTGTCGGGACGAGCGGCGGGAACTTGGGCACCACGCCATCAAGCAGCGTGGGTGCGATGACATGCTTCGCGAAAGGTCGCATCAGGGCGCCGATGTGATCTCCGAAATTGTCGAATTGCATCCAGGCGCTGTCGTAGGGAACGTTGATTAGTTTCAGGTATTCCTCGGCCGAGGCAGTGCTGGGTCGAGTAAATCCGACCCGCCCCGCCGCATCGGTCTTCACGCGATCGACCGTGCCCATCAACTTGGTTCCAGCGCCCAGGACGATTATGTCGTTCATGCTGTTAAATGCGTAGGCCTTGCCTTTCACGTGGGACAGCGCCGCGGATAGGTCGAAGGTGGGCGAGAGCGCGGGCGCGAGCATCACCCAGGTGTCGATGGACACATCTTCGGGCAGACGCGCCAGCGCCCAGGCGGCGATTCCCGCTCCGGCGCTGTGGGTGGTGAGGATGATCTGGTCATCGGGATGCGCGTGTCGATAGTCGCGGATCATGGCCGCGACTTTGGTTGACTCGGTCTCATGCAATTTGACGTCGCTGAGGGCGAGCATGCCCGCTTCGTCCCCGGTCCAGTCGTAGATGCGAAAGTCGGCGTCGATGCCGCCCTGCGCCAGGCCCTGCACCAGCATTCGATCGATCGACCGCTCCCCGCCGATGCCGTTGAGATGAAGGACATACGTGTGCGCGGCCCGAGCCGTCGCACCCCAAGCGAGCACGATTTGGGCGGCGAGGATCAGGCGGAGAGCGAGGACCTTGCGGAGCATGACTAAGTGTATGCGTGAAAGCTGAATCAATCGCAAGTGGCGACGCTGAATACGGGCCAGGATAAGCATTATTCTATATAGATTCGAGAAATAAACCGTGCATAATGGTTGAGCCAGGAAAATCGTTGTTACTGGGAATTGCGATTGCCCCTTCGCTCGAGGCCCAGCGGTCAAACGGCACCCATGGCCCGCTAAGCGACCGTTTCAGAACCGCTCGACCCAGGCATCGGGGCATCGAAGCTTCGCGGTGCACCGCCAAATCGGGCCGACACGGCCCGGCTCCGAGGCGTTGCGAATCAAGCTCTAACCCGCGAGCGGCTGAAATGCGTCAAATAACGGCGATTATCTGATCCTCAAGCCGTCTGCCAAAAAATGGCTGACATCCCCCGCGCGGTTCTTGTGTTGACTGCCAAGGCGGACAAGCGACCCAGTTGGGATTCGACGCGGCGGTTCCACGTGGAACATTAAGATGGCTCAACTTTTGTTCCCAGCCGCGCTAGCAATTCATCGAATTGGTCCAGCGAGCTGTAGTGGATCATCAGTTGTCCAGCACCCTTCTTTCCCCGCGATCGAACCTGCACGCGCATGCCGAGTTGGCGGGACAGGGATTGCTCCAAATCGCGTATATGCGGAGATGGCCCCGCAGTGCCACTGTGAACCGGCTTGGCCGGCGAGGCTTGCAGCAACTGCTCCAACTGTCTGACGGACAGGTCTCCGGACACGACCAGGTCGGCAAGACGCTGCTGCTCCAACATATCTTCGACCCCCGCCAGCAGCTTGGCGTGTCCGAAGCTCAATCGGCCGGATCGGATCAATTCTCGCACCGGTTCGATAAGGCCCAGCAGCCGAAGGTGATTGGCGATCCCGCTCCGGTCCTCGCCCAGCCGGCTGGCAAGCTCTGCCTGGGTTAGGCCAAGCTGATCCATGAGGGCGCGATAGCTTTGGGCACGCTCCAGGGGATTCAGATCCTCTCGCTGGATATTCTCAACCAAAGCCATCTGAGCCTGCTCGGCGGAATTAGCCTCCCGAACGATCGCGGGAATGGTGGCGATTCCCGCCAAGGTGGCCGCCCGCCAGCGGCGTTCGCCGGCGATGAGTTGATATCCTCCGTCCATGGGGCGAACGAGGATTGGCTGAATCAGGCCGGTAGTTTTGAGGCTGGCAGCGAGAGCGGCGAGGCTTGCTTGATCAAAATCCTTCCGCGGCTGGTGGGGGTTTGGAAGGATGTCGTTTATTGGGATCTCGCGGACAATGTCGGCAGCCGGAGATGCAGTGGCGTCCGCCACCGGCGGGGCATGTCCGTCATCCGGCGGTGGGGGTAGGGTGACCATTACCGGCAAATGGTCTGGCATCGCCGGTTCGTCCGAGACGGAGAGAAGACTGCTCAAGCCGCGTCCCAATCTCGGCTTGGACCTGTCTATTCTTGGCATTGGCGACTCCATTCGCACTTGAATCCCAGAGATGTTCCACGTGGAACAGAAACCCCAAAGCTCATCGATCACTCTACAATACCGACATGGATAGCGGATTCAACTTTCGTGAATCAGTTGCTGGGGAAGACAATATCAAAATATTGCTGTATCAGACGTTCAGCAGGCGCGCGGGCCACTGGGCGCGAAGATCTGGCTTGAGAAACGTGCCCGCGCCCATTCCAAACTGCTGGCAGACAGCGTTGGCGGCGAGGTAACCGCTACGGACCGCGCCTTCCATCGTGGCTGGCCAGCCGGTTTGTGTGTAGTCGCCAGCCAGAAACAGATTCTCCACCGGCGTCTTCTGTGTCGGACGCAGTCGGTCAACTCCCGGCAATGGCGAAAATGTCGCTCGCTTCTCAACCACCACCACGCCGCGCTCCAAAATTGCGTCCCGAGCGGCGGGAAAGAGCGAACGAATCTGCATGGAGAAGGCGTCAAGCGCTTGCTCTTTGGGAATGTCCACCCACTCGCGTGCCGCGCTGATCACCCCATGAATGACATGTCCGTCAGTGTCCTTGCGAAAGAGCCATTGCAGCGGACCCTCGATCAACGCGGCATGCGTCATGCGCAAGATGGGTCTGTCGAACCAAAGATGCGCTCCCAAAATCGGCACGCTCTCAAGTTGCTTCAAACCGGGAAAAACCCCCTCTGGCAGCCACCGCTGGACGGCATGATGATTTGTCGCCAGCACCACGGCATCGGCAGACACGCTGTCACCATTCATCAGACGGGCGCCTGTTAACCGTCCGCCACTCCACTGCAGATCGGTCACGCGCGCTCCGAAACGAACATCACGGCAGGGGAGTCGCTCGTAAAGCTGTTGCAGCGGACAAGCCGGCAAGCCCAAGGGAAATCCGCGCCGATTCGTCAGAAGGGCGTCTTGAAACACTTGGATTGCGTAGGCGGCGCTGGCGAACCGGCATTGCTCGTTTAGGGAACCAACCAAGACCGGATCATAAAGCTTGGACATCAAAGAAGGGGGCTGATCGTGGTCATCGAGCCATTGGCCAAAGGAGATGTCTGCCAGCGCGGCTCGTCCCTGACGGCCAAGCGCCATCATGGCCATCATCGCCCGACCGGCAGCCACGCGTTCGGACCAACCGAGCAATCTAAAACGCAAAAACGACGTCCACAGATGGAGTGGCGCCGGCAAACCGGCAGTGGCAGACAGGCTGTGTGACACGCCCTGTCCGTCAAGAAAGTGAATTTCGGATTCCCAGCGAATACGCTGAGAAACACCCAAGCGATCGTAGAATTCAATCAGATTGGTGCAGCACCCCAGCAGAACGTGCTGGCAATTGTCGAGTTGCTCGCCCGTGGTGGGGTTGTCGAATGAACCAGCGCGTCCGCCGAGGGAGCGTCGTGCTTCCAGGAGAGTGACGGGCAGGCCGGCCGATTCTAAAGCGACAGCCGCCGCCATTCCCGCCAGGCCGCCGCCGACGACCAGTATCTTTTTTGGGGGGGCCATCGATAGGTAAATAAGTTCGAATGACGAAATTCCCGCGAGGCTCGCCAGCCGATCCGCAGTAAATTCGAATGACAAAATTCGAAAGCGAACTCACTTTGCCCGCGAGGCTCGCCAGCCGATGCGCAGCTTGCTGAGCAACGAGAGCGACACCCGCTCGTGCAGCACACGCTCGGGCTCCTGGGCAACCTTGCGAAGCAGCCGTCGATAGATTTCGGTCATGGTGA
>Ga0302325_10010879_pt1 | contig 19666 bp, 16 predicted proteins | sample Palsa_T0_2_FD_201948 | JGI IMG/M metagenome (GOLD analysis project Ga0302325, IMG submission 201948) | Peat permafrost microbial communities from Stordalen Mire near Abisko, Sweden - Palsa_T0_2 | ecosystem: Environmental > Terrestrial > Soil > Palsa > Peat permafrost | place: Sweden: Abisko...
ACAAGGACGTTCCGGCCATCCTGGACCAGCTGGAGCCCGCGGTCCGTGAGCTCGTCGTCACCTGCAACTCGTCGCCGAGGTCGATGGATCCGGCGAAGCTGGCCGAGCTGGCCGGCTCGGTCTTCGGCCCGGACCGGGTCCGCCAGGCCGGCCGGCTCGACGACGCGATCGAGATCGCGGTCGGCCTTGCCGACGACGCGGCCGACGCGGCTCAGGCGGCGGGCGCGCTGCCCGGCGGGTGCGCGGTCCTGATCACCGGGTCGGTGATCACCGCGGGCGACGCGCGGCTGCTGCTGGCGCCCCGTGACGAGGCGGCCGATCGCGGGTCCGGGCCGAACCGCCGTGAGTGAGCCGGCCTGCGCATGAGTGAGCCGGCATGAGAAGGCTCTGCGCCACGGTGCTGATCATGGAAGCGATCGTGATCGGGCTGGCCGTCCCGGTTGCGATCAAGCTGGAGCACGCGTCCCGCAGGGACGCCGTGACGGCGGGCGCCGCGCTGGCCGTCGCGGCCGTGATACTTGCGGCGCTGGCGCCGCGCGGCCCGCTCCGGCTGCTGCTGGCAGGCGGCAGCGTGCTGCAGGTCCTGGTGGTGGCGGCGGGCGCGAAGGTCCCGGCGATGTACTTCCTCGGCGCGGTCTTCGCCGGCCTCTGGGCGATCGGGATCTGGCTGGGCCACCGGGTCGAGCGGGTCCAGGCCCGCTCCGGCGTGCCGCCTGCCTCATCCGCGCCCCACCGGTAGGCTCTCCCGAACGGGGGCGTTCTTCGCTGGATCCGTGACGACGGGTCAGCATCTGATCGCCGTCGGTTAGGAGAGTTTTTCTTTGTCTGAGCGCAGCCTGATTCTGATCAAGCCCGATGGGGTACGCCGCGGGCTGGTCGGCGAGGTGATATCGAGGATCGAAGGCAAGGGCCTGCGGATCATCGCGCTGGAACTGCGGACCCTGGACCTCGACGTCGCCCGCGAGCACTACGCCGAGCACGAGGGCAAGCCGTTCTACCTGCCGCTGGTCGAGTTCATCACCTCGGGACCACTCGTCGCGGCGGTGATCGAGGGGCCACGGGCGATCGAGTCGTTCCGCACGATGGCCGGCGCGACCGATCCGGTCCTGGCATTGCCGGGCACGATCCGCGGCGACTATGCGTTGGAGACAAAGGCGAACATCGTGCACGGGTCGGATTCCGCCACGGCGGCCGGGCGAGAAATCAAGATCTTCTTTCCAGACCTCGTTTAGCTGGCCAGGGCCTGGCCATGAAGGACGTAGGCCGGCCCGCGCTGCTGAGCGGCGGCGGGCCGGTAATTGGATCACCGGGCAGGATTCTTCCGGAAGGTTCTCGTTTCTGATGAGCAACGCACTGGCCTTTCTGGGCCGTGACATGGCGGTCGATCTGGGCACGGCGAACACCCTGGTGTACGTGCGGGGCAGGGGAATCGTGCTCAACGAGCCGTCGGTCGTGGCGCTGAACACCAATACCGGCCAGATCGTCGCTGTCGGCGTAGAGGCTAAACGCATGATTGGCCGGACACCCGGTAACATCGTCGCCGTCAGGCCACTCAAAGACGGGGTAATTGCCGATTTTGACGTCACTGAGCGAATGCTCCGGTATTTCATCCAGAAAGTGCACAAGCGGCGGCACCTCGCCAAGCCGCGGATTGTCGTGGCCGTACCGAGCGGCATTACCGGGGTGGAGCAGAGCGCGGTCAAGGAGGCTGCTCACCAGGCGGGCGCCCGCCGCGTGTACATCATCGAGGAGCCGATGGCGGCGGCGATCGGCGCCGGGCTGCCGGTCAACGAGCCGACCGGCAACATGGTGGTCGACATCGGCGGCGGCACCACCGAGGTGGCGGTGATCTCCCTCGGCGGGATCGTGACCTCGCAGTCGATCCGCGTCGGCGGCGACGAGCTTGACCAGGCGATCATCCGCTTCGGCAAGAAGGAGTACTCGCTCATGCTCGGCGAGCGGACCGCCGAGGAGATCAAGATGGCCCTCGGGTCCGCCTTCCCCACGGTGGACGAGCCGACCACCGAGATCCGGGGCAGGGACCTGGTCAGCGGGCTGCCGAAGACCATCGTGATCTCGGCGGACGAAATCCGCCACGCGATCGACGAGCCGCTGAACGTCGTCGTGGACGCGGTCAAGAACACGTTGGACAAGTGCCCGCCCGAGCTCTCCGGTGACGTCATGGACCGGGGCATCGCGCTGACCGGCGGCGGTGCGCTGCTGCGCGGGCTGGACGAGCGGATCCGCGAGGAGACGGGCATGCCGGTGCACGTCGCCGACAACCCGCTCGACTCCGTGGCGCTCGGCGCCGGCAAGTGCGTGGAGGACTTCGACACCCTGCGCCAGGTGCTGGTACCGGAATCCCGGCGCTGATCCCCGCGATGAGCTTAAGCCGCGGCAGCGCCGTGACGAGGTGATCGCAGTGCACGACACCCGGCGGACCCGGCTACTGCTGGCCGTCCTGCTGATCGCCGCGGTCGTGCTGATCACGCTCGACTACCGCGATCAGTCCGCTGCGCCGCTGCGCGGGCTACGCGAGTTCGGCGGGTCGGTGTTCGGCGGCGCGGAGCGCGGGGTCGCCGCCGTGACCGAGCCGGTGCTGGGGCTGCTCGGCGGCTCGGCGGCAGGCGGCGGCACCAGCTCTCAGGTCGTGGCGCTGCAGAGCCAGCTGACCAGGCTCCGCGCGGAGCTTAGCCGCGAGCAGCTGAGCCGGGCACAATACGCGCAGCTCAGCCGCCTGCTGCAGCTGGCTGGGCGCGGTGGCTACCGGATCGTGGCGGCCGACGTGATCGCGGTCAGCCAGGGGTACGCCGAGTCGGTGACCCTTGACGCCGGCTCCCAGGACGGCGTCAGGCCGCAGCAAACGGTGCTCAACGGCTCCGGGCTGGTCGGCACGGTGACGGCCGTCACCGCGCAGACCTGCACGGTGCTGCTGGCCTCGGACGCGACCTCGGTCGTCGGCGTCCAGCTGGCGGGCAGCGGGCAGATCGGCTGGGTGACGGGGACGGGCAAGAGCAAGTCCGGGGCCGGACTGCTCCGGCTGCAGCTGCTCGGCGGCGATGCCGCGCTGCGGCCGGGCGAGCAGCTGGTGACCTCCGCGTCGGTGCACGACCGGCCGTACGTGCCGGGCGTGCCGGTGGGCACGATCAGCGAAGTGCAAGGCAGCGCGGGCTCGCTGACCGCGCGCGCGCTCGTCCGGCCCTACGCGGATTTCACCGCGCTCGGGGTGGTCGGCATCGTGGTGGCGCCGCCCCGCCGCGATCCGAGGTTCTCCGTGCTGCCACCGCCGCCCAAGCCGAGCCCGGCGCCCACCGTGACCGTCACCGTCACCCCGCAGCCGTCACCGCCGGCGTCCGGCCTGCCCGGCTCAGCGGCGGGTGGCTGAGATGAAACGGGCAGCTCTGTCGGCCGCTGCCGTCGCGGCGGCGGTGCTGCTGCAGCTCACCCTGGTGGACCGGGTCCCGCTGCACGGCGGCGAGCCCGACCTGGTGCTCCTGGTGGTGGTCGCGCTCGGCCTGACCGGCGGACCGGTGGCCGGCGCGTTGACCGGTTTCTGGGCCGGGCTCGCCCTGGACGTCGCGCCGCCGGCCGGCTACCTGATCGGCGAGCACGCGCTGGTCTTCTGCCTCGTCGGCTACGGGTGCGGGCAGCTCCGCGGGATGACCGACCGTTCGGCGGCCAGCTCGCTCGCGGTGGCGGCGACGGCGGTGGCCGGCGGCGAGGTGCTGCAGGTCATCATCGGGCTGATGTTCGGCGACCCCGGCGTGAGCTGGCCGGCCATCCGGGCGGTGCTCCCGTCGTCGGTGCTGCAGGACGTCCTGCTCAGTCCCTTCGTGGTGTACCTGATCATGCGGGCAAACAGCTGGCCGGCCGCTGGCCGGCTCGGAGTGGCGGCGGCCGCCGGCCCGGCGGCCGGGCCGCTGGCCGGCTTGCCGGGTGCGGGCCGCGGCGGCCCCGCCGATGGCGCGGCTGCGGGCGCGGCGCGCTGGCTGGCGGGCCTGGCCGACCCCGTCCGGGGCCGGAAGGCTGGCGCCGCCGGCCCGGTCCGGGGCCGGAAGGCTGGCGCTGTCGGCTCGGTCAGGTTCGGCAAGGACGCGGCCCGCCAGGGCGATGGCTGGGTCGGCAGCGGGCCGCGGTCCTGGCGAGCAGTCCGAGGCCGGGTCCGCGGCGGCGGCCGGCCCAGGCTCCGGCCCGGCGCCGGCCAGGCAGGCTCCGCCACCGCGGGCCAGCCGCAGCGCCGGCGGCCGGGCCGCCCGGTCAGCATCCGGATGGGATCAGCGCGGCGCGGCGGTGGGCGCGGCGGTGGCCGCGTCGGCGCCGCGATCGGCGCCGGGCTGCCCGGCCAGCGTGCCCTGGGTAGCGCCGGCCTGGGTAGCGCCGGCCTGGGTAGCGCCGGCCTGGGTAGCGCCGGCCTGGGTAGCGCCGGCCTGGGCCGCACCGGGCTGCGCAGTATCCGGCGGGGCAGTACCCGGCGGGGCAGTACCCGGCTGGGCGGCATCTGGCGGGGCAGCGCCCGGCGGGGCAGTACCCGGCTGGGCGGCATCTGGCGGGGCAGCGCCCGGCGGGGCAGTATCCGGCTGGGCAGCATCTCGCGGGGCAGCGCCCGGCGTGGCATCTTCGGCGGCGGGCTCGCTGGCGGGAGCGCATCCCGGCCGGTGCTGCGGCCTGCTTCGCCGCGATCGGCGCCGCGCTTTCGCCGCCGGGCCGCCGCCGGCCTGAGCCTGGCAACCAGGCGGAGCGCCAGCTGGGCGCCCCGGCAGCCCAGGCTCCGCATCGGCCGGAGGTCGTTGCTTAGCCGCATGACCCCGCTCAAGGCGGCTGGCCGGCCCGCCAGGCGGCGGACCGGCCGCAGGCGCACCGGAGGTTTCTCGTGATCCCGGCGTCGCGGCGGCGCCTCGTGCTGCTGCACGTCGTCGTGGCGGCGCTGCTGATCGGTCTCGGCGGCCGGCTCTGGTACCTGCAGGTGATGACCGGCACCGCCTACGTGAGCCTGGCCAGGCAGGATCAGGTCAGGGACGTCATCGTGCCATCGGTCCGCGGCCAGATCCTGGACGACCTGGGCAGCCCGCTGGTGGCGGAGCGGCCCTTCCTCGTCGTCTCAGTGAACATGGCCGTGCTGTCGCAGCGGCCCGGAGGTGGCAGCGCCGAGCTTCGCAGCCTGGCAAGACTGCTCGGCATGCGCGGCGGGGCGATGCTCAAGAAGGTGCGGCTGTGCACCGCCGGGGTGCCGCAGCCGTGCTGGGCCGGCTCGCCGTACCAGCCCATCCCGGTCGACGAGCACGCGTCCGCCAGGCTCGCGGTGCAGGTGCTGGAGAGCCACCGGCAGTTTCCCGGCGTGACCGCCCAGGTCCAGCCGGTGATCCGGTATCCGGGCCCCGCCGCCACGGCCGCCGCCCAGGTACTCGGGTACCTGCAGCCGATCACGCCGCAGGAGGTCAAGCGGCGGCACCTGACGTCCACCGGGTTCTCCGGCGTGGACCTCGTCGGGCAGTCCGGACTGGAGGAGCAGTACGACCGGCAGCTGCGCGGCAGCGCGGGAACCCAGCAGGTGTCGGTCAACGCCGCGGGCGACGTCACCGGCACGATCAGGCAGACCCCGCCGCGGACCGGCGACACCCTGGTCACCAGCATCAACGCAAAGGTGCAGGAGGACACCGCCCGCGCGCTCGCCGCGGCGATCCACCGCACCCAGGAGGCGGGCAACCCCGGCGCGACCACCGGCGCGGCAGTGGTGCTGACCACCACCGGCCGGGTGATCGCGATGGCGAGCTACCCCACCTACGACCCCGGCGTCTGGACCGGCGGCATCAGCACGCAGGAGTACGACCGCCTTTTCGGCGCTAGGGATTCGGAACCGATACTCAACCGGGCCACGCAGGGCGAGTACGCCCCCGGATCGACCTGGAAGGTGACCACCGCCGCCGCCGCCGTGGCGGCGGGCTACAGCCTGGCCGGACCGTACGCCTGCCCCGGCTCGATCACCATCGACGGCCTCGTCTTCAACAACGACACGCCGGCCAATTCCGGTGACATGAGCCTGCACCAGGCACTGGTGGTGTCCTGCGACACGGTGTTCTACGAACTCGCCTACGACATCTGGCTGAACGACCGCAGGAGCGCCGACACCGTGACGAGCCCGCACGCACCGGTGCAGGAAATGCAGAAGATGGAGCTTAGGTGGGGCTTCGGCAAGGACACCGGGATCGACCTGCCGCAGGAGAGCACAGGCACCGTGCCTACTCGTTCCTGGCTCTATCATTTTTACCAGCAATACAAGCATTTCTGGTGCAAGAACGGTCGCGCGTCCGGCAGCTACCTGCAGCAGATCGAGTACGACGACTGCCAGTCGGGGAACGTGTGGACGCCCGGCCAGGCGGTGGACGCCGCCATCGGCCAGGGCTACGTGACCGTGACGCCGCTGCAGCTGGCCCGGGCCTACGCCGCGCTCGCCAACGGCGGCACCCTGTACAGCCCGCGGATCGGCGAGGCGCTGATCAGCCCGGACGGCAAGGTGGTCAGGAAGATCACCCCCCCGGTGGCCGGTCACCTGCCCGTCTCCCAGGGAGTTCTCGCCTACATCAGGGACGCGCTGGCCGACGTCGTCACCCAGGGCACCGGCGCTGCTGCTTTCCAGGGCTTCCCGCTCAGCAAGCTGCAGATCGCCGGCAAGACGGGCACGGCGCAGGTGGAGGGCAAGGTGGCCACGTCGGTGTTCGCCTCGTTCGCCCCCTTCCGCCACCCCAAGTTCGTGGTGGTCATGATGATCCCGGACTCCGGCTACGGCGCGGACGTCTCGGCCCCGGCCGTGCGGCAGATCTGGGACGGGATCTACGGGCTGGAGGGCCACCGGGCCGCGCTGCCCGGCGGGCGGCTGCCCGGCCTGCCGAGGACGACACCGTGAGCCTGCCCCGCGGCCCAGCCGGGCTGCGCGAGCGCCGCCGGGCCGGCGTCGGCGGGCTGGCCCCGGTCCGCCCGGCCGGCCTGTCCGGCGTCCGCCTGTCCGGCCAGCCGAGGTCGTTGCTGCGCCGCGTCCTGGCCAAAAGCTCGGCGGTGCGCCATCTGGACCCGATCCTGCTGGCCGCCGTGCTCGGCCTCGCCCTGATCGGCACGCTGCTCGTCTGGTCGGCCACGCAGCCCGCGCTGCTGCAGGCCGGCGCCGATCCGCGGGCCTACCTGAAGAAGCAACTGCTGAACATCGGGATCGGGCTGGTCTTCATGCTGGCCGCGAGCACGCTCGACTACCGCAGGCTGCGGCATTACGCGGTGGCCGTCTACGGCGCGAGTTGCCTGGGCCTGCTGGCCGTGCTCACCCCGGCCGGCAGCACCGTCAACGGGGCGCACTCCTGGATCTCGCTGCCCGGCGGCTTCCAGATCGAGCCGTCGGAGTACGCGAAGCTGGGGCTCGTCCTCATGCTTGCGGTGATCGTCGGCGAGCTGCGGCAAGGGCAGGCCAGGCCAGGGCCGCGCGCGGTGGCGCTCGCCGTGGCCTGCCTGGCCGTGCCCCTGGTGCTGGTGCTGCTGCAGCCCGACCTGGGCGTGACGATCCTGATGGTGGCCGTCGGAGCGGGCATGATCGCGCTGTCCGGGATCCGGCTGGGCTGGCTCGCCGGGCTGGCGGCGGCCTGCCTGGCGGCCGCCGTCGCGGTGCTCAGCCTGCACCTGCTCAAGTCCTACCAGCTCAGGCGGCTGACGTCGTTCCTGGACCCGTCGGCCGACCCGCGCGGCACCGGGTACAGCGCGGACCAATCCAAGATCGCGATCGGCTCGGGCGGGCTGCTCGGCCACGGCCTGTTCCACGGCCCCCTCACCGCGGGCAACTTCGTCCCCGAGCAGCACACGGACTTCATCTTCTCGGTCGCGGGGGAGGAGCTCGGCTTCGTCGGAGCGGCCGCGATCATCGCGCTGCTCGCCGTCGTCGTGCTGCGCGCGCTGCGGATCGCGGCGCGCGCCGACGACCAGTTCGGCATGCTCGTCGCGGCCGGGATCGCGATCTGGTTCGCCGTGCAGGCGTTCGTGAACATCGGGATGACCATCGGGATCATGCCGGTCACCGGGCTGCCGCTGCCGTTCGTCTCCTACGGTGGCTCCGCCATGTTCGCCGACATGATCGCGATCGGCCTGCTGCAGGCCCTGCGCAAGCACCCGTCGGTCTTCAGCTGAGCTGCGGGCGGCTGACCTGCGGGCGGCTGACCTGCGGGCGGCTGACCTGCGGGCGGCTGACCTGCGGGCGGCTGACCTGCGGGCGGCTGACCCGCGGGGCGCCGGCACCCGAACTTGCGGCCCCTCGGTACCCTGGGTGAATGCCCGCGGACTCGGTCTACCCCCAGCTGGAACCGCTGCTTCCGCTGGTGCGCAAGCCGATCCAGTACGTCGGCGGCGAGCTGAACTCGGTCGTCAAGGACTGGGACGCCGCCGAGGTCCGCTGGGCGCTGATGTACCCGGACGCCTACGAGGTGGGCGTGCCGAACCAGGGCGTGCAGATTCTCTACGAGGTGCTGAACGGCCGCGAGGGCGTGCTCGCCGAGCGCACCTACAGCGTCTGGCAGGACCTCGAGGCCCTGATGCGCGCCCATCGGGTACCCCAGTTCACGGTCGACGCGCACCGGCCGGTGCGCGCGTTCGACGTACTCGGGGTGAGCTTCGCGACCGAGCTCGGCTACACGAACCTGCTGACCGCGCTCGACCTCGCCGGGATCCCGCTGGCGGCCGCCGACCGCGGGCCGGGCGACCCGGTGGTGCTGGCCGGCGGGCACGCCGCGTTCAACCCCGAGCCGATCGCCGAGTTCATCGACGGGGCGGTGCTCGGCGACGGCGAGCAGGCCGTGCTGACCATCACCGAGCTGATCAGGAGCTGGAAGCGGGCCGGGCGGCCCGACGGCAGGGACGGCCTGCTGCTGAGCCTGGCCACCGCGGGCGGCGTCTATGTGCCGCGCTTCTACGACGTGGACTACCGGCCGGACGGCACCATCGGCCGGGTCGCCCCGAACCGGCCCGGCGTGCCCCGCGCGGTGGCCAAGCACACCGTCATGGACCTGGACTCGTGGCCCTACCCGGCCAAGCCGCTGGTCCCCGTCGCCGAGTCGGTGCACGAGCGGTTCAGCGTGGAGATCTTCCGCGGCTGCACCAGGGGCTGCCGGTTCTGCCAGGCGGGGATGATCACCCGCCCGGTCCGCGAGCGGTCCATCACCACGATCGGCCAGATGGTCAGTAAGGGGCTCGCGGAGAGCGGGTTCTCGGAGGTAGGCCTGCTCTCCCTTTCCAGCGCCGACCACAGCGAGATCAACGAGATCGCTACCGGGCTGGCCGACGCGTACGAGGGGACCAACGTCGGGCTGTCCCTGCCGTCCACCCGGGTGGACGCCTTCAACGTCACCCTGGCCAACGAACTGAGCAGGAACGGCCGCCGCTCCGGCCTCACCTTCGCCCCCGAGGGCGGCACCGACCGGATCCGCAAGGTGATCAACAAGATGGTCACCGAGGAGGACCTGATCCAGACCGTCACCACGGCGTACGCCAACGGCTGGCGCCAGGTCAAGCTCTACTTCATGTGCGGGCTGCCGACCGAGACCGACGAGGACGTGCTGGCCATCGCCCGGGTCGCGCACCGGGTGATCAAGGCGGGCCGCGCCGCCAGCGGGCGCCACGACATCCGCTGCACCGTGTCGATCGGCGGCTTCGTGCCCAAGCCGCACACGCCGTTCCAGTGGGCAGCCCAGTGCGACCACCAGACGGTGGACGCCAGGCTCCGCGCGCTCGGCGGCGCGCTGCGCGCCAATCCGGCGTACGGCAAGGCGATCGGCTTCCGCTACCACGACGGCAGGCCGTCGATCGTGGAAGGGCTGCTGTCGCGCGGCGACCGCAGGGTAGCGAAGGTCATCAGGGCCGCCTGGCAGGACGGCGCCCGCTTCGACGGCTGGAGCGAGCACTTTTCTTACCAGCGATGGGAGCGCTGCGCCGCGACGGCACTAGCCGGTCAGGGCGTGGACCTGGCCTGGTACACCACCAGGGAGCGCGGCTACGGCGAGGTGCTGCCCTGGGACCACCTCGACGCGGGCCTGGACAGGGACTGGCTCTGGCAGGACTGGCTGGCCGCCATCGACCCGGCCGGGGCGGCCGAGGTGGAGGACTGCCGCTGGACGCCCTGCTTCGAGTGCGGCGTCTGCCCGGCGATGGGCACCGAGATCCAGGCCGGGCCGACCGGCGCGAAGCTGCTCCCGCTGGTGGTAGCCCAGTCCGGGCCGACGGGCGCCGGGCCGCTCCCGCTCGGCGTGCCCGCTGGCCGCGCGGCAGCGCGGCCTCCAGACACCCCGGTGGCGCCACTTGCAGCCGCCCCTGCGGCCGCGGCGCCAGCACTCGGCAATCTCCCCGCAGGGCCCGTTCTCCCCGCAGGGCCAGTTCTGCCCGCGGGCTCCGTTTTGCCCACGGGCCCCGTTCGGCATGGTGGCACCGGGAGCGAGGCGTAGATGGCCCGGCCTGTGCCGGCCGGCCCGCCGCCACCGCCGGTCGCTCAGCGACTTGTCATCCGGTACGCTAAAAGGGACAGGATGCGCTTCGCGAGTCACCGGGATATCGCGCGCGCGGTGGAGCGGGGAGTGCGAAGGGCCGGATTGCCCATCGCCTATTCGGCGGGCTTTTCTCCGCACCCGAGGATTTCTTACGGGGGGGGAGCGCAGACGGGAACCGCGAGCGAGGCCGAGTACCTAGAACTCGCGCTTACCGAGTCGTGCGCTGCCTCCGACGTGCGGGACCGGCTCGACGCTGCTCTGCCGAGCGGAATTGATGTGATTGAGGTTTTCGAGATGACCGGCGGCTCGCTCGCTGGCCGGCTGGATGCGCTGGGGCTAGAGGCATCCGACTGGGAGGTAGTCCTTCCCGGGGTGGCGCCCGCCGACGCGGCCAGCGCGGTCGAGGTGTTCCTCGGCGCCGCTGCCGTGGAGGTGGAACGCCTGACCAGTAAGGGAACCCGGCGGGTGGATGCCCGCGCGGCCGTGGTCAGGCTTGAGGTAGACGGGCGTGCCGCTGATGGGCGAGACGCCGCTTGTGCCATACTTCGAATGGTTGTTCGGCACTTGACGCCTGCTGTCCGGCCCGATGACATTCTGACCGCGCTCCGCCAGGTGGCGGGCCTTGTGTCATCGTCACCACCGCTGGTGACGCGGCTGGCGCAAGGACCGATCGGCAACCAGGCCGATGCCGCGCCGGCGCCCGGTGTCGACGGGCCCGGTGTCGAAGGGCCCGGTGTCGAAGGGCCCGGTGTCGAAGGGCCCGGTGTCGAAGGGCCCGGTGTCGAAGGGCCCGGTGTCGAAGGGCCCGGTGTCGAAGGGCCCGGTGTGCACGTGCCCGCTGGGGCCACCGAGGCTGCGGGAAGCACTGGAGCCGCGGGAAGCACTAGGGCTGCGGGAAGCACTGGGGCCGCGGCCGGGGCGCCTCAGCCGGCCGGGCGGGGCTTGGTACCCGGGTGGGGCTTGGAACAGAGACAGGAACAGACAACGCGCCTGGGAGCGGGTTCCGCCGTCGTGGCGGGCACGGCACCAGCGAGCGCATACGACCAGCTCCTGCGCGGCGCGGAGGACCGGAAACGGACCTACGCGCCCGGGAGCCTGACGGGAGATTGCCCGAATGCTCGAGATCGAGCCACAGGATAGAGAAGACGACCGTGACAGGCCTGGACCGCAAAGCCCGGCCGCTGATGTAGGGCGAGCCGCCGCAACCGGCGCCGATGGCAGAGCGACCTCAGCCGTCGGCGGCGGATCCGCGGCAGCCGATGGCGCCTCCGCAGCAGACAGCGGAGCAGCGGCAGCCGCCGATGGCGGAGCTGCGACTGCCGATGGCGGAGCAACCTCAGCCGCTGGCGGAGCCGCGCCAGCCGGCCGCGCGGCGGCTGCGGCCGCTGGCGGAGCCGCCGGCGGTACCGGGCGTGGCGGTCGCGGCCGCGGCCGCGGCGACGCGGCCGGGGGCGGCAATCGCGGGCTGCTACGCCGCGCCCGTGCCGTGATCAGGCCTGCCGGTCCGCCCGCGGCGGAGCAAGCGCCGCCGCCCCCAGCCCAGCCAGCACGGTCCCAGCCAGCACGGTCAGACCTAGCACCGGCCGACCCTGCACCGGCCGACCCTGCACCGGCCGACCCTGCACCGGCGGCTGGCCGGCCGCCGGCCGGCGGGCAACTGCCGGACGCGTCGCAGGGACTGCCGCCGGTGGCAGTGCCGCACGGGGCAGGACCCCACGTGGCGCCGGCCGTGGTGCCGCAGGCCGCGATGCCGCCGGTGGCCATGCCGCCGGCCGTCGCCCCGCCGACTGGCTCACGCTCAGCGCGGGGACCTGGCGCGGTCCCCGCACCTGAATTCACTCCCACCGCGCCGCCCGCCGCGCCGGTGACCGGGTTCCTGCCGCCGCTCGTCATCTTCCAGGCACCGGAGATCGGTCCTGAGGCCACCGGCACAGCGGCCGGCCAGCGTGCTGCCGGCGCACCGGACCCGGTGCAGCCGTCCGCGCACGACGGCGCGGCCGAGCCGTCAGATCACGAAGGCGACGACGGCGCGGCTACCGCGGCGGGCAAGCGCAGGCGCAGGGGCGGGCGCAGCCACAGCAAGGGCCGCGGCACCGCGGGTGAGGACGCTGACGCCGGCGAGGCCGGCACTGAGCCGGCCCCAGCGGCGCCGGACGGCAGCGACGGTGCTCGGGCAGGCGGCTATGGCGCCCCGGCGGGCGGCAGGCGGCGGGCCGCCGCCGATGGGGCGGCGCAGGACGACGTCGACGAGGACGCCGAGGACGAAGGCGACGACAACGGCGAAGGGACCGGCGCGCCAGCCCGCCGCAGGCGCCGCAGACGCCGCAGCGGATCCGCTGCAGAAGCCGACTCGCAGGCACCCGACGACCCGCCGAACACGGTCGTGCACGTCCGCAGCGCGCGCGCCGCGGCGGCCGACGAGCCGTCCGGCGACGTCAAGGGATTTCGCGGCTCGACCCGGCTGGAGGCCAAGAGGCAGCGGCGGCGCGAGGGCCGCGAGTCAGGCCGGCGGCGCCCGCCGGTCATCACCGAGTCCGAGTTCCTGGCTCGCCGCGAGGCCGTGGACCGGGTCATGATCGTGCGGCAGCACGGCGAGCGGACCCAGATCGCGGTGCTCGAGGACGGCGTCCTTGTCGAGCACTACGTGGACAAGGCCAGCCACCAGTCCTACGTCGGCAACGTCTATCTCGGCAAGGTGCAGAACGTGCTGCCCTCCATGGAAGCCGCGTTCGTCGACATCGGCAAGGGCCGGAATGCCGTTCTCTACGCTGGCGAGGTCAACTTCGATGCGAGCGGGCTCGAAGGCGAGTCCAAGCGCATCGAGTCGGCGCTCAAGTCGGGCCAGTCCATCCTCGTGCAGGCCACCAAGGACCCGATCGGTCACAAGGGCGCCCGGCTCACCAGCCAGGTGAGCCTGCCCGGCCGTTACCTCGTCTACGTGCCGGGCGGGGGGATGACCGGGATCAGCCGCAAGCTGCCCGACACCGAGCGGGCCAGGCTCAAGCAGATCCTGAAGAAGGTCATGCCGGAGAACGCCGGGGTGATCGTCCGGACGGCCGCCGAGGGTGCCGCCGAGGAGGAGCTGGCGCAGGACGTCGCGCGGCTGTCCGCGCAGTGGGAGGCCATCGAGCAGAAGGCGAAGACCGCGACCGCCCCCGAGCTGCTGTACAGCGAGCCCGATCTGACGATCAGGGTGGTCAGGGACATCTTCAACGAGGACTTCGCCAGCCTGGTCATCTCCAGCGACGGCGAGTGGGACATGGTGGAGGACTACGTCCGCTACGTCGCGCCGCACCTGTCCGACCGGCTGAGCCGGTGGGACGGCGATCAGGACGTCTTCGCCGCGTATCGGATCGACGAGCAGATCGCCAAGGCGCTGGACCGCAAGGTCTGGCTGCCCAGCGGGGGGTCGCTGGTCATCGACGCGACCGAGGCCATGACCGTCATCGACGTGAACACGGGTAAGTTCACCGGCCACGGCGGCAACCTGGAGCAGACAGTCACCCGCAACAACCTGGAAGCCGCGGAGGAGGTCGTCCGGCAGCTCAGGCTGCGCGACGTGGGCGGCATCATCGTCATCGACTTCATCGACATGGTGCTGGAGAGCAACCGCGATCTGGTGCTCAGGCGGCTGCTCGAATGCCTCGCCCGGGACCGGACCAAGCACCAGGTGGCGGAGGTCACCTCGCTCGGCCTGGTGCAGATGACGCGGAAGCGGGTCGGGTCCGGGCTGCTTGAGGCGTTCTCCGTGCCGTGCGAGCACTGCAACGGGCGCGGCGTGCTTATTTCGCTTGAACCGGTTGATCACACGCCGGCCAGCCCGCGCGGCGGCCTGCCAGCCGAGAGTGACCGGCAGGCAGGCAGCGACAGCCAGGCCAGGAACGGCCGCCGTGGCGGCCGCGGCTCCGGCCGGGGCAGGAAGAGTGAGCAGGCATCCGTCGCCGCGGACATGGCGGGCATCGCGTCAGGCCAGCCATCGGCCGCCGGGGAACCCGCGGAGCTGGCTGGTGCCATCCGGCCCGCCGGTGACGTGCCCGCGGTCGCGCTCGCGCCTGCGGCCGTAGCCCTGCACCAGGCTGAGGTTCTGCACCAGGCTGAGGCTGTGCACCAGGCCGGGGCTATGCACGAGGCTGAGGCCGTCCACCAGGCTGAGGCCGTCCACCAGGCTGAGGCCGTCCACCAGGCTGAGGCCGCGCACCGGGCGGCGAGTCCCCCCGGTCCCGTGGTCACCGTAGGACCTGTCATGATCGGCGGCGCGCCGGCCGCCGCGGCCGATCGGGGCGGGCACGCGGATGACGAGCCGGCCGAGACGAAGCGTCCCGCCGCCCGCCGCCGCCGGGCGGCAGCCGCGGTGCTCGCCCCGGACCCGTCCGCGGAGAACGGCGACGCCGGCCTGGGGGCCGGCCCTGCCGACGGCGAGGAGACCAGGCAGGCACCGGCAGCGGCGATCTGAGGACGCGCCGCGTCTGGTAGCCTTTGTGGTCGGCGCACAGGAAAGATCCAGCGGCGGTCCGCCGCGGGTTGTGCGGTGCGCAAACCGGTGGTCGGGGCCGTATACAAGGCAGCAGCCCGCCGGCATCGATGTCGGGCTTGTTGCGCGAATCACGCGGCGGGGCACGCATAAGGGAGAGAGAGTTCACGGTGTACGCGATCGTGCGCTGCGGCGGCAGGCAGGAGAAGGCGTCGGTCGATGACGTCCTGACCGTTGACAAGCTCGCCGGCGAGGTCGGGTCCAGCCTGACGCTGCCTGCCGTGCTGGTCGTCGACGACGGCAAGGTCATCAGCGACCCGGCGGTGCTGGGCGGATATCAGGTCACCGCGGAGATCGTCGGCCCGGCCAGCGGACCCAAGATCAACATGATCCACTACAAGAACAAGACCGGCTACCGGCGTCGGCTCGGTCACCGGCAGAAGTACACGCAGGTGAAGATCACCAAGATAAGCGCAGGGAAAGCCAGCGCCAGCTCAGGGAAGAAGGGCTGAGATGGCACACAAGAAGGGCGCCTCGTCTAGCCGGAACGGCCGGGACTCTAGCGCTCAGCGGCTCGGCGTGAAGCGGTTCGGCGGGCAGCTGGTAGGTGCCGGCGAGATCATCGTGCGCCAGCACGGCACCCACTTCCACCCCGGCCCCGGCGTCGGCCGCGGCGGCGACGACACCCTGTTCGCCCTCGTCACGGGGACGGTCGAGTTCGGTACCCGGCGCGGCCGGCGTGCCATCAGCGTGATCCCCGTCGCGGCCCGCGATGGTGCCGCGGAGCAGGCGGTATAGCTCCGCCGGAGCAGTTCACCAGGCGTTGCCTCGAGGGCGGACCGGGTCGCCGGCCCGCCCTCGGCGTGTCTGGCGGCCGTCGTCCCGCCGGGGCCCGCGACGCCGCGGCAGCCGCGACGCAAGAGAAGGGCAGGAGGTGCGGCAATGGCTGAGTTCGCTGATCAGGCTGAGGTGCGAGTGCAGGCGGGTGACGGCGGCCATGGCTGCGCCTCGATCCACCGGGAGAAGTTCAAGCCGCTCGGGGGTCCGGACGGGGGCAACGGAGGCCGTGGCGGCGACGTGATCATCGAGGTGGATCCCAGCGCCGCGACGCTGCTGGACTTCCACCGCAGGCCGTTGCGGCGGGCGGGCAGCGGCAAGCCAGGCGCCGGCTCCAACCGGAGCGGCGCCGAGGGCGCTGACCTCGTCCTCCAGGTCCCGGACGGCACCGTGGTCAAGACCCAGGACGGGGCCGTGCTGGCCGACCTGATCGGCGCCGGGACCAGGTTCGTCGCTGCCCAGGGCGGTCGCGGCGGGTTGGGAAACGCGGCGCTTGCCTCGGCCCGGCGCAAGGCCCCGGGCTTCGCGCTCCGCGGCGAGCCCGGCGTCGCGCGAACCCTGGTCCTGGAACTCAAGACCGTGGCGGACGCCGGCCTGGTCGGCTTCCCGAACGCGGGCAAGTCCTCGCTCATCGCCGTGCTGTCGGCAGCTCGCCCGAAGATCGCGAACTACCCGTTCACCACCCTGATCCCGCACCTGGGCGTGGCCGAGGCGGGCGAGACCCAGTTCGTGGTCGCTGACGTGCCCGGGCTGATCCCCGGGGCCAGCCACGGCAAGGGCCTGGGACTCGACTTCCTCCGGCACGTGGAGCGCTGCACGGTCCTGGTGCACGTGCTCGACTGCGCCATCGAGGAACCAGGCCGCGATCCGCTCGCAGACCTAGCCGTGATCGAGCAGGAGTTGGCCGCCTACGAGACCGTGACCGGCGCCGACCTGCGCGACCGGCCGAGGATCATCGCGCTCAACAAGATCGACGTGCCGGCCGCCCGCGAGCGCGCGAACCAGGTGGCGCCGGTGCTCGCCGCCCGCGGCCTTACCGTCTGCCCGGTATCGGCGGCGACCAGGGAGGGCCTGCGCGAGCTGGCGTTCGCGCTCGCCGCGGTCATCTCCTCGGCCCGCGCGGCAGCGCCGCAGGCCGAGCCGACCCGGCTGGTCATCCGCCCCGAGCCGGTCGCCGGGCCAATGTTCGAGGTGGTCAGGACCGGCGACAACAGCTTCGCCGTCCGAGGTGAGAAGCCCAGGCGGTGGGTGCTGCAGACCGACTTCAGCAACGACGAGGCCGTCGGCTATCTCGCCGACCGGCTCGCCAAGCTGGGGATCGAGGACGCGCTCGCCGCGGCGGGGGCGCTGCCCGGCGCCGAGGTGCTGATCGGGGAGGAGTCCAACGAGGTGGTGTTCGACTGGGATCCCGATCTGCCTACCGGGGCGGGCTTCGGCCCACGTGGCACCGACCGCCGCCTGTCCCGCTGACCTCGCTGTCCTCCCGACCCAGCCGACCTGCTAGCCCGTCCTGTCCCGCCAGCCCCGGCCTGTCCCGCCAGCCCCGGCCTGTCCCGCCAGCCCCGGCCTGTCCTGTTAGCCCCGGCCTGTCCTGTTAGCCCTCGGCCTGTCCCGCCAGCCCCGGCCTGTCCTGTTAGCCCTCGGCTGACCACCTGATCCGTCGGTTGTCCCGCTGATCCCTCCTGCCTCTCCAACCCCACTGGCTGGCCGTGCTGCCCGGCCCGGATCCGCGTCACCTTGATCTCGAAGGATTCGGCGCCATATGGGACGCCAATCCTTCGAGATCAAGGTCGGCCGTTCTTTCGTGCTGACTCGGGTGCGGCGGCGAGGACACGCTGGACCTCGTCGTAGCCGACCGGGCTGGGCGGCTGGCGCTGCTCGCCAGGCTGCTGGATCAGGGCTGGCTGGTCCGCCGGAGTACGCCGCGCGCGGTGCGGCTGACCAGGGCCGGCCAGCAGGCGCTCGCCGGCGCGTCCGGGCCGCATCCGTATGGGGCACACGCGGTCGGCCAGCACGGGCTCCGCAGCTGACCAGTGCCCCAGCTGACCAGTGCCCCAGCTGACCAGTGCCCCAGCTGACCAGTGCCCCAGCTGACCAGTGCCCCAGCTGACCAGCACCGCAGCTGACAGCGCGGGCGACCCGGGCGCGGTAACCGTGGCGGTGGCACCATCTCGGCCGGGAACCCGGTCCAGCGCAGCGACGGCGGCAGATGGCCGATGTCGTTGAAGCTGATCAGCGAGGCGGGCACGCCGGTCCGGTAGAGGATCACGGTGAGGCCGCCGTTGCACTGATTCAAGCCCAGCCACCGCCAGTCCGGTGCATCGAGGGCGTGCCGGACGAACCAGCCGATCAGGAAGTTGTGCGTGACGAGCAGCTCGCTGCTGTCCTGCCCGGCGGGCCGGCCGTAGCGCTCGATGGCAGCCGTGGCCAGCTCGGCTCCCTCGGACCGCTCCTCCGCCGAGTAGCCGTCGAAGAGACCGGCATAGGGCGGCGGCAGTTCCGGCTGGCCGGGGACCGGCGGCAGGTAGTCGCCGAGCAGCCCGGACGGGCCGACGGGGACGCCGGGCAGGAAATCGGCGATCAGGTCCGCGGTCTCTTCGCCGCGCTGCTCCGGGCTGTGCCGGATGGCCGAGAACCGGATATAACGCAGCCTTTCGCCGGCTGCGCTCGCCTGCTGGCGGCCGGCCTGGGTCAGAGCGCCGTCGTTACCGGCCTCGCCGTGTCTGACCAGGTAGAGGAATCGGCTCGGCACCATAGTCCTTTCCGGCCGCGGTGGCGATCGGGTACTCAGGGCAGCGTCATGACCTGCGGTCCGTCAGCGGTGATGGCGACCGTGTGCTCGAAGTGCGCGGCACGGCTGCCGTCAGCTGTGCGCAGTGTCCAGCCGTCGTCGTCGATACGGTAACCATCGCGGCCGCCGGCCATGAACCACGGCTCGATGGCGAGCGCAAGCCCTGGCCGCAGGGTAATGCCCCGTCTCGGCCTGCCCTCGTTCGGCACGGACGGGTCCTCGTGCATGTGCCTGCCGATCCCGTGGCCGCCGAAGTCGGTGTTGATCCCGTAGCCGCCGGCCCGGCCGACCTGGCCGATGGCAGCCGAGATGTCGCCAAGCCGTGCGCCGGGCACAGCCGCCCCGATACCGGCCTGCAGGGCGCGGCGGGTCGTTTCGGCCAGCCGGGCATCGGCGGGCCGCGGCGCGCCGACGATGAACGTGACGGCCGCGTCGCCGGTCCAGCCGTCGATCTCGGCCCCGCAGTCGATGCTGACCAGGTCACCGTCGGCGAGGCGGTAGTCGCCCGGGATGCCGTGCAGCGCGGCGTCGTTGACGGAGGCGCAGATCACCGCCGGGAACGCGGTGCGGGCGAACCCTGGCTGGTAGCCGAGGAAGGTCGACGTCGCCCCGTGCTCGGCCAGGACTGACCGCGCCAGCGCATCCAGCGACCGCAGGGTAACGCCCGTCGCCGCGTGCGCCGCGGTGGCGGTAAGCACGGCGGCGACAGCTCGCCCCGCCTCGCGCATCGCGGCGATCTCGGCTGCCGACTTCAGCTCGACCATGCATATCTCCCCTCGGTAGCTATCCTGCTGCACCCGGCCGACGGCCCGCATCCCGGACCCGTCCCAGATCCGTGCGACGTGCTGGTGCGGGCGCTCGGGCAGACCGAAGACGACATCGTGGTCGATCCTGGCTGCGGAACCGGCCAGCTGACCCTGCCGCTCGCCGGGCGGGTGCGCGGCGTGGCCGGCGTGGATGCGGAAGACAGCGACCCGGCGCGTTGTTGTACCTTTGCTGCTGTTGTTTCGCAGTGAAGTCCACGACGACGCTGGTGAGGTGGCGCGAGAGGCGGACGGGTGG
>Ga0302325_10010880_pt1 | contig 19663 bp, 17 predicted proteins | sample Palsa_T0_2_FD_201948 | JGI IMG/M metagenome (GOLD analysis project Ga0302325, IMG submission 201948) | Peat permafrost microbial communities from Stordalen Mire near Abisko, Sweden - Palsa_T0_2 | ecosystem: Environmental > Terrestrial > Soil > Palsa > Peat permafrost | place: Sweden: Abisko...
TACACGACTTTGTGTTGATGGTCGATCTGCAGCACTTCGTCCACGTCGAAGTCGCCCTTGGTGAGTTGGCGCTCCAGCTTCGCGGAGCCGCCGAGGGGATTGTTTTCGTCGTAACTGTACAGATAGAGATGAGTGTGGCCATCCTGCCAGCTTGTAAGTATGACCTGCCCGAAAGCGACGGAGATATCGTACTTCTCGTCAAAGAACTTGTCGTCGCTCTGTTCGAGGACGAGCTTTGGCTGTCCGGTGGAAGCGTCGGCAAAATAGAGATTCTTGTGCTTGTGATCGCGGGTCAGCGTCTCGACCCAGACGGTCTTGCGATCGGCCCAGCCGAAGCGCGGAATGTAGTCGTCACCCGGCTTAATTGGCAGCTTGATCCACACCGTCTTGCCGCCACCGGGGCTGACCACTCCCACGCGAACGTCGGGATTCGGGTCGCCGGGCTGGGGATAGCGCTGCTTGTCAACGGCGGGATGCAGCGGAATCCAATCGGTGATGGGGTACTCGGGAACGCGCGACTCGTCCATTTGCAGATATGCGATTTTGGCCGAATCGGGAGACCAGAAGTAGTTGCTGCGCACATCCAGCTCTTCTTCGTAGACCCAATCCACTTTGCCGTTAAGAACTGCGGGATTGTTGGTCATGGCCGTGTTCGAAACCGGCGTACCAGCATCGCGAAGATGGATGACGGAAAGGCCGTGCTCTTCGCCGTGCTCATTGATGAAAGAGATCAGTTTGCCATCCGGAGAGAATTTCGGATCGTCTCCGGAGGCAGCGCCGCTGGCGCCGATATTGAGGCCGGTGCCGGTCTTGAGGTCGTAGAGCCAGAGGCTGCCGTTGGTGTCAAAGAGCAGATGGGCGGAATCCGGTGCCCACAGGTAGCTGGCCATGCCGTAGCGGGCGCGGTGGTCGCGGTCCTTTTCGCTGGCCGTGTTGCTCGAAAGCGAAGCCAGCTTGGCCCGGCTGACCAGGATGTGCGGCTTGCCCGTGCCGGGGTCGAGATCGAGGAGTTCCCCGCCATCCATGTAGGTGAGGTGCTCACCATCGGGAGACCAGGTGAGTCCTTGCGGGGCGCTGCCGGTGATTGGCCCGTGGGCGTAGATGTCTTCGACTGTCAGGGTCTTGCTGGAAGGCGAAGGGGCTGTCTGTGCCTGGAGAAGCGGCGTAGCTGCCGCAGCAAGAGCGAAAAGAACGGCGGCAGAAATCCTGGGGCGAAGGTGACAAAAAATCAATGAGTTGCCTCTTTGGAATAGTTGAGCGTCCGGCGCGACGCCTACGAAGGCAGTGTATCGCAGCCGGATAGCCAGAGTCGCAACTCGTTGAAGAAGCTGAGGGCTAATGACCTCCCCCGCCGCGGCCGCCTTTGACTTTGGTCATCAGGAAGACAACCGGGACCATCATGCCCATGGCAACTGCGAAGCACTTGATCACGTCCAGGTAGGCAAGCATCGTGGAGTGAAGGATCAATTGGCGCATCAAGGCGCCTTGGGCCATGCCGCGGCCCAGCGTCATGGAATAGACCATGCCGCCCCTGTCGTGCAGGTAACGCGACATCTGCGACATCTGGCTTTGCATGGAAAGCGTGGATGAAGTGAGATGGTCGCCGAGGCGAAGCTGGTGATACTGGGCGCGGCGGGCCAGCAGGGTCACGAGAAAGGCCGTGCCAACGCTGCCGCCGATGTTGCGCGCGAGGTTTGTGAGTCCGCTGACATCGTTGTTTTTGCCCGGCGGCATTCCCGCAAAGGAAATAGTGCTGATGGGAACGAACAGAAAAGCCAGTCCTGAGGCCTGAAAGACGCGCAGCCATGCGACATAGCCGTAACTCACGTCCAGATTGAGGGTGAGCATGAAAAAGAGCGCGACCGAACAGGATAAGAAGCCGTACGCAACGAGCAAGCGCGCGTCCACCTTGCCGACCAAAAAGCCTACGAGCGGCATGAGCAGAATGATGCCCAGGCCACCGGGGCTGATCACCAGGCCAGCCCGTTCAGCGGTGTAACCGAGCATGGATTGGACGAACTGCGGGATCAGCACAGTCGAGCCAAAGAGGCAGAAGCCCAGCACGAACATGAGCAGGAAAGCGACGGCGAAGTTGCGCCGCTTGAAGAGCGTTAAATCCAGGATAGGTTTATGGCCTATGCGAATCTGGCGCATCTCCCACAGAATGAGCAGAATCAGCGAGCTGATGCAGAGTACCGAAAAGGAGGTTATGAGCCGCGAGCCGAACCAGTCGTCCTCCTGGCCCTTGTCGAGGACGAACTCGAGCGAACCGAAGCCGATCGCCAACAGGAAAAATCCGGTGAAGTCGAGGTTCAGCCCTTTCCGCTGCATCTCCTTGACTTCTTTGACGATGTGCGGCGGGTCTTCGACGATGCGGTTGGTGAGGAAGAGACTGACGATGGCCACCGGGATGTTGATAAAGAAGATCCAGCGCCAGTTGAAGTTATCGGTAATGTAGCCGCCCAGCGTCGGTCCGATGGCCGGCGCGCAGACCACGGCGATGCCGTAGATGGCAAAGGCCTTGCCGCGGTCTTTGGGCTCGAAGGTGTCGGCGAGTATGGCCTGCTCGCTGGGCGCCAGTCCGCCGCCGCCCGCGCCCTGCAGGACGCGGAAAAAGATCAGCAGCGGCAGCGAGGGCGCTAGTCCGCACATGGCGGAGCTGATGCCGAAGAGCAGGACGCAGATCATGTAGAAGCGTTTGCGGCCCATGAACGTCGTCAGGTACGCCGACATGGGCAGGATGACGGCGTTGGCGACGAGGTAGCTGGTGAGCACCCAGGTCGCTTCGTCCGCCGACGCTCCGAGACCGCCGGCGATGTGGGGCAGGGCTACGTTGGCGATGGAGGTGTCGAGAACCTCCATGAATGTGGCGAGGGTGACAGTCAGAGCGACTGCCCAGCGATTGGCGCGCGGCTTCCATATCGTCGTGGGAGCGCTGGCAGGAGCCTGCATCGGAAGCGGTGAGGTCTGGACTGAAGTAGCTTGGGTCGCGGCACTCATGGGAAACCCCAGTATAGAGATTGAAGATGGCAATGCGGAATGTTCGTGAGGTTCTGTCGCGCGATTTCTGTATTACCCGAAATCATCTTCCGAGCGAGTCCGCCATGTGCGCGCTCGCGGCCACGCGTCGCGTTTATGAGCCATCGAATTCCCTGCGATGCTATATTGGCTCGATTCAACGCTGAGCAAATAACGGTAGAGAAATTCCTATGGCGCGTCTTAAAGGCCCAGCTTCGCCCGTCTCCAGCTTTCGGCTGGTGATCGCGATCCTGGGCATGATCACCCTGCCAGCCGCGCTCACGCTGCACACGGTTCGCGTCTCGGCCATCGTCGATCCCTCCGTGCGCAATTCATCTCCCTTTGGGTACACCGTAAGTCTGCTGCTCTTCATCGTGCCGATTCTTGTCATAGGTCTTTGGCTGGTGCCGCAGGATGGCGTCAAAATCTCCAAACGATCCTTCCTTTGGACCATCGGGATCCTGTTTCCGCTGGGGGCGATGCTCGATTTCTTCTTCGCCCACTTGTTTTTTTACTTCCCCAATTCCGGCGCGACGCTGCGCATTCGATTTCCTGCGCTTGGCGGCGGTGTGCCTGTGGAAGAGTATGTCTTCTACTTCACGGGATTTGTGGCGGTGCTGCTCATCTATATCTGGCTGGATGAATACTGGCTCCCGGCCTACAGCGTTCCCGTCGATGCGGCGGAGCGGACGAACTTTACTCGCCTGCTCCGCTTTCATCCGCAATCGCTGTTTTGGGCCGTGGTCCTGATCGCGGCCGCGATCCTGTATCGATGGACTTACGTGAAGACGCCGGGCTTTCCGGGCTACTTCACGTTCCTTGTTCTTGGAGCGCTATTGCCCTCGGCGGCGCTGCTTCCGTCCGCGCTGCCGGTCATCAACTGGCGCGCCTTCAGCCTTACCGTCTTGATCGTTCTGCTCATCAGCCTGCTCTGGGAGGCTACGCTTGGCGTGCCTTATGGATGGTGGGGCTTTCAAGGCGAGCAAATGATCGGCATTCGCATCACCGCGTGGAGCGGCCTGCCGATCGAGGAGGTTTTCCTTTGGATCGCCGTTTCGTACACGACGTCGATTGTCTATGAAGTCGTGCGGCGCTGGCAGTCCTCGGGCAAGCGGGCGAGACACGCGTTTCTCGGCGCGCCATGAGACTCGCGTTGCGCGTTCAACCCGTACACTGAGGAGGCACTCGGAGTCAGGCCATGCCCGCAGCCGTTGAATTTCGCGAGGTCTCGTATGCCACGGCGCAAGGCAGGCTGCTGCTGGACCGAATCTCTCTCGCGCTCGAAGAAGGAACGATCACCGCAGTGCTTGGCCGCAGCGGCTCCGGAAAAACCACCCTGCTGCGCACAGTGAATCGCATGGTGGAGATTACGGGCGGCGATGTGTTCGCGCATGGAGCAAGCGTTCGCGAGGCTGAAATCATTGCGTTGCGCCGGGGCATGGGCTACGTGATCCAGGAGACAGGCCTGTTTCCGCATTTCTCCATCGAGCGCAATGTTGGGCTGGTGTTGGAGGCGCAAGGGCGTCCGCGCGAAGAGCGAAATCGACGAAGCCGGGAACTGCTTGCCGCGGTGGGGCTTGATCCTGAGAGCTTTGCGCATCGCTTTCCGCATCAGCTCTCCGGAGGCCAGCGCCAGCGGGTTGGCCTGGCCCGCGCGCTCGCCGCAGAACCCGCAATCCTGCTCATGGACGAGCCTTTTGGAGCGCTCGATCCGCTCACCCGCGCGGAGATGCAGGACATGCTGCGCGATCTCCTGCGCAAGCTCGCGGCTCCGGCAAAGAAGACTGTCTTGTTAGTCACTCACGACCTTGATGAAGCGCTGTATCTCGCAGATCGTATTGTGCTTCTGGAGTCAGGCAGGCTGGTCGCGAATTTTGATCCCGCTGCATTTCTGCGTTCCGATCAGCCGGAAATCGTCTCCTACATTCGCGCCTTTCATCGTGGCGAGAAAGGCTATTCGGTGCGGCGATGAGCGGAGATTTTCTCTCGCAATACGGCGGTGAAATCGCCACGCTCACCCTAGAGCACCTATGGCTCACCGGGGCAGCCATGCTCTTTGCCACCGCGATCGCAGTGCCTGCGGGCATCTGGTTGACCCGTTCGCCGCGATGGGCAAAACCGGTCCTTGCCGTGGCCAATATCCTGCAAACCATTCCATCGCTGGCCATGTTCGGCTTTCTACTGCCGCTGCCATGGCTGGGAGATCGAGCGGCGCGCATCGCGATCCTGGCGCTGACGGCTTATGCGCTGCTGCCCATTCTGCGCAACACCTATGCGGGAATCCGGGGCATCGAGCCTTCCGTCATCGAAGTTGCGCGCGCGTTGGGGCTCACGGACTGGCAGCTTCTCGTCAAGGTGCAGCTTCCGCTCGCTGCTTCCTTCATTCTCGCCGGGCTGCGGACTGCGACGGTGACCTGCGTGGGCATTGCGACCATTGCGGCAGCCGTTGGCGCGGGCGGCCTGGGCGAGTTGATCTTTCGCGGAGTGGCCTCGGTTGATAATCGCCTTGTTCTCGCCGGGGCGATCCCCGCTGCGTTGCTGGCGCTGACAGCGGACGCCGCACTGGGCCTGCTCGAACGCCATTACCGGACTCCTGCGCAATGAAGCACCTCCCTGGCATCGCCGGTCTTGCATGCCTGAGTTTTCTGCTGAGTTCCTGTGCTCCGCCGCGACCGGACCACCCGGTGATTGGAGCCAAGAACTTTACCGAGCAAGTCGTGCTGGGCGAGTTGCTGGCGCAGGAGATCGAGGCCAAATCCCACCTTAAAGTCGAACGCCGCTTCTATCTTGCCGGCAGTTACATCTGCCAGCAGGCGCTGGTCTCGGGCCGCATCGACGCGTATGTGGAATACACCGGCACGGCGCTGACTGCAGTCCTGAAGCAGCCTCCACCCTCGGGCACTGCGCGCGATCCCGATTCCGTCCTCAATGCAATCCGGCGGCTCTACGCGTCGCGCTACAACATCCGCGTCGCCGCGCCACTGGGATTTGAAAACACCTTTGCCATGGTCATCCGGGGCGACGATGCGCGAAGGTTGCTTCTGAAGACGCTGAGCGAGGCCGCGAAGTACACGCCGAATTGGCGGCTTGGAGTCGGCTACGAATTTGAACAGCGCCCCGACGGATTGCCCGGCCTCAGCGCGGCCTACGGGCTGAAGTTCTCGGCTGCTCCGCGCACCATGGATCTGGGGCTGCTCTACCGCGCGCTTGAAGCGCACCAGGTAGACATGATCGCGGCGAATTCGACCGACGGGCCGATTCAGGCTTTGGGCCTCGTGGCGCTTGAGGATGACAGACATTACTTTCCGCCGTACCAGGCTGTACCGCTCGTTCGCGACGAAGCGTTGCGGCGCTGGCCAGAGATACAACTGGCTCTCGACGCTCTTGCTGGCAGAATCACCGCCGCGGACATGCGCGCCATGAACGAAGCAATCGACGGCCAGCATCGCGACCCTGCCGAGGTCGTTAGAGAGTTCCGCCAAAGCAAAGGCCTGTAAGGATTGTGCGCCGGAGAGCCGGTTTTGTTACACTTTGTGGCACTCATGAATGAATTGGCTAAAGAGACAAAACAGTTGGCGCGGCTCCAGAAAGTAGAGCTCGAACGAAGCCGCCTCACGACAGCTCTGAAGGCTCTGCCTGGCGAAATTGCCCAGGCGGACAATCTGCTGAAGGCTGCACAAAAGCGCATCACCGACGCCGAGGCCGCCCTCAAGCGCGAAGAACTGCTCCGGGCCGCCCTGGAACTGGAAATTGCGGGCCATCATAGCAAGGCCAAGCGATTTCGCGCCCAGATGGATACGGCAAAGAATGCCGCCCAGGCCGGCGCGCTCGAACACGAGATCAGCTTTGCCGAGACCGAGATCGCGCGGCTCGAAGACAATGAGCTGACCAGCATGGAAAACAGCGAAGTGTTTGAAGCAGAAAGAGCCAAAGCGCTGGAGCTTGCATCCAAACTTACAGAGACGCTGGGACTGATCCGGGCGCGGGTCGGCGAACAGGATCTGGAATTTCGCGAGCAGCTTGCGGCTCTGAAAGTGGAGCGGGAGGCGCTGCGCGTCGAGCTCTCTGCCGCGGACGATGGCGTTCGGCTTGCTCACTTCGACCGGATCGCAGGTATTCGCGGTACGGGCATGGCGCGGGCCGAGGGACAGCAGTGTTCAGGATGCCGCATGGGAATTCGGCCGCAGGTCTGGAACCAGTTGCGCGATGGCGCGGTGCTCAATTGCGAGTCGTGCAACCGGATCCTGTACTTTGATCCCACTCTGGAACCGGAGGTTCCAGCAAAGACAGCGCAGAGTGTCAAGTCTGATTTAGGCGGCAGCAGCGTAAAGCGCAAAATGGCGGGAGTATAGATTGCTTCGGATCTGCATCGACATGGATGAAGTGATGGCCGACACGCTCAGCGAGCATCTGCGCCGTTACAACGAAACCTTTGATGAAAACCTTGTAACGGACGACCTGCACGGAAAGGGACTCTGGGATGTGGTGGCCAATGACCGGCAGGCGCAATTGCGCGCATTTCTGGATGCCGATGATTTCTTTGCGGATCTGACCGTCATGCCCGACGCGCCTGAGGTGATCCGCGATCTGGCCGGACGATTTGAGGTGTTTGTGGCCACGCAGGCGATGACGGTCCCGAACTCCTTCGGGCCCAAATATCGCTGGCTGCTGCGCCACTTCCCGTTTCTGCCGCCGACACATTTCGTCTTTTGCGGAGACAAGGGCATTCTTCGCGGCGACTACCTGATCGATGATCTGCCGCGTAACCTGCTGCGCTTCAAGGGGACAGGAATTCTCTATTCCGCTCCGCATAATCTGGCGGCGGAGGGCTTTACCAGGGTAGCGAACTGGCTCGAAGTGGCGAACTACTTTGCAGACAAATAAAACTGAGAAGTAGCCTTATCTGCCGGCGCCAGGAGCAGGCGGGTTGGCAGGTCGCTGCGGGATGGCCGGAATTGCGCGCCCCGGCAAAGCAGTACCCAGCGGACGCAACTGCATCGTGGGTTGCGGAATCGGCGCCTGATGCATGGTCACGATTAGCGCCACTGCATTCGACTTGCCGGAACAGAGATAGGCGTGCGGCGTGCTGGCGTCGAAATAGACCGCGTCGCCGGCTTCCATCAGCGAGATCTGATCCCCATGGCGAATCTCCAGCTCTCCCTGCAGAACGTAGAGAAATTCATACCCCGGATGCACATGAGGACGCAGCTCCTGAGGCTTCTTGAGAGGCATGAATTCTGCACAGTAAGGGTCCATGAGCCGGTCAGGAACCATGTAGCCGAGGCTTTCAAAGAAATAGGTTGGGTCGTCGACGCCGGTTTGCGGCAGCCTGACCCGCTCTTTGCGGCGGTGGACGCGAAAGAGCGCTTGCGGCTCCGGTTCGAAGAAATAGGACAGATCCTTGGAAAACACCATGGCCACGCGGGCCAGATTCCGAAGCGTGGGAACGACGCGGCCCGTCTCCAGCTGAGAAAGAAAGCTGGCCGACAAGCCCGTGTGACGGCCTAGCTCAACAAGCCCCATCGACTTCTTGAGCCGAAGACGCTTGATGCGCTCTCCGATGTGCTTTTCAGCAATGAACTGCTCGGCGGTCTCCGAATCGACCTGCGCGGCCATTCCCGTTTCATTGCGTATTGCTGCGGAATCACTCATGGCGCTTTTTCGCCTCCAGGTAATAGATGCAGCTACAAGGCCCTTTGTTGCTCAAATCAAAATGTTTTCCCATGGCACGCAACGCGTCCTATCTGAAAACTGAGACTACAATCCAGAACTGGAGGCACGTGACATGATTTTGGATTCTCCAAACGAACAAAAGGTGTCACTTAGTGGAGGCTCTGGTTTTTTGGGCCGTGCTATTGCGGCGGCGATCCATCGACGGGGAATGCGCGTGCTTCGGCTCGTCCGGGGGGAGGCGAACAGCTCCGATGAGCTGCGGTGGGACCCGGCTGCCGGCCAGATGCTCGACGCTGGCCGCATGGAAGGGATCAGCGCAGCGGTGCATCTCTCTGGGGCGAACGTCGCGGCGAGGCGTTGGACAGCGGCTTACAAACGGGAGATGGTTGAGAGCCGGATCGGAACCACTCGTGTCTTGTCGGAAGCATTGGCGAGACTAAAGCAACCGCCCGAAGTGCTGTTAACCGCATCCGCAGTTGGGATTTATGGCGATCGGCGAGACGAGATTCTCGACGAAGATTCGGAAGCTGGGGTGGGATTTTTCCCGGAACTTTGCTCGGCTTGGGAGGCGGCAACCCGTTCCGCGGAGGATGCTGGGATTCGCGTTGTGCATGTGCGGTTCGGCATGGTGATCGGCAGGGATGGCGGAGCCATGGCGCGATTGGCTCCAATCTTCCGGCTGGGACTGGGCGGACGGCTGGGAGATGGCCGTCAATGGATGAGTTGGGTGAGCGAGGCGGATGCTGTTTCAGCGGTGCTGTTCGCCCTAGGAGTCTCGGATGGGGGCGAGATTGAACTCTCCGGCCCGGTCAATGTTGTGGCTCCGGAACCCGTCACCAACGCCGGGTTTACGAGGGATCTGGGGCGTGCGTTGCACCGGCCCGCAGTGCTGCCCGCCCCGACCTTTGCGCTGCGGTTGGCTTTTGGGGAGATGGCGGATGCGGCGCTGCTGGCAAGTACGCGTGCTGTGCCGAAAAGGCTGCTCGACGCCGGGTTTGTCTTCGCTCATCCAACCCTGAGGGAAGCCCTGGCTGCGGCACTCGCGTCTTAGTAGAAGAGGGTCATTACGGACGGGCAAGCGCCTCCAGATACACTGAGACGGATGAGATTTGTGCCCAACGCAGACATGGCCTTGGATCGGGTGCCGATAAACCGGAAACTGCTGACAGGGATGGCCTTCGCCGGATTCCATGTAGCCTTTCTGCTGAGCGGCTGCGGAATCCCCGGAGCGCCGCAATCGCCTTCTCTGAAACTGCCGGAGCGGGTAACAGACCTGACAGCGGTGCGCGCCGGGAACAGCGTCGTGCTGAATTGGACCAGCCCCAAGAAGACCACTGACCACCTCCTGATTCAAGGCTCTGTTAAAGCCGCGGTTTGCAGGCGTGCCGGGAAAGGTGACGGTGCGGGAAGTTGCGTGAAAGCCGGGGAGGTTTCTGTAGCTCCGGGCGTTATTGGAGAGTTTCGCGAGACTTTGCCTGCGGCCCTGGTCACCGGTGAGCCGCGTGAGCTGGATTATTTTGTGGAGTTGAAGAGTCCGAAGGGCCGTTCGGCGGGGTTGTCCAATCCCGCCGTGGTACTCGCCGGTGCGGCTCCCAGGGCGATTAGCGGGCTTTCGGCTGAGGTTCGCGCGGATGGGGTCGCGCTTCGCTGGAGCCCCGGCGAGTCCGGTGGGCAATCCGTCGGAGTGCGACTTCATCGCAAGCTCTTGAATCCCCCAGTCCCCGAGAAGAAACAGCAGAGCGGCCCGATGGCTCCTGCTGCGGAACCGGTTTTGCGCGACCTCTTCGTCGAGGCGCCGACGGATGGTCAGCCAACGGGCGCGCTGGACAAGACGGCGCATTTCGGCGAGGTCTATGAGTACACTGCGCAGGGGGTGACCCGAGTTTCGATCGACGGCCCGGATGGGAAGAAGTCCATGGAACTGGCGGGGGACATCTCCGCGCCTATCCGCGTGGATGTCGTCGATACGTTTCCACCAGCCGTGCCGCGCGGTCTGGTCGCTGTGCTGGCGCCGGAAGAAAAGACCATTGACCTTTCCTGGCAACCGGATACGGAGGAGGATCTTGCCGGGTACATCGTGTACCGGGCCGCGTCTGACGGCGAATGGAAGCGAATCTCCGGGCCGAAGCCGCTGGAGGGACCCGCTTTTCGCGACCCGTCGGTGGAAGCAGGGCACAGCTATCGCTATGCCGTCAGCGCGATCGACCTCACCGGACACGAAAGCAAGCGGTCGGCGGAGGCACAAGAGGCATTACCGGAATCGGGGCCAACCCCTTAAGCTTTTATTTATCAGGAGAAATGGATGAAATATTGCCGTTTTGAGTCGGAAGATGGGCCGCTGTGGGGTCTGGTGGAAGCGCGCGGCGGGGAATTCTGGATTAGTGAGACGATTGTTTCGCCTTGGTCTCTGGAGTCAGGTGCTGGCCACGAAGCCGGGACGGGATTCGCACCTGGACCGATAAGCGGATTCCGGCTGCTGCCGCCGGTTGCGCCGTCGAAGATCATCTGCGTCGGACGCAACTACCGCGACCACGCTAAGGAGCTGGGAAACGAGGTTCCGGCGGAGCCGCTGCTGTTCTTCAAGCCGTCGTCGTCGCTGCTGGCTCACGGAGGTGTAATCCGGATGCCCAAGGCTTCGGCGCGCGTTGATTTTGAGGGCGAACTGGCGGTCGTCATCGGCAAGAAGGCGCGAAAGCTGCACCGCGACGAGGATCTGCGGCCGTACATCCACGGCTTTACGCTGGCGAACGACGTTACTGCGCGCGATCTGCAGAAGAAAGACGGGCAATGGACGCGGGCCAAGGGATTCGACACGTTTTGCCCGGTTGGCCCGGTGGTGGAGACTGAGCTGGATTTGGCCGCTGGCCTCACCATCGAAACCCGCGTGAACGGCGAAATACGCCAGCATGGCTCGACGCTGGATTTCATCTTCCCGCTGCCGGTTCTGCTCGAATACATCACGGCGGCGATTACCCTCGAACCGGGCGACCTGCTGCTGACCGGGACGCCGGCGGGAGTTGGACCGCTGGCGGCTGGAGAAGTGGTCGAGGTGAGCATCGACGGTCTGGGTTCGCTGTCCAACACCGTGCAGCCGGACGAGGATTGAAGGGGAGCCTGCGCACGCGGCCTGAAAACCGAAATAAATTTCCCGCGCAAGCAAGAAGTGATCCCTCGGCGCTGACGTCGGCATCGAAACGGGGGTACACTTCGAGGCGTAGACTGAAATTCGAGGTGTTCTTCGCCTCGTTCAAGTTGCTGGCTGAGAAAATTCCGTCCCCTGGAGGATCTTGTGTCGAATTTATTGGAACAATTGCGTAAGATGACCGTCGTCGTGGCCGACACGGGCGATATGGAGGCGATGGAGAAGTTTCGCCCTCAGGATGCAACCACTAACCCCTCGCTGATTACCGCCGCCGCCCAACTGCCGCAGTATCAGCCCATCGTCGATGGCGTATTGCAGGCCGCGCGCAAGGAACTCGGCGACAACGCCGAGGATGCCGAGGTGGCGAACCTGGCCTTCCGCCGGCTGGCAATCGCGTTTGGCAAGAAGATTCTGGACATTGTGCCGGGTCGCGTTTCCACGGAAGTCGATGCGCGCCTCTCTTATGACACCGAGGGCACCATTGCCCAGGCCCGCGAGATCATCGCACAGTATGACCAGGCGGGCATTGGCCGCAATCGCATCCTGGTGAAGATCGCCTCCACGTGGGAAGGCATTCGCGCTGCCGAGGTGCTGGAAAAGGAAGGCATTCACTGCAACCTGACGCTGCTCTTTGGCCTGCACCAGGCAATTGCCTGCGCTGAGGCGGGTGTAACGCTGATTTCGCCCTTCGTTGGACGCATTCTGGATTGGTACAAGAAGGACACCGGCAAGGACTACCAGGGCGCTGACGATCCTGGCGTGCAGTCCGTGACGACGATCTTCAACTACTTCAAGAAGTTCGGCTACAAGACCGTGGTCATGGGCGCGAGCTTCCGCAATATCGGCGAGATCAAAGAGCTGGCCGGCTCCGATCTGCTCACTATTTCTCCGCAGTTGCTGGGTGAGCTCGCCTCGACCGAGGGCGATCTGCCTCGGAAGCTGGATGCGGAAGCCGCAAAGAAGCTGGAGATCGAGAAGATCACCATCGATAAGGCGACCTTTGTGAAGATGCACGCGGCCGACCGCATGGCTACCGACAAGCTGAAGGAAGGCATTGAGGGATTCTCGGCTGCGCTCGAAAAGCTGGAAACCCTGCTTGCCAAGCGCCTGGCCGAGCTGGAAGCCGTTACGGCACACCAATAGCTGCTACCGGAGCGGCATTTTGTCGTTCCCGCATGCCAATCGACAACGGGCAGCCCATCTCTGGGCTGCCCGTAGTTTTGCGCTGTGAACAGCACCTTTATAACTGGACCAATTGGTTGCTTACAGCGTCTCCATATCCAGAACATTCCAGGTATTGCTTCCCGGCGGCCTTGTGAACCAGGAAACGCCTCCGCCGCCCACCAGGACGCGATAGTCGCTGTCGCCCCCTGGCTGGATATAGCCATGGACAATATCCCCGGGATTGCGTCCGAATGCCGTGTTGAAAGTGCTGAGCTGCACCGGCCATCGATACCGCGCAGCGCCCATCCATCCGTCCAGATCCCGGCATCGGAGGACGCCTACGGCATACATGGAGCTGACGGCAGTTGCGCCGCGAACCACATTGAGTTGGGTCACAATGGCGTCGACATCCGTGACAAGGTCAAGCTTCGTCAGATGCATCCCAAGGGCCCTGCCGTCCGCCAACAGCAATGTGATCGTCGTGCAGGTACTGACCCCAGGGTAGAAAATATGACCTCCCTGAGCATTCCCGTATTGCGTCTCACGGATTTCGTTGACAGGACCAATCTGGAAAAAATCCTGGGGCCCTCGACGATACAGGAACGCCATACTCAACTCCCAATATTGCGGAATTTTCCTGCGACGCAATTCTACCCCTGACGCGGGAATCGAATAGGACGCGGCATCAGTGGATTTTCGCCAATATCAATGCCTCGATCTGGGCCCATACAACAGGGTCGTTTTCGATCTGGATGTGCCGCCTCATGAAAGCTCGCGCGTACCAGGGAAACCCGGCGCAGGAGACCGGGTTCTCGCGATAGCTTGATTCGTGATTGCCGAGAATCTTTGTCTTTGTTGGGTCCTGGGCGACGATGAGACTTCGCCCGTGCAACAGGCCTTCCGACTGATAGAAGTTGATGGCCTCTTTTACGTTCGCGGGAATCTTCGCATCGTTCTGGCTCTGCTTTCGCACGCTGTCTACCTGAATTGTCAGCAATACCGGGATGCCGAGCTTATTGAGGCGGTTGGCGAGTGTGACTGTCTCCGAGGCGCCCCAGCTATGTCCGAAGAGGACGATCCGCGCAGCACTCTTTTGGGCGTCACTGAGATGCCCATCCCGGCTCGCACCGAGAAACTGAAGAACGGCTGAAAGGGCGGCGTTTCCATCGCGGTTCGCGAAGATCTCTGCGTGGATGGCGAGCGGGTAATCAAGCTGCAATGTCTTGATCAGCCCGGCTTCGCGATGAACCAGGTTGCCGGCGCGCACCTTGCCTCCGAGGAAGCCGATCACGATCAGCTTGGGCGTCGGCCTGAGCAGGCTGCCTCCGCTCACGGCGCTCTCTCCGGAAGGAAGTGCGCTGATGGCGTTGTCCTTCGACATCGAATTGGTACCAGCCAGATGGGAGGCGGAGTCTTTCGATTGGCCGCCGGAAGCCGGCAACACCCCTCTAGCTTGTCTTGCAAACGATAAGAACACCATAAGCATTAGACAGGGCGCGATCGCAAAACGTCCCTTTTGAAGGAACGGGAAGAGACCCTCGGCTTGAGCATGGATCTTGCGGAAAGTTTGCATCCGTTTCTCTTTCCGGCGAAATCCCTGCTGCTGCGATGGCACCTGCGCGAGATTATATGCCTGCAGGATGACGTTCTGAAAATCGCCATTTTCCAAGGCGTGTGTTGACTTAGATGGCACTCAAGGCATCGAAGTGCCAAGAAAATACATCGAGTTTTATTGCAGTGGCGAGTATTTCCGATAATGTCTGTGTCAACACAAGGTAAATAAGCTGCGGCGGGTTTCGGGTTCTGAGCTTGAAACGCGACGCGACAGTTGGTCACGATATTCGCGTAGGGGCGATTACGGGACATCGTCCCCCTGCATCCAAGGTTGCAGGCGAGGTAATCACTGGAGGCGTTTATGCAAGCTGAGACTCATCCGCTCGAGCCCTTCTTCCAGCAGATAGTGCGCAACAGCTACGCCGGGAAGCTGGGCATCCACGACACTGCGATCACCGAATATGTGGCGCACCTTCTTTGCGAATTCAGCGAAGCAGACAAGCTCTACAAGGTGCGCGACGAAGAGGGCCGTCCGATTCGCGCACTGGACGAAATGGTGCAGGCCGCAGATCCTGTCCACGGCTCGGCGGCATCGTTCGACGCTGAGCGTGCGGTGCGCAAGCACATCGGCGACTATGCGCTCTTCGTCTCCGGGATGTATCCGGAGTCGATGGACCCCTGGCGCAAGCGGCATGGCCAGCAGAGCTTCGAGGAGTTGGTGAAGGTTGGCAAAGAGAGCTACTACATTGTCAGCCAATTTGACCTCGAAGAATATGCCGACGAGGCTCCGATGTTCCGGCGCCTCGCTGGATGGTTCGATCGCTGCATCTACGGCCTGCGCCTGGTGCGGGAAGATCTGGCAAACAGCAAGCCTGGTTGTCTGCCCTCACGCGTGAATTAGTCGCCACGGAGGCCGCTATTCCGACCAGACGGCTAGTTCGTTGCCTGCGCCGTCGTTGAAGTGAAAACGGCGGCCGCCGGGAAACTCGAAAGTGGGCACAGTGATTCTTCCGCCTGCAGCTACGATGGCTTGTTCCGTTGCGGCAAGGTCGGTCGCATACAGGACCACCAACGGAGTACCGGTCTGCGCATCTCCTTTACGGAAGCCGCCGTCGATGCCGGCGCTGGCCGGACTGTTCGCGCTGAAGCTGATGTAGTCGGGTCCCCAGTCCTCAAAACTCCAACCGAAGACGGTCGAATAGAACTTCTTGCTTCGCTGGACATCTGAGGAAACAAATTCGACGTAGTTGATTTTGTGATTGTTTGCGGGATTGGTGACAGACATGGCTGCTCTCTCCTTGGCGCTGTGCAACGTGAAATCAAGGGAAGAGCAGCTGCGAAGCCCTCGTTTAACGATGGAGCGTCGCCGGCGCACCCTTCCCAGGGTGCTTCCGAAACGCCTCCATCCACATTCCCTCAGAAGCCGGAGAGTGCAGGTAGAGCCCGCTGATTGAGTGCGCGGCGCGGACTCGCGAGGTACGAGATTACATTAGCAGAAGATTTTCTCGTTGAATACGGCAGCTGGCACGGATCAATCACCCATTCGGATGGAAACACCGCCGGTAATCGACCGGCCCGGCATGGCGACGCCCTGGATCTCCTGATAACCGGTATTGCTCAGGTTAGCCAGACACAGATATGGGCGAATTCTGGCCCATTTGCCGTAACCGGACTCGTGCGTGAGCGCCATATCCCAGACCGGGTACGTCGTTTGTTGATAACGTTGCGCAACCTGAACAGTGTTGCGCAACGTTATCTCGCGGCCAAGCGCGGCTGTCCATTCAACGTGCGCGTTCTCCACCGGATAGTTGAAGACATACTCCGATTGCAGACCATGCAACGCGCTCTGCGCGCCGTAGAGGCCGGTCCATGCGATTCGGATGGTCTGCGTCTTCGTTGCAAGCCACGTTACCGAGGATTCCGCGCCGCCAAAATGCAGACCGCTGAGATTGACCGCCTGCCAGGGCAATTGGGACGTGGCGCGAACATAGTCGATCGCGTCATGCTGTCGCGAATAGAATCCTGTAACTGAGATAGCCAGCCGCGCGCCGGGGTTCCAATCCACGCCGCCATCGCCGCTCCACGCAGACTCCGGCTTGAGGTTGGGATTTCCTATTGTTGTCGGATCGGTGTAATACAGGTCCGTATAGGTTGGAATGCGAAAGCCGTAGCCGCCGCTGGCGCGCAGCTTGACGGAGTTTGCAATGCGATAGCTGCCCGCCAGATGCGGCGCGAAAACCATCTGCAAGCCTCCAGAAAATCCCTCTTCGCGCACGCCCGCCGAAAGGCCCCAGCGGGCTTTGGTGGGACGCAAGTCCAGATCAAGATACCCGGCTGCGCGATTGCGCGCATGCTGCCCAAGGTTATTGCTGTCGATGCTGTCGCCATCGGCCTCGACGCCCATCAACAGCACAGAGGAGGACGCAACCGGCACGGTGTGGCGCAGGGATGCCTGCCAGGACCCGTCCATGTGATTGTTTTCGTATAACGCAGGATCGTCGCGCACCAGCACGTATTCGTCCGTGTGCCTGCGATAGGCGAATGCAGCCTGGGTTTTGGCTCCCAACTCCTGCCGAATTCCTGCAAACCAGCCCTTCGTCCGCTCCCATGAAGGATAGTCTCCATAAAACTGATTGGCTCCGAAAGACCGGTCGCTCGCAGCGAAGAGCAGATCGGTAAGGCCCAGTCGGGAGCCGACCCAGTCTTCATTCGAGGCCGTCTCGTTGCGGTAATCCCGGTCAGTCGTGAATCCGGTCGAAAGATTATGGCTGCCAGTGAGGCGGCTGCTCCAGCTATGCCGCGAAAGCTCCGCGAGCAATGACTGCTCGCTGCCGCCAAAGCTGCCGAAGCCGGCGTTGAGTTGGAGCATGTCCGCATGAGGAGCTGCGGTGAGAAAGTCGACCGCGCCGCTCAGCGCGTCCGTTCCGTGCAAGGTCGATCCAGCGCCGTGCAAGACCTGAATCGAGTCCATGGCTTCGAGCGGGACCGGCAGATCGAGATTATGGTGCGCAGCCTGGCTATCGTTGATGCGGAAGCCGTTCAAGAGCACCAGCGTTTGCTCGAAGCTGCCGCCTCGCAGCGTCAGATCGGTCTGCGCGCCACCGGCGCCACGCTGTTCGAGGAAGATCGAGGAATCGCTGCGCAATGGGTCGAGCGGCGTGGCCAGCGTAAGCGCATTCTCCCGAAGCGGCAGAATCAATACGGCGCTGGGAGACTCGGCAAGAGGCACTGGCGTCGCCGAACCCAGAACCACCACCGTCTCGGACTTCACCTGAGAAGGATCGATTGAAGAGGTGGAACTCGTCTGCGCGGAAACAATAACCGAGGAAGATACTCCAGCCAACAAAGCCAGCGTTTTGAAGTACATTGCCTCAATCTTACTGTAGCAGCGTGGTCCAGGATCGCAATCAGAATTGGCTGAGGAGCTTCCATGCGTCTATTCCATCCGCAACGCTTGCATGGGATTTGTCGCGGCGGCCCGCCTTGCCGGCAGATAGGCTGCGAGCGCCGCAACTACGCACAGAAACACTGCGGATCCGAGGTAGATCCAGGGATCGCTGGAGCTTGAACCAAGCAGCTTTGCGGTTGACCCCATGCCGGAGTTGGAGAAGGAGACCGCAGAAACACTGCGCGCCAAGCCGAGCGCCATCACCACGCCCACAGCGAGGCCTACGACGGCAAGCGCCAGCCCCTGCCGCACCACCATCCGCAGCACGTGACCGGGCTGCGCCCCCAGCGCCATGCGCACGCCGATCTCCTGGGTGCGCTGCGCCACCGAATAGGCCATGACCCCGTACAGACCGATTGCGGCAAGCAGCACGGCTACAGAACCCAAGACCGTCATCAGACTGGCGGCGACCTTCTGCGGATAGAGCGACGCCCCGATGAACTCCTTGAGCGGCACGGCATCGTAGACATTCACATTGGGGTCGATCGCCCGCACATTTGCGCGCAGCACAGGCAGAATCGAGTCAGGATCGCCCTTTGTTCGGACATAGAATGCAAGCGCCATGTCTTCGCGATAAAGCTGCCGGAAATCTACGTAGAAGTACGGAACGGGAGACTCGCCAAGATAGTGGTATTTGCTGTCTTTCGCTACGCCGACAACGCGGAACCACGAGCCCCAGCCGTGGATTCTACCGCCGATTGGGTTTCGGCCGGCGTAGAAGCGGCGCACAAAGGACTCGTTGACGATCATGACAGGCTGCGTGTCTTCCGTATCGGCATCCGTGAAATTGCGCCCATCGACAAGCGGAATATGCATCAAGTCCAGATAGCCTGGCGAAACCACGTTGCGAAAGATGTTCATGTTCTCGTTCAGCCCTGGTGCGTAGCCATCGATGCGAAGCTCTTCCCACCAACTGGGCTCAAAGCCTAGCGGCACGCCATCCGAGTAAGCCACACTTGTCACGCTGGGTACGGTTTGCATCCGCTCTGTCAGGCGGCGGCAGAACTCCTTGCGCTGCTGCAGCGTGTAACCGCCGGTGTTGAGATAAAACTGGCTGAGCAGCACATGGTTCGGATCGAAGCCGGGATCCATGCGCAGGGTTTCGCGGAATCCCTCGGCAAACAAGCCAGCGCCGACCAGGGCCACGAGCGCGAGGGCCACTTCGCTCGCCACCAACGCAGAGCGCAAGCGATGCCGGCTGCGGCCCGGTGCGCCGCTGCGGCCTCCGTCGTTGAGGCGCGCAGTTAAATCCATGCGGCTTACCTGCACCGCGGGCACGATGCCCGCAACCAGCGCGGCTACCAGACACAGGCCGATGGTGAAGACGAGCACATGCAGATTGAGGTGCGTGTTCAGGAAGAGGACGAGAGATAACTCGCCCGGCGGCATCAATAATTCGAGCGAGCGGCTCATCCACGGCATCGCCGCGACGCCCAGAATTGCACCGGCCAGGGCCAGCAACAGCGATTCGGTCAACAGTTGCCGGATCAGCCGCGTGCGCCCCGCACCAAGAGCCAGCCGCGTGCTGAACTCCTTTTCGCGCACCGTGGCTCGCGCCAGCAGCAGATTCGCCACGTTCGCGCAGACGATCAGCAGCACCAGCAGGCAGACGCCCATGAGAATGCGCAAAGGCCCAACCAGCAGGCCCTGGGGCCCGTGCGGCG
>Ga0302325_10010881_pt1 | contig 19662 bp, 25 predicted proteins | sample Palsa_T0_2_FD_201948 | JGI IMG/M metagenome (GOLD analysis project Ga0302325, IMG submission 201948) | Peat permafrost microbial communities from Stordalen Mire near Abisko, Sweden - Palsa_T0_2 | ecosystem: Environmental > Terrestrial > Soil > Palsa > Peat permafrost | place: Sweden: Abisko...
GTGGAGGCTTATCGTAGTTTCCCATGCCATAGCCTAGTTAGGTTCGGCTCGGCTTGATTTCGTGAACTTGGATCGCGGGTCAGCTGAGCGATCTTCGTTGCAACAATGGCTTTGTTCGAGCAGATTGTGGCTTTGGCCGCGAATACGTTTCGCCGCGGATTGACCGGCTCCGCGTGACTCACTTAATCATCCTCGGAGGAAAGTTTCGGGAACTTTATCTACTTGATCGGTATATTCTACATTTTGTCCATAACGGCGAAATTACCGCCCGAAAGTTCATCTTGCCTGGTCTTCTTATACCCGAACTATAATTTCAACAAACAATGCACGCCCGCCTTGGAAAAGGTCCCTTCCTTTCGGATTCACGGCGCTTTCTACTCCACTCTATAACATGACCAGTTCTGCCCTTTTAATCAGCTGTATAAAGAAGGAAATATACCCGCAAATAATTGGAATGTCCACCTGAAAGGTGTCAATAGATCTTTTCAAACCTCTGACCAACAGAGGATCCCAATGTCGTCCGCTCTGGTAGTATATCAGAGACTATTCGTCGACAATTTCATCCGAACCGTATCTCACTTACCATACCATCGTATGCATTATCCATTCAATTCAACTTCTTAGTCCAGATCCAACTTGTTCCACATCCCGCAGCGACATACATAGCCTTCTCACCCCCCGGAATAGCCAACTCATGCACACTAGTGACATCCATCTTGTCCTCCCGTCCACAATTACCATGCTCATTCCACCCCCACGCATAGACTCTATGATCCTCCGAAAGCGCAATGAAATGCTCGCTCCCGGCAGCAACCTGAGAAATTCGCGGGAGTCCTGCGGGGGGGAATTGGCCGTGATCAGAGCGGCCCCAGGAGGTTACTTTTCCATCAACGTCGAGAAGTGCGATTGTGGACCATGAAGCGACGAGGGAGCGGATGGGGCGTTGCGGGGGAATGTTGTGGAGGTGGTGTTTTGTTGAGGTTGTGTGCAGTTCGAGGTGACCTGTCGCGGAGAGGAGGCAAGTGAAATCTTTTCCGCAGGCGGCTTGTACGATGGTTTCGGAAGACATTGCGGAGGGTTGAATGCTTTGGGAAATACCTAGTTGTCCTTTTCGTGAATCGCCGAAACCAAGTACCCCGGCGGTGGTGAGGACGACAAAATGTTGAACACCGGCGAAGACACCCACAACCTTTGACTTTTCACCAGCCCCAGCCCCAGCCTCCTGTTTACACCGATTTCCAGGAGTGCTCGATGTCCTGTCAACTTCTGCAACCAGTGCATCCTGGCCGGGCTTCCATCCGGAGAGATTTTCATGATCCTTAATTTTCCCAAAACTCCAAACCCGTCCGCCATCATCAATCCCAACGCTCCCCTCCCAAGTCGCCGCGCAGTCGGCCCAAGCCCCATCCAGTCGCTTTAACCCGCGAATATAATCACACGCAGGAGTCATGCATTGGCCATACCTGTTGGCGCCAGTGGCATAGAGTGACCCCTTATTTGTGAGCAGGAGGGTGTGGTTTCCTCCGGATGCGATTTTGACCGGGAGTTCTTCGTCGGGTAGGTCGAGAGTCGTTTTAGTAGGTATTGAGACGTCGTCTGTGTGTTTTAGGGAGAGCTGGTACGAGGAGTTGGAGCCCAGGGCGTAGAGGGCCATTCTAGGTCCTCGCGCGAGCTGGGTGAAATGATGTGCATGTCGATCAATCACAAATCAGACTCGCACCCAGCCCTGCTTCGAGAGTAGGGCTGTCGCATCAGATGGGAAATCGCGCGGCAATCATATCTAAACAGAGAAATGGATAGCTATAGGCTTCTGGGGATATTGAGTATCTCTTTGGGAGAAAGTACTTTCCAAAGATGCCACAAATGTCTCCCACGAGCGAAAAATGATTACATTCTCTCCAAAAGAAGAGCCTCCGATACCTTCCTTTTATTCCAATCTCAACAGTTTAAAGGGACCATTTCCACTCCTCCTGTCTATCCATTCGAAATTTATCACTCCGATCGCACTAATCTCACGATAAACCAGAAGTCATAGAATCATGGGAATTAGCGCCGTCCTAATTAAGGGAAATAATCATGAATAGGAGGGGGGTTTTCCATACTGGGGCCAGAAACGCCGCTACGCCCAACGGTACAAATACACATCTCATGCATGCACGCACGGCCTTTATGTATCTAGGAGCTGTCCCACGGCGTAAGTGATCCAATCGGATACAGTTTGAGACCTCCCAAGTGTCAAATGACGGAAATATAGACCCGTTATTCGTGAGATTGAGCGTTTATTGGTTCTTCACGGCCGAACACGCTGCATACATATATATAGACAACAAGCCCAATTAACGCACGCATCATCAAAACTTTTGCAACTGTCGCTCATCTGCATCTCTTGGTACTCTGCCCCAACCAAGATCCTTCCAATGATCTCGTTTACTGAAGCGGTACTCCATCTGATAAGTATGCTGATGTCTTTGCTCTGGCGAGGATGGCTGGCGTATCGTAACATCGACAGACAGCTACAAAGATACCTGGACACGAATCTCTCGAACATCGTTCACGGGCCCTTCTTCTGCGTCCAAGTCCCACGATCAACGTTCATTCGCGACGACATAATGCGATAATCCTTGGACTAGAACCAGTCACAGCATCATGGACATCCCTGAACAGATCGAAAAGCCCAAACTGCTCCCGCACGAGGAATATGACCGAATGAGCTACAAGCAGCTCATGGAAATGGCGAGTGACTGTCTGAAGAGTCAGTCACTCCTTAACAAGTACGGAATCGATCTTCAAAGACAGCTTACGAGAGTGCCTTCGACAAGAAATCCAAAACGAAGGAGCAAGTCGCACATGCTGCCACGGAGTTAGCAAAGGCTAACTTGGAGATTGTGGAGGTATTTCATCCCACTCGTTTATGTGGCTTATGGTACGATGAATGAGTTTCAGGTCTCAGACGATACCTACTACCCCTCCTCACAGTCCGACGCCTCCTCGGTCCGTCACACTACACAGGAGTGGACAGAACTTCACAAGGACAGAGTCAGGCTGCTTCTCATGAACGATCCGAACCAAGCCTTGTTGTTGTTAAACCGATCGAACCCCAAGTATACCGCACGGGTGCCGTGCGTTCCTACCCAACCCAACGGATATATCCAGGTATTATCACTCATGAGGTGATTCCGTTACCCCCACGATTCATGGATTTGATTTTCTAACCTCCAGGGCGCGCGTCAGATCTCCTCGAGCTCTGACACTCTTCTCGATCACGACTACACCTTCACGAAAGACGAGTCTATCACATCCCAACTCATTCCAAGAGGGCGTTCCGCCCAGCACTGGAACAACCCGTCCAAACCATCCCAACTCATTCCAAGAGTCAGATCTACTCACCCTTTCATCAACTTTCTTTCTCCAACTTTCGAACTTCTTCGCCGGCGTTGCGCCAATCCACTGCGTCCCTTCATTCGTCCTTTCGTTCCGCAGGTCTCCTATATGGGCGCCAAGCTCGTCGTGGGATTTGACGCCTCTCAATGGTTGTCTGAATTGCGCAGGAATGGGACTTGATTATCCGTCAGTCCGATATGTCTTCCATGCTGGACAGTCATATTCTATGGAAGATTATCATCAGGAGACAGGGCGATTATCCAGCGATGGGAAAAAGGGAAGTGCAATTTTCGTTACCTCGCCAGATTTCGTTGACAAGTACATGCAAAAGTGCTCCGACGTCTCTGCTCGCCAGCAACTCACGGACTGGATATTCAATTCTCACGACTGTAGGCGGGAACGTCTCACATCCACTTTCGATCAACGGCCCACTAATTGCGCGGAAGTTGACAACGAGAGATGTGATGTTTGTGTATCCCCATTGGAATACTACCGTTTCCACTCTGTTGTCTTTTTCCAATGGCTAAAGAAAGAGGTTGGCTGCCGGAAGCGGTACGGTTCTCCACGGTTGATGATTCTAACTTATAGCGAATACGAAGGGTTGGATGATTTCGAAGCCATGTTGTCGCTTTTACATGAGTTGAGTCCCCAACTGGCAGTCGGTCAATAAACTTGCTTGTCAGGGTCCTCTGGGGTGCCGGTGTCTGGATAGGACAGCACGCATCACACTTGTTCGCCATGCCTCTCTGTAAAAATCCTTCTTCACATCACCATCGTCTCACCGACTCCAAGAGGTTATCTCACAGCATCGTACACTCCGAGCACCCGCACCCGCCTTTCTTTCCGAAGTCCAGACCTTGGCCGACAATATCGACGTCCTGCTCGAACAAATTATGGACAAGATTTGCAAAGCTACGGGTCAAACGAGGGAAGAACTCCAGCAGGAGTTGGCGACGCTTGGGATCGAGGAGGAAACTCAACCCGAGCACACCAATACACCAATGGTTCAACCTGCGCAACGGCTCCTCATCAAAGAAACGGATCTCGCGGCCCAGCACTTCGCCGATGAACTCTGCACCGGCGAGGGATCCATGCAAGGAGTACGTTTTTGCCCTGGCCTCTTTTGAATTGAGCTAATCGCAGGAGTACATCACTTTGACCTGCCGGTATTGGGTCAAAGTATGTATGATCCGAAAGATGGATCTCTCGCCGGGCGAGTTTCACGAGATGTGCGCCAAATGGAGGATACCGGGGAGCGACAAGAAAAAACTCCGGGAGCACTACAGCAACCTGCGGAAACAGATTTTTCAACCGCTGGATACCGCGATCGAACATCAGCAGGAGTTGGCAACGCTTGGGATCGAGGAGGAAATTCAACCCGAGTCGGCATCTGACGAAACGATCGATGGCGCTGACAGCACCACCACCACCACCACCACCACCACCACCATAACCACCACCGTCGACCCCGACGTATCGCATTTCCACAGTACCACGCAAAACCACCCCCTCATAACACCCCAAGACCTCCTTGGGCTGGTCCATCCCGCAATTGCTCGTCCCCGGCGGGGGAGGTTTCCGAGGCACTTGATCGGCCGCAGGATGGCGCGGGCGCATCAGCTCAAAAGGGAAAAGTAGAGGAAGACATGGGCCGCTTCTTAGAGGCCGTAACTCTGTATCAAGCAGTCTATCTCCATGGTTATGAAATTCTAATTTTAGGCTATTGACAATATTGATACGGCACATCGGTATCACGGGCGAAAGATGATACAAAAGAACTGTATGCCTTTATCAAGAAGGCCGAGATGGGGGAAGAAGAGTAGTCGTTCCCTCCGCTGGCCTGACTTCATGCTGGACAAGATAATCAAAGAGACTGCTGGGGCGCCAAAAGACGGCCCGACAAGGTTGATTTTATTCTTTACAGTGATTTTGGGGGGCCAATCTGTGGCTCAACAAGGTGGCAAGGGAGAGGAAACAAATGCAGGAGGAAGGGAGAAAATTCGATGAAACGTTGGCGATATTAAAGGGCATTTTGGATGGAGATGTCGTTGACGACGACGGCGAGGAGAGAAAGCAATAGGAAATATATATGTGGGAATTCAGCCTGAGTCAGATCTGCAAAGCCTTTGTAGCTGTCCTCGCATGACCGTGACCTTTACGCGCATTTTCCATTCTCTAAATTCGTTGTGTATGTTTGTACTTTATCTTTGGCGTTGTTCATTGCAGCTTCAAACTGGCACAGCAAAGAAACTGATGGGGGATGTGTATTCCCTTCCAAGAAATTTGGCCCATACCACGTATGTATTTCCTTATCACTCCGCCGGACATGGCGACAAAAGAGTTGTACCTCCACACTTCGTCAACTTCACTTGCGCCGCATAGCTCTGTGGGGAACCAAAAGAACCAATTCTCATGTAAATTCTGTCATCCATAGCTTGAGTATTTCGCTATTGACTCACTGTATACAAGTCCGCAAAGGGATCGAAATCGGGATCCCGATTCGGTATATACTCAGCCTGCTGAGCAGCCTTCCTCGCCATCTCCACACCAAATTGTTTCTCCATCAAATACAACGCCGCATCCTAAAAATCAGTCCCTCCATCGCATCACCGTCAGATATACCATCCCAGCAGAAACACCACTGCTAGATATAATCTGACCATCGTCAACCCAGCGGGCGCGTCTTTTCCAAAGAACGTTAGGATACAGTGGTGTCAACCCTTCGTAAGCTTTTTTGTTTGTCGTCGCTTGTTTGCCATTTAATACACCTGTTGCAGCGAGTAATATACTTCCCGTGCAGACACAAAGAATGGTCCCCCCGTGCGCGACAACAGCTTCCACGTTCTTCCGCAATACTTCGAGGAATTCGGGATCTTTCAACAGCGGCCGATTTCCAAGACCCCCAGGGATAAGCAGGACATCGTATTTCTCTTCCGTCGGCCACTGGAGAGTATGTTGGGTGTATGTAGGTAATCTGGACGACGTGTGGACGGTATGGGGAGTTTTCGGATTAGGCGGGCCGATTAGCACGGCTGTGTAGGGATCCCCGATTGCGGCGGAGACGAGGAGGCCTAGGGGGCCGTATACGTCGAGTGTCTCGAAACCATCAAATGTGACGACGCCAATGACTTTTGGCGGCATACTTACTGCCTGGTACGCTACGAGTGCCTTGTCCGCGGAAAGGTTGACTGGGACGGTGTCAATCAGGGACAGCAGCCGGAGTCATCGGTGCACGTGGGAAACCAAGTCCGAAGCCGATCCATGCAAATTGTGGGGAAAATTGTGCGGAAATTTAAGGTTTGGCAATAAAAGTTCAAAAATCTGGGGCCTTTTTCCCACCTTAAAAGGTTCTGCTCATTCGCGGCGACAAGGCAGCCAGCTACCTCTATTAACGGCCGGATTCTATAGATAAATAGGTCTCGCTAGCACACAACCCCCCTCCCCCAACAGAAAAAAAAAGGTCAAATCCACCACACGGGCATCTAATTGAAGGGGTACTTTGATACATTAGCTACACAATTAATCAAGCCTGCCGCTGTCGGCTTTCCATCTCTGCTAATTCCATGTATAACCTCCCCAGGCAATTAATCAAATCTGCATGTTCTTCCTCCAACTCGCCCAATTGGTCATAAATCTCGCGTGCTTGTTCAACGAAATGAATTGCACCCCATAAATTCCCCAAGGCCTCCTGGACTCGCGCCATTTTTTCGAACGTTTTCGAGATTTTTCGGCTATTGGCCCCAGGCTCGTCTTTATAAATCCCGAGCGCGCGAATCAAGATATCTTGAGCCTCGATTCCATTGCCTTGTCGTAAAAGTTCCGATCCAAGCTGGGCTAGGAGGTCGGCGGTCCTCAAATCGTCTCCGTGAGTCTCTTCATGGACGTGAAGCGTACGCGCGATTTGCTGTGCCAGGCCCACATACTTCGAGCTGGCTTCTTCGGCCATTTCTTCGAGATCCTCGCCAGTCTCATGAAAGCGATATTCTGTCGCGAGCTTTTCGAATGTTCTCAGAACGCGGCTTGCCGACGGTCTTTCCTGGGGCTGTATACTGATCATGAGAACCATTGCTTCCGTCACGGCACTGCCAATGATGTCCCATTCCTTGGTCGTCCAGGCTTTTGAGTCCTCGGCGTGTGTCGTTACGCTATAATCATTGTAGAACAGCCGACAACCATTCAGAATCTCATAAATTATGCACCCTAGCGCCCATATGTCTGTCTTGACATTGTACACTGCATGCTCTCTCAATAATTCCGGGGCTCGGTATCCAGACGTTCCTCTTGAGGCTGCCGTTGTAATAAACCCTTTCGTCGTTCCCGGCAAGGTAAAACCAAAATCACAGAGTTTCCAGGCCATTGTAATGGGAGAGAATAAAACTAAGAGTAGGTCAGCATCTCTGATATCGTGGCTTTACCGTTGGGGGGTTTCAAATCGCGGTGGACTTCTCCTAGTCCGCGGCCGTGATGCTAGCCAGGATTCGCTGATACGTACGGGGCTGTGCCGTGATGCCGGAATTAGCTGATACGGGACTGGGTCGCAGTGCTGGATATCAATGTGTTGATGATGCAGCAGAAGGTGTGTGCTCGAGGGGTGCTCGGAGCTGCTTGGCATGTGTGTGTTCCCGTCTAAAGTTCGGAGTAAGGATGTGAGTTTGCCGTAGGTGACGTGAATGGATGGGAAATGCTCCTGCGCTAGGGTGATGCTGCCGTCCGCGTCGCAAAGGATAAGTGTTTGTTCCCCAGCAGACGTCTCGCACTCAAACTACGAGAAGCGCTTTACGGCCTCAAACAATCAGGCCACCACCAGTCTGTACTTTTCCGTAATAACTTCATTAAGAGTGGCTTCAAGAGACGTATTAACTGGCATACGTCTCTTGAAGCCACTCTTAATGAGGTTAGCATGATGCTTATTACAGAAAAGAACAGACCGGGTAAACCTTTCACTCTCCGGTTTCTCGCCAACGTACTCGGATATGAAATGAGAAGGGTGCAATATAGGAACCCGGGTATACCAGGTTTCCTATACTGCATCCGCGTTCTAATTTCATATTCGAGTTCGTTGGCGAGAAACCGGAGAGTGAGTAATGGCAAGAATCGTATGATTCAGATCTATTATCGGCATAGTCTTACTCATTCAATTCTGTTCCGGCAATTATCACAATAGTGAATGCTCTCCTGGAGGAGGCTCTCGCCATTACCCACCGACGACAGCCCTTTTTCCTTCCATGTTTTCTGGCCTTTGCCAACAGTCGGGTGATGTCGGAGATGAGGTGGATACCCCTGGCCCGATCGTGGTATACCGTTAGTTGTTTAAGTCGCTCAACAGGGCCAGGGCTTCTGTTCGTAGGCCTGGAACAAGTGTAAATGAGAAGGTGACGGAGCTATCAGTGGTTTGTTTTGGGACTACATGTCTATATTTATAGTGGCTAATAGACCTAAACCTATTCCAACACGCCGATCCGTGCAAATCGTGGGGGAAATTAGCGGAAATTTAAGGTTTGGGCAGTAAAAGTTCAAAAATCGGGGGCTTTTTTCCCACCTTAAAAGTACGTACTGTTGCACCCAGTCGAACCCGTTTAATTTCACCCGCCCGTTTGTTTGCTTGTACCATCCTGTAAAAGTGCCACGCATTTTGCTTCCAAATCGAGTTTCCCATACATTTATGTACTTTCAACTTGCATGACTTGTAATATTGAACGGCTCTGGTGCATATTACCCATGCGGACTTACTAGACTATTTATTCGACGAATTCGACCTTGATTGGGTGGTTATTCGCTCTCAAGCCACCAGTTCCTCCCTCTCGTTATCGCGGGCCATCCATCCACCAGGACGCAAGCTGCTCCTCAATGTCGGCTCTCCAGGCCATCAAAGACGTGTTTCCTATTCAAATCGTCATCTACGCGATACTAGCAATACCGATCGGTCTTCACATATATGCTACCTACACAGCGCAGAAGAGGAAGGCCGATAAGACACCTCCTTGGCGGAAGGATTGAACTCGCATAACAACGTCGGTGATTTCCCATCGGCAACTAACCCCTGAAGCGCCGCAGTCGGTTTCTACACACGCCGAGAAGGCCGAGAAGGAAGAAAATGGGGCGGGGTAAAGGGGGATTGTGGCCCGATAGAGGAGGGTGATACGGCGTTGACGACCAACTCACCATCAGAGATAACGAGGCCCTGGAGAGGATATGCATCATGGAACTCGGGAAGCACATGGAGGACGCAATCACATCAATCCTAAAAGTGCCTCTACTGGTTTCGCAGTGGGTCTGGCGAGGGAGTATTCAACATCGATGCAAGAATGGTATGCGATATGGAGCCATACCATTCTTGCATCGATGGAATATTCCCTCGCCCAGACCCACTGCGAAACCGAGGATACACCTCCTGCCATACCAAATACGCCTTCGACCTTATTTGCAGCACTAGAACTCGCAGCGGCAGCGGCAATCATACTTGACGATGCGGCCTCAGTCGTAACAGGCCTTGAAGCCAGTGTCGTAATGGCCCGTACCCGTCGTACCGCCCTCTCTTCCCTCGTTCGCGGACGCATATAAGTCGAAGTTACACCCGACCAGCTCACCGTATCCGTGGAACTATACTATCATCCACGACACTCCTCTCCGTAAGGATGTATCCCTATCACTCCACTGATTGTGGGATCCGGCAATGACGTTTCGCTTGTTGCGGGATGCTCTTCCGTCAAATGCTTTGCGGAAGTCCCTACCCTGGCTCCCCCGCGATCCGGGTGATGAATACCAGAAGTGTTGCTGAGATTGTGGATTTCATTCCAACTGTTATTTTTAGACGGCAATTGGCGATTGAACGAGTCCCGGAAAGACATACAAAGGGGAAGCGTTATCGATGAGATCTGATGTGGTGACCTTGTCTTTGTGTTGATAAGGCTTTGAATACAGCGACGGTGTCACTGCAATCGAAGGAGGAGGGAACGAGGCGATGGATTGCTAATCGCGAGGGCGGACATCGTACCCCACACGGGTTCGGCAACGACGCACTCCGGCTAGCGCACCCAGACCAATATATCAGATGCCCATTGATCATCTAAGGACACAAATTTCATTTGAGATCCGATATGATCTTTTGGCATCCAAAGCGAAGGGCTCCTTACTAAAAGGGAGTTGATTGTCCGGGAACGACGCGAGAGGTTCAAAAATGGAATATCTGGGATGAATGTTCTTGCTTGGGTCTTGCAAATTGGAAGATAAAGGACGGATGATTGCGGATTGAAGTGACAACATTTCAAGTTCAGCGTTAGAAGCGTTGGGGATACACGAGGACGGGAATAATGAGCAAACTTTACGTATCTACCTACCCCAACACGCTGTCGATAATGAGCTCCGGCTGAAGCGAGGTTCAACAGAACGGGTACTGAGACTTTTCAATGATGTTCTGTACCGATGTATCTCCTCGTCTCAAAAGAAGAAGAGTCACGCACGCGAGGTCCCGATTGCCCCATGTGTATCTCACGAAACCATGGGACCCTCGATACAAGTTGCGAAATGCTGGAGCAAGGATGTCTCCTTGGGATAAGGCAATGAATGCATCTACCAGGTGCGCTCTGTTTGGCCATCCCCGCTTTTCGAACTGGGGCCATTTACGCCACCGTCGTTCTGTCCTTGCATGGAGGCAGGAGCGTCTTAACTTTCTTTCCATTTCACATCGGCCCTGTTATCGAAAATAATCACGAGACGTCCTCAACGGGCTTTTCCTTCGTGGAACTGCCCGGTGGACTACGCCGGCAACGGGTCGGTAGGTTTCCCGAACGGGGGACTTCCCCTCCCCACGTCCACTACAGTTCTCGGTAGGTTTCCCGAACGGGGACTACCCCATCCCCACGTCAACTGGTTGGCAGAACGGTGATAACCGATGGTCGTCCTAATCTCCGCACAACGTGGGGGTGTACTTTCCTGCGAATTGCTTGGATGCCGGAGATTCCACCCGGATTACTAACTATTACGGTGACAGGCAACCTGTTTATCATGCAGCACGGCGCTTAAGTTGTCCAATCCTGCTGTGATGGTTCGTGTGGCTGCTGCGGATGCTGGAGCGGCTCAGGGGGGCCCCACAATTCCCCCAGATTTCCGCCTGTGGTTGGTCAGCTCCCCGGCTATGACTCCGGCCGAAGCATCCGCCCACCAATGGAAACCTCCCGCCGCCGTGAGGCGCTTGGTTTATTGGCGGTCGGCTGTATGGCCATCGGTACCTTCTCCACTTGTGATAAGCAGACTGTGCCGATCGCTTACTTTCGCACCCCTCCGGTCGAGAAAGATGTGGGGAAGGCAAAGTTGGATGCTTCAGATATTTGCTAATGTCTGGGGTCTCTTGTGTTGTCTCCAGATCTAGCATCGGTCGCCCCATGCGGAGAATCCGACAGACAGACCCCTCTTTCCACGGCGGGGATCCTATTTAGATCCCCCATCTTCAACTCAATCTCATCCACCAACCACCGGCCATCCGACATGGACATTCCCATCCACGTCTCCCACGCCAAAGAGGACCAGGTCCCCGGAACAGTGTATCTCACTGCCGAAGCAGGCGACGAGACCCATTACGGCCAGGCCTTGTTCCCGATCCCGACCGCAGACCCGAACGATCCATTGAACTTGCCCAAATGGAGAAAGTACTGCTGCTTGATTTCGGTCGTTCTTTTCACCCTTGTCGGAAATGCTTCCATTCTTATGCCGGCACCATTTATCGTTCCTTGGGTACAGGAATACGGAGTCACTCCACAGGTCGCCAGTACTGTCGAAAGTTACCCTGTCCTTATGTACGCATTGATCAATTTGATCTGGGTTCCTCTCGCTCTTAAATTCGGCCGTCGACCTACTTGGCTTGTTTCAGTCATCATCTTCATCATCTTGTACGTTCCTGCGGTTCTTTGTCACTGATAATTAGCCAAGCTTTGTCGTCGGTCGCATCAAATTTCAGCCATCTCTTAGCTTACAACATCATGGCTTCTGCAGGAGCTGGTATCTGTGAAACCGTTGCTGTCCTGGTCGTTGATGAGTAAATCCTCTCTTCATCACATTTTTAACCGATAGTGTCTTCTTCCTCCACGAACGCGGTGCTATTCTGACTTACTACACTGCAGCCTTGTGTCTTGCTGCCATTGCGCCCCTCCCGGCCGGCTACATGCTTCCCAACTGGCGACAAGCATACTGGACCTGCGCAGGTGCTGGAGCCGCAATCTTTGTCCTCGGTTTCTTCTTTGTCCCCGAGACATACTATGATCGAGACGAGGCACTCCAGAAGTACAGCGTCGACCGAGTCCTCGGCCACGAGAAAATTGACACCACGGGAACGAAGAACGAGACCGCCCATGTGGAAGGCAACCCACTTGACGACCGCATCGACCGCATCGAGACCGGCCAACCTATTCCACCTCGCAAATCGTATCTCCAACAAATCAAACCCTGGTCTGGTATCAATCGCAAAGCAACTTTCTGGATATCTTCAGTTCGTCAATTTTCCTTCCTTGCATATCCCGCTGTGTTGTGGGCCGTCATCTTCTACGGAATCGCCATCGGTATCGGAGCCCTGTTTATCTCCTTCTCCTTCCCTGGTGTAATCCTTGCGCCACCTTACAGCTGGAGCGAGAATGCAAGCGGAACTGTCACCATCGCTGGATTTATTGGCACGCTGTTGAGTTTACCTATTGGACCACTCTCAGATCGATTCGCCGCTTGGAAGACCCGAAAGAATGGCGGACGTCGCGAGCCAGAGTACCGTCTCTGGTGTCTCCTTCCCGCAATGGTCATGTCACCCTGCGGTATCATCATCTACGGATTATCGGCCTATTATAAACTGCATTGGATCGGGATGTTCTTTGGTGTCGCAATGCTTCAGTCTTCCAACTTCCACGGTTTCTCAATTATTATTGCTTATATGGTACATTCATCCTTGGATAATACCTAATGAATAGGTCGATTGTTATAATCGTAACACGGCTGAATTGCTCGGTATTTTCATTGCTTGCAAGGGCACTTTGTCCTTCGGGCTTGGATTCACGGTTCTCACATGGATTGAGGCAGACGGTATCGGTGTCGTTTCTGGGATCTTCGCAGCTGTCATGCTGTTCATCTATCTCTGGATTTTCTTCTTCATCTACCTCGGAAAACCAATCCGCAGAGTGACCGCCAAATGGAAGATTTCCCATCTCCACAAGGGATAGTTTACAAGTCGTTGCGAAAATGGATAGAAATCACATCTCCACAAAGGATAGATGTATTTCTAGTGATGTTATATTCTGTAGTTACAATAAAATGTACTTATATTATCACGCTTGTTGCGGTTCCTGACTCCTGTGAACATACATATATAAACTTTCCGATCCCATATGCCCGATGGATCCGCAAGTCTGGGTCCCGATATGTTGAAGATCGGCGGTGACGCTTTGATACTTTTGTTGATGCGGCCTCCGCGACCGTCACCGCTGCTCGTCCTCCGAGCATGTCGTTCCCATATCCGCTATCATCGCTATCATACAAGGCAATTGACCGTCACAGATCCTCTTGTGATATACCAAAATCTAGTGGAGAGCGACCTTCTCAAACCCGATGAGGCTCAATTCCGTGCCGCCGTCGAGTAGCCCCAACACTGCATCGTGTGGATTGACTGTAGATTACAAAAGCTGTCGCGCCGTCTAAGGGATTATGTCCCGCCCGAAAACTTCTCCAAAAGGATACAGGAACTGTCTTCTCTGCTGTCGGAGGTTCAACCATTGATTCCCTGCCCTTGTTGATTTCAGGACCGTCGTCCCTTGGAAATGCCGTGGTACTCGCCGCAACGGCGGTCTTTGTCCCTCGTGCGCACATTATCTCGCGAAGAGGAGATCTATGAACTACAAACACCCCAGGGACTCCTGTTGTCGGGAGAAGTCGGGACTGGAAAGACAATGTTGATGGACATGTTCTTTAACAGTCTACCCGTGGAACGGAAAAGGAGATGGCATCATCACGCACTGATGCTGGATTTATATTCCCGCATTCATCAGATTAAAATACCTTCAAGCACGACAGTTGATATTGGCAATGAGTATGTGTTGTTACGGATTGCGCGGGAGTTGATACGGGAAGCAAATGTCCTGGCGATCGATGAATTCCAATTACCCGATCCGTTCCGACCTGAGTTTGAATTTACTGATGACTAGAGCGGTGGCGGGAATAGTAAAACAAGTGTTCTTATATTATTTCAAGCTTGGAGGTGTTCTTGTGGCGACTACGAATCGTCTCCCAGAGGGTATTCCTTCTCCCCGACGATGAACTGATTGTAGATTTATACGCCACTGACTTCCGAAGGGCACAATTCAAATCGTTCCTAGACATCCTTCAGGCTCGATGTGTTTCGTTCGACATGCGCTCCAAACACGATTATAGGAAAGGCCATGAAGACGAGCCAACAAGGTATTTTCTCACAGATCAGCCTGGATGGGAGGAAACATGCGCCCATGTCATGGGAACACCCGCCCCCCCAAAGATTATTACAGTATACTCCCGAACGATTCAAGTCGATACAGTTGGAGCCACCGGCGCGGCACGATTTGATTTTTCAGAGATATGTGGACAATACCTTGGACCAGCAGATTATCTGACTATCGCATCAACATTCGCCGCAATCATAATCGATAATGTCCCGGTTCTGACACTTCTCAAGAAGAACGAGGCGAGAAGATTTATTACACTCTTGGATGCATTATATGAATGTCGTGTCAAACTTCTCATTCGAGCGGCCTCCGCACCAGATACATTGTTTTTCCCCGACGCAGATAAATCGACTGCGGACGATGATTTATTGTGGACCGAGTCGTATACAAAAGCACAATTAGATATGACAACACCATACCGTCCTAATATCTCGACTTATACCGGCGGCAATGAGGCGGAGAGGGTGGTTCATGTTCCACTGGTGGATAGACCGGTGGATTCCAGTAAATTGACTGCTTTCACGGGTGAGGATGAGAGATTTGCGTTTCGCAGGGCTGTGAGCCGATTATACGAGATGCCATCGCAGAGATGGTGGGAAACACAAACACATATGCCATTGAAGGAACTAGCTTGGAGTAGGACAGGCGGATCTGTTTTACCCGAGACAACGACAGAAGACAAGGAGAGAGAATTTAGACATGCTGCATCGCCATTTCGAGTCAGCAAGGAAAAACCGCCATCGTTCTTTGATGGTCATTTCTGGGGAGTAATGAGATGGGGAAAGAAAGCTGGACGATGGGGAATGGGTATATCATCTCGGAGATTAACTTATCTAACTCTTAGGGACGGATGTATATAAAGACAAAGACAAGAAATAGAACATAGCTTGCAATCGTAATGATACCCGATCATTGCAGACCAGCGGCTACTTTTTACTTTTAATCTATTCGTCATCTGTATCTGTGTCATCGTTGGCTCCAGAGAATACAGCCCGTCCCTTCATCGCTCCGAGACCAATACTCCTCTTCCCAGCAGCAGCAGTAGTATTCGTCGCCGTCGTATTCGCAGCAGCCCCCGACCCCATCTGAACAGCCGCACAACCACCAAAAGGCCCCGCCCTAGCAGGATTCGTACAACCTAAAATCAACACCTATCCAAAAACAAGGTAATACGAATCAATCCCATATTCCCATTCGGTCCTCCCGTCAATTTCACCCCGTCAGGCATTTGCACCGTCAACGGAAAGTCCTGCGCCCGGGCCCCACTCCTGCCCTTCTTCCCAGGAACATTCGTCGTCACCGTCATGGCAACGAAATTATTCCCTGTCCCCGTAGCATCAACCTCACAGGTATACGGTCCCGCACCATCCCCATTGACCTGATGGAGCGTCATGGTGAATTGCCCCCCGGGACTGACTTCCGGCAGGGCGCCAAATTCGGACAGTTGGGCAGCTACGCCAGAGGTAATGTCGATGTTGCCCTGTCCGAGGGTGCGGCCGCAGGGGCCCGCGGCTCCGGAGGCTTGGTCCTTGGCGCGGATGATGGCGGTGTCTTGTTCGAAGGGGTTGCGGGTTGTGCCGTCACGGGGAGTGGAGGCGACGACTGGAAGTTAGAGATGGAGGGAAAGAGGGAGGGGTACTTCCGAGACCGCGGCCAGGGACGCCGTTGGTGCCGGGGCCCGTGGCGATTAGTGCGCCGTGAGCGTTGATGAGTGCGACCAGCGCAGAGAGAGTGAAGGTTGATGTGATTAAGTGCATGTCTTGAGAGAATCAGAGTTGAGTACTGATTAGATCCGAAGGCAAATGGGGTCTTTTATAGACCAAGGGAGGGGGGGAAATCTATCCCGAATTTTCCATCCTCGAGGAAGTTGAGACGGTAAGAACTTGATCTCAATAAGGTTTCGGATTCGGTAGAACTTGAGCTGAGATCTGCTTCATGAGTACTTCTCGCATTATGCCGTCCGCTTAACTGCAACACAGCTGAGATGTGGTCCCCACAACGAAACATTCAATGTTTGAGATCTGCTGCCAAACACCGACCGAGAAGGTACAATACCCCAATTCATATAAAGTATCCATAAATTACAAATTCTGTCCACTTAATGCTCTCAGAAAGCATCAGTAAATAACGGAAACCGTTGCCCCTGAATTTCGTAACGAAATACGCATCAACCGCTGTTTCGTAGCGATGGATCTAATTATCAAATTCAGATGATATACTCTGATCACCCCATCTCGATCTTATCTTTAATTAAAGAGCACAGCCTCGTTCCGTATTTGGTATAGTTAACAGTATTAGCGGTGGTTGTGTTCATCGATCAGATGGTTCACCTCCGAGACTCCTCGTCGTTCCACTGAGGTTTGACGCCGCAACGTTAGAAGGTATATTGTGGCGTGCGGCGCTAAGAAAGCGGCAGGACCTTGCACTTGGCCTATGAAGTCCCTGTTAGAATACGCGAAGTCCGTGTCACATCCATTTCGTTTTTAGTACTTGGAATGGATATTTAATCCAGGCACAGGGCTAGGGGAAATCAGTGCCGCGGCCCGCCAAATCAGGCGCCGGCCCGTGCAAATTGCCCAATGCGTGCCTGACACACATTCCACCCAAACGCAAGCAACGATTGCCGATGCCTCAGCGTCTGACTCGTTTCACGCGGTGAACAGCCCCCATCTTCCACCAGGCTCTGTCTCCCTCACACAGAATGTCTCCGTCGCCTCTGTCGACGCTTCTCATCGCGGCACTGTTCCTGCTCAACATCGGCTTCTCGAACGGATACCTCTACGCCCGCTTATGTCGTCCCTCGACGCTCCTCGTCCGCAGCGTCTTTGTCGCCACGTTCGGTCTGAGCGCCAGTCTGCTACAACTCTGTCTGTGGGAAATCAACGGCAGTCTCGACAGCGATGCCCGGGGCGTGGCCTGGAAAATCGTCGTCCGCGCACTCCTGGCAGACTTGATTGTTGTCATCCCGCTGTTGGCAAGTTACACTCTGCTCGAGAAGGTGGGCGCACAGCATTTGTCGAGGGGGTACAGAATTGTACTACCCATGGGACCGTTCATGGTTCTTTTGTATTTGTTTTATCAGCTCGGGTCGTTGTTGCCTTTGCCGGAGACGAAAGGGTATTTCTGGAGGACCGAGTCAAGGAGTTTGACTGAGGAATGTGTGTTGAGGGTCGGCGCCATGGGAGTCACGCTTATGGCTGTGTTGTCGGGGTTTGGAGCGGTTTGTGCTGGATGGGAGACATATCTTACGCCGAATCGGTAGTACCTTTTAATATGGAATGGGGGGTTGATTTTGTAGGTTCGTCACTGAGGCGGATGTCGTGAGGGCCAAGATGTCGGTGCAGATGACGCAGGATCTCATCTCTGAGAAGCGACGGAAAATAGAGCATTTAGAAGGACGTATCCATGAGAAAGTATGACCCCCTTGCCCTTTGATCGGGGGAGTATTGATTGTAGAGTCAAGAAAATTCCTCGTTCATGAATAGAGTAGTGAACACCGTCCGCGGAAGCAGCGAACAACAAGGTTCCCTCTCAATCCTCCCTAACCCATCTTCCTGCAATAAACTAACGATCGATAGAACTGCACGCCCTTCAAATGGAACTCACCGGCCTTTCACAAATGCATTCCTCACTGCAATCCCATCAATCCTCCCTCCAAACAATGTACACCCGCCAATCCACGCGCAACACCCCCCTCGGAATCCTCTCCTACTTCGCCCGCCATCTCTTCGCATTATACTGTATCTACCGCATCCTAAGCACAACCCACACCCTCCTGCGCTCACTCTTCTCCCCCTCCCGCATAACCAACGCCGAAGACCCGGTCTCGCGCTTCCTGGCCCTCATAGCCTCCTACCTCTCGCCCGCGGACCTCGAGACCCTCGACATCGAGGGCTACAGACACGTAATCGGATTCATCCTCGTCGGGATCATCATAGCCGGGAGCGTGAACGCGGTGATCAACACTGTCCAGCGAATGAGTAAACGCACGCCACTGAGTCCCGCTGTCAGCACCATCTGTGTGAGCTGGACGAGCGGGATTTATTTCGTTAGTACGGCGCTGATGTTGAGGGGGAATTTACCCGAGAAGTATTCCGGCGGGATAGTCCATGCTTTGGGGACGAGTTTGTCTCGTGGGGTGTTTGAGCGGTGGTTTGATGTTGTTTTCTTTGTTACTGTTGCGGTTACGGGGGTCGGGTTGGTGGTTGCGCGGAGTTGGAATGAGGAGGACCTTGAGGTTGATGGGAAGGAGGTATAAATAATACGCAGGTCTAATATATAGTGGCTGTTGTACAATTCTGTTCTGGAACAGATGTTTAGAGTATATATATATATATACATATGTGTCCTTGTTCATAGGGAGTATTGTGTATTTGGGATAGATTGAATGATATCAGGTTAATGGATTGGTACTGATTCAACATCCCCCTTCTCACTGTACAAAGTATACTTCTCATCCACGGGTAATCGTCTCTTGGTCCCACAATGTACACACTCGACTTCAAGCATATCAACCCCCTTCCCCGTCCCCTCCACAAGTCGCGTCCTGGCATTCATACTCTGAGGCGATATCAGTGCTGCACATCGTCGACAAGTCAATCTCTTCAACGAAGGATCCCTATCAATAAGCGTTTATTACAATGAAAAGGGCTGTACAGTTTGAGCATTGCCTTTTTCATGGCGACTCTGCTTGTTGTGAGGTAATGCCGCTGTAGTGGCAAGGGAACGATCCGAGAAGCTTGATGGAGGAAGTTTATCCGTGATAATGTCGCCGCATCTTGTACTTTCTTCTCCTTCTGCTGTTTCTTCTTCGCCATCCCCTGACCACACGGGT